>Ga0316229_1000717_pt1 | contig 41185 bp, 31 predicted proteins | sample TBH18023metaG_FD_206011 | JGI IMG/M metagenome (GOLD analysis project Ga0316229, IMG submission 206011) | Freshwater microbial communities from Trout Bog Lake, Wisconsin, USA - TBH18023 | ecosystem: Environmental > Aquatic > Freshwater > Lake > Hypolimnion/Profundal zone | place: USA: Wisconsin... | reverse complement strand
AGTTGTTTGGTTACCATTGAACAGGAATTTCCTGCTTATCCGATGGGTTTTGCTTTCTTCCTGCTTAATTGATAGTAATCAGAAGCGTTACAGTTTTGGAACAGCCTGTTGACGGGTCAGACTCAGTGACAGAGACAAAACCTGGGCTTATAATTCCGCAGGGGAATGACCAGGTAACTGTGATACAATTCTTGTCTGGATAACATATCTGTGCATTTCCATTACTTACATTCCAGGAATAAAGATGCCCGATACTCAATGGTGTTGAGTAGGTAATGGTCTGCCCTTGAGTAACCATTGCAGCGCCTGATATAACCGGGGTGGGGGAGGGACTCACGTTTACGCTTTTAATGGTAGGATCATCTGCCGTGCACCCGGCCGGGGTTGAATAATTGACGGCAACAGATTGTGCCCCGGACAGATTCCAGGTGATGGTCACGGTATGATCTGCGGATGTCCCTCCGGCGGTAATGATGCCTCCTGGTGAAACCACCCAGTGATAGTTTGACATCCCCGCATCGGTGGTGTACACGTTACCCGTGGAATTCTGGCATACTGTTGCAGAACCACTTAAGCCGGGTACCACCACGGGAGGCTGAGCCAGGGTCGTGGAAGAAGTGGCCGTGCAGGAATGGGCATCGGTTACGGTGACATAATAAATCCCGGGAGTAAGACCTGTTGCGTTATGGGTGGTTTGCACAGGGATGGTAGACCAGGCATAGGAATATCCGGCAGTTCCCCCGCTGACGTTCACATCGGCCGATCCGTCAGCTCCTCCGTGACAGGTCACAGGGTGGGTAACTCCCGCAGTCGCCGAGAGGGCAGCAGAAGGCTCTGTCACTGTGGCGCTGGAAGATGAAGTACAGGAATGGGCATCGGTGACTGTTACACTATAGGTTCCGGCCACAAGGTTGGAAAGCGAACTGCCCGTTGCACCGCCTGTCCATAAGTAGGTGTACGGACCGGTTCCACCCGAGACATCGACACTGACCGCCCCGTCATTTCCCCCAAAACAACGAACGTTACTGATAACTCCCGCCGTGGCTGTGAGCACATCAGGCTGGGTCACATTGGCCGAGGAGGTGATTGTTTCACCTACGCCATCGGTCACAGTTACCGTGTATGTCCCTGCCGCTAAGGCGGAGATGGTCTGGGTGGCCTGTGTGGGGGTAGTCGACCATGCATAAGTGTAAGAAGGGTTACCACCGGAAGCGCTTACGGTAACCACCCCGTCGGCTAATCCGGAGCAACTTACATTAGAAACGACCGAAGCAACGGCACCCAGGCCTGATTCCATGGTATTGTTCAGGGGGTTGTTGTTTGAGGTTCCCGTGTTATATGTTTTTGACCCGAGTTTGTACTCGCAGATATGCACCCGGTAAGTGGTTGCCGGGCTTAGGCCGGTGACAGTTACCGTGGTCCCTGTCCCGTCATAAACACAATACCATCCTGATGAACCAATCTCTGAGGCCGGGGTTCCGAATACGGTATTGGCGGGATAAGAGGTGTTATTTACCGGAGGTGCCAGTCCGGTAGTTCCCTGCAATACGAAAACCGCGCAACCGTCGCCGTTTCCCCGGGTCCAGTCGATGCGGAACTGGTGTCCTCCAATGTTTGAATAGATGATGTCGGAGACCTGGCCCGAAGGGGGAGTGGGCTGTGTGATGGTGGCACTGGAAGAGGCGGTGCAGGAGTGGGCATCGGAAACCGTGACCCAATAGGTCCCGGCCGAGAGGCTGGAGGCCGTCTGGGTGGTTTGAACCGGGGTAGTGGACCAGGAATAGGAATAGGGTGAGGTCCCACCCCCCGGTGTCACGGTAGCTGAACCGTCGGAGCCCAGGTAAATGCTCACATTGTTCACTACCGATGCAACCGCTGTTAATGCAGCAGAAGGTTCTGTCACCGTCGCGCTGGAAGTTCCTGTACAGGAGTTAGCATCAGTAACGGTAACAATATAGGTTCCTTCCGTGAGGTTGGACACCGAACTGCTGGTTGCACCGCCCGACCATGAATAGGTATACGGCAAGGTTCCGCCCGAGACGCTGACACTCACCGCTCCGTTGCTACCGCCAAAACAGCTGACATTGGATACCGTGCCTGCCACCGGAACCACCTGAGAATACACCGTCACCTGGACTACATTGGATGAAGCGGCGCCGGTCCAGTCTGCCATACACGTAACCCTTGCCAGTCGCTTAAACCAGGTAGTTAGTAATAAGGATCCGGGAGCGTAGGTTGCTGCATTGCTCGATGCAATATCACTGAAGCCCGAGGATGAAGATGTCGTTGATAACTGCCATTTGTATTCAAGTGTGCCTGTATAGCCCGATGGATCAGCCGAACTAGTAAAGGCTGCCGGTGTATTGGCATAACAGATTGCCTGGTCTGTAGCAATAGTTCCTCCATTGCCTGGGTTAGCACAGGGAGGTGTAACCGGGTATTCCCAGGCACCCATGGCAGGATAGGTCAGGCTCCTGGGGTTTGCCCCGTAATCAGTGGTAATGCCTGTGCCTGTTGCTGCAACCAGTGAAGTGGCCGACGGCAGGTAGTTGGCTGCTGCCGTTCCCCCCGGGCTTGCAAATACAGGATCAATGGCCAGACTGTGGGCATCATTGCCCGTCACACCTGTTATAATAGGCAGTGCAGATTTGTCTGCCCCGTAATAACCAAGCATCCCGCCTGTTCCTGAAGCCAGATAATCATTGTAATCACAGCTTAATGATCCGCCTGTGCTGACTATATATATAGCATAATGCAAACCGGAACCCCCGCTTGTCGAACGTGTATTGGTGAAAATGTTGTTCCCGAAATCACGGGAGTTCGTGTTAACGGCCGAGTATAGGGCATACGACTTGTTTGTGCTTCCAGAAGCGACATTTCCGCCTATATATACCGTATTAAAATACAGTTTGTTATTACTACCAGATTGCCCCGTTTCATAAATCCCGTAGATGGTCGTTTTATTGTTTCCGCCCAGGCTGATGATATTATTGGAATAAGTTGTTGTCCCGGCTACATCTTGTATCCCATATATTGTAGCAGATGTACTTTCGGCTCCTGTTACATACAAATCATGGATGAAGTTCCCTGAAATTGTATTTAAAGCTAATGTGCTATTGTAATACAAACCGATTACATTTCCACTGAAATAAGAGCATGTATTTGATAAATTATAGATCTCATTCCCGCTGATGGTAACTGCTGAAGAATTACTCCAGTTGCCGATACCTATGACAGTGGCATACCATTCAGTAAATGTAATGGAACTCGTGGTGGTCAGATCCCTGATCGTGTTATTGGTAATGGAAAAGGTACCGTATGATGCAATAATTCCTACTACCTGCCCCTGAGCTATACAGGAGTTTTCCAGGTTTGCAATAACATTGTTTGAAACCACTGTATTCCCGTAGCATGAGATTCCGAAAACATTCTGAGTACCCTCCAATGAACTGGAAACCGATTGTATGCTGTGTATGGTAACGGTGCTTCCAATTGAATTGTTGCTAATGGTCGTTGTTCCCGATGTGGTTTTAATTATTCCATAAATGCTGGTCGAATTATTATAGGAATTTGTTCCTGAAATGGAACCCAGGATATTGTTGCTGACCACTGTTGTCCCGGTGTTTGTGAGGTATATCCCGTAAAAGTTAGCTGGGTCAGATCCGCAGTTATAAGTAATGGAACCATTTCCCGAAGAGGCGCCGATTGTATTTGCTGCAGTTGTTCCAATGTTTACCCCCCCGCTGCCATCAGCCCTGATCCCGGTGAACGATCTGTTGCCTGAATTATTCCAGGTGATTTTTGCGATCGTATTTCCCTGGATATTGCTTGTAGTTCCCGTGCCGGTATTGAGGTAAATCCCGTTGAACTCAGTGTCGTATTGAGGAGAACTGCTTTTAGTCAATGCTGATCCCCCGCAGGAAGCTGAAGTACCTCCGATGTAGTTTCCTGAAATGATATAGTTTACCCCGGCATTATTTATCCAGATCATGCAGTATATCCCTCCGCTTGCAGTAGGCACGAAGGTGGTCGTCTCATAAAAGCTGTTTCCCAAAATGGTGAAAGCGGTGTTGTTCTGATAAATCAGTATGCCATTGGAATAAGCGTCACGTCTCATAAAATTGAAGATGTTATTATTGCTGATAACGTTTCCGCTGTTTTCCTTTCCACTGGTACCATACGCATAAATCACATTGACGGTGCGGTTGGCATCTGATGAACAGGTAATGTCATTTTGATCGACGGTATTGTTGTCGTTCCCTGATCCCGACCCTGCTGTTGCAAAATAAACGATGCCGCTGTTAGTGGTAGCCGCAGAAGAACCTTTCAGAATGCAATATTTTACTATATTGCTGCAGGCGTCGTTAATAAAACGTATGGTTGAAGTTCCTGCAGTAGATGAGGTATTACTGTTTGTTATAATGAGGTCTTTGGATGACCCTGTTGCATTGACCCTGCCATCTATGGTCACATTGGTTGCCCCATTCAGGTCGATCAGAGGAGTCGCGAGGTTCCCGCTAATACTAAGACCAGTAACCGTAGGATAAATATTCACCGATGTATAGCTCGAAGGCGAGCTGCTCGCATTCAATACGGATGCTGCTGTTTCCGTCGTGCTGATGTTGATCTTTACAGTAATGCTCCCCTGGTGTGTCCCGTTATTGATGGCATCGAAGGCGGCTTTAAGAGTATTATAATTTGCGGTTAAAGTGCCCACCGTCGCATTGACTGTCACCGGAAGGGTCACGGGGTATTCATAAGCTCCCATGGATGGAAGCGTTGCATTGCGTGTGGTTCCGGCATAATCGGTCGTAACTCCGGTTCCGGTAGCGGCAACCAGGCTGTTGTTGGAAGGCGTATAATCGGCGGCGTTGGTACCACCTGCACTGGCAAAGGAGGGGTTAAGTGATTTGCTTTGCGAATCCTGGCTGGTAATGGCCTGCCAATCCGAAAGTGTCGAATAAGCGGTACCGGGCGAAGAACCCATAATCCCCAGCACTCCACCTGTATTGGGTGCGTAATAATCATTATAGTCAATGGTCAGACCGGTTGTTCCCCAAAGCCTGATGGCTGAGTGTCGGTTTGCGGTTGTTCCTGTCCTGCTGTTTACGAAGATATTGTTACGGATCTTTTTAATATTGGTCGCACGGTTGGAGTAAAAAGCGGTAGTATAATCGCTGCCGGTACCGGCATTTCCATACAAGTACACGGTATTGAAATAAAAGTTGGTATTATACGTCGCATCACAGCTTTCATGGATCCCATCGATGGTGATATCGGTGGAAAGATTGTCTCCCAGTGAGATGATGTTGTTTGAGAAAGTGGCTGAGCATTGGGTACATTGCAGGCCATAGACCATGGCATTGGTGTTAGGATTTGTAAAGCTCAGACTATGGATGAAGTTTCCGGAGATCACATTGGTTCCTGTTGAGCCTCCGCTGTAATACAGTCCGCCAACCAGTCCATATGGAGTAGCATAAGTGTTGGTTAAATTATAGATGATATTTCCTGATACGGTCTGTCCGCCTGAAGCGCTTGTCTGACAGATACCGGTCACAGTAGCCCGGTAATCGTTCATATAGTTTGCATTTGCAATGGTCAAATCTCTCACGGTATTGTTTGAGATGGTATTGATACCACCCGTAGTGGTAATTCCATTGACCAGTCCGGCCGTTGAAATATCCGTATTGGTCGTGCCATTGGTGAGCTTCGAAACCGTGTTATTGCTGATTGAAACGTTTCCGATTACTGCGCTGTATATCCCGTAAACAAGCTGTGGGTTGCCGGCTGTCGATGAGGCGGATGTCGCATTGATGCTGTTGGCTGTTATGGTACTTCCGACGGTATTGTTGCTGATGGTTGTGTTTCCTGTTCCGGTCGCATAGATTCCATAGATATTGGTGGCGTTTGCTGCAACATTTGAAGCGGTGACAGAACCAATAATATTGTTTTGGACCACCATTGTTCCGGTGTTTGAAATATACATCCCGTAACAGCTCGCGCCTGTTGCACCGCCGGTAAAGGAAATTGATGAATTTCCGGTTGAGGCTCCAATGGTATTGGCGCCAGTTGTCCCAATATTGATATCCCCTGACCCTATTATATGGATTCCTCTCCATGCTGCCGCACCGGAGTTGGTCCAATTCATATTCGATATGGTATTCCCTTGTATGTTGTTCGCAGTACCACCAGTATATGTAATGAGAAATATTCCGTCAAAATTGTTGTTGTATTGAGGAGAACTGCTTTTGGTGAATGCGGCACCTCCGCAAAGAGGTGCTGTACCTCCTATATAATTGCCTGTGACCGAATAGTCGTAACCGAAACTGTCGATATAAATCATGTAGTATGCAAATAAACTGCCTGAAGGAACGAAGGTGGATGTTTCATAAAAGCTGTTTCCCACAATGGTCCATGCCGTATTAAATGTAAAGAGAAAGATGCCGTAGGAATTGCCATCGGCCCTCATGAAATTGTAGAAATTGTTGTTGCTGATGCTGTTCCCGCTATTCTCCTTGCCTGATGTTCCAAGAGCATAAACAAGATTAGCCGGCCTGTTTGCATCAGCTGAACAGGTAAGATTGCAATGGTCGATCTTATTGTTGTCGTTCCCAGTGCTGCCTGTGGTTGTGCTAAAAAGAAGAACTCCACCATTTGCATCCAGCGTGGATCCTTTCAGGTTGCAGTATTGCACTGTATTGCTGACGGCATCATTGATGAATCGGATGGTAGAAGTTCCTGCGGTGGAAGCTGTGCTGGTATTGCTTATAACCAGGTCGGGCGTGCTTCCGGTGGCATTGACCCTGCCATCGATAGTCACGTGATCGGCCCCGTTCAGGTCGATTAAAGGTGTGGCCAGGCTTCCGCTGATACTGAGACCGGCCGAAGTGGGATGAATATTCACAGAGGTATAGCTGGATGGAGAACTGCTAGCGTTCAATACCGCAGATGCGGTTTCTGTGGTGCTTTCATTAACCAGGACCGTAATATCTCCCTGGTGGGTTCCTGCATTAATTGCATCAAAAGCGGCTTTTAAAGTCAGGTAATCACCCGATGTCGTGCCTGAAGTAGCAATAACATGAACCGGGAACATATCATAATATGCCCCTATTGTGGCAGGTGCGAAGATTGGTGCACCGCGCTGGTCAGCGCTGACTTTGTCCGATGCGCTGACCGTCGGACTTGTGCCCCAGTCGGTAAGTTTGTGAGATGTAGCATTGCTGCCTACGAAGTAATACCCGTCGGATGAATTGTAATATGCCAAGGTTCCTGTTCCGATTGCCGGACACCCGGGTTTGGTAGCCATTGTTTTCGTGGTTCCGGGGAGATTCATGGCCAGCGCCTCAAGTCCTGTTGATGAGTTGTATGCCGTTGTCACATTCGGAGCGGTAGCCTGAACGGATATGGATCCGCTAGTCATGTTGTACCAGCTGTAATAAGCGTAAACTGAGCCGTCCCGATTATATAAATCAGCATTGCCTGTATTGTTTATTATTATCGAATTTAAAAGAAAAGAATTCCCTTCCGCATTATAAATCCCCCCCCCTTCACTTTGGGCTGTGTTACCGCTGATAGTTGAGGATATCAAAGATAATGTACCTGAATTATAAATTCCTCCTCCATTTCTGCCTTCCGCGGAGCTGTTTCCGTTGAAGGTTGAGGAAACAACGGTACAAGATCCGAAATTCACAATCCCTGCTCCGCTACCTGCACAGGTATTGCCGTTGATGGTCGATGAATTAATAGTCAACTGGGCATGCGTTTCATTATATATAGCCCCACCATCAGCGCTTGCACTATTAGCGGTAATTGTTGAATTATTAACAGTCGCAGAGCCGGCAAGGACAGATATTCCTCCGCCACCTCCAAGAGTTACAACATTGTTGGTGATAATTGAATTATTAACCGTTAAAGTGCCTCCTTCCATGCCAATTCCTCCGCCGCTCCCCTCTCCAACTCTGTTGTTTGTAATAGTCGAATTATTAATTATTAAAGATCCGTTTACAAAATAGATTCCTCCGGCAGGGTTAGGAGATGTTGTTTCATTATTTATAATTGTTGAGGACGATATTGTTACAGTTTCATATGTGTTTAAAGCCATCGCCCCTCCCCAAACGGCCTTTGAATCAGACAAAGTCATATTGGTCAAGTTAAGGGTCCCGCTACTGATCGATAATGAACCACCTCCACCATTAATATTTCCGCCTTTGACGGTCATGTTCTGAATGTTAATGGTCTTTCCCACTGCAGAATAGATAGTGAATACCCTGTAGGGGGATGTCCCAGGAGAAGTTACCTTGACAGTAACAGCAACCCCGCTGCCTGCAGAATTTGTGCCGTCAATGGTCAGCGACTTGGATTGGATGACAATGTCTGAGGCAACTGTTATTGTTTCGAAAGTTGCCGATAAATTAAACGTAATGTTGCCACCATCGCTTACATTCGCAATGGCTTGTCTCAGAGTTCCCGGTCCCGAATCGGCATTACTGTTCACAATCTGGTCTGTAGCTCTAGCACTGAGGCAGATTAATGTGGCAATCACCAACATGACTGCCGGACGAAATTGGGTAAATGTTTTCATGGAGTTTTTTTAGTGGAGTGGTTATGTAAAAATAGAACATAATTTAAACGATCATCAATGTCCATGAAAATTTTATAGAACATAATAAACCAGCGCATGTGGTCATTTGGTACGCCATGCCGGCGCAAAAAAATGGCTTTGAAGATAATTTAAGCCAAAGCCATGTAAATCAATAATAAGTAAGTGTTATGATTTTGCCGGTAACTGTAAAGGAATTTTAAGTAACTGTCACCTTCCTTTTAATATCCGCCTGCTCTAAGGCCAATTGGTTCTGTGATTACATCCTCTCAAACCTGAAATCACAGCAGCTGCACCCTTTGGCTAACGTCTGTCTTCGTGAAAATTTTATTCCGAATTGTTCAAAGTATGCGGGATAAGCAACATCATCGGCATAGCAATTTGGGATGCATGCTTCAGGAATATCCATTTTTTTAGCCAACTCATACCAAACACAATAATGCACTTCAAACTGGAAACAATCGGAGGAATTTTCAGATATACTCATTTCATGACAACCTGCTTTTTTCGATACTTCGGGAAGAACCTCAAAATACCTGCTGCAAAATGTCATAGGGTCTCCGAAACTCCTTATTACTTCTGCCTCAGGAGATGACTGCTGTAAGGCTTCAGCGGCCGTCGCTTCCATCACAGTGTACATAATCTTCAAAGCTCTTTCCTTATCAAGAGTTTTTACGAGGGCCGAAAACATGGCAATGTACTCCAGCTGCTGATTGATAAAGGATTTGTTTCGCATTCCTTTAGCATATATATCGGATAGCTTGAGGCCCATTGCTTTTCTTTTTTCCTTGCCAAACCAATAAAACAATTGAAGTTTTTGAAACAGCGAAAGCTGTTTAAAGATAATTTTTTGTGAAGTTTTTTTAAGTTTTGCTTTAAATGCCGGATCCCATTCGCCTTCCAGGTCGCTCATCGCGAGCCCGTACCCCTTGACTTTTTCTATTTCCATAAAGTGATCAATCGGTTATTTTTTACATTTTATGATATATCCTTTGTTGTTCGTACTGTAACTTACCGTTTCGAATCCGGCTGTTTTTAATTCGTTGACAACATGATCTATAGAATATTTATTAAAAATGCCATCTTTGGTAAATTTCATTTTTTTTATAAAATCCGTATTTGCCATAAACAGGCAAAATACTCCGCCATCCTTAAGCCCGGTCCGTATTTTTGAAAATGGTTCCTTCAGGTTATCCCAGAAATAGATAACATGTACGCAGAATACCTTGTCATAATGATCCGGCCTAATTTCACACTCTAAAAAGTTCCCGAAATTCAATTCGACCTTCTTCTGCTCAATGTAATTCTTATTCCTTTTCGACGCTTCTTTAAACATCAGCTCCGAAAAATCAATGCCGGTTATGTGACAATCAAAACCTGATGAGATCCTGTTCACGCCAAGCCCATGGCCATACCCGATCTCAAGTATCCTGTCATTTTGTTTAATGTCCAGTTCAGGGATTATTTTATCATAGTCGGGGCTGTTTCCCTTTTTCATCACCTTTGAGACTATTTTCCCCAATAACCCGTTGGGTTTTTTGAATTGACTACCTATTAACCTCAGCATATTTGTTATCATTATTACAAATATAATCTTTATTGATGTATTTCCAACAGGCAATTGAATAATATCACATCTTTCCTTAAAATGGATTCGTGTATCCCCGTTTCCGGCCTTGGTTTTTTACGCTTGCAATCCGAACAATTCCTTTCATTACTTTTGGGACATGGTTGATAAGTCCCGTATTCATCACTACAACAATATACCGTTAACCGAAGGCCCTGTAATCTATTGGATGCAGCGCGACCAGCGGATCAGCGACAACTGGGCCCTGGTTTATGCTCAGGAACAGGCCCTAACCTTGCGCCAGCCACTGTATGTGATGTTCTGCCTTGTCCCCGGCTTCCTGGATGCAACAGCGGTCCAGTACCGTTTCATGCTCAGCTCCCTAACTGAAATGCCGGCCCGCCTTGCATCACTAAACATCGCATGGATCCCGGCAAAGGGTCATCCACATGCAGTTATCCCTGAAATAGTGAAACAAACCGGAGCGGGCCTGCTTGTGACAGATTTCAATCCGCTGAGGGTAGTTACATCATGGAAAACCGCGATAGCCGCACAACTCAGCATAGCATTTCATGAAGTAGATGCGCATAACATCATCCCGGCCCGCCATATCTCTGCAAAAGCCGAATTCAGCGCATTCACCCTGAGAAGGAAAATTGCAAAAGTCCTGCCGGCGTTTATAAAGGATATCCCTGCCATCAGTCCACACTCGTTCACAGCCACCCCGGTAATGAATTCCATGATATTGACTGCGGATGAATACGCATCGGTTTCCAGGCCCGCTCCCCGGGGGCAGGATACCTCATGGATTACAGCTGGTGAAAATGCGGCTGCCAATGCCATGCATGAGTTTGCAGATCATGGGCTGAACAACTACAACCTTAGGAACGATCCCAACGAAAAGGGGCAATCGGGTCTTTCGCCTTACCTGCATTTCGGGCAGCTTTCTGCACAACGGCTGGCTCAAGAAGTAAGCAATTCACCGGCTCCGGCCGAAGCCAAAGCAGCATTCATTGAGGAGCTTATCGTACGTAAGGAATTAGCCGATAATTTATGCCTGTATAACCCGCATTATGATTCTTTTGAAGGATTTCATGCCTGGGCCAGAGCAACGCTCAACAAGCACAGGGATGATCCCAGGCCATATCTCTATGAAGCGCATATCTTCGAAAAAGCTGAAACGCATGATCATCTCTGGAATGCAGCCCAGAAAGAAATGATGGGTTCGGGTAAGATGCATGGTTTCATGAGAATGTACTGGGCAAAAAAGATACTCGAATGGACAGCCTCGCCTGAGGAAGCGATGGCAGTTGCAATCTATCTTAACGATACTTACGAACTCGACGGTAGGGACCCTAACGGGTACGCGGGCATTGCCTGGTCGATAGGAGGGGTGCATGACCGTGCCTGGGGCGAAAGGCCTGTGTTCGGCATGATACGGTATATGAACTTCCAGGGATGCCTCAGGAAATTCGATGTGAAAAGATATATTAAGACCTGGGCCGGCTGAGATTCTTCAGCTCATCCCGGGGCCTCAGGAAAAACTTTTTTAGCTTTGGTCATTAATTAAAATTTACAGTACATGAAGATCTCTCCAGTAGAACCCGGATTGCTTGACCTCGCCATGCGGGACAAGGATTTCACCCTGTTTTACCAGAATAAACAGCTGCTTTCGCCGGCAGGGAATGAGATCAGGAGCGAAAACCAGAGGGTGCTGAAACAGCTCATGATGGAGGTCTGCTTCAGAAATTGCATCTCCGACGAGGAGGTCTCGGTGTATTCCCTTCTATCTGTGATTACTGATTTTCTCGACCGGGAAAAAGATCCTTTCCTGGAAAATTTCAATGAGATCGCTTCAAAGGATCCTATCCTTAAACTTAGGGAAGGCAGTCTCAAAGCAAGCGAGATCAGCAATGCACCTGAATTCCATGCCCTGCTTGAGAACGAACCGGTGCTGCTGAACATGATGTTTTTTGGAATGAACAGCCTGCTTGAGGCATTCGCCCGTTTCACCCTTAAAATGAAGGAGACTGTATTTGCCGGCAGGGAAGTCCCTGCATGGAGGGAATTTCTTTTAGAGTCCTACATGAATTTTCCCGCACATAAAAAAGCGGTGGTCAACCTGCTGTCGTTTACCCATAACTCAGCCGTGGTGCTGCCCATGCTTATTGCAGGTGATTATATCACAGGGATTGAATACGTGAACGGACTCCCTGGCATCCACCTCCGCGAAACCGTTCCCTCACCTGTTTCACCGTTCACGGTTCACGATTCACGATTCACGGTTCACAGTTTTCGTGAAACAGCTTTATCTGTCATCGATGACGTGAGGGATGCCGTTGGATTTCTTTCCTGCTACAGCAACACCGGGAAGGAAGGCCTGAATTACCTCATCAGCAAAGGAGAAGGAAATGACCTGGAATTCAAATCGACCTTGCGCTGGGATATCAGGGCGGGTAAAACCAACCAGCAGATCGAAAGGGCATGCCTTAAAAGTATATCCGCCTTCCTGAATTCCAACGGGGGCTTATTGCTGATCGGTGTTAGAGATGACGGAAGTATTGAAGGAATAGAAAGCGACAAATTCACGAATACTGATAAATTCCTGCTCCATTTGTGGACCCTGGTCAGGACTTCATTCGGAACCGATGTAAGTCCATACATACATACCGAACTTGAGACTGCAGACGGGAAAACTGTATGTACCGTCAAATGCAGTCGCTCGGGGAGGCCTGTATTCCTGAGACAACCCGGGTTCCCCGAGGAATTTTATATACGCGTCGGACCGGGAACGGTTGCCTTAGCCGTGAGCGAAGCACTGAAGTATATAGCCGACCATTTTGCGGGAAACCATATATAAGGTAGCGAGGTAGTGAGGTAACGAGGTAGCGAAATAAAAAAAAAACTTTGCCGATTGCTGACTGCAGACTGCAGACTGCAGACTCTCTTCCGGCCTAGTATCCTCCGAACAAATTATACCCGCTCTGCGGAAGTCCCATGAGGTTCATGCCTGGGGAGGTGCCTGAATGATAAGGTGAAAATGGATTGGAATTGAATGGATCCCTGCCCTGGCTCATTCCGAAACCGGCCTGTATGAATACATGTTCACCCAGCTTGTACTGTACGTTCATATTGAAACCCTGTGAACCTTGTCCGGAAACAGGATTATAAGGTGAATATGAAAGGGGTTTGCCTGCAACGGGAATCTCCTTATAAAAGGAACCGCTAATCGTCAGCCTGTCGTTCACAAAATAGGTGCCGCTGGCAAAGGCGGTAATGCTGGTGTAGTTCCCGCTGTAAGGCTGGAAGCCTTCACCGGCATACCATGGCTTGGCATTGAAGTAATTTGTATTGGCTATGGCAAGGCCCCCGCTGATCATGAACTTTTTCCCCAGCGGATAGCTCACCGTGGGGACCACATACTGTGTAAAACCTGATCCGTAGACTGAAGACGTAGAAAAATCCATCCCTACCGTTACATGGTAAACCGGTTTTTTCACCAGGCTGTGTGAATACGCCTTAGGTTTCTGAGCATCTGAAGTGTCGACCGGCGCAGCCTGCGGGAGCAGGTTGGTGTCCTGGGACCTGCCATCCACATACAGAATTAAAAAGGCTATTATGATCAGGGCCTGCTTCATAACGGCATAACGTTTATTTGAAGGTCATGTTGTCTTTGGCGGTGATTTTTTCACAGTAATGACAGCGCAGCTTCAGATCATCCTTGTTCACCACATCAAAGCTGGTAGTGATCTCCTCTGCGTTGGTGATACAGTTCGGGTTAAAGCATTTCACAATCTTTTCAACCTTCGAAGGGATCTCGACAGTCTTCTTTTCGCTTACACTGAAATTCTTGATCAGGATCAGGGTTGCTGAAGGAGCCACGAGGGCGATCTTGTTGATCTCGTCGCTCTTGAAGAACTTGTTGCTTACCTTGATGATGCCTTTCTTTCCCATTTTCTGGCTCTCAAGGTTGGTCCCTATAAGAAGCTGGTCATTGTATTCGGTCAGGTTGAGTATCCTCAATACCTGGTATACACTATGAGTGGGTATATGATCGATTACCGTACCGTTTTCAATGGCCGATACCTTTAATTCTTTTCTTTGTTCTGTTTTTTCCATGATTCCTGATTTTTTATTCCACGACCCCGAGAATAGCTGCAAGCAAAGCCTGGCGCACGAAAACCCCGTTAAGAGCCTGTGTAAAATAATATGCCTTCGGGTTATCGTCCACATCATAAGTGATTTCATTGACCCTCGGCAGCGGGTGCATGATCCTCAGGTTTGCCTTTGCATTATCGAGCATGGCGTTCCTCAGGATGTATGAATTCTTGACCTTTTCGTATTCCATGGGATCCTGGAACCTCTCCTTCTGAATCCTGGTCATATAAAGGATGTCGACTTTGGGTATGACCTCGCTGAGCTCGGTGTACTGGTGATACCCCAGCTTCTTTTCCTTGATATGCATTTTAACCGAACTCGGTAATTTAAGCTCGGCAGGGGAGACCAGGTGAAAAGTCGTATTGTAATTACAAAGCGCCATAGTAAGCGAATGCACGGTTCGTCCGTATTTCAGGTCCCCTATGAAAGCCACGTTCAGGTGGTCAAGGGTTCCCTGGGTCTTCCTGATCGAATACAGGTCAAGAAGGGTTTGTGTCGGATGCTGGTTGGCGCCGTCGCCTGCATTGATCACCGGTACCTTGCTGACCTCGCTGGCAAACCTTGCGCTTCCTTCCCTCGGATGGCGCATTACGATGATGTCGGCGTAATTGCTGACGGTCCTGATGGTATCCCTGAGCGATTCGCCTTTCTGCACACTGGAGCTTCCCGGCTCCGAAAAACCAATAACCCTTGCGCCAAGCCTGGTGGCTGCGCTTTCAAAACTCAGCCTCGTCCTGGTTGAAGGTTCAAAAAACAAGGTCGCCACTACATAATCCTCAAGGATCTTTTGCCTTGGACGCCTTTCGAAATTCCCTGCCAGGTCAAGGATGCGGATATGTTCCTCCCTGCTGAAATCATTTATTGAAACTAAACTCTTATTCTTCATGATGCTTAAATTAACTTAACAAATATCGCAAAAAAAAATCCCGGCAGAACCGGGATTTTCATATTATTTGATTTTATTTTTCTTGAGAAAATCATTAAGGATGCCAACCATATCGGGCTGGCCGATTTCCTGGAGGTCATAATATACCCTGGTGTTTGGCTTCTTGATCTTGATAATACGGTTCAGGTCAATCGGAGTTGCAATGATCACCGAATCACAAGGTACCTTATTAATGGTTGCTTCAAGGTCCTTGACCTGCTGGTCGCCGTAACCCATTGCTGGGAGCAGGGTACCGATGTTCGGGTAGATCCTGAAAGTCTCGGCAAGTTTACCAACTGCATAAGGCCTGGGGTCAACGAGCTCGGCAGCGCCGTACTTCTGGGCGGCAACAATACCTGCACCAAGTTTCATTTCGCCATGGGTCAATGTGGGGCCGTCTTCGATCACGAGAACTTTCTTCCCGCGGATAAGCTCGGGATTGTCAACGCGGATGGGGGATGCTCCGTCAACAACAAGAGCTTTGGGATTCAGCTTCTGAATGTTGTTGCGAACAGTAGTGATGTTTTCGGGATAAGCCGAATCAATCTTGTTGATAACAACCACATCCGAAATGCGAACATTCACTTCACCGGGATAATAGCTTACTTCAGCTCCCGGGCGGTGAGGATCGGCAACAGTGATCATCAGGTCGGGTTTGTAAAAGGGGAAGTCGTTATTCCCGCCATCCCAGAGGATGATATCACAGCCTTTGGGGTCTTTCTCTGCAGCCCTGAGGATGGCTTCATAATCGACACCCGCATAGATCACGTTTCCGCGAACGACATGAGGTTCGTATTCTTCCATTTCTTCGATGGTACATTTATGCTTTGCAAGATCTTTAACAGTTGCGAAACGCTGAACTTTCTGTGCAACCAGGTCCCCGTAAGGCATGGGATGGCGCACTGCGACAACCTTAAGGCCTTTTTCCATGAGGATCTCGATGACCCTGCGCGAAGTCTGGCTCTTTCCGCAACCGGTACGGGTTGCGCACACTGCGATGACAGGCTTGGTGCTCTTGACCATTGTATCCCTGGGGCCCAGGAGCAGGAAGTTGGCGCCAGATGCATTGACCAGCGCGCTCACGTTCATCACCCTTGCATAAGGTACGTCACTGTATGCGAAATTACAGATGTCGACCTTGAATTTCTTGATCAATTCGGGTAACTCGGCTTCAACAAAGATGGGGATGCCTTTGGGATAAAGTTTTCCGGCTAATGCAGCGGGATATTTTCTCCCGGCAATGTCGGGGATCTGGGCTGCAGTAAAGGCAACAACATTGAAATCTGCATTGTCGCGGTAATACGTGTTGAAATTGTGAAAATCTCGTCCGGCCGCGCCGATGATAATAACATTTTTCTTTGGCATATAGAAGGTGTTTAGTTTTCCCGAATTTTTTACAAAAGTACTCATTATCGGGGAATTAAACAAAACCAAAAAACGAGTACTTTTGCACAAGATATTAAACCAGATGTTCGAAAAACGCCTCCTTGAAGCCACCGGCAAAGCCATCCGCATATTGTACGGACAGGATTTTGATCTGTCAAAACTCACGATCGAAAGGACTAAAAAAGAAATAGAAGGTGATTACACCCTGGTTGTTTTCCCTTTGCTGAAGCTTTCGCATAAGAATCCCGAACAAACCGCATCTGAACTTGGTGAAGCGCTGCTCAAAGAGCTTCCGGAAATCAGTTTTTATAAGGTGATCAAGGGTTTTCTTAATTTAATACTGGCTGATGAGTACTGGGTGAATTTCCTGGCCTTAAGCTTTGACAAGGAGAATTTCGGCTTCTCACCCGAAGTAAGGGACGAAAAAGTTGTTCTTGAATACAGCTCTCCGAATACGAATAAACCGCTTCACCTCGGCCATATCAGGAATAACCTGCTCGGTTACTCCCTGTCACAGATTTTAAAGGCTACGGGTTACCCTGTGGTCAAAGTGAACCTGGTCAACGACCGTGGGATCCATATCTGCAAATCCATGCTGGCTTACATGAAGTGGGGAGATGGTGAAACGCCTGAATCCAGTGGTATGAAGGGGGACAAGCTGATCGGTAAATACTATGTGCTGTTTGAAAAGGAGTATAAAGAGGAAATGAAGGACCTTGTAGAAAAAGGCCTTACTGAGGATGAAGCGGCACAGCAGGCACCCCTGATCCTTGAAGCCCGGGAGACCCTCAGGAAATGGGAGGCTCACGACCATGAAACCGTGTACCTCTGGAAACTGATGAACGGATGGGCTTACCAGGGTTTTAACGAGACCTATAAAAGGCTGGGCGTTGATTTCGACCATATCTATTATGAGAGTAAAACCTACCTGCTGGGTAAAGAACTGGTTACAGAAGGTGTTGACAATGGGGTGCTTACAAGACGGGATGACGGAAGCGTTTGGATCGACCTCACAGCTGATGGGCTTGATGAAAAGCTGTTGCTCCGTTCCGACGGCACATCGGTGTATATGACCCAGGACCTTGGAACGGCACAGCTCAGGTACGACGAATATCATCCTTCACAGATGATCTATGTGGTGGGAAATGAGCAAAATTATCATTTTGATGTCCTTAAAAGAGCCCTGGCCAGAATGAACAAGCCCTATGCATCCAGGATATTTCATTTATCATATGGTATGGTGGAGCTTCCCGAGGGTAAAATGAAATCAAGGGAAGGTAAGGTGGTCGATGCAGATGACCTTATGGAAGAAATGTACACTACCGCCGCTGAAATGACCATGGAGCTTGGAAAAGCCTCTGACTTCCCCGAGAAAGAAGCCAGGAAACTATTTGAAATGATAGGCCTCGGGGCTTTGAAATATTTTATCTTAAAAGTGGACCCGAAGAAAAACATGCTTTTCGACCCGAAAGAGTCCATTGATTTCAATGGGAATACAGGCCCTTTCATCCAATACACCTATGCCAGGATCAACTCCCTTATTGCAAAAGCAGAAGTTCTTGGGTTCCGGCCTTTCGGAGGTCCTTTGCCTCAGAATATCGCATTGCTGGCTTCAGAAAAGGAAACTGTTAAACTGCTGATGACCTTTCCCCAGGTGCTACGGCAGGCTGCCGATGAACTCAACCCTGCCAATGTTGCAAATTATGTGTATGACCTGGCCAAAACATACAACCAGTTCTACCAGGAGATCCCTGTGCTCAAAGAAGAAAACCCCGGTCTGAGGCAGCTCAGGCTGATGCTCTCGGTATTTACTGCTTCGGTGATAAGGAACTCGCTTAAACTATTAGGCATTCATAGTCCCGACAGGATGTAAAGAACATAAAAAAAGCTGCCCCGAACCAGGGCAGCTTTTTTTTATACCGGAAATTCCGGTAATACTGTTGTGTTACTGAACAACGACTTTTCTTTCGATAGTACCGTTTTCGGTGATCACCTTCAGCATGTAAATGCCTGCTTTCAGTGATGAGGTGTTGAGGGTAATAGTTTTGCTGTCAACCTGCTTGTTAATAACCATCTGGCCGGTAATATTGAAAAGCTGGATCTGCTGTATGCCTGAACCTGCTTCAACATTCATAACGTCCTTTACAGGGTTCGGGTAAACCTTGATACCACTCTGTGAAAGTTCATCAACGCCTACACCGCCTACATAAATGTATCCTGTTTTTACCAGGGTGTTAAGTGATCCGAAAGCATTTGTTACTTTCAGGGTCACATTGTAGGTGCCAGAAGTATTATAGGTAATTGCTGAAGGGTTCTTTGATGATGAGGTTCCTGGAGTGCCGCCCTGGAATGTCCATGCATAATAACAAGTTGCGGTAGCAGTACCTGTGGATGTGTTGGTGAAAATAACCTGTCCGCCTTTGGCAACAGCCTGTGTGTTTGATGTGAAAGCAGCAGTTGCTCCAACAACTGGAGCATGACATACATAGATGCCGTCGGATGTGCCTGTGCTGAATGAGCCTGCATACATCACTGAATCGTTAAAACTGGTTTCGCAGGTAACCTGGGTTCCCTGGAGGTCGGGATCAACAGCGTTGAAATTTACGCCGTCATCGAATGAATAGGAAAGACCAACCCTGGTTGCCTGGTTTGTGGCATCAACGCCCGAAGATACCCAGGTGCTTGTTGTACCGGGAACAAAGGTCAGCTGGTTGTTGTACAATGAACCGCCATAAGTTGCAGCAGTGTAAGTAACACCACCGTCGGTTGATTTTGCAAGAAGGTTGAGTGTATCTGTTGTGCTGTAGAATTTCATGCAGAAACCATTGTTTGCATCTTTAAATGCCGGCCAGGTATTTTTGCCTGCCATGTTCGGAATGGTAACTGCAGTCCAGGTCAGACCCTTATCAGCTGAACGATAAACATGGCCTTTGTTGGTACCGAACCAAATGTTGTTTCCATTTGCTCCACAGTCAACTGTCCATCCTGCTTCGCCGGTTGTAATAGCCGGAAGGCTTGAAGGAGTAACCTGGGTCCAGGTAGTTCCGCCGTCGCCGGTGGTGTAGATTTCAAATTTGCTGCTTACAGGGTCACCGATTGCGCAACCATTGTTGGCATCAAAGAAGTAAACACAGTCGGGGAATGAAGCGGTTGCAGTAAACATACTGGAAGAACCCTGTCTTGTCCAGGTTGCACCACCATCGGTGGTTTTGTAAATACCCTGAAGGTTGCTGCCTGTAACCTTGTACATTGCAGCCCATGCTGTGTTTTCGTCTACCGCTGTGATCATGGATACACTGAGACCTGTTGCTCCCGAAATAACTTTAGGAGTCCATGTGTTGCCACCATCGGTGGTAACTGCAACATCCTGGCAGGCAGCGGCGCTTCCGGAACCGTCATAACCGCCGGCCCATGCAACAGTTGAACTGCAGGCAAAAACATTCATAACACCGCGGGATGTTGTTGTCCAGCCAAGACCCTGGGAAACCCAATGCTGTCCAAAGCTAAGACCGCTGATTGCAACAATCATTAAAACTAGTAATGTTCTTTTCATAATTAAAAATTTAAAGGTTAGTCATTTATTTATTGGAACAAACATACAAAGAAATTCAACATTGTGAGCAAATTTTAACATAAAAAGATTGTTTACCTTTGCAGCCCAAAAGTTTACAAATGTTTGAAGGACTAAGTGACAAACTCGACAGGGCGTTTAAAGTACTGAAAGGCCATGGTCATATCACCGAGATCAATGTGGCTGAGACTTTGAAGGATGTGCGTAAAGCTCTTCTTGACGCAGACGTCAGTTTTAAGATTGCCAAGCAGTTCACCGACCATGTAAAAGATAAGGCTTTGGGCGAAAATGTGCTCACAGCCGTGTCCCCGGGCCAGTTAATGGTCAAGATCGTTCACGATGAGCTAGTTGAGCTGATGGGCGGCGAGAAAACTGAGATCAACCTTAAAGGCGATCCGGCCGTGATCCTCATTGCCGGCCTCCAGGGTTCAGGGAAAACGACTTTTGCTGCCAAGCTGGCAAATTATCTAAAGACTAAAAGAGGTAAAAACCCCATGCTGATAGCCGGCGACGTATACCGCCCGGCTGCTATAGACCAGCTCAAGATCCTTGGCTCGCAGATCGAGGTCAAGGTGTTTACCGAAGAAGACAGCAAGGAACCGGTGAAGATCGTGAAACATGGTCTTGCCCACGCAAAGGACTACGGTCATAACGTGGTCATCATCGATACTGCCGGCCGTCTCGCCATCGATGAGCAGATGATGGATGAGATCTATAACATCAAAAAGGCTGTCAATCCGCACGAGATCCTGTTCGTGGTCGATTCAATGACAGGTCAGGATGCAGTGAATACTGCAAAAGCATTCAACGACCGGCTTGATTTCGACGGTGTCGTGCTTACCAAGCTCGATGGCGACACCAGGGGTGGAGCTGCCCTGAGCATCAAGTCGGTGGTCAACAAGCCTATAAAATTTGTGGGATTAGGCGAAAAACTGGACGCCCTCGACGTGTTCTATCCCGAACGTATGGCCGACCGTATCCTGGGAATGGGCGATATCGTCTCCCTTGTTGAAAAAGCCCAGGAACAGTTTGACGAGGAAGAAGCCAAGAAACTTCAGAGGAAAATTGCTAAAAACCAGTTCAATTTTGACGATTTCCTCGCACAGATCAAACAGATAAAAAAAATGGGTAATGTAAAGGACCTGCTGGGTATGCTGCCCGGTATGGAAAAATCCCTCAGGAACCTCGATATAGACGATAACGCATTCAAAGGCATAGAGGCCATCATTTATTCAATGACCCCCGCCGAAAGGGCTGATCCTGCGCTGCTGAACGGCGCAAGGCGCAAGCGCATCGCCTCAGGCTCCGGCACTACCATCCAGGACGTGAACAAGCTCATCAAGCAGTTCGACGATACCCGTAAGATGATGAAAATGGTGACTGCCAACAAAGGCCGCAACATGGCGAATATCATGCGGAACATGCGACAGAATTAATCCATATAAAAGTATATGATCCTCCTCGACGGCAGAACATTATCGGAAAAGATCAAAGCGGAGATAGCCTCCGAAGTGAAAAAAGACTACCTCGATAAGGGCAGGAATGCTCCCCACCTTGCTGCAGTGCTTGTAGGTGAAGACCCTGCAAGCCAGACCTATGTTACTAATAAGGAGAGATCCTGTAAGGAGGTTGGCTTCATTTCCTCGGTTTACAGGTACCCTGCAAACCTTAGCGAATACAAACTCCTTGAAGTCGTGGATTTCCTGAACGACGACGAGGATATCGACGGTTTTATTGTACAGCTTCCTCTCCCGAAACATATAAACGAGCATAAAATCATTGAAAGGATCAACCCATTAAAAGATGTAGATGGCTTTCACCCGGTCAATGTGGGGCGTATGATGCTTAACCTGCCTTCTTTTCTCCCTGCCACGCCTTTCGGGATCATGACCATGCTCGACCGTTACAAGATTGAGACTACAGGGAAACATGTTGTTGTCCTGGGCCGCAGCAATATTGTAGGCACACCTATCAGCCTCATGCTTTCGCGCAAATCTGAAAAGGCGAATGCCACTGTGACCCTTTGCCACAGCTTCACACCAGATATTAAAAAATATTCGCTTGATGCCGACATCCTCATCGTAGCCATGGGCAGGATGGGATTCGTGACCGCCGATATGGTGAAACCAGGAGCTGTCGTGATAGACGTAGGCATGCACCGGATACCGGCCACTGATACCAAATCAGGATTCAGGCTGAAAGGAGATGTGAGTTTCGACGAGGTCTCTAAAAAATGCTCCGCCATCACACCTGTCCCCGGCGGAGTCGGGCTTATGACCATCGTTTCGCTTCTCCTCAACACTCTGAAAGCTTCCAGGAAAGAAATTAAGTAAACCTTTGGACCAGACTGCAGATATTTTATTGTCAGAGGGTAAACTGCTTCCCGTAATGGAAGAGTTCTACACCCTCCAGGGCGAAGGGTTTAATACCGGCCAGGCAGCCTATTTCATCCGCATCGGTGGTTGTGATGTGGGATGCAGTTGGTGCGATATCAAGGAAAGCTGGAATGCCCAGCTTTATCCTCCTGTCGAAACTGAAGCCGTTGTGGAAAGGGCGGCTGCTTGTACCGCAAAAGCCGTAGTGATCACCGGGGGCGAACCCTTCAATTATAACCTTGAGTATCTCATAAGTCGCCTGCGTGAACTGGGCATGCGGATCTTCGTTGAAACATCGGGTTCCCAGCCTCTGAGTGGGGAACCTCACTGGATCTGTCTTTCTCCCAAAAAAAACAGCCCTCCCCTGGATGAGGTGTTTATGAAGGCCGATGAACTCAAGATGATCATCCAGGATGAGACCGATTTAACCTGGGCCGAAGAAAATATGCAGAAGGTGAGCGGGCATTGCCATCTTTATCTTCAACCGGAATGGAGCCACAGGAATATAATAATGCCTTTGATTATCAGTTATATAAAAGATCATCCCAGGTGGAAGATATCCCTGCAGAGCCATAAGTATATGAGGATACCGTAAGTGAGTACGTACAAAGTATAAAGTACAAGGTACAAAGGATTAAGGATAAAGGAGATCGATCCAATGAAGTTTTGGCTAAAACCAGTTTGTTTTAAATCTGTGCTTCATTCTTCCAAAGTCGTACTTCGTACTTTGTACTTTGTACTTTGTACATCCCAGCTTATTGTCCTTTTCTTTCTGCTCTTTGCCAACACCACTACTGCCCAGACTCCCGGCAATCAGCTATCCACCGTCAATAAAAAAGCTGAAAAAGCTTTCGATGAAGCCATGAAGGCATACCAGGACCGTGACAACGAAAGAGCCATGGTTAATGTGAACAAGGCTCTTGAAGCAGATTCACTTTTCTGCGAGGCCCTGGTGCTGAGGGGTGACCTCCTGTCGGATGCAAAAATGCCTGCTGAGGCCATTTCCTGCTATAAAAAAGTCCTGAGGATCAACCCTGCTTTCTCGAACAACCTCTACTTTATTATAGGCGGTCTTGAGCTGTACCTTGGCGATTATAAGGCTTCCGAAGCCGACTTTTCCCAGTATCTCGAAGGGAAGAACGTGCCCGACGTTAAAAGAAAAAAAACCATCGCACAGCTTGCCAATGCAAGGTTCGGTGCGGCAGCGATGGAACACCCTGTGCCCTTCAATCCTGTGAACCTCGGCGACAGCGTCAATACAAAGTTTGACGAATATGTAAATGATATCACTACGGATGAGGGAGCCCTTTACTTCACGCGTAAGGTCCCGAGAAGCGACAAAAACCCTGAAATGAAAGGCTATGAGGAGGATTTCTATGTTGCTTCAAAAGCTGATTCAGGCTGGCATAAGGCAAGGAACCTCGGCCCCCCGGTAAATACATCAGGTAATGAGGGCGCTTTGAATATTTCACCCGATAACCGTTATATGTTTTTTGCAGGATGCGACCGTCCCGACGGTTTCGGAAGCTGCGACATCTTCTGGTCGAAACGAATGGGCGAGATCTGGTCTGAACCTGAAAACCTCGGTTCTGTAGTGAACTCCCCGAGCTGGGATTCACAGCCTTGTTTCTCTTCGGATGGCAAAACCCTGTATTTCGCCAGCAAACGCCCGGGAGGCAAGGGGAGCTCCGATATTTGGAAAACCACATTGAATCCTGATGGCAGCTGGACCGATCCCGTAAACCTCGGCGATTCGATCAATACCGCTTTCGAGGAGATGGCCCCTTTTATTCACGGTGACGGACGCACTCTTTATTTTTCATCCAAGGGTCATCCGGGGATGGGGGGATACGACCTGTTCTATTCCCGTATGAAGCCCGACAGCAGCTGGAGCAGGCCCGTAAACCTGGGCTATCCCATCAATACCAAAGCCGACGAGATGGTCATTATAGTTAATGCTAAAGGGGATAAGGCGTTTATTTCTTCCGACAAGCTAGGGGGCAAGGGAAGGCAGGACATGTATGAATTTCCGTTGTATGAAGGAGCCAGGCCAATCCCTTCTACCTATTTTAAAGGAATTGTGTTCGACAAAGAGAGCGGCCGTCGGCTCCAGGCCCGGTTTGAACTTACTGACCATGATGATGGAAAGATGGTTGCCCGGTCCCTTTCCGATCCGGTGAGCGGGGAGTTTATCCTGGTCCTGGCTTCGGATAAGGATTACGGGCTGAATGTGTCGAAGGACGGTTACCTGTTCTATTCCGATAATTTTTCACTGAAGGGCCAGCACAGCCTGGATCAACCATTTATCAAGGATATAGCTTTGAAGCCAATGAAAGTCGGGGAGGTGATAGTCCTGCGAAATATCTTTTTCGACACGGATAAATTCATCCTGAAACCCGAATCGATGACTGAACTTCAGAAACTGCTCGATCTCCTGAAGAAAAACCCCGGACTGAAAGTAGAACTCAGCGGCCATACCGACAATGCCGGAACGCCTTTGCATAACCTCGAACTTTCGAAAAACCGGGCCAAAGCAGTCTACGATTACTTAATCCTTAACAGCATTGACGCAAAACGCCTCAGCTATGCAGGATACGGCCTCAGCCGTCCCATCGACACCAACGACACCGAGCAGGGTCGCGCCAACAACCGCCGCACGGAGTTCAGGATTTCGGGATTATAAGGGATTAAACAAAGGCCGGTAGTAAAAAAAATTATTTCCTGCAAAAAGTATGCATTTCCCTGGTTGATTTTGCAATTTTTACCAATCCATCCTTACCCCATGCATTGATTTTGGATTTTCTGCAAATCCTTTCTTCACCCTCCTGGAAATCAATTTGCTCCCCTCTAATTCCGGAATTACATTCGTACTCAAGTATTAAAACCCCGGGTTATGAAAAAGTTTTACTCCTATCTGATTGCACTCTTTATGGTAAATGATGCAATGGCACAGGGCCTAATCCCTGAGTTTTCAATTAATGCCCTTGCAAAGAGCAAACATCCTACATCAAGGTTAAATGAAAATTTTCAGGATGGATTGCACAATAAAGAAATAAAAATGTTGGACCTGGATTCCAAAATGAATTTGGGAAAAATCATCAAGCCTCAAACCCAAAAGCCAAAGGACTTTATACAGATTTACGACAGCATCTATAGCTGGGTATGGGATAGTATCAGCATGGGATGGACGATTGATTCCAAAACCATTAATTTCATTTATGATGCCAATCATAATGAATTAAGCGAGTTATACCAGACCTGGGATGGCAATGCCTGGGTGAATAGCATGAAATACACCTATGCTTATGATGCCAGCAATAATGAGACAAGTCAATTAGTGCGAAGTTGGAACGGGAGTGCCTGGGAGAATTACAAACAATACTCTTATACTTACGACGCCAGCAATAATCTGATAAATTCCATATGGCAAAACTGGAATGGCAGCGCCTGGGTGAATTACAGGCATAACGCTTATGCCTACGATGCAAATAATAATGAGATAAGTTACATACGCCAAAATTGGAATGGCGGTGCCTGGGTGAATTACCGGCAATCCACCTATACCTACGATGTCAACCATAATTGGACAAGTTGGTTGAACCAAACCTGGGATGGCAGTGCCTGGGTAAATTCCGGGTTAAATACTTATACCTATGATGCTAACAATAACTTGATCAGTGAATTAAACCAGTATTGGAACAGCAGTGCCTGGGAGAATGCCGAGCAATACTCTTATATCTATGATGCCAACAATAATATGACAAGCCGGTTGTACCAAACCTGGAATGGCGTTATATGGGAGGATTCCTATAAAAATACCTATACTTATGATGCAAATTATAATCTGAAAAGCGATTTAAGCCAAACCTGGAATGGCAGCATCTGGGTGAATTCCGGCCAATACACATATATTTATGATGCCAACAATAATATAACAAGTGAATTAGACCAAAGTTGGGACGGCAGTGCCTGGGTGAATTACATGAAATATACCCATACCTATGATGCCAACAATTTCACAAAAAGCTTTTCATTTAAGTACTGGAATAGCACTGGAACCCAGATAACGAGTGGCGATAGTTCCTACTATTATTTTCATAAAGTTCTCGGCATAAATGATTTGGTAGTGTCTGATGCAAATATTACCATATATCCCAATCCAGGTTATGGAAAGTTCACTATAAGCAGTAATAGCAGTATAAGCACGATCGAAATATACAATCTGCTTGGAGAACGTATTTATTCAGATTATAACCTCAGCCGACAGGCATCAATTGAGTTATCAAGCCCTTGTTCAGGGGTCTATATTGCTATAATTAATGCTGGGACCAGAAGCTACAGCAGGAAAATAATTGTTAATTAACAAGGCTTAAATTTTCCCGGGTATGCCTCACATTCTAGCAGAAACGGGAAATCATCAAAAACCAATACCGTATGAAAGGAATTTACATATTGCTGTTGGGCCTGTTTATGATCAGCGGAGGCTGCCGGAGATCGGAATTTTCCGCAACCACAAGACAGATCAAAAATGGGAAAGTAAAATACGTTAATCATTACATGCCGGAATGGAACAAATCGACAGTTAAAAAAACTCACAAATCCGGTTTACCTGAATCTGAAGTGACCAAAGCTTTGCCTGAGACCGGCAAGACGGCGGGGCAGGATAATTTTTCTGCAGAACTCATTAAAAGCAATCCTGCCCCAATACCTGGTCATGAAAATTTAATCGCATCAAACTCGGCTGAATCAGCAGTTTTTACCGTTGCTGAAAGCAGGTTTATACAGGAGAAGTCCCTTGCATTAACTGATCAGAAGTACGTAGGTGAAGAACCGGGGAATATTTATCCTGATACTATTAAAAGTAAAACCCCGAAAAAAATTCCATTCAAAAGTCATTATGCCAAAATAAAATTTAAAAATGGCAAAGAAGAAACAGTAAAGATAATTTACCAGTCAGGCGACAGCCTGAGATGCAAGCCGGTTGAAGAACAAGGCATTACACGTACAGTTATGATGAATCAGGTTGAGACAATTCTTCCTGATACGAGAAAAACAGAGAAACTTGGACTGGCAGGATTAATCTTATCAATTTTCGGATTGATCCCGATACTCGGAATTCCTTTTGCCATTATGGCTTTTATTTTCGGTGTAAGAAGTCTTCGTAAAATCAAAAAATATCCGGAGAAATACAAAGGCAAAGGGATTGCCACTGCAAGCAAGATTATCGGGGCAATTGAGATCTTATGTTATATTCTCCTTGCCATTGGCACGATTATATATGGAATCGTTGCTTTTGCAATATCGCTTAAGAACTGCACCGGTGGTTAATTATTGATTTTGGATCCTGAAATTTATTTTAATCTGATATCTTTGGCATGATTTATGTTTTTAATAATTGATAGGGTAGAGTTTCATATAAATCAGTATAATGAAACCGGGATTTTTCATCGGGTTGACAATCTTACTATTATGGAGTTGCTCTCCTGTTAAGCATATGTCCAAAACATCTGCTGCCCTGAAGCAGATCAGCAGCAATGACAGCACAGAGTATGAGATCCAGATCATCGACTTTCAGTTTGATCACTGGTACAATCTGAATTATTCGGAGGCTGTTGATCATCCAAAGGAATTTTACCGGGCTAAAAATATTATCGGGGTGTCAAACTGGAATTATTTTTACACCTCAGGCGAATACCGGGATCTGATCGATTTTTTAATAGACTACAGGCCGGAGATCGATTATGGACTGGACGTCAATCGCAAACTTTACTGGTACTTCAGGTTTATCATCACTAACTATAAGGTCCCGCTGTTCAACGATCCCCCCATCCATTGACCCGATTTACGATTAGACGATTTACGATTTCAGATAGAATTCTTTGATTTACGATTTACGGGTTTGATAATTTACTCGTCAGTCGTCAATTTTAAAATTCAATTGTAACTCTAAGATCGTCTAATCATAAATATACTTGTCTTTCACTCCTTCAGGTTTCAACACCTCAAAAAATGATATAGCTACATTATTTCTCCAATTCTTGGTGTTCTCCTTTATTATTTGTAATTTTGCACCCCTAATTTGAGAGAGGTATAGTAATGATTCATATTACTTTGCCAGACGGTTCCATAAGAGAATACCCTCAGGGTGTCACCGGGCTGGAAGTTGCGAAAAGTATTAGCGAAGGCCTGGCACGCAATGTGCTGGCTGCAAAAGTCAATGATGAGGTATGGGATGCAACACGCCCGATTACCTCCGATTCCCGTCTCAAACTGTTTACCTGGAATGATCCTGAAGGAAAAGCCACTATGTGGCATTCCTCAGCCCATCTTATGGCTGAAGCGATTGAATTGCTTTATCCGGGTGTTAAATTCGGCATCGGCCCGGATATTGAGAACGGGTTCTATTACGATATTGATTTTGGAGATCAGCCGATATCTTCCGAAGATTTTCCAAAAATAGAGGCGAAATTTCTTGAACTGGCAAGGGAAAAGCAGGTGTTTAACAGGAAGGAAGTAACGAAAGCCGATGCCATTGATTACTTCACAAAGAAGGGCGATGAGTATAAGATCGAACTTCTGAACGACCTTACCGACGGGCAGATCACTTTTTACGAATCAGGACGATTTACTGACCTTTGCCGCGGCCCTCATCTCCCTGATACAAGTTTTATCAAGGCTGTAAAGCTTCTGAATATTGCAGGCGCATACTGGCGCGGTGATGAAACACGTAAACAGCTTACACGCGTTTACGGCATCACTTTCCCGAAACAGAAGGAACTTGACGAATACCTGGTGCTACTTGAGGAAGCCAAAAAACGCGACCATCGTAAACTGGGAAAAGAACTGGAACTTTTTGCATTTTCACAGAAAGTTGGGCTGGGTTTGCCTTTGTGGCTGCCCCGTGGCGCCGCTCTCCGCGAACGCCTCGAGATGTTCCTGAAAAAGGTCCAGAAAAAAGCCGGATACGAACCGGTGATGTGTCCGCATATCGGTAATGTTGAACTGTACAAGACTTCAGGTCATTACCAGAAATACGGTGAAAGCTCTTTCAGGCCTATCACAACCCCGGTTCCGGGAGAAGAATTCTTCCTGAAACCCATGAACTGCCCGCATCATTGCGAGATTTACAAGGTAAAACCGCGTTCATACAGGGATTTGCCGGTTAGACTGGCCGAATTCGGGACAGTGTATCGCTATGAACAGAGCGGCGAACTCCATGGGCTGACCCGTGTTCGAGGGTTTACACAGGATGATGCTCATATCTTTTGCACACCTGAACAGGTCAAGGATGAGTTCAAAGGAGTAATGGATATAGTAATGCTAATCTTCAAAGCTCTTGATTTCAAGGAATTCATAGTCCAGATATCATTACGCGATAAGAATAACAAGGAAAAATATATTGGTACCGACGAGAACTGGGAACGGGCCGAACGCGAGATCCTCGAAGTCGCTGCAGAACGTAACCTGAATACCGTTATAGTTCCCGGCGAAGCTGCTTTCTATGGTCCCAAGATGGATTTCATGGTTAAAGATGCCCTGGGAAGGAAATGGCAGCTTGGTACGATCCAGGTCGATTACAATCTCCCCGAACGTTTTGAACTTGAATATATAGGGGCCGACAACCAGAAACACCGCCCGGTAATGATACACCGCGCGCCTTTCGGATCCATGGAACGATTCGTGGCCGTTTTACTTGAACATACTGCCGGAAACTTCCCCTTATGGCTCACTCCGGACCAGGTTATCGTGCTGCCAATCAGTGAGAAATACACTGATTATGCAAAAAAAGTTTTGAATTTGCTGGATAATTCCGAAATTCGCGGCCGGATTGACGACCGTAACGAAAAGGCCGGCAAGAAGATACGTGACGCTGAACTTTCGAAAGTGCCGTTTATGCTGGTAGTAGGGGAGAGGGAAGAAGCTGAAGGCAGCGTATCGGTGAGGAAACACTCACAGGGTGACCTTGGTCCGCAGAAGATTGAAGAATTTATTAGTTTTATAAAAGAAGCAGTCAATAAGGAATTAGGAGACATTAATTAACCGTGAACCGTGAACCGTAAATCGTGAACCGTTACGAGTCACGATTCACGATTCGCGAGTCACGCCAAAGAAGGAGGATATATAGCAACACCTTATCAAAATCCAAGGAGATTCGCCAGGCCTCAGAAAAAGGAAGATCTCCACAGCATCAACCAGAATATTAAATCACCTGTTGTAAGGGTGGTTGGCGAGAATATTACACCGGGTATCTATAACCTCAGGGAAGCGCTCACTATCGCGGAAAATATCGGACTCGACCTGGTCGAGATCTCTCCCACGGCTAATCCCCCGGTTTGTAAAGTTGTGGATTATAAGAAATTCCTGTATGAGCTGAAGAAGAAACAAAAGGAAATGAAGGCCAAAACGGCTAAGATCATCATCAAGGAGATCCGCCTCGGCCCGAATACCGACGAACATGATTTCAACTTCAAACTCAACCATGCAATAAAATTCCTGAAGGATGGCGCTAAAGTCAAGGTGGATGTGTTTTTTAAGGGACGTTCCATCATCTATAAGGAACAAGGCGAACTGATACTCCTGAAATTTGCACAGTCGGTGGTCGATTATGGCAAGATCGAACAAATGCCGAGGCTTGAAGGCAAGAGAATGATTATGATCATTGCACCCAAAAAATAAATGAATAATCGAATAATCGAACAATCGAACAATCGAATTTTGAATTAAGAATAAGAATCTTTAATAACCTCAAATAATAACAAACAGAATCATGCCAAAAATGAAGTCCAAATCCGGCGCAAAAAAACGGTTCACACTGACCGGCACCGGAAAAATCAAAAGGAAGCATGCTTTCAAAAGCCACATCCTGACTAAAAAGTCAACGAAAAGGAAACGTAATCTTACTTATTCCACCCTCGTTGACAAGTCTGATGCAGCTAACGTAAAGGAAATGCTCCAGAGTTAAATTATGTCAAACTTGTACTCAGCTTTAAGATCCCTGTTACCGGGGGCGCTGATGCAAAAAATCTAAAAAAATGCCAAGATCAGTAAATGCAGTTGCCTCCAGGGCCAGAAGGAAAAAGGTCCTGAAACAAGCAAAGGGGCAGTTTGGAAGAAGGAAAAATGTCCTGACCGTAGCTAAAAACTCGGTTGAAAAGGGCCTTACCTATGCTTACCGTGACCGCCGCACCAAGAAAAGGAACTTCCGCGGACTGTGGATCACCCGTATCAATGCAGGTGTCCGCCAGTTCGGAATGTCATACTCAGTATTTATGGGAAAACTTGCTGAACACAACATCAGCCTGAACCGTAAAGCACTGGCCGATCTCGCTATGAACCACCCTGAAGCTTTCAAAGCAGTGGTTGATGAGATCAACAAATAGGGATTAGCTTAAATACCGGGAAAGGCGCTTATTACGGGCGCCTTTTTCATTTCCTGCCGGTTTTCCTGTAATAATTTTCTAGGAATTTTTCAATCTGGTCAACCGTCAGTCTCTTGGCTATGATCTCTTTCTGCTCATTCAGAATGTAGATCACCGGGGTCGACGTAATATCGTATTGCCCGTGAAATTCTCCGGTCAACGTCCTGGGGCCATTGACATTGATCCAGCTCATGTTCTTCTTTTTAATGTAATTCTTCATTTTGACCAGGGATGAATCTGAACATACCGCGAAGATCTCCAGGTTGTATTTCTTTCGGTTGTCATCATAAAAGCTCTTCAGTTTTGGTATTTCCTGCTCGCAATGCCCGCATTCAGGATCCCAGAACAAGATCAAAAGGGTTTTTGCATTCACATTGTACATCGACACAAGCTGCAAACTTGTGTCCTGCATGATCAGATTCGGCGGTCGTTTCCCGATGAGAAGCCCTTCCATCTTCGCTGATTTCTTGATGATCTCTTTTTGAACCGTCTCATTCACCCAGTAAGTCTGGTTTGTCACATAGTATTTGTTTACAACATGCACAAAGATCTTGTCATAACCCATGATCTCTGAATTCTCATACTGCCTCGTTACAAACCACACCATGTATTTGAACATCTCGGGATTGATGCGTGACTTTTCTATCAGGTAATCCGCTTCACTTATGATAGTGTCGGGCGACTGGGGCAGGACCTTGTCGAAATATTTCACCAGTTTGGAATGAAATACCGGTGTCCGAAGCGCCCTGTCATCGGTAAAACTTACGTCGTCCCAGAAATGATAACGGAAATACCTGTAAGCAAAGGTTGAATCCTTGCTGCCGTTCGCAAGGGTAGGGATCTCAGGTATCTCTGGCTCTTTCATTATATTTACCATGAACGCCAGGAAGGAATCCGGATGCTCCTTCACAATATTTAATTTATACTGTATAATGATGTTGTTGATCTTGTTTATGCTGTCATTTAAAACTTTTGCGGAATCTGCATTCTTTGAATGTTTGTCCAAATCCTTCTGAAACTTCTTTACATTATCGTACTCGTTTTTGTTGAACTTCAGATAATCATAGAACAGGCTGTTCTCAGGAGACCCTTTGACGACCATGGTTTTTAAAGGGGCTGCTTTGTCGGCCTCCATGCTGAACCGCTGATCATTATTCATTATAAAATCAAAATAATTCTTATCATTGATTATAAAAATATAAATGCCTTTCGGGAGGTCTGCAGGCGCTGTATAAGTGCATCGGCCCGATTTATCAAGCTTTACCGTGTCTTTAATATAGGTTCCGTTACCGTAATAATTGGCAATTAAACAGCTGGTATCCTTAAGCCCCGTGATATGGAACTGTATTTTATATCCTTTTTGGGCCGAGGCGGAAACAGCAAGATTACAGGCAAATGCCAGTATGACAAGTTTCAACAGTAGTTTCATAATGATTCCCTGATTAAATTCACTTTATTTTTAACTTCAGTTCTTTTTCATAAGGCCTGAAGAACAGTTTGACATAGTAATAACCGATCATTTCATTGATGACTTCCCTGAATCCCTTGCTGGAATGCCACCAGTCATAAGGTCCGTAGAACATATTTGGAAGCGAAATGATACCCACTTTAATTGAATCGCCCATGGCCGACTGGAACAGAAGCTTCGACCTGGCGCCGTGAACGCTCATGGTCATCAGGTTAACCGCCCTGATATCAGGCCGGTGGGCGCGAAGCCAGTACCTGAATACAAGCCCCGAATTGTAAGTCCTGTCATTCATGATCTCTTCAGTTTCCACAACCACCAGCTTTGTCGAATCAAACCCGAGCTTCTTCAATGATTCTGCCGCAACTTTTGCGGTGTTTTTGTATGTGGATAGCAATCCACCGGCTTCAATAGGTGTTCCGGTGGTGACAAGCATCGAATAATGACCTGTTTTGAATTCACGTATAGCATCAACCAGCACATAATCGCTTACAAAGCCTTCAAGTGCAAGTATATCTGTCTTCTCGCGTTCGACAGGGGCAAGGATTGAATACAGGTTCCTGAAGAAAAAAAGAGTTGGAATAAAAAGGATCAGCAGCAATGCAATCCATCCCCATGCGGTAAGGCCCCACCTCTCTTTATGGTTTATAACGAAAAAGTTTCTGCGCTTCTTTTCCATTTGCGTTACGATGGGAGGTGCTCCTTCCTTAAAAGATCATTTACTGTTTTAACAGGATTGAACGTGATGACAGGCACTTCCATGAATACCGTGATCCAGCCGGCCATGGCCCCGTTCCATAAACCCGGGAGTTCAAGAGCCTTTAAATTCCTCCCGCTGCTTGATTTGGTTGAAATAAAACCTGTTTCCTCATCCACGAAACGTGAAAGATCAAATTTATTGCCTTTGAAATCCCTGGTCGAGCAAACAAGGTCTACGGGGTTGAAATGTGTGGCTGAACGGAAAACGTCAATCTGCAAAGGGTCTTTCATGTCAACCTGGGAGGATTCAACGATCTGGAGTGAAAGCCCGCCCTTATTGTCTTTTACCCAGTAAGGGCCGCCACCGGGTTCCCCTTCATTTTTTACCATCCCGCACACTCTCATCGGACGGTTCAGCTTTTCAAACAGCAATCCTGCCTGGGTTTTTATGTCAAGGCTGCCGAATCCTTCCGGCATTGACAGTGAGAGATGGCGCTTCCCGAAATCAATGATGGCGGTGATGTCCCCGGGTTTACACGCTCCCTCATCCACCGTGTTAAGAAATTCAAAAACCTTCTGCCTGATCCATAACAGGTAGCCACCGATCAGCTTTTTATGCAAAACTGTCTGATCTTTAAGCCTGTCGGGAACGATGTTGTCGATATTCTTGACAAAAATCAAATCTGCATCAATATCATTCAGATTCTGCAGCAGCGCTCCATGTCCGCCGGGCCTGAAAAGCAGACTGCCGTCGGCATTCCTGAACGGCTTGTTCGCCTCATCAACAGCGAGGGTGTCGGTTGAAGGCTTCTGGATTGAGAAACTTATATCGAAACTGACATTCAGACGGGTTTCATAAAATGACCTTACATTATTAATAAGGTTCTCGAACCTGGAGCGGTGCTCGGGGGAGATGGTAAAGTGGAGCCGGGCCAGCCTGCTGCTGTTGCTTGCATATAATGCGGCTTCAACCATATGCTCTTCTGCGGAAGTCCTTGCTCCCTCGGGATAATCATGGAATCTTATCAATCCTTTGGGCAGATTGGAGTAATCCAGCCCCTTATCCGATAAAATATGGTCAATAATTTTGCTGTAGTCCTTTTTTTCAATAAGGTTTTCAAGATCGATGCCGTTGCGCTCCAGCCTCAGCATAAGTTCTCCGTAAAAAGCGATCTCGGAGAGGTGGCTGATAAGGTAGCACACCGAATTAAATCCCTTGTCATTATTGAAAAGCTCATCTCCTGCTGGGCCGGGCGAATATTTCTCCCTGAATTCAAAGAGATGCTTGAACATCCTGCTGGCAGCTCCGGAAGCAGGGACGAATTTTACCACCGACAACCCTTCAATGCTTTTATTAAAAAAGGAAATGAAATTCTGCTTTTCTTCTTCCTTAAGGCATACGATGCCGTCGCCTGCAACAGCAGGCCTGTCGAGCCTGATGTAAGGGAAACCGTGAACAAAATGCCTGATCTGTCGCTCAAGCGTTTCAACAGGTATACCTTTATTGCTGATCTGAAGGATATCGCTCTTTGAGAACATAGGGAAATTTTTCACGAAGATACGACTACAACGTAAATCTGTATAAAGCTTTGATAAATCAGTCAATTTTATGGGATATTTTTCTCAAATTTGTAGAACAGAGTTCTGATGAAAAGATGTATCTATTTGATTCTAAATAATATAAATGCTAAGTGAAATGATGATCCATATGAAAAAATTCCTGGCTTTCATCCTGCTGTTAACAGGATTCACAATATCAGCCCAGGTTGCCCCATATAAATATTTTGTTGAATTTAAAGACAAGGACCAGAATCCTTATTCCCTCGACCGTCCCGCAGACTTCCTTTCAGCCAGGGCAATACAGCGCCGCCAGACCATGGGCATAGGGTATGACATAAGCGATCTTCCTGTGACACCTGCATACGTTCAGGCAATTAAGAATATTGGGGCTCAAATACTTAACACAACTAAATGGCTTAACGGAGTCACCATCAAGCTTGCAGATACCACTTTGATCAACGCAATCAAGCAACTGTCTTTCGTTAAATCCGTGGTTAATCATTCGGGCGTTAAATTGAGATCATCCGAACCAGCCGGCAAATTCGGCCTGGAAAATGAGTTAGTTCTCTCCGCATCTTCGTCAAATACCCCTAAAAATGCAAACGGGTATAATTATGGTGAATCTTACGCCCAGATCCATATGCTTAACGGGGATGTAATGCACCAGAACAGTTTCAGAGGGCAGGGGATTGTCATTGCACAGTTGGACGCAGGGTTTTACAAGGTGCCCGTTAACCCTGCATTTGATAGTCTGAGGGCTAATAACCAGATACTTGGATATAAGGATTTTGTTAAAGACGGGTATGGGATTTTTAGTGATCATACTGATCAGCACGGAATGTGGGTGTTATCCATTATGGCAGGTATCATACCTGGCCATCTCATCGGATCGGCTCCCAAGGCAAGTTTCTGGCTGCTTAAGACCGAGGAATTGCATCTTGAATACGAGATCGAGGAATATAACTGGGTCTCAGGGGCTGAATTTGCTGACAGTGTGGGTGCTGATATCATCACATCTTCACTGGGTTACACTTTTTTTGATTCAACCTACCTTGATCACAACTGTGGAGAGATGAACGGTCATACTACAGTATGCAGCAGGGGAGCAAATTTTGCGTTCAGCAAGGGACTGGTTGTTATTGTAAGCGCCGGGAATGATGGCAACAACTCAAGCTGGAATTGCGTTAGTACGCCTGCCGATGCTGATTTCGCCATCGCCTGTGCTGCTGTGGATGAAAACGGGGTAAGGGGGTCTTTCAGCTCCCTTGGAGTTGATACCTCAGGACGGGTCAAACCCAATGTTGCCTCTATGGGGGTGATGACGGTTCATGCCGATTCGAACGGAACAATGAGCAGGGGAAGCGGTACTTCCTTCTCAGCACCCCTCATTGCTGGCATGACAGCTTGTCTGATGCAGGCTAAACCAGGCTACCCGAATACCTTTTATAAAACAGCAATCCAGAGGGCCTGCAATCATTATTCATCCCCCGACAGCCTTACAGGATTCGGTATTCCAGACTATGTTAAAGCAATGAATATCATGGCAACTACAGATATTTGTAAAAGTTATGATTTAAGTATTTTTCCAAATCCTGTTACCGACAGGTTTTACATTCGCTTCACTTCCGGGCAAACGGGTACTGCTTTGGTTACATTGATCAATAGCCTGGGGCAGGTGAGTATGCTCAGGGAGATCATGGTGAAGGCAGGGGAGAATGAGCTGTTAATTAATAATATAAACGAGTTGACCCCGGGTGTATACTTTGTGGTACTTGACTCAGGTTCCATTCATTCAACTTCCAGGATGGTTAAACTACCCTGGTAGTCAGGTCCGCATCAATCAGAATATTACATTATTTAACCCGGTTGGTCATTTTCCAACCGGGTTTTGTTTATATCCCTTGTTTACATTTGTAATTACAAATGTAAAGAGATGTTATGGAGAAGACATAATTAATAACGGGTCATATCGCTATATAATTGAATAATAGTGATATCGCATACAATGTTAATCATGTAATTTGTTGCATATTGTTTACATTGGTAATTTTACTATCTTTACATTTTTGAACCAATCAATTCAAAGAAGTATACAAATGTAATCGGATTAAAGTACATTTGTAAACAGATTTATTTTTATTTCATACTTATTATATATTAAACAGAATATCAGTATTATATCTCCATTAAGTTAAACCTATTGATTAGATAATTATGATACAGAGGCTTATTGAACTTATGCGGATAAAAAACCTGACATCTTCGCAGTTGGCCGACAGCATCGGAGTGCAGCGTTCAGGTATTTCTCATTTTATTTCGGGCAGGAACAAACCCAGCCTGGAATTCATTTTAAAGATCCTGAATCATTTTCCGGATATAAATCCCGACTGGTTGCTGTTTGGGAAAGAACCATTTTTGAGGGATGTACGACTTCCTGGAAAAACCGGAGAAAAGGAAAAAATACCTGAAAGCAGTTTTTTTAAGTCCACGGATGAAACCTTACCCGATACCCAGCCTTCATTTCTTGAGGAATTGTTTAGCGAACCGGTGGTTAAAACAAGAGAAAAGCATAAAGAACCTGTCAATGATGTTAAAAATCAACAGATTAAACAGGAATCAAGTCTGGAACCGAAGACTGCCGGGGGGAAAATGACAGCCCAGGGAGATGATAATCCAAAATCGGATGAGAATAAAAATGAAAACCCTGAAAGGATTGTTGTTTTCTATAAAAACAGAACTTTCAGGGAGTATTTACCTGAATAAATATATTACAGTGAATCCCAGCGAGCGCATTCCCTGCAGTATTTGCTGAGAGGTTCTTCAATATCAGACTCTTTCGAGCTGGGAGAAAAAGAAACCACCTTCTCTTTCGGCAGTAGCATCCGCATCGGAACCATGCACTGCATTTTCAGTTATGCTTTTTCCGTAGAGATTTCTTACAGTTCCCGGTTCTGCTTTCGAAGGATCCGTTGCTCCGATGAGCGTGCGAAATTCGGCAACCGCATTATCCTTTTCTAAAATTGCAGCGATGATAGGGCCCGACGACATGAACCTGGTCAGTTCTTCGTAAAATCCTTTGCCGCTATGCTCTGCATAGAACATGCCGGCCTGCTGCTTGCTGAGGTGCACAAGTTTCATGGCAACCAGCCTGAATCCTGCTTTCTCGATCATTGCTGTTATCTCTCCTGTATGCCCTGCAGCCACTGCCGAGGGTTTAATCATTGTAAACGTGCGGTTCCCAGACATTTTAATGGTTTTAATTAATAAGAGCGGCAAAATTACGACTATTTTTAAAATTCGTACTTTTGTGCCCCAATGATGGAAAACTATCTGAATAATACTGATTTCGACAGGATCAGGGAAACCCTTGACAAATCAGGCAGGATTATTATTACCACGCATACAAACCCCGATGGTGATGCAATCGGGGCCAGCCTTGCCATGTATCTTTACCTGCAAAAGAGAGGATTCAATGTAAAAGTCATAATTCCTGATCTGTATCCTGAATTCCTTGCATGGATGCCAAAGGCCGGGGAGATCATGATCTTTGAAAAACGTGCGGAAGAATGCAAAAAGTTCATAGGGGAGGCTGACCTTATTATATGTGTCGACTTTAATAACCTCAAACGCCTGAATGAGCTGGGAGATGTCATCCGGCAGTCAGATACTATGAAAGTTCTTATTGATCATCATTTATACCCTTCCGACGAATTCAGGTACAGTATATCCTTCAGTAAGATCTCGTCCACCTCGGAGCTGATCTATGACTTTATCCATGCATCAGAATATAAAGACCTGATCGACAAGGAAATGGCTGAATGCCTTTATGCAGGAATAGTTACCGACACAGGATCCTTCAGCTACGCCTGCAATTATGTAAAGACATACCAGATCATTGCCGAGCTGTTCCGGCTTGGCATTGACGGGGAACATATTCACAGGCTTGTTTATGACACCTATTCCGAAAACCGTTTAAGGCTGCTTGGATATGCCGTAAGCGGAGGCCTGACCGTTCTTCCGGAATATCATGCGGCATATATTGTTCTTACCAGGGAAGACCTGGAGCGCTTTAAATACGAAGTCGGCGACACGGAAGGAGTGGTTAATTACGCCCTTTCTATTAAAGATATCAACCTGGCTGCAATGTTTATTGAAAGGGATGATCATGTGAAAGTTTCATTCCGTTCAAAAGGCAAATTCTCAGTCGATCGCCTGGCCCGTGAGCATTTCAACGGCGGAGGCCACAGCAATGCTTCCGGGGCCAACTGCCTGATGTCAGTCACTGAAACAATCGACAGGTTCCTTGCTCTGCTCCCGACCTTCAGGGACGAGCTCAAACAAGTATATTAAATGAGGATACCTTCTTCTTCAGTTTCAGGATTTTCAAGGACTTTCAAGCTGTTCCCGGGCGTGATCCTCTTGTTAACGGGACTTTCGGTACTGGCCGTTTCCTGCAAAGAGGAAACCCGCCAGGCCAGGACCACTGACCATATCCTGATGCTGGATAAACAGGTGATCGATTATCACCACCAGGTCGTAAGGTCCGAGAACGAGGAAATAGGTGAGTATATCAACAGGCACCAGTGGAAGATGTTTCAGACACCTACCGGCTTGAGATATATGCTGGTAAGGAAAGGCGAGGGTAAAAAGATTATCAAAGGAGATGAGGTCCGCCTGAAATTCAGCATTTCACTTCTTGACGGCAATAATGTGTATACTTCAGATTCACTGGGTTTCAAGGTTATATACCCCGGGGTGTCGGAAGAAGAGACCGGGTTGCAGGAGGCGCTTTTGCTGATGAACAGGGGAGATCATGCTAAACTTATTGTTCCTTCCCACCTGGCTTACGGATTGCTTGGAGACCTGAAAAAAATACCTGCCGGTGCAATCCTGGTGTATGACGTCGAAGTGCTTGACCCGGCTCACGGAAATCGTTAATAACCTTGGCCAAAGTGTTGATAAGTATGCCTGGTTTTATTGATCTGGCTGCTACGGACTTTACTATCTTGTTCAAGCCTTTAAAACCTGGTAATCTTTAAAAAATATTTATTTAAATTTTTGGAATTCAGTCTTTTACTAATTTTTTAATTTAATTTTTTTTCTCCGGATATCCATTTTAAACAATAAAAATAACAATCATGAAAAACAATTTCGCTAAATCGATTGGATTAGTATTACTGTTGGCACTGACAACATTTGCTTGTTCTTCGAAGTATTCAGGGTTTGACAAAACTGCAAATGGCCTGTATTATAAAATAATCAAAGCATCAAAGGACACGATAAAGCCAAGGATAGGTGACTGGGTTTCCCTGCAAATGCGCTGGAAATACAAAGACTCAGTGATGTTTGACAGTTATAAGGCTCAGGGTGGTCAACCGGTGAAGTTTCAGCTTCCGCTTTCCGATTTTAAAGGTGATATTTATGAAGGCCTCAGGTTGCTGGCAGCTGGTGACAGTGCAGT
>Ga0316229_1000684_pt1 | contig 42491 bp, 39 predicted proteins | sample TBH18023metaG_FD_206011 | JGI IMG/M metagenome (GOLD analysis project Ga0316229, IMG submission 206011) | Freshwater microbial communities from Trout Bog Lake, Wisconsin, USA - TBH18023 | ecosystem: Environmental > Aquatic > Freshwater > Lake > Hypolimnion/Profundal zone | place: USA: Wisconsin... | reverse complement strand
TTCCGTCCCCTGTCCCCCGACCCCCGACCCCCGACTCCCGACTCCCGACCTCCGCATCTGTGGCCAACCTCTTCTCTTCCTCTTCTGTCTTCCCTCTACCGCACAACCGTCCCGCGCTATATAAGATATACCCAGAATGAACGAAGGAGCGCCCGTGTCCAGAGTATCGCCGCTTGCAGAACGATTGGCCCAGGTGAAGGACCGCATTGCCGCCGCCGCCCTCAAGGCCGGCAGGAAGGCCGGCGACATTACCCTCGTGGCGGTCACCAAGACCGCCGCGCCGGAGCAGGTGCGTGAGATAATCGGGCTGGGGGTGGGGGATCTGGCCGAGAGCCGCGTGCAGGTTCTGACCCAGAAAGTGGCCCAGGCCAACGAATTTTATGAACGCAAACTCAAGGGCGGCGAACCAGGCCTGCCCCCACGGCTGCGCTGGCACATGATCGGACACCTGCAGCGTAACAAGGTCAAGGCGGTTTTGCCCCTGGTGGATTGCGTACATAGTCTGGACAGCCTGCGCCTGGCCGAGGAAATCGAGGCCTTCGGCGGCAAGACCGACCGCAAAATACCGGTGTTCCTCCAACTCAACGCCAGCGAGGAAAAGAGCAAATTCGGCGTGGCCGTCGGGGCCGCCTTGCACTTGGCTGAGCAGATCGATTCCATGTCCCACCTGGCCCTGTTGGGTCTGATGACCATTGCTCCTTTGACCAGTGATATGGCCGAAGCCCGGTTCGTTTTCGCGCGGACCCGGGAAATCTTCGAAGAATTGCAGTGGCACCACATCGGTGGCCCAGGCTTCCGCCACCTCAGCATGGGCATGAGCAACGACTTCGAAGAAGCCATCGCCGAAGGCGCCACCATGGTCCGCATAGGTTCTGCCCTCTTCGGCGCCAAGTCCTCTGATCAACTGGAAGAGGAAACGGAATAGGGAATTCGGGGTTCGGGAGTCGGGAAAGGCAAGAATTCGGAAGTCGGGGACACGGGAGTCAGGGCACGTCTTCGGCTACCTCGCTTGGGTCCAGTGGTCATACTCTCACCGCCCATCCCGCCGCCATCGACAACGTCCCCGACCAGCAGTCTTCTCCGCATATTCGCATAATCCTCCCCCGGTCCCCCCGTTTCTTCCCGACCCCCGATTCCAGAGACTCCCGACTCCCGATTCCCCCGTCCCTGTCTTTCCGGAGATGTTGGCTTCGCCTAAAATGCGAGGCAAGGAGAACCCCATATGACGGTGGCAAGCTATCGGGATTTGCAAGCGTGGCAGGTTGCCATGGAGTTGGCGGAACTGGCCTACCGCACGACGTGGTCCTTCCCCAAGGACGAATTGTTTGGTCTGAGCAGTCAGATACGCCGGGCGGCGGCATCGGTCCCGGCCAACATTGCCGAAGGTCACGGCCGGGAATCAACCAAGGAGTTCCTGCACCATTTGAGTATCGCCCTGGGTTCGCTCAAGGAACTGGAAATCCACCTGCTTCTGAGTAATCGTGTAGAAATTCTGCAAGAACCCCAGTTAGCCGCGGCGCTTATTCTCTGCCAGCGTATCGGTCAAATGATCGGCCGGCTGCGTCAAGCCCTACAGCGCAAATTATAACCCCAATCCCCGAAGCTCCCATGCCCCCGACCCCCGTGACCCCGACTCCCGACTCCCGACCCCCGATTCCCGACTCCCGATTCCCGTGACCCCCGACTTCTTCCATTTCTTCCGCTACCTGTTGGGATGGCTGGCCGCCATTTACTGCACTGTCGTAACTCTCCAGTCGGGCTGGGGCTGGTATGTCTGGTTGGCCGGCTCTGATAAGCGCATGACGATTCTCCGCCGTTACGTCATCCTGCACGCTTTGCGCCTGCGTTTCATGGCTTTCTGGGGAGACGTTATCATTTGCATCTTGCTGATGACGGCGTTTATCATTCTGTGGTGGATGCATAGCCTGATCGGTTAGCCTGTTAAAATTATGAAACCCCGGACGCCAACTTTGCCCACCGACCCCCAGCCCAGGAAAAGGGAGGGCCTTTTGGCTCGGCTGGACCGCAAACGCCGAGCCCTGCTCGGGAGCATCGTTTCGGGCATCATCGGCGATGGAAAGCCGGGGGAGGATTCCCTGGCGCCGCCCGGGGAGACGGCCCGGAAGGACCTCGCCGGCCCGGGGCCCAAAGCCGAGGCGCCATCCTCTGGTCCCGGCATCAAGGCCGAAATCGTCGAGGCGGGCCTGATCGGCGGATTGGCCAACCGGGTCAAGAAGACCGCCGATCTCTACCTCAATCAGAAGCTCGACGAGATCGAGCAGCGCATCGACCGCAAGCTCGATGAGATCGACCGTCGTCTGGCCGAGTGGCGCGACAAGGAAATCGCCAATCGGCTGCGGATCATCAAGATCACCCTGTGGGCCAGCGTTATCGTAGGGGCCTTCTCGCTGGCCTACAGTTATGTGAAGGTCTACCTTTTACCGCCGTCGGAGCCTGCCGGCATCTCCACCCCGCGCCATTAACTGCCAGCGGAAACCAAAATCAGGACTCTATATTATGACCGGCATTCCCGCCTTCACTCAATCCCTTATAACCACCGACCGCTGCCAGATGCTGGACGTCACCGCTTCTCTGGCCCGCCTGGTCCGCGCCAACCACATTCAGGACGGTATGGCCATCGTCTGCGTTCCCCACACCACTGCCGCCGTGACCATCAACGAGAACGCCGATCCCGATGTCCAGCACGATCTTCTGGCCAAGCTCTCGGCCCTGGTTCCTCAGTCCGAGCCCTATTACCGCCATTGCGAAGGCAACAGCGACGCCCATCTCAAGGCCTCCCTGGTTGGCAACAGTGTCACGCTGCTTATCGAAGGCGGCCGTCTGCTCTTGGGCCAGTGGCAGGCCCTCTATTTCTGCGAATTCGACGGTCCCCGCCAGCGCCAGATGATTGTCAAACTTGTCCCCTGGTGAACCTGCCTTCGCAGGGCACTTCTCATCTGCACCCTTGCCTTTTGTTTCCGTAAAAATCCCTTTCCCAACAACTTATCCACCGCCTATCCACGCCATTGTTTTCTCCAATTAACTTCCTGTAATATATTGACAATCATATATTTACGTCATTTCCTTTTTCGTAATTTACTGCCCATGTTTTTCCCACGCTAATTTTTTCAGGTTGCTCTTGTTAGCATTTTGTTTGGTTGTTATAATTTCCGCGGGCTGAATGGTCTTTTTTGGAGTCTATCGCCAACCCCGCTAACCCCCACCCTGACAACTTCCGCCACTAGCTCCCAGGCGGCGCTGCGCTATATCCTCGCGTGGATTCCGGCGTACGTCATGCCGCCTCGACTGGCTATCCGCCGCCCTTGAGGCGCCGCGGACGCGGTCTCTCGTAGGGTTTTTGGGATTTGCGATAGACTCCAAGGAAAGGGTCTATCAGCCATGTTAAACGCCAGCCAAAAGCGCGCCGCTCGGCGTGCGCGCGCCGTCCTGACTAAACTTCAACGCCCCTGCCAGGCCCCAGGCGATGCAGGAACCTTCTATCCCTTCTATTACGTCAGTCACCTCCACCGCAAGCAAGGAATAACCGCCTTCTGCGAAGATTGCCGGGCCATCCTCCTTCTCCAACAAGAAGTGGCATTCCGGCGTTGGTGCGAAGGCGCCGACGGCCCGGCAACTGACGCCGACGAGGCCGCCTGTCCGCCCGATCCGCTTGCCCCGACGCCGGCGGCGGTGCAGGAACTGGAGGCGCGAAATCTTCGCCATTACCAAATACCCATCCTCCCCGAGGATGAATGGTCATTGCGAGCGGAAATCGCCGCCGGCGTCTGTCCGCAGGATGCCAAGGACTATCGTCGCCAAATGGCTCTGGCGGCCCGGCAAGCCCGCCTCGGCCTCTAGAGCATCTCCAGCTCACGTGTAGCCTTTGCGTTGCCTTGGGAGGGGTTGGCCCCACGGCCAAGCCCCGCCGCGGATCCGCCCCTCCCACCTCGATCCCCAGGCTCGCCGCCAGCGCCGCGCCCTTCAATTGCCCGCTGCCCTCCTTTGTCCGCGCCACCCCGATTTTTGACCATGTCCTCCGCGAAAACTCAACTTTGTGCGCCACTCTTTATAGAGGGACATATGCCGACGACGCCATTGACAGCTCGACAGGTGATTGCCCGCCTCGCTTACCGGCGTGGCGCCGTCACGCAGGCGGAACTGGCACGCCGTTTCGGCGTGACGCGCTCGGCGATATGCCGTCGCCTTGCCGCCACCCGCGCCTTGGCCCAGCGCCTTGAGTCGCCGCCCAGCCACCCGGCCATCGCTCCCACGTTTTCCCTACGTGCCCAAGACGTCTGAAGCAACGCCCTGCATCGCTACAGCCCTCACTCCTATGCCACACGCCACCGACAACCGGTCCCTGTCCCCTTCGCCCTGGATCGCCGGCCAAACTCCCGGCAGTGCCGACCACGACATATTCCTCGATGGCCGTCCCTTGCCTCTTTGCATCCGCGCCAGTCCTGCCCAAGGCTGGGCCGTCGTCTATCGCACCGCTTCCGACGGCCAAATCGCCCGCGATTGTTTCGATCGCCCGCGCACCCTCACCCTCCACGGCCAAGTCCGCATCTGTGCTAATCCGTGTTCATCTGGTTTGGGCTTCCCCACGAATGGTGGGCGCGCCGAAAAGACAGGATAATGTCTGTCCAAGGAGCGACTCATCATGGCGCGCAAGAAGTATGCACGGGAGTTCAAGCTGTCAGCGGTCAAGTTGGTCAATGAGCAGGGATACAGCCCTGTGGAGGCGGCAAAGAGCCTGGGCGTGGATCCCAACTGTGTCCGCGGCTGGGTGGAGAAGTTCTCGGCCGAGGCCGGGGCAGCGCCCAGCGGGGAGGGAGCATTGAAAGCTGAGTTGCGGCGTCTGCGCAAGGAGAACGCCCGCCTGCTCATGGAACGGGAGATTTTAAAAAAAGCGGCGGCCTTCTTTGCCAAGGAGCCGATGTGAGGTTCGCCTTTATCAAGGAGCATCGGCGGCAGTGGCCGGCGGGCACGATCTGCCGGATGCTGGAGGTCAGCCGTTCGGGGTTCTTCGCCTGGCTGCGGCGTGGGATCAGCCGGCTACGGCAGCGGCAGGAGCAGCTGGCGGCCAAGATTCGCCATGTGCATGCGGAGCATCGTGGCGTGTATGGCAGCCCGCGGGTGTGTGCCGTCCTCAAGGCCCGTGGCGAAAAGGTCTGTGAGAACACCGTGGCCAAAGTCATGAAACAGCAGGAGATTAGGGCCAAGATCAAGAGGCGGTACGTACCCTGTACCACCGACTCTGACCATGGCCATGCGGTGGCGGCCAATCTTCTGGAGCGTAATTTTGCGGCAGCGGCCCCGAACCTGAAGTGGGTGACGGACATCACTTATGTCCCCACCGATCAGGGCTGGCTCTACTTGGCCGGGGTGATGGACCTGCACTCGCGGCGTATCGTGGGCTGGAGCATGGATGATCACCTGCGGGCGGACCTGGTGTGCGATGCGTTGGCGATGGCCCTGACCCATCGTGGCCCTGGCCAGGGTCTGCTGCATCACAGCGATCGTGGCGTGCAGTACGCCTGCGATCAGTACCAGGCCCTGTTGAGCCAGCATGGCATGACCTGCAGCATGAGCGGCAAGGGTGACTGCTGGGACAACGCGGCGATGGAGAGCTTCTGGGCTACGCTCAAGACCGAGCTGGTGCATCAGGAGCACTACGCCACCAGAGACCAGGCCAAGGCAGCGATCTTTGAGTATGTGGAGGTATTCTACAATCGCAAACGACTGCACAGTTCGTTAGGCTATCTAAGCCCCGAAGCGTTCGAGGCTAGCCTCAATTAGTGGTCTCGGCGCGCCCACCGTTCGTGGGGAAGCCCAGAAGGACTTACCCGATCTCTTCCCTTCTGTATTTCCCCGGCCCCTCTCTCTTCCCCGAATCTCTCCTCTTCTCCATCCCGCTCTGCGCAACGGTGTCTTCCTTTCTTCGGACTCCCCTTCCCCCCATCGCCCCGCATCCAGCCAAAAGGTTAGGGGCCTTTAGCGTTCCATCAGACATTGTCGAAAATTCCCGGTCGGTAGCTTTGGAGGATGCGCATATAGTTGCCGCGTTCGAAGGCGGCGGGATCGGGGCAACGCGACTGGTTCATTACCCCGCACATCTGGCGCAGGCTGGTGTACTCTTTTTCTTCCATCCACTTGGCCATCTCTTTGCGCATTTCGCCCAGACGCTGGGGACCGTGGCGCAAAAGCTCAGACACCACCTGAACCGCGCTGGCCCCGCACAAGACCGATTTGACCGCATCCAGCCCAGTTCGAACGCCGCCACTGACGGCGAACGTGCCGCGACGCTGGGCGGTGAGGATCGCCAGCCACCGCAGACGTAGCAAAAGTTCGCTTGAGTCGGAAAGATGCAGTTGCGGAAGAACCTCGAGATTCTCCAGGTCCACATCCGGCTGATAAAACCTATTGAAGAGCACGAACCCCCCCGCCCCGGCTTCCTCAAGCTTGAAGACCAGATTTGACAGCGAACTGAAGAAGGGGGACAGCTTCACCGCAACCGGAATCGACACTTCGCCGGCCACCGAGGAAACAATATCCAGAACTCGCTTCTCGACCGAGTCGCCGGTTTCATCGGCGCTAGTGGCAATGTGATAGACGTTCAGTTCGATGGCATTGGCGCCTGCCTGTTGGAGCATGGCGGCATATTGCAGCCACCCGGTGCGCGTCGTGCCGTTCAGCGAGGCAATTACAGGGATACTGACGGCCGCGCGCACCTTGCGAATGTGCTCGATGTATTGTTCGGGGGCGAGCTTGAAGTTGTCACGTTTAGGGAAATAGCTGAGCGCCTCCTGGTAGGCATCGGCATAAAGCTCCATGTGATAGATGCTGGCGAGGGTCTCCCCCTTGATCTGCTCCTCAAATAGCGAGTGCATCACTATGGCGCTGGCCCCGCCGTCCTCAAGTTTCTTGATATCGTCAAGCTCCCAGACCAACGGGGAAGCGCCGGGCATAAAAGGGTGTTCGAGCTTAAGGCCGAGGTAGGTAGTCTCAAGGTTCATAGTAATCTCCGAAACAAACGGGCGGTACGGAAAAATATCCTGGACAAAAGGACCGGCGGCAATCGCCTCAAGGTTTGGCCACGGGGCGGGCCTGGTCTTCGAGTAGGGCGAAACGATCTTTGACGTTGGCCTGGGCCATAACCAGAAGTTTCTTGAAGTGATCGGCGTTCTGTTGCTCGACCATGCGGAAACGCGTCTCGTTGAGCATGTATTGCTCAATCGGCAACTTCGGCGCCGCCGAATCGAGTTGCAGCGGATTCTCGCCGGTCTGCCGCCGCCGCGGATCGTAGCGGTACATCGGCCAGGCGCCGCTGTCCACCGCCAGTTTCTGCTGCTCGCACCCGTACGACAGGTCGTAGCCATGGGCGATGCAATGGCTGTAGGCGATGATGATCGAAGTGCCTGGATACGACTCGGCCTCGACAAAAGCCTTGACTGTTTGCGTGTCCTTGGCGCCGAAAGCCACCTTGGCCACGTAGACGTTGCCATAGCTCCTGGCGATGAGGCCAAGATCCTTCTTGGCGGTGGCCTTGCCGGCTGCCGCAAACTTGGCGGCGGCGCCGATCGGCGTCGCCTTGGACGCCTGGCCGCCGGTATTCGAGTAAACCTCAGTATCCAACACCAAGATGTTCACGTCTCTGCCACAGGCGAAGACATGGTCCAGGCCGCCGAAACCAATGTCATAAGCCCACCCATCGCCGCCAAACGCCCAAACCGATTTCTTAACCAGGTAATCAGCCAGAATCGTCAGTTGACGAGCCTCCGGGCTGTTGAGACCGGCCAGCTTCTTGCGCAGCTCGACGACGCGCACCCGCTGGGCGGCGATGCCGGATTCGCTGCTCTGATCGGCCTTGAGCAACTCGTCCACCAGATTCGCGCCAAGCGAGGCTGCCAGGCGACTCAGCAATTCGCCGGCAAACTCCTTGTGCTTGTCTACGCCCAGGCGCAAGCCCATGGCGAATTCAGCATTGTCCTCAAACAGGGAATTGGACCAGGCCGGACCGCGGCCATCCTTGTTGACGGCGTACGGGGTGGTCGGCAGGTTGCCTCCATATATGGAGGAACATCCGGTGGCGTTGCCAATGAGGGCTCGATCGCCGAAGAGCTGCGTGAGCAGTTTAATGTAGGGCGTCTCGCCGCAGCCGGCGCAGGCCCCGGAGAACTCAAAGAGCGGCAGTAGGAACTGCGATCCCTTGACATCCAGCTTCATGGTAGTGCGATCGGCTTCTGGCAGTTTGAGGAAGAAGTCGAAATTGGCCTTCTCTGCCGCCCGTAGCGGAGGCATGGAAGCAAGATTGATGGCCTTGCGCTTGGGATCGATCTTGTTCTTGGCGGGACAAACCATGACGCACAGGTTGCATCCGGTGCAGTCTTCGGGGGCGACTTGGATGGTGAATTTTTGCCCTTTCATGTCGGCGCCTTTGTAGTCCACCGACTTGAAGGTCGCCGGGGCGCCAGCCAACGCCGCCGGCGGATAGACCTTGGCCCGAATGGCCGCGTGCGGACAGGCCAGGGCACACTTGTTGCACTGGATACATACTGCTGTATCCCAAACCGGTATATCTAGTGCAATACCACGCTTTTCCCACTGGCTCGTAGCTGTGGGCCAGGTGCCATCCACAGGGAAGGCGCTGACCGGCAGGAGATCGCCCTTGCCCTGAAGCATAACCGCCGTGACTTTCCTGACCAGATCGGGAGCCTTATCGCTCACCGCCGGCGGCATCACCCATGTCGCTGTGACCGTGTCAGGAACCTTCACTTCGTGCATCTGGGCCAGCGTAGCGTCGACCGCTGCGAAGTTCTTGGCCACGACCTCCTCGCCCTTGCGCAGATAGGTCTTGCGGATGGTGCCCTTGATCTTGGCGATGGCCTGCTCGCGCGGCAGGACACCGGACAGAGCGAAGAAACAGGTCTGCATCACGGTATTTATGCGCTGGCCCATACCGTTTTCGCGGGCGACTTTGTAGGCGTCGATAACGAAGAGTTTGAGTTTCTTTTCGAGAATCTGTTCCTGCATCTCGCGTGGTAGCTGGTCCCAAGCTTTGTCCGCCGGATGGGGAGAGTTAAGCAGGAATGTCGCGCCCTTGCGGGCGGGATCGAGCATGTCGTACTTTTCTATGAAGTTGTACTGATGGCAGGCCACGAAATCGGCCTGGCGAATCAGGTAAGACGAGTGGATTGGCTTGGGACCGAAACGCAGGTGCGAAATGGTCATGGCGCCGGACTTCTTGGAGTCGTAGACAAAATATCCCTGGGCGAACAGGTCGGTTTCCTCGCCGATGATCTTGATGGAGTTTTTGTTGGCCCCCACCGTGCCATCGGCGCCCAGGCCATAGAAGACGGCTCGCTTCACATCGTCGCCTTCGGTATCGAAGGACGCATCTACCGCCAGCGAACGGTGGGTGACATCATCCACGATGCCCACGGTAAAATGCAGCTTGGGGCTGGGCTTGGCCAGTTCATCGAAAACCGCCTTGGCCATGGCCGGAGTGAAGTCCTTGGAGCCCAGGCCATAGATTCCGCCGATAACGCGGGCCTTGGTGGCCGGGACGTCATTGCTCCCGGCGATCTCTCTCAGGCTGGCTACTACGTCAAGGTAAAGCGGTTCGCCGACCGAACCGGCTTCCTTGCAGCGGTCCAGTACGCCGATGGACTTCACGCTCGCCGGTAAAGCCGCCACAAAGGCGCTGGCTACGAATGGTCGATAGAGACGAACCTTGACCATGCCTACCTTTTCGCCGCGGGCAACCAGGTATTCGATGGTCTCCTGGGCCACTTCGGCCCCCGAACCCATCGTGACCAGTACCCGCTCGGCGGCCGGATGGCCAACATAATCAAAGAGTTTGTAGCCGCGGCCGCTGACGGCCGCGAATTCATCCATGACCTTCTGGACGATGCCCGGGCACGCGTCATAGTAGCCGTTGCCGGCTTCCCGGGCCTGGAAAAAGGCATCGGGATTCTGGGCCGTGCCGCGGAGCGCTGGCCTGTCGGGCGTAAGGGCCCGGGACCGATGGGCGAATATCTGTTCCTCGAACACCAGCTTGAGAAGATCGGCATCTGTCAGCAGCTTGATCTTGGCTACTTCGTGCGAGGTTCGGAACCCATCGAAGAAATGGAGGAAAGGAATGCGGCTACGCAGGGTGGCGGCATGGGCGATAGCCGCCATATCGTGAGCTTCCTGGACGGACGCCGAGGCCAGCATGCCAAAGCCGGTCTGACGGCAGGCCATCACGTCGGAATGGTCGCCAAAAATCGACAGGGCATGGGTCGCCAGGGCGCGCGCCGTGACGTGCATGCAGAAAGGCGTCAGTTCCCCGGCAATCTTGTACATATTGGGGATCATGAGCAGCAGACCCTGCGACGCCGTGAACGTCGTGGACAGGGAGCCTGCCTGGAGTGCCCCATGCACAGCGCCGGCGGCGCCGGCCTCCGATTGCATCTCGGTGACCTGGGGAATAGTGCCCCAAACATTCTTCTGCCCCAGAGAAGCCCACTCATCAGCCAGCTCGCCCATCGTGGATGATGGGGTAATGGGATAGATCGCAATCACTTCGCTCAGACGAAAGGCAACCGAGGCGACCGCCTCATTGCCGTCCAAAGTTTTAATTCCGGCAGCCATAAATCATGATCCTTCAGGCGTCAATGGACGCCTCGCTTGAGGTCCCTAAATTAAACGAGTCGCGCATTATAGGATTAACCAGTCCTATTTGAAGACCGCTTTGCCGGAAAAGTCGAAAAAACGGTTGCCACCACACGATTATACATGACTCTTGCTATTGAAGGATCCGCAAACTCAATATCCCCTCTGTCGCCAGTAATTACCCTTACCAAGGTACGCAGAACAGGGCAGGGGTTGGCTGCTGAAAACCCCTGACCACACCCGGCAATCACTTTTACGTCGTCATCTAGAAACGAAGCCCGTTCTTTTGTATTGCGGCGACGGTTGGCACCGCACTTGTAACCAACCGGTGCCAAACAGGGCGGGGAATCAGTACAGACGCTTCGCATTACAGATCGGCACAGAACGGTTATAATGCCGCTCATGAACATTGTGATTCCCGGCCTGCGGACAGGCTGCTGGTGTGGGTGTCCTGGCCGGCAACTGTTTTTTCCGCATGCCACCCTGTTGCTGCTCATGCTATACGCCAGCGCTGTTGCCGTAGGCGGCGATATCCATGACGCGGCCAAGGACGGGGACATGGACGCTGTGAACACGCTTCTCAAAGACAATCCGGCTTTGGTTTCCAGCAAGGATGACGATGGCTTCACTCCCTTGCACTGGGCAGCATTTGAGGGACACAAAGACGTCGCCGAAACGCTTCTGGCCCTCAAGGCCGATGTTAATGCCAAAGCCAGCGATGATGTGACGCCATTGCACATGGCGGCGAGCATGGACCGCAAAGAGATGGTTGACTGGCTTCTGGCCAAAGGGGCCAATAGCAACGCCAAAGCCGTCGACGATATAACGCCCTTGCATATGGCGGCGATACTGGGCCACAAGGATGTCGTGGAATCACTGCTGGCCGGCAAGGCAGATGTGAAGGCCAGGAACACCGACGGATTGACGCCCTTGCACGCGGCGGCAGCCAAGGGCCGCGAGGAAATTGTGGAACTGCTGCTGGACAACAAGGCCGATCCCAACGCCAAAGACAACGACGGCCTGACCCCACTGGATGTCGCCGAGGCCAACCACCAGAGCCAAGTCGCCGAATTGCTGGCGATTTGCGACATCGCCAAATTCAAGAAGGCCCTGGAAGACCATCCCAGTCTCCTTCTGAGCACGAATGAAAGCGGTCAGACCCTCCTGCATCGGGCGGCACGCTTTGGTTGCCGCGACGTGGCCGAACTGCTGGTGAGGCAAAAGGTCGATGTCAACGCCAGGGACAACGACGGCCTGACCCCTCTTCATTCGGCGGCGGCCAATGGACAGAAAGAGGTGGCCCAATTACTCCTGGTCAGCAAGGCCGATGTCGATGCCCGGGACAGCGAAGGCCGTACCCCCCTTCGTGCGGCGGCTAACAAGGGCGACAAGGATCTGGCGCAATTGCTGCTGACCAACAATGCCGATGTCAATGTTAAGGACAACACCGGCTGGACCGCTCTGCACGTGGCGGTAGCCAAGGGTTACACGCCAGTAGCAGAATTGCTGCTGGCCAATAAAGGCGATGTCAACGCCAAAGGCAACACCGGCCTGACGCCGCTCCACGTGGCGGCCACCTTGGGCAACAGCAAACTTGCGGAATTGCTGCTGGCCAAGAAGGCCGATGTCAATGCCCGGAACAACAAGGGGATGACGCCCCTGCACGCGGCGGCGGCCCATGGACTGGACGATATGGTCGAACTGCTGAAAAAACACGGCGGGCAGGAGTGACGGTTGGTGGTTAGTGGTTGGTCTCATCCCCAGACGATGGTCGCCCCATATTGGCCAGGCATGTTGTCATGCGCTCTCTGATTCCTCACTCGACAGGACTCGCTGCACCGGCAACTCGCGCCAGGCTGTGGGTCGGACTCATCACCCTGGCGGCGGCGATCGCGCTTGGCCTCAAGCTGTGGCTGGCGACTGGCACCTATGGCACTAATGATGTGCGTTCCTGGGAACAATACCGCGATATATCGGCGTCGGCGGGAACACTGGAATTATATCGGCGGGTGGAACAATTCAACCATCCGCCGATGACGACTGGCCTGCTCAGATTAATGGGATGGCTGGCGGCCACAACCAGCATCGCCTTTCCATTCTGGTTGAGACTGCCGGCGATTCTGGCTGACGTCGGGGCATTGATACTGGTCGCCAAGATCCTGACTCCTGGGTCGCGCGGGCGTTTCGCGGGAGTTCGGGAGACCTTGGCGGGCACTCGACATGCTGGTAGCTTTTCGTGCCGGTCTCGTGCCAACTTTCCAGAGGCCACCCTGACGCTCATGGCGATATCGCCAATCTCTATCATGGTATCGGGATTTCATGGCAACACCGATCCGGTCATGATCGCCCTGGTGCTCCTGGCGGTTTATCTGCTGGACGTGAGACCGGTAATCTGGCTGGGTGGGGCCGCCTTGGGGATGAGCATGAACGTCAAAGTTGTCCCCCTGGTGCTCGTGCCGGTCTTCTTCTTCTATCTGCCAACGTGGAAACGGCGGGGGGAATTCTTTGGAACGGCCGCTGTGGTGTTTGGTCTGGCATCGCTGCCGTATATTGTCCAGGATCCGCTGCTGATCGGGCGAAAAGTGTTATGCTATGGGAGTCTATATGGCAACTGGGGTATCGCCCGCCTATTGCGGGATGCGCCACCGCCTTGGCATGGGCTTGACGTGACCCTCAGACAGTACGGCAGGTATGGGATAATGGCCGTGTTGGCAACCGTGGCCTACCTGATGAACCGAAACCGCACCAAGCCATCGCTTTTCACGCAATGCGGCGTGATTATATTCCTTTTCATGACCATCAGCACTGGATTTGGCGTGCAATACCTGGCCTGGCTGGTGCCGTGGGTCGTGGAAGTGGGCTTTTGGCCGTGCCTTATCTTCTACTCCACGACGGGTGTGTTTCTCGGGCTGGTGTATACACATTGGAGTAGAGGATTCCCCTGGTATTTCGCTGACTCTTGCATCGTCGGCGATTGGCAAGGCAGTGCCAGGATTTTCGAGTGGCTCTCCTGGGCCACTGTTGCGATGGCGTTGGTGCTGCTGATCCGGCAGGTGCGGCTGGCCGCTCGGGATGCAGACACCAGAGTTACGATGGCTATAACATGATGGCAATGCAACAAGACTTAAACTCGCCCCCGACCGTCGGAACAGAAACGCAACGCCCCAGGCGATTTTGGCCTGTTCTCATCGTGGGTATGGCAGCACTTTTTGGCGGTTTCTTACTGATCGGTCATCTCGCCGGCTCGAACGAAACTGATAGGAACCTCCCGATACAATTGGGCAGGCCCAATGCGCTCGGGCGGCAAGTCTATACCGAATGCGCTTTGTGTCATCAGCCTGGCGGCGCCGGTGTCGCAGGGCAATATCCGCCGTTGACGGACAACGAATGGATCAATGGACCGGCATGGCGGTTGCGACGGATTCTGCTGAACGGCCTGGCCGGCCCAATCACGGTTCAGGGCAAACGATACGAGGGCAATATGCCACCTCTAAAACACTTTAGCGATGACGAACTGGCGGCAGTACTCAGCTACGTTCGCACTAATAGCCTCTGGGGCAACCATGCCGAGGCGGTGCGGAGCGCCGACTTCGCGGCCACCCGGGCCCTAACCGCTGGCCGCGCCACGACCTGGAGCGAAAGTGAATTGAAAGCCCTGGGTAGCGACGATTCCGCAGAGGCTCAGCCAGCAACGACCAAGGCGACCTGGTAGAACCATTATACTCCGACGCCGGAGTATTTACGCCCAGAGCGTGCCATACGGAAGCGTAAGCTATGAAGATCAGCGAAATATTTTATTCCGTTCAGGGTGAAGGCAAGCTCGTGGGCGTACCATCGGTTTTAGTGCGTACCAGCGGGTGCCATTTACGCTGTGCGTGGTGCGATACTCCTTACGCGAGTTGGCAACCAGAAGGCCATCACATGAGCGTGGACCAGATCGTGGCCAAGGTCGGCGCATATCCGACCCGACACATCGTGCTGACAGGAGGCGAGCCGCTAATCGCGTCGGAGATCACCGAGTTGTGCCTGTCGCTCAAACACGCCGGATATCACCTGACGGTCGAGACGGCAGCGACCGTCTTCCTGCCGCTGGCACTGGATTTGGCAAGCGTTTCGCCCAAGCTTGCAAACTCTACGCCGACCGCCCGCGACGGCGGTCGTTGGGCCAATGCCCACGAAAGCCAAAGACTGAACTTGCCGGTAATTCAGAGCTTCATCGATTCTTCGCCGGATTTCCAACTTAAGTTCGTTATAACGCAGGAGGCTGACGTACATGAAATACGGCAAATTCTGGCCTCGCTGCACGGCTGGACGGCTCCAGATGTACTGCTGATGCCCGAAGGGACCGACGCCGCAACCCTGGCCATCAGCGCCACCTGGATCGTCGCCCTATGTAAGCACGAAGGATTCAGATTCTGCCCAAGAATGCAGGTAATGATGTGGGGGAACAGGAGAGGTACATAACAAATAGCGCGTACAATATTAGCATACGGGCGAAATGGTGAACGGCGAACGATGAACTGAAGCCCAAACATCAATTCCCAATAACTTCGTAGCTCTTCCCAAATGCTCCGAGAACCCTACAATCCTTCAGCACGATGCTTGTTCGACTCAGCAAGACGTTTCATTTCGAGGCCGCGCACGATCTGCCGACTTTTCCGACCGGACACAAATGCCGCCGTCTGCACGGACATTCCTATCGCTTTGACGTCATCGTCGAGGGTGACGTGGACCCGGCGGTTGGCTATTTGATTGACTTCGGCGAACTCACGCGGGCCACCGATCCGATCGTGCAGCAGCTCGATCACTACTACCTCAACAAAATTCAAGGCCTCGACAACCCCACCAGCGAAAACCTGGCCAAATACCTCTGGGACCGGCTCAAACCGTTGATTCCTCCACTGGCATGTATAGTTGTGCATGAAACCTGCACATCAAGCTGCCAATACAGCGGAAAATGAAGCAGGCGATGCCAACACGCATTGCCTTGTTCACCGAGCTTGTGCGTACGGTGGTGCAACGCCGCATTTTCGATGAAGGCAACGTGGCCCTTTGCTATCTTGCTTCGGGCACTCTCCTCGTAGGCCGGGTACATGCATGCTGCATGGTCCGATAAATACCGCTCTGATTCTCTGAAATTTCTACGACCTTTGGGAAATGAGATTTGTATCGATATGTCTTGCAAAGTATTGGAATATTTTGCATAATACTGGAAGCTTTAGTGAAGGATGCGATCGATGGTTGTTGAAACTCCGGCCAGAAAACTGGATCGTAAAGAAGTAGAACAACTCGTGCGCGAGGTTCTGCGGCAGAAACTGCGTGGGGAGATGGGACCACCGGTCCGCGAGCAACATGCGGCCCAGGCCACCGGGACGGGAGGACCACCGCATCCGCTGGTAGTCAATGTGTCGGCGCGGCACCTTCATATCACGCCGGGCGATCTGGAAACGCTGTTTGGGCCAGGAGCCAAACTAGCAAAGATGAAAGACCTCTATCAACAGGATGAGTTTGCTTCCGAACAACTTGTCACCCTGGTGGGACCAAGACAGCGAATAATCCCGAATGTACGCATCCTGGGACCGGTGCGGCAATACACGCAGGTGGAACTGAGCTATACCGATGGCATCTACCTGGGAGTCGATTTGCCGCTTCGTATCAGCGGCGATCATAAGGAAACCGGGGGCATAACCATACTTGGACCCAAGGGGGCGTTGAGCCTGACAGGCGGCGTGGTCCGCGCCCAACGCCATGTACATATGTCCTCCGAGGATATGAATTGGTACGGGGTGGCGGATGGGGACTTTGTAAAACTTAAGATCGACGGACCGTGCGGGGTGGTTTTCGACGGCGTGAAGGTGCGCTACCACCCCAAGGTCGTACTGGAAGTACACATCGATACCGATGAAGGCAACGCCTGCGACCTGGAAACCGCAACGCACATGGAACTTATTGTGGACAAGAAAGGAACGTCACATGCCTAGTGAAGCTCTCGGTCTGCTGGAGACCAAAGGCCTCGTGGCCCTCGCCGAAGGGACCGATGCCATGCTCAAGTCGGCCAACGTGGTAATGGTGGGGTGGGACAAGGCCGGCAGCGGCATGGTCACCACCTTCGTAAAAGGCGACGTGGCGGCGGTGAAAGCCGCCGTCGATGCCGGCGCGGAAGCCGCCGGCCGCGTCGGCACGGTGGTTAGCGTACACGTCATCGCCCGCCCCCACGATGAATTGGGCGGAATGATGCCCAAACCCAAGGCTGCCGTCGCCGGTAAGACCACGCCGTCCGTCGCCGCCCTTGGCCTCATCGAGACCAAGGGCTGGGTGGCATCGGTCGAAGCGACCGACGCCATGTGCAAGGCCGCCAACGTCGAAATCGTTAAGACGATCCAGATCGGCGGATCCTTCGTCACGACGATCGTTCGCGGCGACGTAGGCAGCGTCCGTGCGGCAGTTGATGCCGGCGCTGAAGCCGCCGGGCATGTGGGCGAACTGGTCGCCAGCCACATCATCGCCCGGCCTCATGCCGAACTGCTGGCCGGCTTCGGAGCCTAGAACGATCTGCCGAAGGCGTGCCTGCTCCTGGCACCCTGGTACTGATTTACATGCGTATCCTCGTAGCCAACATCGGAAGCACCAGCTTCAAGTTCAAACTGCTGGACATGGAACGCGACGGCATGGAATTGTCGCGCGGCAGTTTCGAGCGCATTGGCCAGGCCGATTCGCCCTACCGCACCCATAGCGACGCCATCGACGTCCTGCTCAAGGATCTTTTAGAAAAGAAGCAGATGCCGGATGCCATCGGCTTCAAAGCTGTCCATGGCGGCCCAATCAGCGGGGCCGTGCGGGTCACGCCCCAGGTCATCGCCACCATGGAGCAGTTCGCCGATGTGGCCCCAGCCCACAATCCGCAATACATCGCGGCCATGAATGCATTCCAAAGCCGCCATCCCCAGGTTCCGCAGGTGGCCGCGTTCGAGACGGCATTCCACCAGACCATTCCCCTGTCGCGTCAGGTGTATGCCATCCCCCACGAATGGACCGAAATACTGGGCATCCGTCGCTACGGGTTCCACGGCGCTTCGCACCGCTATATTTCCATACGGGTCCCGGAACTAGTAGGCAAGGGCAACTGCCGTCGCCTCATAAGTTGCCACTTGGGTGGCAGTTGTTCGATCTGCGCCATCGACGGCGGTAAATCCGTGGCCAACAGCTTCGGCATGACCGCCCAGAGCGGCCTGCCGCACAACAACCGCGTTGGCGATTTCGACACCTTCGCCCTGCGGAAGCTGCTGAAGCACGGTCTGGGTCTGGAGGACATTTTCAACAAGCTGGCCAGCCTCGGCGGCATGGCCGGCATGAGCGGCATCTCGCCGGACATGCGCGACATTGAACACGCCGCCGCTGGCGGCGACCCGCGGGCCGTATTGGCAATCGACGTGTTGGTGGAGGCCATCCGCCATTACATCGGGGCCTACCTGGTGGTGCTGGGCGGCTGCGACGTCCTGGCTTTCACCGGCGGCATCGGCGAGAACGACAACGCCATCCGCGAGGCGGTTTGCCGCAACCTCCAGTGGGCCGGAATCGAACTTGATGCATTCAAGAACCAGGTGCGCGGCAAGGAAACCAAGATAAGCAAGGTGGAGTCCGGTACGGAAGTCTGGGTCGTGCCGACCAACGAAGAATTGATCGTGGCCATGCAGACCCAGGCGGTGCTGGAAGCAAATTAACATTCAGCGTTCATCTTTCAACATTCAGCGTTTCTGGAGATTTTATGGCAAATGAAGCAATTGGAATGATCGAGACCAAAGGACTTGTGGCTGCAGTGGAGGCTTGTGACGCAGCCTTGAAGGCGGCCAATGTCACGTTTGTCGAGCAGCACAAGGTCGGCAGCGGCTTGGTGGCGATAACGGTCACCGGCGATGTGGCGGCGGTTCGCGCGGCGGTCGACGCCGGCGCCGAGGCCGGCGGCCGGGTCGGCGAAGTCATGTCCGTCCATGTCATACCGCGACCGCATGCGGACGTGGCCAAGATGAAGTGAAAGGCGGGTTCCCTATGTTCATCGGTCGAGTTACCGGTCATGTGGTGGCGACGCAGAAGGACAAGGTCCTCCTGGGCCAGAGACTTTATATCGTCGAGCCGTTGAACGTGAAATACGAGGCGACGACGAGCCCCGCGGCCGCACCAGTCCCGGAAGCACTAGGTAATACCGGCCGAGCCATCGTGGCCATCGATACAGTGGGCTGCGGCGAAGGACAACTGGTGCTGGTGGTGCAGGGCTCCAGCGCCCGCATGACCGAACAGACCAGGGAATTGCCTGCTGATGCGACCATCGTCGGCATCATCGATTCTGCCGTCTACGCCGGCAAGACGCTTTATTCGGCCAGGAAGTAGAAGGTGTGGCCTTCTTCGTTGGCCGATCCTCATTCCTGAGCGTGGAAACCGCGTTTAGGCGGCACTCGACAGTCGCCGGTAAAAAGAGAAGACCCACGCCGAGGTAAAAGATGCCCATGGATACGACATTGGTAACAGAAGTGGTGACTGAAGTGATGAGGCGCCTAAGCGAGAGGCATGCCGCAACAGGGTCTCGCTCCTCGTCATATCCCTATCCCCGAATACGGGGTGAGGAAGAAAACGCACCGCGCTCGGGAGCGGGGGAAAGAGGCCCGGGCGTCTATGACAAGCTCGATGACGCGGTGACGGCGGCCGGACAGGCGCAGAAGAAACTGGAAGCACTGACGCTGGACGATCGCGACGCTATCGTAAAACTCATCAAGACCACAGTATTGGAAAAAGCCAGAGAATGGGGAGAGCTGGAATTCAACGAAACCATGATCGGCCGCCTCGATCACAAGATCGAAAAACTTCAAGCCCTGGAGAAGATTCCTGGCGTGGAGTTCCTCATGACCCGGGCCTATAGTGGCTCGCGTGGACTGTCTCTGGATGAATTCGCCCCCTTTGGCGTCATCGGATGCATCACACCGGTCACCCACAGCATCCCCACGCTTACCTGCAACGCCATCAACATGATCGCCAGCGGCAACTCGCTGGTAATCATTCCCCATCCCAGCGGCGCCAATTGCGCCGCGGTGGCCATCGCCGAATACAACCGACGCATCGCCGCCAGGTTCGGGATCGATCGCCTGCTCACCGCGGTGACGCCACCGACTCTGGAAGTCGCTGAGTCGCTTTTCAAACATCGGGGCGTGGCACTGCTGGTGGTCACCGGCGGCGCCCAACTGGCACGGGCCGCTCTGGCGGCGCAGAAGCGGGCCATCGTCGCCGGCCCCGGCAATCCGCCGGTGGTTGTCGATGAGACCGCTTGTCTGGCCAACGCCGCCTCAAGCATCATCAAAGGCGCTGCCTACGACAACAACTTGTTGTGCATCGGCGAAAAGGCTGTCTTCTGCGTCCAAAGTGTTATCGATGAACTGATTTCACGAATGGAACGCGGAGGGGCATTCTTGCTCAACGAGACCCAGGTGCAGAACCTCGCCAAGGCGGCTTTCCGGCCCCACCCACGCGATGGGCACATGGTCGTAAACAAGGAATTCGTCGGCAAAGACCCCGTCGTGCTCGCCGAAGCCGCCGGCGTGAAGATACCTCCAACGACGCAACTGCTCATCGGCCGGACCAATGCCGATCATCCATTCGTCGTTGAAGAACAGATGATGCCCTTCGTACCACTGGTTAATGCACAGGACGTAGATGAGGCGATCGCCATGGCCCTGGCTACCGAACACGGCTACCGGCATACCGCGATCATCCACTCACGACGAACGGATACCATCACTAAGTTCGCACGTCTGGCCAATACGACGATCTTCGTGGCCAATGGCCCCAGTACGGCGGCGCTAGGCAGTGGCGGCGAAGGTTGGGGCAGCTATTCCATCGCCACCCCGACCGGTGAAGGAATCACCAACCCGCTGACCTTCACTCGTTTCCGCCGGGTGGCATTCTCGGGAATGCTGCGAACGATTTGAAGTGGATTTATGACACAAGGAAACCCATGCAAGTGGGCAGAGTCATTGGTCAGGCGACCGCAACCATCAAACACCCCTCGCTAAACGGGTGGCGGATGGTGATCGTCCAGCCACTCAACGCCGCGCGCAAACCCGAAGGCGATGTGGTGCTGGCCGTGGATAGCCTGGGCGCCGGCATCGGGCAGATAGCGATCATCAACAGCGATGGCAAAGGGGCCCGGGATCTGGTGGGCGACCTTAAGAGCCCCGTGCGCTGGTTCGTGGTGGGAGTGGAGGATCGGCCATGATCTACACCGCCAGACAACTTGCGGACCTGCAGAGGGCCGGCGGCGCGATCATCCTACCCTACGGAGCACGGCTGACACCTCTGGCTAAAGATTGGGCACGCCAACGAAAAATCTCCATCGGCTACGGTGAAGCGGAAATCATTTCTGCGGCGCTGTCGGCATTCACGCCGACGGAACCCCATCCGCATGCCGACGCCAACGCTGGTGGCGCGCCAAATAGCACTGGCACAGCATCGCTGCTATGGTGGGTGGACGGTCCCTGCGGCGCAGCCAAGGCTGCCCTGGCCGGCCTCCAGAGCCAAACACCGCTGGCCTTACGCCAAATAGCGATCGATCCTGCACGCAGCATCGAAGTGGCCAAGCTTATCGCTCGCGAAGTGGCATCCGGCAACGCCAACGGCGGTATTGTCATGGTCAAGAACGCCAGCGCCATGCTCGTCTGGACGAACCATTGCCCATCGCTGCGGGCGGTCTGGTGCTCCAGTCTCCATGCCCTTGATGAAGCCACCAGGAATGTCACGCCCAATGTGTTGATCGTAGAATATCCCGGCATCACCCTGCCACAGATCCGCAATTTGCTTAACCGGTTCGCCAGAGGCATACGCCCCGCCACTGGCGAGATCAAACGCCAGATAGAGGAGCTACGCTCATGCGGATAGGCAAAGTCATCGGCCGCGTGGTCCTGACACAGACGTATCCGACTTTGGTCGGCGGACGATTTCTGCTGGCCGAAGTGCAGGATCGTTTCTCGTTGGCTGGAAAGCCCCGGCAAACCAGCGAGGTGCTGGTTGTTTACGACAATCTTGGCGCCGGTCCCGGCGACCTGATCGCCTTCAGCGAAAGCCGCGAGGCCGTCATGCCTTTTTATCCTGAAAAACGCGTGCCCATTGATGCGTTCAACGCGGCGATCCTGGAACAAGTGACTATCAGCACTGAAGAATGCCCAGTTAACAATTAACATCGAGCAATAAGCCATGAAAGAACAACCTGCCAACGCCAGCGTCGAAGCCGGACAAATACCGGTCCCAGTGAAGCCTCGCTTGGGGTATAAACCGCGCCCGCCTCAGCTTAGTGAGTTTAAGATCAAGGACCATTTGTGCGACATTGGCCGGCGGATATGGCTCAAGGGCTTCTGTGCCGGCAATGAAGGCAATCATTCCTATCGGCTGGGGCCGGACCGGTTCCTGTGTACCCCTACCGGCATCAGCAAAGGCCACCTCAAGCCCGATGACATCTGTCTGGTCGATGCGGCCGGTAAACAGCTATCCGGTAAACGTAAACGTTCCAGCGAGTTCCTTCTGCACGCGGCCATCTACAACCAGCGGCCTGACGTCACGGCGGTCATTCATTCCCATCCGCCCCATGCCACTGCCTTTGCCATCGCCGGCGTGGAACTGCCCACCTGCATCCATCCCGAAGCCGAAGTATTCCTGGGCCCGGTGCGCATGGCCACATACGTCACGCCCGGCGACAAGCGTCTTGCCGAGTCGATCCTGCCCTTCGTCAAGGATTCCAACACCATTCTGCTGGGCAACCACGGCGTAGTCTGCTTCGACACCGACCTGGAACAGTGCTACTACAAACTGGAAATCGTCGATTCGTACGCGCGGCTGCTGCTGCTGGCCAAGCAGCTTGGCAGCGTGCGCACTTTGACGGCCTCGGAGATGAGCGAAATCATTGGCCTCAAAACGCGTTTCGGTTTCGCCGATCCGCGCGCCGCCGAGGCCCGCACCGGAAACGTCGCCTGCACACCCAGCGATTTCTTCTCGCGCGTAGCCGGCGAGGTTGGCTCACGCGGGCGTATGGCCATGGCCGGCGGCGGCACCACCGCAGTACCCGCGACCTGCTGTCTTGCCGCTTCTACCCTGGAAACGGCTATTGCCGCGCTGGCCCCGCAGAAATACAGCGAGGAAAACATCGAAGATCTGGTGCGGGTGATCACCGACCAGATCATGGGCGTCGCCGGCTAAGCGAGGAGACCCGCTGGTCAAGCGGTCGAATATCCCCGGTCCTGCCGCCTATGTGTCAGATTTCCTTCTAATGTTAATTGCCGAGCGTCAAACCCGTTTGCGCGACACCCTGGCCCGCCGTGGCCTGTGCGATCTGGACACCCTTTCCGTGGAATTGCAGGTATCGTCCTCGACTATCCGCCGCGACATCGCCCAAATGGAGCGGGAAGGCCTGGTCCGCAGTACCCGCGGGGGCGTTATCTGGGTAGGCGACCGCGCCAGCGCCGGCAGCCGTACCTATGCCTTTGACCAGAGGATGAACCATCAATCCGACGCCAAGCGGGCGATCGCCCGCTCCGCCCGAGACCTGGTTTTACCAGGGCAGACGATTCTCCTCGACGGTGGCACTACCACTTTCCACCTAGCCCAGGAACTCTTCGGCCAGTCCCTTCAGATTGTCACCAATTCCCTGCCCATCGCCGGCCTGTTCGCCAACGATGATAACATAGAACTTATCATGGTAGGCGGCTTGGCCTACCCAAGATACGGGGTGGTCCTGGGTTCCATCGCCGAGACCGCCCTGGCCACCATTAACACTAAGACGCTGTTCCTGAGCGTGGCGGGAATTCACGACGGTTTGTTGTACAACCAGAATCTCCTCCTTGTGCAGGCCGAACGGCGAATGATGGAGTGTGCCCAGCAGGTGGTGCTGCTGGCCGACTCCAGTAAATTCGGCCAGCAGGCACTGGCGTGCCTTGGGGCTCTGCATGAGGTGGATATCGTGGTGGCCGACGCCGCCCTGCCGCCGGAACAACAGGCCGCCGTGCTGGCGGCTGGATGCAAGCTTATTCTGGCATGATACTGTCTTACGACAATGAAACGACGCATGCAACTCTCTAGATGGTCAAAGATCGCATGGCTTGTCATGTGCCTGACAGCGATTTTCGCAATGGCGCCGCGTTCGTTGGCCGCCGATTGGCCGCAATACCGTGGGCCTGATCGCAATGGGACTACGACCGCGAGAATCGCCACTACCTGGCCGACCACGCAACCATTGGAACTTTGGCGGGCGGATATCGGCAGGGGACATTCACCAGACTCGGTTGCTGGCGGCTTGCTTGTGGCCATGGGGTACATGGGGCATGACGACAGGGTCTGGTGTCTGAACGCTCTCACTGGCAAAGAATTATGGCATTACGACTACCAGGCCACCGCCCGCATGAAAAATGAGCCGGGATCGGGAGCCTACAATGGGCCGCACGCTGCGCCGACAATAAGTCAGCACAGAATCTATACGCTCAGCCGCGATGGGCGTGTCAACTGTCTGAACACTGACAAGGGAGAACTCCTCTGGACTCGTGACTTGGCAGCGGACCAACAGGCCAAGCCGCCGGAGTGCGGATTCGCCGGATCGCCGTTGGTTTTGGGAGATGCCGTGATAGTGAGCGTGGGCTCGGCAGGCACGGCACTCGATGCTAAAACAGGCAAAACCATCTGGGACAGTGGCGCTGAGATGGCCGGGTACGCTTCGCCCACTCTGATCGCCGACGCCGCTGGAATAGGCCATCTGTTATTCTTCGGAGCCAAGACGCTGGTCTGCGTAAATCCAATCGACGGCAAACAACAGTGGGCGTTCCCCTGGCCTACCAAGTGGGGTGTCAACGTCGCCGAACCCATCGGCATTGACGATGGAGTATTCATATCCAGCGCCTATGACCAAGGGTGCGCCTTGGTGGAACTGTCGACGGGCAAACTGCTCTGGCAGAACAAACTGTTGGGCACTCAGGCCAGCCCACTGCTGCTGCATGAAGGGGCCGTTTACGGATTTAGCAATTACATCGACAGTTCGATGAAGGGTATGACCCTCATCTGCATGGATGGCGCCAAGGGCACTGAGTACTGGCGGAGACGCGGGATGGGCGGCCAGATGATTCTGGCCGACGGCAAACTGGTAATGCTGCTGGCCGATGGCGAACTGGTAATCGCCAACGCCACGACGCGAGACTACGTGGAACTGGCCCGGGCGCGTGTGCAGGAGCCCGAAGAATGCCCCGTTCCCCCGGCTCTGGCCAATGGCCACCTGTACTGCCGGACCGGCAAAGGTGTACTGCGATGCTTTGATGTATCTCCTCTTCCGACTAGAAAAGAATGAACCCATAAGGGAAACCGTGCGGCATCTACCCACGCCACCCCGCCGCTCGCGCCCAGTACGCAGCAGTGATCCGCTTCATGTCAGACCTCAAGTCGGGAAGGAGTGAGGCAGGCGGTGATGCGGGTCAGGTCCAGGGCCTGCAGGGCCAGGCCATAGGCGGTGACCAGACCCAGTCCGTGTCCGGCGTAAAGGCCGGCGACATCGCTGTCCTGCGGGGCAGCCGCGCTGAAGGAACCGACGGATTCCACGGTAGTCTTGAGGTTGTTGTGGATGTACTGCATCAGGGAAGGCAAGCAGAATGTCTCGCCAAGGAGGATGACGCGCTTGATCATGACGCGTCGCTGAGGATCAATCGCCAAAAACTGGCCCAATGACCGCTTGATCTCAGTCACGAACTCTCCGAACACCGGATCCAGGGTCAGGAATACGTCACGGGCATGTTCGCTGGCATGGGCTTTTTGTTTCACGGCCTCGGCTTCGACCGCCGAAAGCTCGAACCGTTTGGCGATGGCGTCATTAAGTTTTTTGCCGCCGATGGGACTGCTGCGGAACCACAGATTGTCGCCCTCGGCGATGATAAGGTCCATCTTCTCGGAGCCTATGTCCACGATCATGGTGGTATCCCGAAGCCGGTGGTCATGATGCAGGGCGTTATAGACGGCCAGGGCTCCGATCTGCACCACCTGTACGCCGACGTCCACCCTGGCGAAATGCCGCACATTCAGGGCCACCATGCTCTTGCGCGCCGCGAAGATGCCGACCTGAATATCTGGCGAATCGGATATCGGAAAGACCTGATGCGTCCACTCCACCTTCTCCAACGGCACCGGGATGAGTTCCGCGGCCTTCTTCGCCAAAACCTCCGACAGCTTTTTAGGCTCAATGCCGGAAAGGCGCACGAAACGAGAGAAGCTTGAAATAGCATCGACGGTAGTGCCAACCCGGCAACCCTTCACTTGGTGCTTTTCCACGAAGGTGGCCAGGGCAGCGCGGACAATGGCTTTCTTTCTATCCTCCGGTTTGACTTTGGAATTGGCCTGATCCGCTTCTTCAATTGGATAGGGGAATATCGCCACATCCTCGATCTGCAACATCCCGCCTGAATCCACCGACAGCTTTATGGCCTTCAGCGCGGAGCTGCCCAGATCGACGCCCCAGGCCATGCGTTTTTTGTTCCAGCCAAACCATGAACTGATGGCCGCGCGAAACCCGCCTGCGGGCTTGGGAGTTCCATCCAGTTGACCCACGGTCATGCAAGGCTCCTTCGAACCACGGCGGTACACATCGGCCCAAACACCTTAATTTCACCCCGAACCACACATGGCGACGCACAGCTATTTGCCATCGGCGCGATACGATACCAAGCAGAAGACAACACTATATTAATCTTGTCTTGCGAATTCAACATCGGACATATTGTATTAGATTCCGTATCTCTTTCGTCGTCGCCACAATGTCGCCAAGTCTATCCCCAAAACCGATGCCGCCTCATCCAGAGTTCGGGACGTGACCAGCACCCGCCGTATATGCGCTTCCTCAAGCCGCTCCAGTGGAATCGGATCCCCCACCTGCGGCAAGAGAGCGTCAACTGAAGACAGACTTGTCGGCAAATGCTCACGACCAATCTGCGATTCATGGCACAGGATCGCCGCCCTCTCGACCACGTTGCGCAGTTCGCGGACATTTCCCGGCCAACTGTGCGATTTCAATGCCCCTGCCGCTTCGCTTGTGAACCCGGTGATCGTGCGGTGATTCTGCCTCGCAAAAAAAACCAGCAGTCGCTCGGCCAACAACATGACATCGTCGCCGCGCTGGCCCAAAGCCGGCAGGTCGATGGTGATAACATTCAATCTGTACAACAGATCCTCGCGAAACCGCCCTTCCCTGACAGCCTTATCCATGTCCACGTTGGTGGTCGCGATCACACGTACCTCCGCCTGCCGCGTGGTGGCATCGCCGACCCGCTCATACTGCCTGTCCTGGAGAAACCGCAGCATTTTAGGCTGAATGGCCAGCGGCAGATCACCGATCTCATCCAGCAAAAGCGTGCCCCCTTCACAGGTCGCGATCCGTCCGGGATTGTCCCGCAACGCTCCGGTAAATGCCCCTTTCACGTGCCCGAACAACTCGCTCTCCAGGAGTTCTGCCGACAGTGATGGGCAGGAAACAACCGCGAACGACTTGCCGTTCCGCTTGCTCCAGCCGTGGATCGCGCGGGCCAGCACGCCCTTGCCGGTCCCGCTCTGGCCGCGAATCAGAACACTGGCATTGCTCGTCGCCACTTCCCGCGCCAGGTTTACCGCACGCTGCATGGCAGGGCTGGTGGTTGTCAAATCCGCTTCCGGGCTAATGCGTTCCAGGGCCTCCTGCACCGCCGCCAGACGCTGTTCCAATCGCCGCATTTCCCCAGCCTTCTGCGTCACCATCACCACCTGCGAAGGCACAAATGGCTTGGGCAGGTAGTCCGTCGCCCCTCGCTTCATCGCCTCTACCGCAGTGTCCACCGATGCGTACGCTGTGATCACCACGATCTTGGTCCATGGGCTGGCCGCGCGGAGCCGCGCGATCAGATCCATGCCATGTTCCACGCCCAGCCGCAGATCGACAAAGGCCAGGTCAAACGCCCGCCGATTGGCTTCAGCCATGGCGTCCGCAGGATTGCTGACCCCCACCACCATGTGTCCTTCGGATTCCAGGCAAACCGCCAGCATCTTGCGAATGTTAGCTTCGTCATCCACGACCAGGATGCTCAGAATCGGCAATTGGAGTGAGTTCTCGTTCATGTGCATCTGCATCTATAAGCCATTTCACATTGTCCGGGACATGACGCCCCGCCGTCAAGTGACGGGAGCCGCCCAGAGCAGCATCAGCAACCCTATAGACACATATCGGCCACCTCGCATTGCCACAATTTACTCCACCGGCTGGCCCAGCGTCCAAACCTGTCATTTCGCTCATCCTACATTTTGTATCTTGCATTCCTCGTTACCATCCCGCACATCGGGGCAGGTAGGGCTATCCACGCATTATCCCCCACAAACGCCTGTATATTCCCCCGGCGGCCCAGGCGATCGGCAGCGTCATGCGGATCGCCGTCGGCAGGGATGGCGTCACATGCGCATCATCCAACGACGGCGGACGTCGCATCCTGGCCACCGAGCGGAGAATGCCCTCGAATCGCCACTGCGGCACCCACTCTTCGCCAAACTGGGCGAAGGCCGGCGTGACGCAATTGACATCGACGAAGGCATACCCCCGGTCCTTCATCCGCAGCAGGGCCTGGCCCCAGGCAAAAATGCCGGCATTGCTCACCCGGTGGAACATCGAATCGCAGGACATCATCCCCCCAATCTGAATACCAAATGCCCCACCCACCAGGCATCCATCCTCCCAGCACTCGAAACTATGGGCGTAACCCATCTCATGCAACTGCAAATACCCAGCCAACAATTCCGGCGTAATCCAGGTAGGCTTGCCGCCAGGGCGGTGAGCGCAAGCCTCCAGCACCTCGCCAAAGCGGCAATCGATGCGGAACTCGAACTTGGGGCAGAACACCCGCTTGCGCGTCTTGTTGGACATCTGAACTTTGCCCAAGTCCTGTATCCCGCGATGGCTCAATTTCATCCACCCCACTGGCCCGTCGTGTTCATTGAGCCACAGCGCGAATTCCCCACAGGCATAGTGCCACAGGATATCCAGTGGTAAAACGTGAAATTCCTTCCCTGGCCAAAGAAAACCAAACATATTGCCATTCCTTAGAGCAGACGGTTCCACGCCGTGACCCGTAAGCCACGTACACTGCAAAGATTATAGGCCTTCCGCCTCCATCCTTTTTGTAAAGCCGTCGCTCAATGCCGATACGTGGTACTATCATGGGCCGGCACATGTGAATCATGTCGCTCCGGGGATGCGCGATTATACATCGCGTAATACACCCACCCGATAATAAGCAGGAGTAACGAAATAAAGAGTACAAGAGCGACGTTTGATCCAACGTCACTGGGCTGGATATCCCTTGGCGGTTCGCAAGGCGCACCCGGCAACAAATCTTCGGGCTGCGCCGTCGGCGCAGCCCGCGACAATCGCTGCACCGGCGTTCCGCAGCGCGGACAAAACGCCGCCACATCGGCCACCTCTGCCTGGCATCGCGGACATCGTTCCTGGCTCATCTGACGCTCCAACACGTTTCACCAGACCAACGCACCCGAAAATTGTAGATCATTAGCCTGCCCACGCCAACATGAAATGCAGTCCAGGAATGTATTGGAAGTCAGGAAGTCAGAGATTGATGGTCAGGCAGTGAGCCCATTTCCAGCCTTTACATTATTCCCGGCTTCACCTTCGCCAATTCTCTCTGATTCCCACTTCCTGTTTCTTTGACTCATTTCCCTCCCTCCATTAGCATACCCTCCCCATATAATAATAAGGAGTTGCCCCAATGAGTGAAGCGTTGAAGATGCTCTATGAACAGGACGCCCCGATGACTGCCCTGCAGGGAATAACCGTCGCCATTCTTGGTTTCGGGTCGCAGGGACACGCCCACGCCATGAACTTGCGCGATAATGGCGTTCGCGTTGTCGTCGCCAACCGCAAGGACAGCCCCAACGGACGCCTGGCCATCGAGCAGGGATGGCAGACTCTTTCCGTCGACGAGGCCGTCAAGGCCGCCGATCTCATCATCATCACCCTGCCCGATGAGGTCCAGCCCGAGGTCTATGCCAAGAGCATCGCCCCCCACCTGGCCAACGGCAAGGCCCTGGGATTCACCCACGGATTCAATATCCACTTCAAGACCATCGTCGCTCCCAAGAATGTCGATGTGATTATGGTGGCCCCCAAAGGGCCGGGGCACTTAGTGCGCAGCGAGTTTGAACGGGGAGGCGGCGTTCCGTGTCTGGTGGCCGTCGCGCAGGATACCTCCGGGCAGGCGCGGAGCATTGCCCTGGCCTGGGGACGCGGCATCGGAGGGGCGCGCAGCGGCATCATCGAAACCACCTTCAAGGACGAATGCGAGACCGATCTGTTCGGCGAACAGGCGGTTCTTTGCGGCGGCCTTTCCGCTCTGATCAAGGCCGGCTTCGAGACCCTGACAGAGGCTGGCTATCCTCCCGAAATGGCCTACTTCGAGTGCTGCCACGAGGTAAAACTCATCGTCGATCTGATATATCAGGGCGGATTGGATTACATGCGCTACTCCATCAGCAACACCGCCGAGTACGGCGATCTCACCCGCGGCCCGCGCATTGTCAATGCCCAGACCAAAGCCGAAATGAAACGGATTCTGGCGGAAATTACCAGCGGGCAGTTCGCCAAAGAGTGGCGAGCGGAATACGAAGGCGGCATGAAGAATTTCAAGCGCCTCTATGAGGCCGACAATGCCCATCCCCTGGAAGTCACCGGCCGCCGCCTGCGCCGCATGATGCCATGGCTCAAGGCCAAGGAACCGCCCAAGGCATGACGACATCCTGTAGCTGATAGAGCATGGCTCAACGTATGTGACTCGTCACACCCGTGCTGATGAGCTCGCTATTTCCGGTTTCAATGTGGCATAGATCACCCAAAAACAGCATTTATTGGAATTACTTTGACTTGGCAACTGGTTCCTGTTTAATTGCGTTTTGTGAAGGCGTTGGGCTGTTTTTGACGCCTTTGCGTGTCGCAATCGGGCTACTGAATACTTAACTGAGCGGAACGTCGGCGCGATCGCCTTCGTCTGCCGTCACCGCTACGAAAGCGGCGACTGTGCGACAAGCGGGCATTCTTGTTTTGTTCATAGTTGGCGGAGTTGAGGTATTACCGATGCGTTACCAGAACTGGTCACCGCGACGCAGGCTGGCTGATGCCTCACACCGCCGCGATCGCATCGTACACCGCAATCCAGTGCCTGGGCGCATATTCCTCGAACACCTCGAAGGCCGGGTATTCCTCAGCTCCTCATACACCCTGTCTGCGGCAGTCATCACTACTACCAATGGCGCGGTCACCGCCACTACGGTCCCGGCGGCGCCGCGATTGATATCCGCCACGGCATCCACCACCACGACCAGCATCACCCTCACCTGGACATCGTCGGGCGGCGGGCAGACTTTCCTGTGCCTCCAACGCAAACTGGGCCTGAGGGGAACCTATGTCAACGTTTGCGGCGCCTCCTCCTTGTCGGCTGCAACTACCACCTTCACCGACAGCGGACTGCTTCCCGCCACCGCCTATTACTACCGCATCATGGCCGACAACAGCGCCGGCCCTTCCGCATATTCCAACGAACGCAGCGCCATCACCATCACCCCTACCCCGACATCCGTGACTGCTACCGTTAATTCCAACGCTCAGGTGGTCGTCACATGGAACCCTATTCCTGGTGCCAGCGGCTACAACGTGCAACGCAGCGAGGACGGTGGCCGGACGTGGGTGTCACTAAATGCCGCCCCAGTTGCCGGCGTCTCTTGCATCGATGCCAACCTTTGTGCGTCGGCCATCTATCGCGTTGCCGCTGTCGCCTGCCCTACGATTTCATGCTATTCGACGCCATCGGCCATCACCCCGACCACGTCCATCTCCCCAACCGGCGTCCCGTCGGCCCCATCCAACCTACTAGCCAGCGGCGTCAGCGGCACGGCAATCAACCTTACCTGGATCGCTAACGGCAATAATGCGGCTGGTTTTTATATTCTGCGCTCGATCAATGGTGGTCTGACATTCACGTCCTACGCCACCGTAGGCGCCGGCGTAACCAGCTACAGCGACTCTGCTATCAATAACGGTAGTCTCTACGACTACCGCGTCATCGCCTATAACAGCCTTGGGCAATCCCTCGCCAGCAATGTTTCCGAGGCCGCCACCGTCGAGAGCCTTTACAACGGCGTGGTCCCGGATGCCACCAGCACCACCATCGAAGCCGTGGACTTTGACAACGGTGGTTCGGGCATCGCCTATTACGATCCGGCCGTGCCGGGCCAGGGCGTCGCCTATCGCAGTAATGCCTTGGTCGGCATGGAACCCTCGGCTAGCGCTAACGGCGGCTACGACGTGGGCTGGACCCGCCCCGGCGAATGGCTCAACTACACTATCGACATTCCCACCTCCGGAACTTACAGCGTAGATCCCAATGTGGCCTCGACCGAAGCCGGCGGAACGTTCCACATTGAATTCGTCGGCATCAACGGCAATTCCGCCGACGTCAACACCGGTGAATACACCATCCCAGCCACCGGCGGCTGGCAGTCCTATACCAACCTCTACACCAGCGTCAACCTACCTGCCGGACAATACGTGATGCATGTCGCCTTCGACTCCTGGTCTCCTACAGGTTTCATAGGCAATCTCGATTGCATCAAGCTCGTCCCCGTGGTCACTACCGCGCTCAGCAACTCCACTGTGGCCATCAAACGCTCCTGGGACACCTCCTACGCCCAATCCGCGGCCATAACTTCCAGTGGCGTGGCCTGCTATTACCTCCAGGTATCGAATCCCGGCCCCGCCGCCGATGACGTCATTATCACCGGAACCGCCGGCGATCTCGCCGATGGCTGGCGTGTCCGCTATTTCAATTCCATTGTCGAAGGCTACAGCGGCGGCACCGATGTCACCGCCGCCGTTACCTCCGCCGCCGGTTGGGATATAGGTGTCCTGGGGCCCGGCCAGACCACCACCTTCCGCCTCGAGGTCGACAATCTTGACAACGCTCCAGCCGGTTCCAGCCAGAATGTTGCCGTAACCCTGACCAGCGCCTTTGATCCCATGCGCATCCAGACCGTCCAGGCCACGACCACGGCGGCGGTGGCCCAGAGCGTCCAACTCACCCGCAACAATTACGATCTTTCCGGCATCTATACCCTGAATCTGACCAACCTCGGAGATGCCCCGGATTCCTTCACGCTTGTTGGGCCGGCTTCCGGCAGCGGTTGGACCGCAACGTACTTCGACTCGGCCGTCGGCGGCAACAACATTACCGCGGACGTAACCGCCGGAACCTATGTCACCTCCGCCATAGGCCCCATGGACACACACAGTCTGTGCGTCCAGATCAGCGGTTCCGACATCACCGCCGCCCTGGCTACCCTGACCGCCACAAGCGTCGGCGATCCGGCCGAGAGCGACTCCGTAACCGTCACTCCCTCCCAACCGGCCGCTCCGCCGTCAGTTTTCCCTATCGGCGTATGGTCCCAGCCCACCTACACCTTCAGCACCTGGCAGGCGCGCGGGGCCAATACCTTGGTTAACTACGAGTCGCTGGGTGGTTCCGTTTCCATGGCCCAATGGGTCGCGGCCGCGCAGGCCGATGGTTTTTACGAAATCCGCCAACCGAGTTCCACGCCTGGCGTGGATGCTTCCGACCCCAACCTGATCGCCTATCTCCAACCCGATGAATCCGACGGCAACGGACTCAGCCCCGCAGTGCTCGCCGCTAACTACACCGCCTGGAAGGCCGCCGATCTCAGCATGCCGGTTTTTGCCAACTTCGCCGGCGGCTACGTTGTTGGCCAGCAGGGCAATCTCACCGCCGCCAACTACCACGCTTACGCCGCCGGCGCTGATGTGGTCGGCGATGATTACTATCCAATAACCGGATGGGATCGTCCCGACCAACTCTACATGGTCGGCGCCGCCATGGATAGACTCGCCGATTATACCAACGGTATGCCTCAGTACGCCTACATCGAGACCGGCCCTTCCAATGTTTCCTGGCTCGACAACGGCACCGGCGGGCCCTCTGCGGGGCAGTTCCGCGCCGAGGTCTGGGATGCCGTCATCAACGGTGCCAAGGGCATTATCTACTTCCCACAGCAATTTAATCCAAGTTTCAGCTATGACGACACCACCCCTGCCGTAGCCGCCGAAATGACCACCCAGGATGCCACTCTCAAGGCCATGGGCAATATCCTTCTAACCCCCAACGATCCATCCATCAGCTACATGGCCGTCTCCAGCCCCCTGCAAGCCTCCTGGCACAGCTACAACGGGAAGATGTACTACATCGTCCTCAACCTCTCCGACAACACACTGAGCAACCAGTCCTTGGCCATCAGTGGATTTGATTCCGCCGCCAGCAGCGCCAGCGTTTACGGCGAGTCACGAACCGTCGCCATGACCAACGGCGCCTTTACCGATACCTTCGCCCCCTATTCTGTCCACATATACTGCGTTAATAATCCGTCGCCGGCCACCACCGCATCTGGTGCGCTCCTCGGCGACGTCAACCACAACGGGACCGTCGGCTACAGCGATCTGGCGGTGCTTTCAAAATACTACGGCCAGAGCGGCATGTCCTGGCAACAAGGAGACTTCAACGGCGATGGCGTCGTCAATGCTGCCGACTGGGATTTATTGATGGAGAACTTCGGGACTTCCGGCCTATTTAGCTGATGGCGTGGCGGCACCAAACACCGCAAAGGCCGAGGTCGGATTCGAACCGACGAATAACGGATTTGCAATCCGTCCCCTTAGTCCACTTGGGTACTCGGCCACAAAACAATTGTCGCATCATTTTCTGCCGGACCTGCACCCATACCAGCGGTGCAAGGCGACCTTAACTCCCGCATTGTAGCCCGATTACGTACTGTTGCAAGATACCACTCTTCGCTGGCCTACGCACCTACGCTGGATCTTCATATTGCATTTCGCCTGTTTCTGCCTCTCAGGTTTCAGATTCTGTCTGTCGACCTACCTCTTAGACGGCGGTTCGCCCAACCCCAAATCAATTTGATCGTCGGCAGGCACCGCTTCTTCCCCCGCCTGATCATCCACCAATTCAAGCTGAATTTCGCCTTCGGCCGGCGGATTGTCCGCAGGCACAGATTCATCAGGTTCCTGCGCCTGCCCCACGTCGATAGGCGCATCGGGCTTGTTGGCGGCCATGAACTGGCTCGGCGCCTCCAAGGCTTCCGCTCCACCGAGGGTTGGACGGCCCGGAGGCGGCGATGTCCGGTCCACCACATTTTCCAGCTTGCGCGCTGCCCGGTCGGCAAATGGCTTGAGATCATCCTCCGGCGGCACGCCATTGATCTGCACTACAAATACCACAGGACCCACTTCCACGCAGTCTCCGGGCCGCAGCGCTGCCTCCTGCACCCGGTGTCCATTATGGAACGTGCCATTGGAACTGCCCAAGTCCTCTAGCTTCAGCCCCTGCCCTTCCTTGATAATTCGACAATGTTTCCGCGAAACCTCGCTGACTGGAATGCGCAGATCACAATCCTCGCGGCGACCAATGACTGTAACATCGCGGACTACAGAGAAACTTCGCCGTTCCTCCTCCGCCGCCTCTGTCCGGAACATTACCAGAACAACTTGCATGTTGCCCTTGCCTTCACAGGTGCCTGTGTCTTAGCCACGGCGCGATACCATTCCACTGTCACTAGCCGACAACCGGCCCGATGCGCCTTTACCTCGAGCCACTGTCCACCCCGACGTGGCAGTTACCCTATCGTCACCGATAGTTTTGAGCAAGTACAACGGCAGGAATTTCGGCGCTGCCAATCCGCTGCCCTTTCTTGAAACAAACCTGCAAAACCTGCGGACTGGCGACGCCGCTCAAGGATTTATCGCGTATAATTCCGCCATACAGCGAGTTGCTCATGATTTACGCACCATCAGCCCCGACCGCGATCCATCCCTCTTCATTGCCCACCGCGCTAGTCAGGGCCATCTACGTTCATGTCCCCTTCTGCTTTCACAAGTGCCACTACTGTGACTTTTATAGCATCACAAGGCAGCCGGCCCGGCGTATGGAACAATTCGTCGACCTGGTCCTCCGCGAAGCGGCGTTATGGCCCCAAGCCGGATATGGAATCGCGACCGTCGGACCACACGTATGTCCACGCACGGTTTTCATTGGTGGTGGCACGCCGTCGCTGCTGCCAATGGAGGCGATGCGGCGACTCATTAGCGGCCTCCATCAGCGCTTCGACATGGCAGATTTGGCCGAATTCACCATGGAAGCCAACCCGGCCACCGTCACAGCCGACTACTGCGCCATGCTCCGGGATATGGGCGTCAACCGACTCAGCTTCGGAGCCCAGAGTTTCAACACGACGGAACTGGCAACGCTCCAGCGGTACCACCGTCCCGAGGACATTGCCCGTACCCTGTCCCTGGCCAGAGCCGCCGGCTTCCACAGACTCAATCTGGACCTGATTTACGCCATTCCAGGTCAGGATTTGTCATCCTGGCTGGCATCGCTGCAAATGGCCATTTCCTTGGGCGTCAACCACCTGTCATGCTACGGGCTTACTTACGAGGCCAACACGCCTATTTCGGTGCGCAAACAACTTGGCCAGATATCTACCGTCGATGAAGCCGTGGAATTGAAGATGCTGCACGGCACCTGCCGCTGCCTGGCCAAGGCCGGGTTTGTGCCCTACGAGATCAGCAACTATTGCCTTCACGGTGAGGAATGCCGCCACAATCTCCTCTACTGGAACGGCGGCGATTACATCGGCCTCGGCCCGGCGGCGGCCTCCCATATTCGCGGGACGCGATGGCGCAATCCACCAAACCTGGATCAATGGGAACAGGCTATCGCCCGAGACACCCTGCCATCCATGGACATCGAACATCTTTCCCCCTTGCGCCGCGCCGGCGAACTAATCATGCTGCAACTGCGTCTGCGCGATGGCATAAATTATGTGGATTTTGCCGCCAGGACCGGCTACCAAGCCCGTAAACTTTACGCCGGAGTCATTGACCAACTGGCCGAACTCCGCCTCGTCGCGGCTGACGACCGTGGATTCCGGCTTACGGAACGCGGCATCGACATCTCCGACACCATCGCCGGTCAATTTCTCCAGCCTTCCGACGTCTAGCCTTTAACCACACGGCCCTCTCTGCGGATGCAGGGACTTGCAAGAATGGCATGTAAATTCTGCGATCTGGGTCAGCCTGGTTTGAAAGTGGCGGCGACTATCGTTTATGCAATCGTGGCCACCTGGGCCGCGACGCTGACAAAACGCATGCGCGTTTCATAAAGTGCGGCATCCAAAAGGCGCTTCTCTTCCTCGGTCAGGTTGTTGACGGTCTTTTCTTCCAATATCGTCAGCGTATCTATCTGGTGTTTGGCCATGTCGAGATTAACGGATGGTTCGCCCCCCTCGCCGGCCAATTCACCCAGATAGAAGAGAACTTGCGTGGTAACAGACTGAACCAGGCTCGGAAAACCCGCCGGCGGCAAGCCGCGCCGTTGCCTCGTGCCAGCCGCGGTAGCAGCCTCTGCCGCTACCCCGCCCTTTGGCATGACTCCCGGCACACTAGCTGGAGCCGGTGGCGCCTTCAGTGCCTCTTCGGCCAGTTTGCGCTTCTCCTCCTGGGCCTGCTTCTTCCAATCCGAGTCAACGTGCAGTGATAGTTTCTCTTCATCCATGTATCTCTCCGCGAGGGAAAGGAACCGATCTCATTTCGTCAATATTCCCAGTTTACGCACCACCCCGTAAATCGCAACCCAAAGGGTGCCCTACACGCCTCCCGCTTTCGTGGCGCAGCGTGTTTGTTGCTCGCCTCGCCACTCCAAAAATCGCTCCAAGGCCAGTTCGAAATCGCCTGCGGAGTCGATCAATCTCATCTGATCGCGCAGGATGCGGCAGGGCGTCATCTGCTTGGCGTACCAACTCACTTGTTGGCGAAATTGCGTCACCGCGACGCGCTCGTTGCGGAATCGAGCCAGGTTGTAGAAATGATCGCGCATGAACTGGCACTTCTGCCTCAGCGTTGGCGGCGACGGAATCACGCCGGTCGTCAGATAGCTCCAAACGTCGCGGAATATCCACGGCATCGACAGTGCCTCCCTGCCGATCATTACCCCGGCGCACCCCGTCCGTTGGATCATGCGCAGCGCATCCTCAGGCGAACGCACATCGCCATTGCCGATCACCGGAATACGCTTTACCGCCGCCACTACCGCGCCGATGCCATCGAGGCTCGCCTGCCCGCTGAACCGCATGCGGGCAGTGCGGCCATGAATCGTGATCAAGGCCACTCCGGCCTCTTCCAACTTCGCCGCCATGCTTGGAGCCACAATGTGTTCTTCGTCCCAACCCAGACGCAGCTTGACCGTCAGCGGGGTATGCTTCAGAACAGCCCGGATTCTCTGAACCATGCGCAGGGTGCGATCGGGATCGCACAGCAATTTGGCTCCGCCGTTGAGTTTGGTCACCTTGTCGACCGGACATCCCATGTTGATGTCGACAACATGAGCCCCGCGGTCTTCCGCCCATCGTGCGGCATCGTCCAACCGGTCGGATTCACAACCGTAAAGTTGCACGGCCAGCGGTGAATCCTCCGGGCAGGTGGCCGCCAGTTCCATCGTCCGTTTAGTTTGCCGCAGCACGCCTTCGGGGGACAAAAGATCTGTGCATGCCAGGCCCACCGCGCCACATGACCGGGCCACCAACCGGAACGACACATCGCAGTATCCGGCCATGGGTGCCAACAAAAGATTGGTGGCCAGCGTCAGATCGCCAATGCGCAGCAACGGGATGGAGGGCACAAAGGGCATGAGGTCCGATCAGGCGCATGCCAGCGGCTGTAGTCAACAGTCCGACCGAGCCTTACTCCATATCGTCGGCGATTTCATCCAGATCACGGTAGGTCCGTGGCCGCCGAGGCGGCTCGGGTATAACTGGTTCATCGGCAATCAAGTGGCGATCGGCGGAACCGGTCTTTATCGTCACCGGGCCGGAATGAGAACCACTTGAGGCAATCGTCGCCACCGAATCTTTGCCTCCGGAGGCCGAGGACGCTTCTTTGGCATTGGCTTCGCCAGCCGACTTTTTGGAACCGCCGCGACGGCCACTGGCGGCACGACGTCGCTTGGAAGGCACGCCGCCTGCTGCTTCCTCAGACACTTCCGCAGACCCTGGCTCGCCGGCCAGCGCAGCGGGTTGCCGCCGTCTTTGAGAATCACGGCGCGGCCTGCGCGACCGGCCTTTGGACGCGGGGATCTCTTCAGACGCCGCCGACGCCTCTACGACCGGTTGTGGCGGCGCGATCGTCGCCGTCTCGACGATCTTGGCGTGCAGCTCTATTTCGGCGGGCGCAGTTTGCGTCTTGGCGGCTTCGGCAACCACCTGCATCTGCCGCAGCCTCTCGTCCGCGGTAAGTTGTCGAGGCGGTGGCGGGGAAACAACCGGCGCCACCGGCTCTGCAACCACCTCGCCTACGCCCACATTGCTCCGATCCTCATCTTCGACGCGATATCCATCATCCGAACGCTCCGGTTGCATGCCCATGAAGCCCTGAGTGACGCCCTCTGCCTCACGGCGACGCCGTCCACGTCCGCGTCCACCACGGCGGCGACGGCGACGCCGTCCCCCACCCTCACCCTCTTCGCCCCCCAGCCCCATCTGACCCATTGAACCCTCTGGACCACCATGGCCGGCGACTTCGCCGCCGCCTAAACGCTGCGCCGCCGATGGCTCCTGGGGCCGCCGGTCATCTCGTGTCCACCGGTCTATGCGCGGTCGTCGATTATCCTGAGGCTGCCGATCATCCTGCGATCGTCGGTTATCTTGCGGATGCCTACCATCCTGGGGCTGTCGGTTACCCTGCGACCGTTGGTTATTTTGCGGACGCCGGTCATCCTGCGAGCGTCGGTTATCCTGGGGACGCCGGTTATCCCGGGGCTGCCGGTCATCCTCACGCTCAATATCATCCTGTGGCAACAAATTCCCTTGAGACTCGATATCCTCTTCTGGTTCAAGGTCCCCTGGAGGCTCAATATTCTCTATCGGCGCGTTGGCCGCCTGTGATTCACGACTCTCCTGCGGCGACTGGATGGGTTCCTCGCCAATGCCCTGATCTTCTTCTTCCATGGTCCGGTCGCGGCGATCGACCTCGTCTTCGACGTTGTCGATGTCATAGCGATCCAACTCGGATACATCACCTTCAGACGCCGTCGGCGCAACCGCAGGCCGCTGATCGTTGCGCCGATCATCACGCCGTCCATCGCGACCGCGACGGCCGCCGCGGCGCGAATCATCGCGGCGTCCCTGACCAGAGCCGTGCGGTGACTCCGCCGGAGCCATGCCCAGTTCCGCCAGAAAAACCAGGCCCTCGCGCGCGTCAAAGAGGACCATACGCTGCTCGTCGAGTCCCAGCGTCGGTTCAGCCTTAATCACGATGCGCTTCCTGGCAGCGCTCTCCAGGTTGGCCAATTGCGCCCGCTTGCGGTTCTGCAGATGAAACGCCACGTCCGGGCAGACTGACAGTTCAATGCGGACGACTTTGGCGTCATGCACCGCTATCGCCAACCGCCGCATCACATCCAGGGTCATGCTCTCCTGGGTCTTGACCAGGCCGCCGCCTTTGCAATGGGGGCAATCGAAGTAAATCGAACGTTTCAGCGACGGGCGCATGCGCTGACGAGTCAGCTCAATGATCCCGAAATCACTCATGGGTAAAACCTTGGTCCGGGCCCGGTCATCTTTGAAGTTTTCCTGCAATCGACGGTCCAGTTCGCGGCGATGGCGCTCGTAGCGCAAATCGATGAAGTCGCAGATGATCACTCCGCCAAGGTCGCGTAGCTTGAGTTGCCGCGGAATTTCATCGGCGGCCTCGATGTCGGTCTTGAACGCGGTGGTCTCGGCGTCGCTGTGATCACGGAACTTCCCGCTGTTGACGTCGATGGCCACGACCGCTTCGGTGGAATCAATAACCAGCGAGCCGCCGCTGGGCAGGGGCACGTGGCGGCTGTACATCTGCTCGATTTCCCGCTCGATGCCGTACTTGCTGAACAGCGGCACCATGGCCTCGTACAGTTCCACCCTTTCGCGACTGCGCGGGTTGGCCAGCTTTATGACCTCGCTTACCTGCCCGGCTACCTCACGGTTGTCCACAACGATCCGCTCCACATCGTTGCTGAACACGTCGCGGACGGTGCGGGTGACCAGGTCCCCCTCGGCGTAAAGTTCCATGGCCCCGGGCCCGGACTGCCGCTTCTTCTCGATCTGCGTCCACAGCCGCGTAAGGTAGGTGAAGTCACGCTGGATTTCCGTCTTGGTCTTGCCGATGCCGGCGGTGCGAATGATAAAACCGACGTCCTTGGGTGGCTTGAGTCCGTCCAGGATGGTGCGCAGCTTGCGACGTTCGGCCTCGTCCTCGATCTTGCGGCTCACCCCCAACCGGCTCATTCCCGGCATCATGACCAGTATCCGCCCCGGTATGGACAGGTAACTGCTCAGCGTCGGGCCCTTGGTGCCGATGCCTTCCTTGATAATTTGGACGATGATCTCATCGCCGCGCCGCAGGCAGTGTTGAATGGGCGGTCGATCGCGCCGGGCCATCTTGCGCCCGACGGTCTCCTGAATATCCTCACCGCGGCGCCCGAAATAGGTCGGCATGAGATCACTGATATGCAGGAATCCGTTGCGACCGAGACCAAAGTCGATGAAGGCCGCCTGGATCGACGGCTCGACGTTCATCACGCGGCCCTTATAGATGTTGCCGACATGGGAAGTGGAGCTGGTACGCTCCATATAAAGCTCCTGGAGCTTTCCGTCTTCCAGAATGGCGATACGGCATTCCTCGCCCTCCGAGACGTTGATCAACATTTCTTTTGCCATTGGGTATCTTTTCGATTTATCCAGCCGGTTGTCAGTTCCAGTAAAAGATCAGGAAGTCGCACATTGCCGCCATAACCGGCCCAAGGGAGGCCAGCGACTGATCCTGTCAAAATGCCTCGGGGATGATCTTCCTGGTCTCCTCGCGCAGGAAGTGCATCACCTGTCGTTCGCTGTCAAAGCTCATGACCTTACGGGCCACCTGCTTGGCGTGTTCCATGGTCGTCGACCGGATGATTTTCTTGACCTCTGGTATGTCCGGTCCGTTCATCGAGAAAACGCTCAGCCCCAATCCCACCAGCAGCAGCGTATACAACGGTTCGCCCGCCATTTCGCCGCACACACTCACCGAGATGTTGTTGCGCTGCGCCGCCCGGATCACATCACGCACCAGAGCCAGCACCGCCGGGTGGGCCGGGCAGAACAGGCCCGCCACTTTTTCGTTGGTTCTATCCACCGCCAGCGTGTACTGTATCAGGTCGTTGGTGCCGATGGAGAAGAAATTCACCTCTTTGGCGAACTGGTTGGCCATCAGGGCGGCGCTGGGCACCTCGATCATCATGCCGATGGGAATGTCACGCCGGAACTCGTAGCCCTCGTCCTCCAGATCCTCCAGCACGTCATTGAGGACCATTTTTGCCTGCCGCAGTTCCATAAGCGTGCTTATCATGGGAAACATGATCCGCAGGTCGCCCAGCACGCTGGCCCGCATAATAGCCCGAAGCTGCCGTTTGAACATGGGGATGTCGTGCAGGCACATGCGGATGGAGCGGTCGCCCAGAAACGGATTGCGCTCCGGGGCCGCCAGTTGCCGCTGCGTATATTTATCCGCTCCTAAATCCAGGGTCCGAATCACCAGCGGACGGCCGGCGCAGCGCTTAAGAGCATCCGCGTACGCCTGATAGTGATCCTCCTCCGTCGGCTCG
>Ga0316229_1000616_pt1 | contig 45640 bp, 38 predicted proteins | sample TBH18023metaG_FD_206011 | JGI IMG/M metagenome (GOLD analysis project Ga0316229, IMG submission 206011) | Freshwater microbial communities from Trout Bog Lake, Wisconsin, USA - TBH18023 | ecosystem: Environmental > Aquatic > Freshwater > Lake > Hypolimnion/Profundal zone | place: USA: Wisconsin... | reverse complement strand
CACCTTAGCGCCGATGATAGTGGACGTACGTCTGTGAAAGTAGGTCATTGTCAAGCTCTTACCCCTCAAACCCCCGCCAGCTTTAAGCTCGCGGGGGTTTGTCTTTGCGGGTACGATTAATCTCCAAAAGCGTCAGGCCAGAACCGATGTTGTGCTGCGTGCGACAAATAAGGCGCTTACAAGAAGCCAGACTTAGCAAGGTCAGGTAAGATTAAAGCCAGGTTGTTTAACGGAGAATTTAAGATGACTGAGCCAACGTTTGATCCGCCCAAACAAGTTGATGTCAGGTTGCTAACGCACGTGGTTTATGGATTGTTTGCGCTTGGTCTGTTGACTTGGGTATTCGCTGCGGCTACGGTTGCTGCCATCGTCATTATTTATGTCAAACGAGCAGATGTAGCAGGGACTGTATATGCAACCCACTTCAACTGGCTATCCCACACTTTCTGGTGGGCTTTGCTCTGGATGATCGTGAGCCTCCTGGCCACCTATATCTTTATTGGCTACCTTGGCCTCGTAGCAACCACGGTTTGGGCGTTATATCGTGTTACCAAAGGGTGGCTGGCTTTAATTGAATTCAAGACACCCTAGGCGTCGGTACTTAGTCAAACATAAAAAAGGGCTCCTAAGAGCCCTTTTTTATTGAAACTCTTAAGTCAGAGCTTACTTAAGGTGACCACTCACGATTTTTGTGAGTTCAAACATCGACACCTGATCTTTTTCAAACAGAGGTTTGAGCTTTGCGTCGGCATTGATGTTGCGACGGTTAGCCGGATCTTGTAAGTCGTGCTTTTTAATGTAATCCCAAATGCGCTTGGTCACTTCAGTACGAGGCACTGCCTCGGCACCGATCACAGCCGCAAGAATCGGGCTAGGGGTCAGTGGTTTCATAAATGCGGCGTTAGGCTTTCGCGCTGCCGTTTTTGTTGCAGTGGCCATTTTCGGGCTCTCCTTGTCAGGATGAATAAACACAATCTCAGAGCATAACTGCTTTGAGCGACAATCACACTCATTGTGATGACAAAATCGACGTCGGTCACCAATGTAGCAATTTTGTAACAGAGTTACACTCGCTTATCTTACACGTTTACCCTTGCGCCTAAATATGAAAGCCCGCTCACCGCTCGAAGCTATCCGTTTATTCCACGAAGAACTCACCGCCATCCGCCGCGATTTGCATGCCAATCCTGAATTGGGTTTTGAGGAGATTCGCACTTCGGGTATCGTCGCTGGCGCTTTAGAGGCGTTAGGTATCGAGGTTCATCGCAATGTCGGCAGGACTGGGGTGGTGGGAGTCATAAAAGGCAAACAAAACACCACGGGTCGTACGGTCGGATTGCGCGCCGACATGGATGCCTTGCCGATCAAGGAAGAAGGGGATGCGCCATATTGTTCTAGGCAAAACGGCTTGATGCACGCATGTGGTCACGATGGACACACAACGGTACTTCTGGGTGCTGCAAAATATCTCGCGCAAACGCGAAACTTCGATGGTACAGCTGTGCTCATTTTTCAGCCGGCAGAGGAAGGGCTAGGCGGAGCTACCGCCATGCTCAACGATGGCTTGTTTGACCGCTTTCCGTGCGACGAAATATACGCAATGCATAACTGGCCAGCGCTACCAGCTGGCGTGATCGGGATTAACCCAGGACCGATGATGGCCGCGTCCGACCGGTTTGAAATTGTGATTAAAGGCCGTGGGGGCCACGGTGCACATCCTTACCTTGCAATCGATCCCATTGTGATAGCAGCGCAATTGATTACCGCGTTGCAAACTGTTGTGTCGCGAAATGTTCATCCAGCAGACTCGGCTGTAATTTCGTTTGGTGCAATTCAGGCTGGGAATCCTGCAGCGGCAAGCGTTATACCCAGTGAAGTGCGCTTAGTTGGAACGGTTCGCACTTTCAAAGAAGAAGTACAGAAATTAGTAGAACAACGCATGCATGACTTGATTCAGTCTGTGCCGGCAGGCTATGGTGCCACTGCGGATTTCACCTACAAACGCGGCTATCCCGCCACCATCAATTCCGCAAAACAAACCAGCTTTCTAATCGATGTGGCGACTGAGCTCTTCGGTCCTGATAAAGTCATTGGTAACCTCACCCCGTCAATGGGAAGTGAGGACTTTGCGTACATGCTTCAAGTCAAACCCGGCGCTTATTTTCGGTTGGGTCAGGGCGGAGCAGAGGAAGGCAAGTTTTTGCATAACGCCCGGTTCGACTTCAACGACGCAGTAATCCCAACAGGCAGCGCCATGTTCGCTGCGCTCGTCGAACGTGCCTTGCCTTTAAGCGAGTAACAATGGCAATCGATACCCTGACGTTGACGCGGCCTGACGACTGGCACATCCACCTGCGAGATGGTGAAGGCTTGCGAGCTATTGTTGCGGATACTGCCCGGCAATTTGGTCGGGCCATCGTCATGCCTAATTTGAAGCCACCAGTGACCACGGTCGGCCAAGCTCTCGCCTATCGAGCGAGAATCATGGAGGCGTTGGCGAGCCAGCCTGATCAGTCGAGCATCGTACAGCGCTTCAATCCGCTGATGACTTTGTATTTGACGGATAAGACAACGCCAGACGAGATTGATCGTGCTAGCGAATCCGAACATGTTGTTGCAGTAAAACTTTACCCTGCGGGTGCTACAACCAATTCAGATGCTGGTGTTACGGATCTGCTCGGTCAATGCGCTCCCACACTTGAGCGAATGCAGCGAAATGGGTTGCCTTTGTTAGTGCATGGTGAAGTTACGGATCCGTCTGTTGACGTTTTTGATCGTGAAGCGCTGTTTATCGATCGGGTGATGAAGCCACTGCGCTTGGCGTTTCCTTCCTTAAAGGTTGTTTTTGAGCATCTCACGACTAAAGAAGGTGTTGATTATGTCCGGGATGCAGATGGCCCGATCGCAGCGACAATCACGGCGCAGCACTTGCTATACAACCGAAATGCGATATTTCAGGGTGGTGTTCGTCCACATTGGTACTGTTTACCGATTTTGAAACGTGAACTGCACCGGCAGGCTTTGATCGATGCAGCAACAAGTGATAGCCCCCGGTTTTTTCTGGGGACTGACAGTGCGCCGCACGCGAAACATTTAAAAGAACACGCTTGCGGCTGTGCTGGTTGTTACACGGCAGTCCATGGGATGCAACTGTACGCTACAGCCTTCGATAGAGCTGGTCGGCTAGATCGGCTCGAGGCGTTCGCTAGTCAGCGTGGTCCTGATTTTTACGGTCTACCGCGTAATACGGACACGATTACACTAGTTCGCACTCCTTATCTGATCCCTAGCGAATTGAGCTATGGGTCAGAGCAGTTGGTGCCCTTGGCTGCGGGTGAGTCACTGCCCTGGAGCGTCGCGCCGTAACGCTAGGCCGACTTTGCTTCGAGAGCCTCCCATCGGGCGAAACGAGTTGCCAATTTTTCTTCGAGCTGCTTGAGCTTTGCTTCAATCTCACGGCGATCGCTTGCTCGATCAGTGTATAGATCCCCATTGCTCAGTTGGGATACTAGCTTCTCTTGCTCTTGCTCCAGCGCCGCAATTTCAGCTGGTAACTGCTCCAGTTCTTTGACTTCCCACGGAGCCATTTTAGTTACCTTGCTTTTTGATGCGACAGTGACGCTTGAATCAGTTTTGGTACCAGCATCCTTCAATTGACTGGTTCTTGACGTCACCACTTGAGCGCTACGTTGCCGCTGCCAATCGGCAAACCCACCGACGTAATCGCGCCACGTACCATCGCCCTCACTGACAATGGTCTGCGTCACGACGTTGTCCAGAAAGCTTCTGTCGTGACTAACCAAGAGCACAGTGCCTGGGTAATCCTGTAAAAGTTCTTCCAGTAACTCGAGGGTTTCGATATCGAGGTCGTTCGTGGGTTCGTCCAAAACCAGAATATTGGCAGGCCTCGCAAATAGTCGCGCTAGCAATAATCTTGCTCGTTCGCCTCCCGATAAGCTGCTTACTGGGGATTTTGCGCGTGCTGGCGCAAAGAGGAAGTCACCGAGATAACTCATCACATGTTTGCGTTCGCCACCAATCTCGATCCACTCACTGCCTGGATTGATCACATCCATCAGGGTGGCTGTTTCGTCGAGTTGTGTACGCATTTGGTCAAAATAGGCCACACTCAAGTTGGTTCCGAGTTTGATCGAGCCGCTGTCTGCTTCCAGGGTGCCCAGAATCAGTTTCAACAGCGTTGATTTGCCAGCCCCATTCGGGCCGATTAAACCGATACGATCACCACGCAGGATAGTTGTCGAATAGTTGTTCACCACCACTTTGTCGCCAAAGCGCTTGCAGACATTTTCGAGCTCGGCTACTAGCTTGCCTGAGCGCTGACCCGCATCGAGGGCGAGTTGTACGTTGCCCTGTCGATCACGGCGCTGTTCGTGCTCACGACGTAACTGTTGCAAGCGTCGCACTCGTCCCTCGTTACGAGTCCGTCTTGCTTCAACACCTTTGCGTATCCAGATTTCTTCCTGGGCGAGCAACTTGTCGAAGCGGGCGTTTTCTAATCGCTGGGCTTCAAGCCATTGCGCCTTGTGTACTTGCCAGTCTGAAAAGTTACCCGGAAAGCTGAGTAACTGACCACGATCGAGTTCAACAATGCGAGTGGAGACGGCATCCAGAAATCTCCTGTCATGGGTAATGATGATGGCACTGCCCGGCCATTGCTTAAGCGTTGCCTCGAGCCAATTAATCCCATCCAGGTCCAAATGATTGGTAGGCTCGTCAAGTAACAACAAAGAGGGCTGATCAGCAATCGCGCGAATCAAGGCAACTCGTTTACGCATGCCACCAGAAAGCGCGCCAATGAGTGCCTCCGGGGGTAGACCCAACTTATCGATCAATGCCTTTACGCGTGACGCCCTTTGCCAGTCCTCATCATCGGGATCAGGCTCACCAAATACGGTCTCTTCAATCGTCAATGCTTCATCGAGAGTAGGCTCTTGCTCGACCGTTGCGACTTTGACATGACCTGCAATGTTGATCGCACCATCATCCGGTGCGGTTCGACCATCCAGAATCCGAAGCAATGACGATTTGCCGGCACCGTTACGACCGATCAGTCCGATCCGTTCAGAAGACTGAATCGCCAGATCTGCTCCGTCGAGCAGAGGGTGGTGGCCGTAGGCGAGGTGCACCTTGTTGAGGGTAATGAGAGCTTGAGTGGCCATGGATCGATTTTAAGATTTGAAACCCGACTTGCATGTCGAGAAAGATCCGTATTGTCGCAGGTTGTCACGCTTTCACGTGACGGCCTTACAATGTAGGCGCAAAGCAGATTGGGCAATCGCGGTGCCATGTGCATCGAGGAAGGTCCGGACTCCATAGGACAGGATAACGGTTAACGACCGTCCAGTGATTGAAGCGCCTGGCGCAACGTGATCTGAGGAACAGGGCCACAGAGACGAGTCTGCAGTGCGGGTGGGTGTGAAAACCCTCTCCGCCACGGTCTAGCCGTGATGAAGCGTCACGCAGGTGATGCAGCACTGCAGGGTGAAACGCGGCAACCTCTATCCGGAGCAACATCAAATAGGCATGCGTGTGACCTCGGTCGCGGAGGGCGGTTCGTTCAAGCATGCGGGTAGATGGCTAGAGCCTGTCAGCAATGGCAGGCCCAGAGGAATGATTGCCGACTGGTGAAAACCAGTTTACAAAATCCGGCCTATAGATCTGCTTTGCAACTCCATACTTTCCCCACACTAGGGTTTCCCCTAGGGCGCACAAGCCTCAGTGCATAAACCACTTTTAATTCACTCTTCAACATCTTGATTTATTGAATTATTTTTTTAAAAAGCTGGTTAGAAAAAACCTCTAAGTCCTTGCTGTCATTGAAATTTCTCAATATTTAGCTTGACCACTATTTTTTCATCCCTTAAAGTGGTGAAAAGTGCATTTTTGTGCAAAATTGTGGAGATTTTCGGTGTTTCAAGGCAGCAGCGCACTGACGTTGGATGGCAAAGGGAGGATTAATGTTCCGACCCGGCACCGTGACGTCCTAGTCGAGCTTGCCGCTGGTTGCCTGACCCTGACGCGCCACCCGGATGGTTGCTTGTTGATGTATCCCCGTCCAGAGTGGGCCAAAAAGCGTGAGCAGATTGCAGCTTTCCCGATGCAGGCGCGTGGGTTGCAGCGGTTGTTGCTGGGCAGTGCGCAAGACGTAGAGATCGATAGCTCCGGTCGTATTTTGATTGCGCCTGAGTTGCGCCAGGCTGTCGGCCTCGTGCGGGACGTCATGATGCTTGGGATGGCTAGTCACTTTGAATTATGGGATGCGGCTGCACTCGCTCAGAGAGAGGCTGCTGATTTGTCGCAAGGCCTGGGTGATGTACTGAATCAGTTTTCGTTTTAAGCCGTGAATAATTTTGTTCATCGGCCGGTTTTACTTGAGCCGACAGTCGATGCCTTAGTTTTGGATCAGTTTGGTAAGCGAAAGGCTAGCGCGGCTGGCACCGAAATGGTTGCTAGTGTTTCAGACGGTGTGTTTGTAGATGGAACGTTTGGGCGCGGGGGACATAGTCGCTTGTTGTTGACCAAACTGGGTGCGAAGGCGCGACTGGTTGTGTTTGATAAAGATCCTCAAGCAATTGAGGTTGCAGAAGATCTGGCTCGTATCGACTCGCGCGTTACGGTGGTGCACGAGGGTTTTAGTTCGATGGTTGAATCGCTTGGCGAATTAGGCATCGAGGCAGTGGATGGGGTGATGTTGGATATTGGGGTTTCGTCTCCTCAAATTGATGACGCACAACGTGGGTTTTCTTTCATGCGGGATGGCCCGCTTGATATGAGGATGGACACTTCGCGTGGCGAAACCGCTGCGCAGTGGCTGGCAGAAGCAAGTATCGACAACATGCAGGAGGTCATTAGTCATTATGGCGAAGAACGGTTTGCTTTTCAGATTGCAAAGGCGATTGCTGCTCGCCGCGCAGCACGGCCACTTAACACAACGCTCGACCTCGCCGAGCTCGTGTCAAACACCGTCCGCACGCGCGAAAAGAGCCAACATCCAGCGACAAGGACGTTTCAAGCTTTACGGATTTACATCAATCGGGAGCTCGAGGAGCTCGAGGGCGCCGTCGAGGCAACTCTAACATTATTAAAAACGGGCGGACGTATGGCCGTGATCAGCTTCCACTCCCTGGAAGATCGCGTCGTCAAGCAGTTTATTGCAGCGGCCTCTAGGCCGGAAGCAGCCTACGCCCGGTTACCTTTGCGTGAAAGTGAGATGCCTCAGCCGGTTCTCAGCGCACTGGCAAGAGTCTTACCTACAGAACAAGAGATTAAAGAAAACCCACGCTCACGTTCAGCCGTGCTGAGGGTTGCCCAACGAACGGCTACCCCGTTACCTGCAGACGGCGCTCGTGCATTCGTAACCTCGACAGCGCCCGCAAAGCGGCGGGCTCGAAAAGGGGATCATTAATGGGTCGCCTGAATCTGGTCGTTGCCCTGTTGCTGATGCTCTCGGCGATTTCATTGGTGACCTCCAGGTATCAGGCCCGTCAGACCTTTGTTGAGCTCGAGCAGGCGAGAACAATTGCTCGTGGTCATGAAGTTGACTGGCGCCAGCTCCAGCTTGAGCGGTCAGAGCTTTCACGTAACGCACGCATTGATCGAATTGCCCGTGAGCGGCTGCAAATGGTGTCTATCGTTCCAGACCGGACTGCATATATCAATCAAGCTCCCGGGCTGTCCTCTATCCCACAGGAAGCGGATAGAAAATGAAGCGTATTCCTTTTTTCAATAGCCCCGTTTTGCATGTCAGCTTCCCGCTGTGGCGCGCCAAACTAGTCCAGATATTGTTGTTCCTGGCTTTTGCGGCGTTAATGGCAAGAGCCCTTTACTTGCAGGTGGTGACTACTGACTTCCTGATCCAGAAAGGTGATGAGCGTTACACGCGCACGCGCTCTCTGCCAGCCACTCGCGGAAAAATATCTGATCGTAACGGGGTGGTACTCGCAGCTAGCATGCCAGCTAAAGCGATCTGGGCTGTGCCGGAAAATGTCAACGACGCCCCGCGCGCAAAACTGAACGCTCTCGCCGAGTTGTTATCCATGAAGCCGGCGGAGCTGGATAAGAAATTGCAGAACGAAGACAAGACCTTCGTTTACTTGCAGCGGCAAGTACCGCTGGATATTGCGCAAAAAATTGCGGAACTCAAAATTCCAGGCGTCAATCAAGACGACGAAACGAAGCGCTATTACCCCGAAGGCGAGGTCATGGCGAACATTGTTGGGTTCAATAACCTTGAGGATAAAGGGCAAGAGGGTGTCGAGTATGCCTTCAACGATGAGTTGAAAGGCCGCCCTGGCAGTCGCCGCGTCATTGCAGATCGTCTGGGTCGAGTGATCGAAGACGTGCGCGCGGTCAATCTGCCAGTCGATGGACGTGATGTGAAGTTGACAATTGATACGCGTATTCAGTATCAAGTCTATCGTGCCTTGCAAGAGGCCATGACCGCTAACAACGCCAAGGGTGCTGCCGCCGTGGTCGTCGATGTGCAGACAGGCGAAATTCTTGCGCTTGGCAATATGCCCACCTACGATCCAAATCTCCGTGATAGTTTCCATGGTGGCAACTTGCGCAATCAGGCCTTGACCGATACGTTCGAGCCAGGCTCGATCATGAAGCCATTTACGGTGGCGCTTGCACTTGATCTTAAGCGTATCGACATGAATACGCAGTTCAATACGGGCAACGGCAAGTTTCAGTATCAAGGCGCCACGATCACCGACGTGAGCAGAAACGGAGTGCTAACGCCGGCAGGCGTTTTACTCAAATCAAGCAATATCGGCATGACCATGATTTCAGAGCGCCTCGAAGCCAAAGAAATGTGGAGTCGTTTTACAGAGCTGGGTTTAGGTCAGGCACCACAGACCGGATTTCCGGGCGCTGCTGCAGGCAGACTGAGGCCTTGGGAGCGTTGGCGCCTGATTGAAAAAGCCACAATGTCCTACGGATACGGATTGTCGGTATCTTTGTTGCAGATGGCGCGTGCCTATACGACCTTTGCCAGGCAGGGTGACATGATTGGCTTGACACTCCTCAAGCGCGATCAAATCCCCGAGACCAATCGGGTGTATCCACCTGAAATTGCAGAAAAGATTCGCGTCATGCTCGAAGCTGCGGCTGGCCCGGATGGTGCGAAAGCTGCCCATGTTTTGGGCTATCGCGTGGCAGGCAAGAGCGGCACAGCGCGCAAGATTGTAAATGGTCAGTACAGCACCAGTCGCTATCGGGCGTCGTTCGTGGGTATGGCCCCTGTTTCAAACCCGCGTATTGTCGTTGCAGTTACCATTGATGAGCCGCAGGCTGGCGTTTATTACGGCGGCAAGATTGCTGCCCCGGTCTTTTCAAATATTGTTGGCGGTACGCTGCGTATTCTGGGCGTTCAGCCTGATGCCCCGTTTGAATCGAGTGTCGCTGTAGTCGCCCCAGGGGTCAGCAGATGAGTAATCTGAGCCTGATCGACGCCACGACAGACACTCAGACATTAATTGATTTGTTGAGACTGAATTCGCCACTTACCGCGGATTTGAGTGCCGACTCGCGCGCTGTTCAAGTCGGAGACGTGTTCGTGGCTTGCGCTGGCGTGGCAGGTGACGGTCGGCGCTATGTCGCGGATGCAGTCAGTCGAGGCGCCGCAGTTGTCCTCATCGATGTTCAGGACGAGGACGAGCGTTTGCGGTTTGTGCCAAACGTGGCCCCACAGAGCGCAGTGATGCTGGGCGTTGTGGGTTTAAAGCAGCGGTTAGGCGAGCTTGCTGATGCTTGGTACGGGCGACCATCCACGCAATTGCACGTGGTGGCGATAACCGGTACCAACGGGAAGACTTCGTGTGTCAGTTGGCTGGCGCAAGCATTGAATGCTCTCGGATTGAAGGCAGGAACCATCGGAACACTGGGCGTTTCGTTTCCCGATGGGCACATTGAGTCAGGTCAGCTCACCACGCCTGATGTGATTTCAGTTCATCGTGTGCTAGCCAGACTGCGCGCAGCAGGCGCCGAGTACGTTGCTATCGAAGCGTCGTCTATCGGAATAGAACAGGGACGGCTTGACGGAGTTCGATTGGCAGTCGCTGCCTTTACGAATCTGTCTCATGATCACCTTGATTATCACGGCGACATGAAAAGTTATGAAGCGGCGAAGCGAGCCTTGTTCGACTGGCCAGATTTGACGCGAGCAGTGATCAATATTGAGGACGAGGTTGGTCAACGGTTCGCTCACTCACTGCGATTCAAGACTTTGACCTACTCGACTAAGTTGAGTCAAAGTGCCGAGGTCCAGGCCTCTACGGTGCAACTCTATCCAGCTTGCGTCAGGTTCACGCTACATGTGAAAACGCATACTGAGTCGATAGAAGTAAAGGTTGTTGGTCAGCACAATATATCTAATTTGCTCTGTGTCGCAGGTGTGTTGTCTGAACTCGGGGTAGGTTCAAAGCGTATTGTTCAAGCATTAGCGTCGTTGAGTTCGGTTGATGGTCGATTGCAATATGTCGAACCCGCTGTTGCGGATGACTCTCTGCCCACTGTAGTGGTCGATTACGCACATACCCCAGATGCTTTGCAGCGGGTATTGACGAGTTTGCTCCCACTTGCACACGCTCGCGGTGGGAAACTTTGGTGTGTGTTTGGCTGTGGCGGCGATCGAGATGCAGCCAAGCGTCCCCTGATGGGACGAATTGCCGCAGAAGCTGCCGACTACATCGTGTTGACTAATGACAATCCGCGTAACGAGTCTGCACAGTTAATTATTGAACAGATTCGGTCTGGCATTCCGGTGACATCACTAAATGTTGCGGTAGAAGCAGAACGCGCACAAGCGATTTTGACGACCATATTCAAAGCTGAATCCAATGACCTGGTGTTGCTAGCAGGCAAGGGACACGAAACCTATCAAGAGATTGGCAACGTCCGCCACCCCTTTGATGATCGGCAGTGGGCACGTGCGGGGTTGCTTCTCAGGCAAGCGCCGACCATACAGACGGATTCACGTAAATTGATTGCTGGTGAGGTGTTTCTGGCGCTCAGAGGTGAGCAGTTCGATGGGCATGAGTATGTGCAACAAGTCGCACAAGCGGGTGCCAGTGCTGCAATCGTTGCAGAACCTGTCGACGCCGTTAATATCCCCCAGATTGCTTTGGGTGATACGCGTGCAGCCCTGCTGCAAATCGGCAAAGCATGGCGTTCTCAATTCAATATCCCCATGATTGCCGTGACTGGTAGCAATGGCAAGACAACGACGAAAGAGATGATCTCGTCTGTGTTGGCTGCTTGGCTGGGCGCTGATCATCGTTTGGCAACCCAGGGCAATCTGAATAATGATCTTGGCGTACCTTTAACGTTGCTGCGCTTGCTCCCAGAACATCGTGCAGCAGTGATTGAGCTTGGCATGAATCATCCAGGCGAAATCTCCATCATTGCTGGCGTGACAAAGCCGACCGTCGCACTTGTCAACAACGCACAGCGCGAGCATCAGGAGTTCATGACCACAATCGAGGCGGTTGCTATCGAAAATGGTCAGGTCTTCCTCTCCTTGCCAAAAGACGGTATTGCAGTTTTTCCTGCTACTGACGAATATTCAACACTCTGGGGCACGCTTGCGGGTGAGCGTCGCCAAGTCTCGTTTGGCCTGCAGCCTAATGCGACTGTCTATGCCACAGACCTTGAGACAGACGCCTTTGGATCGGTATGTCACTTGCATACCCCTGCTGGTGATTCTCGGTTGACCTTAGCGGTACCAGGTATTCATAACGTGCGTAACGCTCTAGCTGCTGCCGCCTGCTGTCTGGCTGCAGGTGCGCCACTCTCGGCAGTTGTACAAGGATTAGCTGCTTTTAATGCAGTGAAGGGCCGCATGCAGCCTCATCGGCTCGACTCAGACCGTATTCTGATTGATGACACCTATAATGCCAACCCGGATTCCGTTCGTGCTGCTATTGATGTGCTGGCTGGCATGAAATCCCCCACCTTGCTCGTGCTCGGTGACATGGGCGAAGTTGGTGACAACGGACCCGCGATGCACCAGGAAGTCGGTGCTTATGCCCGCCAACAGGGAATCAATCACTTAATTACTTTGGGTGAAGCGACACAGGAAAGTGCTCGCGCGTTTGGCGCTGACGCGATGGTTTGCGACTCAGTCGAAGCGGCGGTTGACGCTATTCAAAGTCTCAAGCCATTGAGTTTGGTTATTAAAGGGTCGCGCTTCATGCGCATGGAAAGAATTGTTTCGCGTTGCCTGGATTTAACTGGGGCAGCGCACGGTGATAGGGTGCAACATGCTGTTTAAGTTCTTCGGATGGCTCGCGGATAATCAACTTCGAGGCTTCTCGGTGTTTGAATACATCACGCTGCGGGCGGTCTTGGCGTGCGCCACTTCTCTGACCATTGGTTTGATTGCCGGCCCATTAGTGATTCGTCGACTCACTGCGATGAAAATCGGTCAGGCGGTGCGTAGCTATGGACTTGAGTCTCATCTCGTCAAAACAGGAACTCCTACGATGGGTGGGGCGCTGATACTGATTGCTATCGGTGTGAGTACTCTGCTGTGGGCGGACCTGACGAATCGTTTTGTGTGGGCAGTTTTACTGGTTACTTTTGGCTTTGGCTGGATCGGCTGGGTAGACGACTATAAAAAAGTGGTGGATAAGGATCCGGAAGGCATGCCGGCGCGCCAGAAATTTTTCTGGCAAGCGGTGATCGGTTTGATTGCTTCGATCTATCTAACTTTTGCGATATCAGCACCCAACAACGCAAACTTGTGGATCCTGATATCCGACTGGGTATCGAGCGGCTTCACACTCACACTGCCAACGCGTGCGGATTTGATCGTGCCGTTCTTCAAGTCAGTTAGTTACCCGCTGGGAACGCTTGGTTTCATTGCGTTAACCTGGTGTGTGATTGTCGGCACCAGTAATGCCGTTAATTTGACTGACGGGCTGGATGGGCTGGCGATTATGCCGACCGTGATGGTTGGCTCGGCACTTGGGGTGTTTGCCTATGTGGTCGGCCGAGTTGATTACTCTAAATATCTATTATTTCCTTATGTTCCTGGGGCAGGTGAGCTGATGATTCTTTGCGCGGCGCTGGCAGGTGCCGGGTTGGCTTTCCTCTGGTTTAACGCTTATCCCGCCCAAGTGTTCATGGGGGATGTCGGTGCACTCGCGCTGGGCGGCATGCTTGCGACGATTGCAGTGATTGTCCGACAAGAAATTGTTCTGTTCATTATGGGTGGCGTCTTTGTCGCTGAAACACTCTCAGTCATGTTGCAAGTGAGCTGGTTCAAATACACCAGAAAAAAATACGGGGAAGGCCGCCGGATCTTGCGCATGGCGCCGCTGCACCATCATTTTGAAGCAGGTGGTTGGAAGGAAACGCAGGTCGTCGTGAGATTCTGGATTATCAGCATGATGCTAGTGCTGGTTGGCTTGTCGTCTTTGAAGATCCGCTGACAAATATGAATCAATCGCCCCAAACGACTGACCCACATTTCCTGATCTTAGGGCTGGGAGAGACGGGTGTCGCTGCGGCGCGCTGGTGCGTTAAGCAGGGCTGGCGAGTTCGCGTTGCCGACACCAGGACGGCGCCGGGGGGGTTGTCGCAATTGCAGCGCTACTGCCCGGACGCAGCCATTGATTATCGTCTGGGTTGTGAAACTCTCGAGCCTTCACTGCTCGAGGGTATTTCACAAATAGTCTTGAGCCCTGGTCTCTCGCCCTATCAGTCTCCAACTATTGAACTCTTGGAGGCAGCTCGGTCGACCAATATTCCTGTCATCGGTGAGATTGAGTTGTTTGCCCAGGCTTTGCATGGCTTGAAGCAAACTGTAGGTTATCAGCCCAAAGTGCTAGGTATTACGGGTACCAACGGCAAAACAACTGTCACTGCACTGACACAGCACATGCTTGAGGGCTCTGGCATTCGTGCTCGTGCGGCTGGCAATATCAGCCCAGCTGCCTTGGATGCACTGATATCGGCAATCGACGAAGACGCTTTACCTGATGTCTGGGTGCTTGAACTCTCGAGTTTTCAACTCGAAACTGTTCATAGCTTGCGCTACGCAGCAGCTGTTGTCCTTAACGTGACACAAGACCATCTGGACTGGCATGGTGATATGGCGTCTTACGTCGCCGCGAAACAAAGAATTTATCAATCGGCCGAGCTATGTATCGTTAATCGAGATGACTCAAAAGTCATGCAAATGTGTGCTCAGCCAGCGGGCGTTAACGTACGTTCGTTTGGTCGAGGTGGACCCACTCTGTCGGGTGATCTGGGTCTCGAAACCAGCCACGGCGTTCACTGGTTAGTGAAGTGCGAACCAAATGAATTCGACAACGAGCACGCGCCTGGCCCAAAGCGCAAAAAAGATGCTGTGACCCCTTTGCGGTCCGCTGGACGTATCGTTCGCATGATGCCAGCTGAGGCGTTGGCCGTCAAAGGACTGCATAACGCACTGAACTGCGAGGCCGCCTTGCTCTTGGCTCATGCTGCAGGAGGCTCGTGGGGAGCGATGCTGCGAGCAGCGAGCGAGTACGCTGGCGAACCGCACCGGATGGAATTTGTCAGATCAGTTCGTGGCGTTGACTTCTTTAACGATAGCAAGGGCACCAACGTGGGTGCGACGGTAGCAGGACTCGAGGGTTTAGGTCAGCCGAGCATTCTGATTGCTGGTGGTGTCGGAAAAGGTCAGGATTTCCGGCCTTTGGCTGAAGTGATCGGCAGGCATGTCAAGCATGTCGTATTGATCGGTGAAGCCGCAGCCGCGATCCGTGACACGCTAGCGTCGACTAACGTTGTTTGCGAAGACGCATCCAGCATGCAAGATGCGGTGAACAAGGCTTATGCGCAAGCTACTGAAGGTGAGGCGGTAGTGCTTTCCCCTGCTTGTGCGAGTTTTGACATGTTCAAGAACTACCCGCATCGCGGCCAGTGTTTTGTCGAGGCGGTGAACGAGATCGCACTTGAGCAAGGAGAGCTCGTATGAGCCTGTTTGCTGATCTAACCACCAGCGTCAACGCGGTTCGACCTAATCGAACTAATATGCGCAATTACGACCCACTTTTGATGATTGCAGTCATCACCCTAGTGTCGGTGGGTTTGTTGATGGTGTATTCCGCGTCGATTGCGTTGGCTGACGGACCTCATTTTGCCAACTACGGCCGATATTATTTTGTGGCAAGACACGCCGCCTTTATCGCTGTCGGTTTTCTCGCAGCTGCATTGGTTTACACGGTACCAGTCGGTGCGTGGCAAAAAATCACCATTGCCATTTTTATTGCTTGTCTGATATTGCTCTTGCTAGTGTTGATTGTCGGTAAAGAGGTCAATCATGCAGTTCGGTGGTTGGCATTTGGCCCGATCAATTTTCAGCCATCTGAACTCATGAAAGTCGCCGCGTTGCTTTATGCAGCTGACTACACAGTTCGTAAGCAAGAGTTCATGCAGAATATCTGGCGAGGTTTCATCCCCATGGCCTGCGCTTTGCTGGCAGTGGCGGGTTTGTTGTTGCTTGAGCCGGATCTCGGCGCTTTAATGGTCATCGTTAGTATTGCAATTGGCATCCTGTTTTTAGGTGGCATTAACGCACGTATTTTCATTGCATTGGCAGGCTTATTGCCGTTGGTTTTTGCCCTCCTGATTTGGCTAGCGCCATGGCGGCGTGCGCGAATATTTGCCTATCTGGATCCATGGAATCCAGCCACAACGCTCAGCAGTGGTTATCAGTTGTCACATTCGCTTATTGCAATTGGGCGTGGACAATGGTTTGGCGTAGGTTTGGGCTCAAGTGTAGAAAAACTGCATTATCTACCTGAAGCGCATACCGACTTCATCATGGCTGTTATTGGTGAAGAGCTGGGCTTTGCGGGTGTTGCCGCAATGATCTTTCTGTTCGCCATCGTCGTTCAACGGTGTTTCGAAATTGGGCGGCAAGCAATTGCAATGGATCGCGTATTTAATGGTCTGGTAGCCCAAGGTGTTGGTATATGGATTGCTGTACAGACGTTCATCAATATCGGCGTTTGCCTCGGCTTGCTACCTACAAAGGGATTGACACTGCCACTTGTCAGTTACGGTGGCTCAGGAATTGTGATGAATCTGTGCGCACTGGCCTTGGTCGCGCGTATCGACTTCGAGAATCGTGCGCTGATGCGAGGAGGGCGCGGATGAGTCAGCCCCTGATCCTGATCATGGCGGGCGGTACCGGAGGACACATCATGCCAGGTCTTGCGGTGGCTGACGTGATGAAGTCTCGGGGTTGGACAGTGGCTTGGCTAGGTAATCCTGAAAAAATGGAAGGCCAGCTTGTCCCAGCGCGAGGCTATCCATTAGCTAAAGTAGGCTTCACAGGGGTACGAGGCAAAGGGCTTCTGACCAAGATGAAGGCACCATTTCAATTGTTAGGCGCAATGATCCAGGTCTGGGGGCATTTTGACCGGTTGAAGCCGAGTGTGGTCTTAGGTATGGGTGGCTATGTCGCCTTGCCGGGCGGGTTGATCGCATGGCTAAAAAATGTGCCACTGGTCGTGCATGAGCAAAACGCTGTCGCAGGTATGACGAACACAGTGTTGTCGAGGTTTGCTAAATGCCTGCTCGCTGGGTTTCCGATTTCTATACCTGAAGCCCGCGTCGTGGGTAATCCAGTTCGTGCCGATCTGCTGAAGTTAGCGTCTCCTGCTCAACGTTACGGCCGAAGAAGCGGCCCACTAAACGTGCTTGTCCTTGGTGGATCGCTGGGAGCAACTGCACTGAACACTATCGTGCCTCAGGCCATAGGGCTCATTGCAGAGCAAAATCGTCCTGTCGTCACTCATCAATCGGGCGCACAGCACATTACTGCCATGCGGCAGCATTATGAAGAGGCTGGTGTCAAAGCAGTGTGCTTGCCATTTATCGACGATATGGCGAGCGCCTTGTCAGCAGCCGATTTAGTTATTTGCCGCGCGGGTGCGATGACCGTCGCTGAGGTGGCTGCAGCGGGTGTCGCTGCTTTATTTGTGCCATTCCCGCACGCTGTTGATGATCATCAGACAGCCAACGCTGCCAGCTTGACTGAGCACGGGGGTGCTTGGTTAAAGCAGCAAAATGAGTTGACCGCAGCTTGGTTGAGCCAATGGTTGCTAGCACGTACACGAGCTGAGCTAGCTGACGTGGCTGCCAAAGCTCAGGCCTGCGCGCAACCGGATTCGGCGAACCAGATCGCTGATATTTGTGAACAAGTTTGTAAGGTTTCTAAATGAAGCATCGAATCGAGCAAATCCATTTTGTCGGCATCGGCGGCTCAGGGATGAGTGGTATCGCAGAGGTCCTGTTGAATCTGGGTTATCGCATCTCCGGCTCTGACTTGGCAGAGTCAGCGGTGACCGCACGGTTGGCCAAGCTGGGTGCAAGAATTTCGGTTGGTCATCACGCAGATAACGTCACCGGTGTCGACGCGATAGTGACATCGACTGCAGTCGCCAATACTAATCCTGAGGTGATTGCAGCGCGTCAGGCGCGCATCCCGGTTGTCCCGCGGGCAGTCATGCTGGCAGAGTTGATGAGACTTAAACGTGGCATTGCCGTCGCAGGTACTCACGGTAAAACCACAACAACCAGCTTAATCGCCAATGTGCTTGAGGCTGGTGGGCTGGACCCAACTTATGTGATTGGGGGTAGGCTGAATTCTGCAGGTGTGAATGCCGCACTTGGTCAGGGAGAGTATATCGTCGTCGAAGCTGATGAATCAGATGCTTCTTTTTTGAATCTTTTGCCAGTGATGGCAGTCATCACGAACATTGACGCTGATCACATGGATACCTACGGTCATGACGTCGCCAAACTCAAGAGTGCGTTTGTCGAGTTCACGCAGCGCCTGCCATTCTATGGAAGCGCCGTGGTCTGCGTAGATGATGCAAACGTCCGTGAAATTATTCCGTTTATTTCACGACCAGTGACGACTTATGGGTTCACCGCCGATGCACAGGTGTATGCGACAGATGTTCAGGCAACAGGCACACGAATGTCTTTCAACGTACAGCGAAAATACAGAAATGAGATGCTCCCTCATTTGGCGATCGAGTTGAATTTGCCTGGGCGGCATAACGTATTAAATGCCTTAGCTGCCATTGCAGTGGCGACAGAGCTGGGTGTTTCTGATCAAGCGATCGCCAGCGCATTATCGGAGTTCAGGGGTGTTGGTCGTCGGTTTACGCAAGTGGGTGAATTTGCCGCGGCAAAGGGTGGCAAGTTTACGGTGATTGATGATTACGGACACCATCCAGTCGAGATGGCCGCAACACTTGCTGCCGCCCGCGGTGCCTGGCCTGATCGCAGAATTGTTTTGGCGTTTCAGCCGCATCGCTATACGAGAACGCGTGACTGCTTTGAAGATTTCGTGCGTGTGCTGGGCCTGGCCGATGCTGTCGTTTTGACAGAGGTATATGCGGCAGGCGAGCCACCACTGGTTGCCGCGGATGGCAGAGCCTTGGCACGTGGCGTCAGAGTTGCAGGTAAGGTCGAACCGATTTTCATTGAGGATGTCGGCGCCATGCCGCAAGCAATCAGGGATATCGCGCTCGATGGCGATGTGGTTGTCGTCATGGGTGCAGGATCCATCAGTAAAGTGGCCTACAGCTTCGGAGAAACTGCATGAGCACGCATTTTGGCAAGGTTGGTGTTTTGTGTGGCGGTCGATCCGCCGAGCGCGAAGTCTCGCTGATGTCCGGAAGCGGTGTATGCGAGGCACTCAGAAGCAAACATGTCGACGCTCATTTTTTTGACACTGGGTTGCATTCGATTGTGGAATTGATTGAGCAAAAATTCGATCGAGTGTTTATTGCCTTGCACGGTCGGTACGGTGAAGATGGTACTTTGCAAGGCTTGCTGGAGTTGCTCGGCATACCTTATACCGGAAGCGGGCCAATGGCATCCAGCATCGCTATTGACAAGATCATGACGAAAAAAGTCTGGCTGCAGGCAGGTTTGCCCACGCCCGGCTTTACAGAGATCGTTCATGAGGGTGAACTTGGAAGTGCGGTCAGTGTCTTTGGCTTGCCAATGATGCTGAAGGCGCCGAATGAAGGTTCCACTCTAGGGGTCGTCAAGGTCACGAAAGCAAGCGAACTTGCTGCAGCCTACAGGGAAGCATCGCAGTACGACAAAGTCGTGCTCGCAGAGCAATTTATCAAGGGCCGGGAGATCACTGTGTCGATTATCGGCTCGGGCGCACAAGCCAGAACACTTCCGCCGATAGAAATTGTCGCTCCCGAGGGTAATTACGATTATCAGAACAAATACTTTACTGACGTGACTCAGTATTTTTGTCCTGCGCCCGTTACCGCAGAGTTAAATGATCAACTGAGCGCTTTAGCTTTACGCGCTTATCGGGCAGTCGGTTGCGAAGGCTGGGCGCGAGCAGACTTCATGGTGGATGAACAAAATCGGCCATGGTTGATTGAAATTAATACAGCCCCCGGCATGACAGGGCACTCGCTCGTACCCATGGCAGCTAAAGCTGTGGGCATGAGCTACCCGGAGCTTTGCGTAAGAGTACTCGAGACAGCCAGTTGTAAAGTTGGCTCGCTCGAGGCGAACGTCAAAATCACTGAAACAAACACGGACTAACAGGAGCGATTTGTGTGGAGCGAAGCGCGCATTATCAACCGACTTGCCAATACCATCGCGGTACTGGCGGTGTTGGCCATGCTCGCCGGTTGTGTGTTCTGGTTGATCAATCGCCCCATCTTTCGGGTGCAAACGATCGAAATCGAACCGGCAGCCAACACAAACTTGAAATATGTGTCGCCAATGAGCGTTCAAGCAGCAATTGCCGGCAAATTGCAGGGCAATTTCTTTACAATCAACCTGAATCAGACGCGCAGCGTTCTGGAGACAGTTCCCTGGGTCAGAACGGCCATGGTGAGAAGGGTCTGGCCCAGTACGCTGCGAGTCACAATAGAAGAGCAACAACCTTGGGCGTTATGGAACGAAAATCAGATGATCAGCACGTGGGGCCAGATTTTTACGGCCAACCAGGGAGAGCTGGACGACGATGCGTTACTACCCCAGTTCATCGGCCCAGAGGGCACGCCGTCTTTATTCATTCAACGCTATGCCGAGCTCGAACGCTGGCTGGCTCCGTTAAATGCCACTGTCCGAAAGGTGGTGTTGAGCGAGCGCTACGCGATGAGCGTGACGCTCTCCAATGGGCTGATACTAGAGCTCGGAAGGGATCCGGGAGCCGAGGCACCAGATCCTCAAGCGGGCATTCCCGGGGCGCTGCCCTTTACCGTCCGGATTCAACGCTTTGTACAGGCGTGGCCTGTCGTGCTGCAAAGAACACAAGGGCGGGAAATTACTCATGTCGATTTACGCTACCCCAATGGTTTTGCGCTGACGTTGGCCGCCTTACCAGAAACCCCATCAACCAAAAAGAAACGGTAATGTCATGACTCGTGATGTCAAGGATTTGATCGTCGCCCTGGATATAGGCACCAGCAAAGTGGTTGCCGTCGTTGCTGAAATCTTACCGGAGGGGCGTTTTGAAGTACTCGGTCTGGGCCAGCACGAGTCTCGCGGTATGCGAAAAGGCGTTGTTGTCAACATCGAGACGACCGTCAATTCGATACAGCGCGCACTGGAAGAGGCCGAGCTCATGGCCGACTGCAAAATTCGTGAGGTCTACACGGGTATTGCTGGTAGCCATATTCGCAGCTTCAACTCAAGTGGCATGGTTGCAGTCAAGGACAAGGAAGTCACAACAACCGATGTGTCGCGCGTTATTGAGACAGCCAAAGCTGTCAATATCCCGACAGATCAGCAGGTTTTGCATGTGCTGACCCAAGAGTTTATTGTTGACGGCCAAGAGGATATTCGCGAACCGATCGGCATGAGCGGCCTTCGACTGGAGGTCAAAGTCCATATTGTGACGGGCGCGGTAAGTGCGGCTCAGAATATCGTCAAGTGCGTGCGACGCTGTGGTCTTGAAGTGCAGGACCTCATTTTGCAGCCGCTCGCGTCGAGTATGGCTTGTTTGACCGCCGACGAAAAAGAATTAGGCGTGGTACTGATCGACATCGGTGGCGGGACAACCGATGTTGCTATCTATACATCGGGCGCAATTCGCCACACAGCGGTTTTACCGATAGCGGGAGATCAAATTACCAGCGATATAGCGGCCATGTTGCGCACACCAACACCTGACGCAGAGGACATTAAATTGCGGCACGGTTTGGCCAAGCAAGTCTTGGCCAGCCCGGACGAAAATATCGAAGTGCCTGGCCTGGGCGATCGCGAACCTAGACAGGTTAAGCGAATGGCACTTGGCGCCGTCATCGAGCCTCGGGTTGAAGAGCTCTTCAATCTCGTTCAACAGGCTATCCGTGAATCAGGCTACGAAGACTTGCTATCGTCGGGGGTTGTCCTAACTGGCGGTACTGCTCTGCTGCCAGGTATGGTTGAGCTTGCTGAAGATGTGTTCCTGAAGCCGGTGAGGGTCGCCGTACCAGATTATGAGGGTAGCCTCGCTGATGTCATGCGTAATCCGAGATTTTCGACTGTGATGGGTTTATTGGGCGAGGCGAGAATGCAACGTTTGCGCGGCAGGAAGGCTGCACCGACCGGTTCGTTTACGGGGATATTGGCACGAATGAAAGAATGGTTTGTTAATTAAACGAAAGGCCAGCAGTCTTTGCTTGTATTCAAGCAATTGATTTTTGTTTTTCAGTACATAATTGAGGCCGTAAGGCTTAAATCAGATCGATCGAAGCGTTAGTCGATTGATTTGCTAGAGAGGCGTTTCAAACTCGGCGCGGACCCTGGTCGGCGATAAGTTTGAAACGATTTCTAAAAGTAGTTGAGGATTTTAGAAACCGTTTGCAAGTAAAACTTGAGGGAGTCAAAAAATGAGATTCGAGATGTTAGATAACGTAAACAAAGGCACGGTCATCAAGGTGGTCGGTGTCGGCGGTGCGGGGGGTAACGCAGTGTCACACATGATCCGATCCGGTGTGCAGGGCGTTGACTTCATTTGTTGCAATACAGATGCACAAGCGCTGGCGGCTACTAATGCTCCTGTGCAAATCCGTCTCGGACGTACCGGCCTCGGTGCTGGCGCCAAGCCAGATCAAGGGCGAGCTGCTGCTGAACTGGCGCGCGAAGAAATCCGCGCTGCGTTGAATGGCGCAAATATGGTGTTTATTACCGCTGGCATGGGTGGTGGTACCGGCACTGGCGCGGCACCTGTGGTGGCAGAGGTTGCCAAAGATCTCGGCATTTTGACTGTTGGTGTGGTAACCAAGCCGTTCGAGTTTGAGGGCGGCAAGCGGATGAAAATGTCTGAAGAGGGCATCGACGCTTTATCGACTCAGGTGCATTCCTTAATCGTTGTCCTGAATGAAAACCTGTACGAGTTGATGGACGATGATGCGACTCAAGCTGATTGCTTCAATGCAGCAGATGACGTACTTCATAATGCCTGCGCAGGTATTGCCGAAATCATCAACGTCGAGGGTAACGTTAACGTTGACTTTGAAGACGTCAAGACAATTATGGGCGAACCAGGTCAGGCAATGATGGGCACCGCAGTCGCAAGTGGTGAAGATCGTGCAATGCGTGCCGCTGTTCAGGCAGTCGCTTGCCCGCTGCTCGAGGGCGTAGACTTGAACGGCGCTCGTGGCGTTCTGGTCAACATCACCGCAACCAAGTCGCTCAGAATGAAAGAAACCCGAGTAATCATGGAGCACATCAAGAGCTTCGCCGCTGAGGACGCAACGGTTATTTTCGGTACAGCCTATGATGAATCCATGGGCGATGATATTCGCGTTACGGTTGTTGCTACCGGACTCGGGCGCGCAGCTAAACGGCCCATGCTGGTCAGTTCACAACATCAAGTCGAACAAATGGAAGTCGTTCAACGTACTGGTACTGACAATATGCCAGTATCAGGCGGCAACATGAATGATCTGAAAGCGCCAACGGTTATTCGTAACCCACGCACCCAGGCCTCTGCTCAAGTGCGCGCGCTTGAAACTTCAGGTATGGATCACTACGATATTCCAGCGTTTTTGCGCAGACAAGCTGACTGATCGTATCGCTAACTCCCTCTGATCAACCCACTCTGGTTTCCTCAGCCAGAGTGGGTTGTGCTGTTTTACGACTGGATCGCTACATCCGCCAAACGATGTACAATCCGAGGGTTTTATGACAGAACATATGTTTAAACAGCGGACGATCAAAAATCTCGTTAAGACGACTGGTGTAGGCCTGCATTCTGGCCTGCGGGTCGAGCTTACTTTGCGCCCGGCTGCGCCCAATACGGGCATTGTGTTTCATCGTGTCGATTTGCCTGAGGTAGTGGATTTTCCTGCGCTGGCAAGCATGGTGACCGATACGCGTATGGCCTCGGTGCTGCAGGTCGGTGATGCGCGTGTTTCGACCGTTGAACACTTGATGTCTGCGCTGGCGGGACTGGGTATCGATAACTTGCATATCGATCTGACCGCTGAAGAAGTACCTATTATGGATGGTAGCGCGGCTACCTTTGTTTATTTGCTCCGTTCAGCAGGTATTGAAGAACAGTTCGCACCGAAGAAGTTTCTCCGGGTAGTCAAGCCGATAGAAATTCGCGAACAAGATGGCAAACAGGAAAAATGGGCAAGACTCGAACCGCATGACGGGTTTGCACTGTCGTTTTCTATTGATTTTCAACATCCCGCAATCGATTCCACTGCTAATTTTGCTGAAATCGATTTTGCAACTGAATCCTACGTAAAACAAATCGCTCGGGCGCGCACTTTTGGCTTCGTCAACGAAGTCGAAACGCTCCGGTCCATGGGCCTTGCTCGTGGCGGCAGCTTGGATAATGCCATCGTCATGGACGAGTATCGAGTCCTCAACAGCGATGGTTTGCGTTACGACGACGAGTTCGTCAAACACAAAATCCTCGATGCGGTGGGTGACCTGTATTTGATCGGGATGCCTCTGATGGCGAAGTATGTGGCCTGCCGTTCGGGGCATGCGATTAACAATCGCTTGTGCCGCGAGTTGCTTGCACAATCAGACGCCTTCGAAGTGGTCACCTTTGCCTCGCATGAAGATGCGCCGGCGGCTTTCCGCCATGAATGGAAGTTCGCCTAAATATCCGTGATCCTTCACGACGACTGGCGATGATGCGCAATCAGTCTTGCAACAGAATCGGCTAATGGGCCAGGCTCCAGCGTTTTGAGTAGTTCCTCGAAAGCCGCCAAATCACCAGACTGCAACAAACGCGCTTCACGCGGTGCCTTGATTGGGACCTGAACGTCCACCGCACCTTGCACCTTCAGTTTCACCTCGGTAAAGTTCCAGCCTTTTTGGTTAAGATGTTTAGTCACACTTGGCGCTAACTGACGAAACTTCGCTGCGAAGGCGGCACTGCTCACCGTTAGCGTTAACGCCGACGCCTCAATTTTAATCACGTCAAACATGCCGCGAATAGGCGCAGGTAAGGCCTCGTCAATCGCGTGCTTTAACTTCAGATGAAGTTGTGCGGTCGCTAGAACATTTCCGTATTGACTATTGCTATCCAGCCAGCCAATAGGATGAGTTCCGGTTGCGCGCCCGGCGGAAATAAAGGGTTTTGAACTTGCCATACCAAACACAATACCAGACCTGCCTATTGATTGCCGTGATACTCACGGCTGTTTGTGCAGGGTACACAGCAGGGTCTTTTGAATCGTATGACCAGTCGATCAAAAAATTGTCTCCCAACGACGTTGAATCGGCCGCGCAAACCGCGATAGACGCCTTACCATCTTCGGTATTGTGGTTACATCAGGACCATTCTGTCGTGTCAGTGCTCAGTTGGCCGTTGGTAACGTACCGCAGACTCAGCTCCCCTTACGGAAACAGGCTTGATCCAATCTCGGGCCAATCGAGTCATCACCAGGGCCTGGACTTTAGTGCTAGTGAGGGGGCGTCCATTCATGCTGCTTCTTGTGGTGTCGTAAAAAAAGCAGGCTTTCACACCGGTTACGGTTACATGGTCGATATTGACCATGGCAACCGTTTGGTCACTCGTTATGCCCACGCCCGTTCTGTGCTGGTCAGCGAGGGGCAAATCGTGGGCCGAGGAGAGGTGATCGGTCACGTGGGTTCTACAGGTGCCTCAACAGGCCCTCATCTGCATTTCGAAGTCAGAGTCAATCAACAGGCGGTTGACCCGACGCCATTCCTGACGGGGCAGCTGATGCGAGCACCCATAACAGCCAGAGCTTCAATTGAGGCAACTACGAGTCCCAGCCTGCGTTAAACTCCGAGGCTACGTTCAATCTGGGCCTTAAACGCATGCTTTCCTTGCTTAAAAAACTTATTGGCACTCGAAACGACCGCTTGCTCAAGCAATATCGTCGACAGGTGGCGCAAATCAATGCGCTCGAGCCGACCATGCAAGCGCTGTCTGAGGATGAGTTACGGGCCATTACGCAGAAATTTAAAAATCGTTTAGCCAGTGGTGAAACACTCGATGAGTTATTACCAGAGGCCTTTGCGGTCGTGCGCGAGGCTGGCAAGCGAGTCTTTGGTATGCGCCACTTTGACGTCCAGTTAATCGGCGGCATGGTTTTGCATCAGGGCAAGATTGCGGAGATGCGCACGGGCGAAGGTAAAACCTTGATGGCGACCCTGCCGGTATATCTCAATGCCTTGACGGGTAGAGGTGTTCACGTTGTTACCGTAAACGATTATCTCGCCCGTCGCGACGCTCAATGGATGGGACGGCTCTATAACTATTTGGGGTTAAGTGTCGGTGTCGTTGTACCGCAGCAAGAAAACGACGAAAAAATCCGTGCCTACGCAGCCGATATCACCTACGGTACAAACAATGAGTTTGGGTTTGACTATTTGCGCGACAACATGGAATACCGTGTTGAAGATCGTCGACAGCGCACCCTGGTGTTTGCGATTGTCGACGAGGTTGATTCGATCCTGATCGATGAAGCAAGAACGCCCCTGATCATTTCAGGCCAGGCCGAGGACCACACTGAGGTCTACTTACGAATGAATGCGGTACCTGCGCTACTGACGCGTATGGCGTCAGAGCCAAAGCCAACCGAGCCAGAACCCCCAGGCGATTATTGGGTAGACGAAAAAAACCAGCAGGTGTACATCTCTGAGGCTGGCCACGAGAAGGCGGAGACCATTCTCGGCAATCTCCAGTTGTTGCCGCAAGGCCAGTCTTTGTATGAGCCCCGCAATATCTCCCTGATGCATCACTTGATGGCGTCACTGCGGGCGCACAGCCTGTTTCACCGCGATCAGCACTACGTCGTTCAGGATGGTGAAGTCGTGATTGTTGATGAATTTACGGGTCGCCTGATGACAGGTCGTCGCTGGTCCGACGGGCTACACCAGGCTGTCGAAGCAAAAGAAGGCGTCAAGATTCAGTTCGAGAATCAAACGCTTGCCTCGATCACTTTTCAAAATTTCTTCCGGATGTACGAAAAATTAGCCGGTATGACAGGGACGGCGGACACAGAAGCGTATGAATTTCAAGAGATTTACGGTCTTGAAACCGTCATTATCCCCACTAACCGCAGTATGGTTCGTGTGGATCAAAATGATCAGATTTACAAAACAGCAACTGAAAAATACAACGCCATCATCCTTGACATCAAGGATTGCAAAGAGCGTGGCCAACCAGTGCTTGTCGGTACGACCAGCATCGAGAATTCTGAGTTGCTCTCGGGTTTGCTTAAAAAGGCTGGCGTGCCACACGAAGTGCTCAACGCCAAGCAGCATGCCCGAGAAGCCGAGATTGTTGCGCAAGCGGGCAAGCCCGGTAACATCACGATTGCGACCAACATGGCCGGTCGTGGCACGGATATTGTGCTGGGCGGCAGTATCGAGCGTCAAATCGAGCAAATTCGGGCTGACGCAAGCTTGTCCGACGAAGATAAGGATTCACAGATCGCGACTGTCCGGGCCGACTGGCAACCCTTGAACGACAGGGTGAAAGCTGCTGGTGGTTTGCGCATTGTTGGCACCGAGCGTCATGAGTCACGCCGAATCGATAATCAGTTGCGGGGTCGTGCAGGTCGTCAGGGTGATCCGGGTTCGTCAAGGTTTTATCTATCTCTTGAAGATCCTTTGATGCGGATTTTTGCAGGGGATCGCGTGCGTGCGATCATGGACAGGCTCAAGTTGCCAGAAGGCGAGCCCATTGAGGCCGGCATGGTGAGTCGCTCAATCGAAACTGCCCAGCGCAAAGTGGAAGGGCGAAATTTCGATATTCGTAAACAGTTACTCGAGTATGACGATGTCGCTAACGATCAGCGCAAAGTGCTTTATGCGCAGCGCAACGATGTACTTGAATCTGCGTCGATAACCGATACGGTTGATAACTTACTGGTTGGATGTTTCAGTGAAATCGTCAACCGCTATGTACCAGCTGGTTCTGTCGAAGAACAGTGGGATCTGGCCGGCTTGCAAATGGCGCTAGAGTCGGATTGGCAGGTTCAAGTACCACTCGTGAATATGCTGGCTGAATCCAAAACCATGTCTGACGAAGACGTGCTCGACAGCGTACTCGAATATGCGCGCCAGGCTTATCAGCACAAAGCAGATTTGGTTGGTGCTGAATCGTGGTCACATTTCGAACGGTCAATCATGCTGCAAGTGATCGACTCCCAATGGCGCGAGCATCTTTCATCTCTGGATCATCTGCGACAAGGGATTCATTTGCGTGGCTATGCCCAGAAGAATCCTAAGCAAGAATACAAGCGCGAGGCCTTTGAGTTGTTTTCGGACATGCTTGATCGTGTGCGTGACGAAGTCATGAAGATCCTCATGACAGTTCGCGTTCAATCTCAAGAGGAAATCACCGAAGCTGAGCAACAAGCTGCCAATCTAGCGCAAGCTCAAAACGTTCAGTTTCAGCATGCTGACTATCAGGATGCTGAGGCTGCAGGCGAAGCAGAAGAGAAGCCACAAGCCCCCTCGGGCGTCGGGACAGTGCGCAACGTGTTGCCCAAGGTCGGTCGCAATGATGCTTGTCCTTGCGGTAGCGGTAAAAAATACAAGCATTGTCACGGGCAAATTCAATAAATTAGAAAACGAGAAGGGGAATCGAGATGTCGGATGAACAACAACAGCTAGTAAGTGATATCTCTAAATGGATAGAATGCGAATCCCCCTCAAGTGATCCGGCCGCACTGCATCGGATGGCAGAGATCGCAGCCAGTCAAGCGCGTGCAAGCGGTTTGCGGGTTGATTTGACTTCGATTGGCGATAGAAAACTGCCCTTGCTGATAGTCAGTAATCGCGCTCAAGGTGACACTCGTCCCGGTATTCTCGTGTTGGCGCATCTCGACACGGTACATCCGATAGGGACTATTCACACGCTCAATAAATTGCGTATCGAAGGCGACAGACTGTATGGTCCTGGCAGCTACGATATGAAGGCTGGTGCCTATCTGGCGCTGACGGCGTTGTGTGAGCACGTATCGGCCGACTCAACCAAGCTACCTGTCGATTATCTTTTGGTGCCTGATGAGGAGGTTGGTAGCCACGATTCGAGACCTTTTATTGAAAAATACGCGGCGCGAGCCAAGTACACACTGGTGGCAGAGCCGGCCCGAGCTGACGGGGGCAAATGCGTCACCGCTCGCAAAGGTACTGGAATGGTCAAAATCTGTGTGACCGGTTGTCAATCTCATGCAGGGGTTAATCACGAGAAAGGTCGCAGCGCAATTAAAGAAATGGCGCATCAGGTTCTGGCGATTGAGTCTTTTACCGATTACCAAAGGGGTATCACAGTCAGCGTGGGCAAAATAGCCGGCGGTACGGCAACTAACACCGTGCCCGGGTTTTGTGAGGCGATTGTTGATTTCAGAATCCCTGATGCACCTGCAGGTGATGAGATCCTGGCAAAATTTAAAGCGCTTAAAGCTGTTGGTGTCGATGTAACGGTTGATGTGGATGTTGAACTGAATCGGCCACCCATGGTCAAGACGCTGCAATCTGCTGCCTTGCTTGCCCGCATACAAGATCAAGCGCTGGCGGCTGGCTTTGAGCTGCAGGAAGCACCTATGACGGGGGGAGGGAGCGACGCAAACTTTACTTCCGCTATGGGTGTGCCCTCGATCGACGGGTTGGGAGCCGATGGTGATGGCGCCCATACGCTTTCAGAGCATATTCTGATCTCAACGCTGCCCAAGCGCCTGCAGTTCTGGCGCAACACTTTCAGCAACCTCGATTGACGTGACGACGTGAACGGATTGCCGTTTGGGCAGCGTCGTGCGAGTTGTTCTAACTAGTTGAAGGTATCCAGCACATGGCCTGGGCCTTCTGCCAGCTCAACATAGTTGTCACCATCGTGTACCAGACATCCGTTCACCCAGACACCGTGAATGCCTCGCGGAGAGCGAACCTTTCTCGATCCTCCGCCAGGTAAGTCGTTTTTGTTCTCTAGTTTTGACATCCCGATGGTCGCAGGATCGAACAGCAACATATCCGCAGGGGATCCCTCGAGCAGTCGGCCACGATTGGGGATGCGGAAGCGATCGGCCGCATCGCTGGTTAAGCGTCTAACGCCTTCCGCGAGCGTGAAATGACCTGTCTCGCGAACCCAGTGAGATAAAAAGTGCAAGCCAAACGCAGCGTCACACATATAAATCAGGTGCGCACCTGCATCTGACAAAGTAATCACACTGGCGGGGTGTTTTAGCAAAGGTGCAACGCCCTCGTCTATGTGGTTATAAAACTTTCCAGTGAAATGTATCTTCAAGTCTTCCTTGATGGACAGATCAAAAAACACATCCAGAGGGTCTTGACCGAGCTCATTTGCAATAGCAAAAATGGACATCCCTTCGAGCCGTTGATGGTCAGCTAAAAACGTTTCACCGACCTCGATATAGCGCCAGTCACCGAGAAACAGAATGCCTTTTTTGGGCTGAGCGAGGTTAGCTTTGAAGTTGGCTCTAAAGGCGGATGTCGCATAAATCTCTTTAATCGCTTCATGCGCTTGCCCTTTGATCGCGTCAAACGCGGAATGACTGAGCAGGGGATAGGGCTCGTCAAGGGTAAAGTCAAAAGACAGCGGCTGACAGCTCGTCAGCATATAAAGCTCATTGCCACGCGCCTGGGCCTCTGCACACCTTTCGTAATAGCTCATGCCTTGTTCTGGAGTGGCCGGGTTGTACATGCTCAAGACCGTTGAGATGTAGGCAGGTCGACCTGTATTTTCAGCGATTTTTTCCATTACATCTGGATTAGCGCGTGAACCAGTGGCCATCATAAAAACGCCTTTTTTCTTCTCGCCCAAAACATTGGTCAGCGCATAAAGCTCTTCTTCTGTGGCGATCGTGGATGGCATGGGCCGGCCACCATAGCCACTATGGTTTGGCGAGAACGACGACGCAAAGCCGATTGCACCGGCGTCCATGGCTTGAGCAATCAGATCTCGCATCGCCTGAAGTTGCTCGGGTGTTGGCACTTCTGTCTCTGATGCTTCTTCGCCCATGACAGCGGTGCGTACAACCGAATGTCCGGCAAAGACTGCAGTGTTCAGATAAGGCTTTGTTGCCCTGAGTTGATCCATGTACTCTTTGAAGGATTCGAACTCCCACTTAATGCCCGTGCGCAGCGCGTTTAAATCCATGCCCTCGACAACAGAAAGATTTTTGATCATGGTTTCGCGCAGATCTGCTGGGCAAGGTGCGATGCCGAAGCCGCAGTTACCCATGACAGCCGTTGTGACGCCCAGCGCTGGCGAAGGCGACATGGTTCTATCCCATGTCACTTGTGCATCGAAATGCGTATGCAAGTCAACGATACCGGGCATCAGTGACAAACCCTTGGCGTCGAGTTCGCGTGCTGCCGTTTCGGTAATTTGTCCGATTTTTTTTACAACGCCTTGCGTAACACCCACGTCAGCAAAGACAGGTGGGTTACCCAAGCCATCAAACACTTGAGCGTTGCGAATAATGAAGTCGTACATGCTGTCTCCTGATCAAAGTCGATTGCGATGACACATTGTTATTTTTTCTTCGACTATAACCGCAATGCGTACCACTTATAATCAGGTTCCTTGCCCGTTCAAAAACCGTCACCTCATCAGGCTGCTATGCAAAATAACCTCACGCGCAATACCTTGGCCGTTGTTTGCATTTTTGCGTTACTTGCCTTGTCCATATGGGTTTTAAAACCCTTCTTGGCGGCCACAGTCTGGGCCGGCATGATAGTTGTGGCGACTTGGCCAACGCTTATTTTGCTCGAACGTCTCTTCGGCGGACGGAGGGGGCCAGCGGTTGCAGTCATGACCGTTGCAATGCTTCTGCTTTTAGTGATGCCGCTCTGGTGGGCGATTAGCACCATTGTCAAAAATTCAGACGATATTATTCAAGTGAGCACGCACTTGGCGGCAGGCGGTTTACCTGCCGCACCGGACTGGATCAAGACAGTTCCTTTCGTGGGTGAAAAATTAGCGAGTGCTTGGGCTGATCTCGTTGCTGGTGGTGCTGAGGGCTTGACTGAGCATGTCGCGCCTTACGCGGCTCAGACAGGCAAATGGATCTTTTCGCAGTTCGGCGGTCTGGGTGGTTTACTCATTCAGTTTCTGCTGGTGATTCTTATTGCGGCCATTTTTTACGCAACGGGTGAAGATACTGCGATCTTGCTCAAAAAAATTGGACATCGCCTGGGTAGCGCACGTGGCGAGAAAGTCATGATTCTGGCAGGTCAAGCCATTCGCGGCGTTGCGCTGGGAGTTGGTGTGACGGCAATCGCACAGACGACGCTGGGTGGTTTAGGTCTTGTAGTGGCGGGTGTGCCTTTTGCCGGCGTGTTGTCTGCAGCAATGTTGATGCTTTGCATTGCGCAGGCAGGCCCGATGCTTGTGCTATTGCCAGTCGTTGGGTGGATGTACTGGCAAGGTGACCATACCTGGGCAACCGTGTTGCTTATATGGAGTTTGATGGTCGCGAGTCTCGACAATATCCTGCGGCCCATGCTGATTAGACGCGGTGCTGACCTGCCGCTTTTGTTGATTTTAGTTGGCGTGTTAGGCGGTTTGCTAACCTTTGGTTTGATTGGTATTTTTGTCGGTCCTGTGACTTTGGCAGTCACTTATACATTGATGCAATCCTGGCTTGACGAGGAAGAGCGCGCCGGCTGAGCGCAGGCATGGCACTTGGGGTCTAGATCAAAAAGATCGTTGCTAGACCCAGGAAAATCAAAAATCCAAGCGAGTCTGTCGCGAAAGTCAGCAAGACTGAGGATCCCAAAGCGGGATCCTTACCAAAGCGGGCGCGAGTCATTGGCACCAGAACCCCTACGCAAGCACCAACTAGCATATTGCTGATCATTGCCGCCATCATGACGAGAGCAACCGGCAAGGATCTGGATATACCCCAAGAGAACCCCGCTGCAACGATACTCCCCATCAGTCCGACAAGAAAGGTGACGAGCAGTTCTCTCTTAATCAATCCCCAGAGGTTTTGTCCGGTTACTCGTCCAACGGCCAACGCACGGATGATGAGTGTCATGGTCTGATTACCTGAATTGCCCCCAATCCCTGCAACAATGGACATCAGGAAGGCCAGCATCACGATTGTGCTGACGGTATCTTCAAATCGCGACGCAACAAACGATGCAATGGATGCCGTACACAAATTAAGCAACAACCAGGGAGCACGATTGCGCAAAGCCATGGCAACAGGGGCAAAAATATCCTCGTCTTGCATGCCTGCGCGAGACAGTGCCTGTTCGTCCGAGTCTTCACGGATCACATCAACGACTTCACCGATGGTTACTCTGCCGATCAGCCGACCGATCCCATCCACCACTGGGGCCGAGATCAGGTCGTACCGCTCAAACGCATTGGCCGCGTCAGAGTCCGTATCCAACGGACCCAGCGACAAGTAGTCTGTTCCCATAACATCGCGCACTTCGGTCTCTGGTTCGTTGACCAGCAGTGCAGAGAGTGACAAAGTGCCAAGCAATTTATCCTGCCGATCGACCACGAAAATTTGATCGGTGTGATCTGGCAATTCGGGTAGTCGGCGCAGGTAGCGATGCACGACCTCGAGTGACACATCCTCGCGAACGCGGACCATTTCAAAATCCATGATGCCACCGACACTATCTTCGGGGTAGCCCATGGCTTCGATCAGACGTGCGCGCTCTTCGACGGTCAGCCCTTTTTGAACTTCCGCCACGATATCTGGTGGCAGATCCGGCGCAAGATCAGCAAGCTCGTCCGCGTCCATCTCGCTGGTCGCGGCCATGATGTCCTGCCGGTTCATGGCCTCAAGCAGCGACTCCCTGACCCAATCGCTAACTTCCAGCAGGACGTCGGCGTCAAAGGCTGCTGACACCAGCCTCCAGATCATTTGTCGCTCAGTTTTAGGGAGCGACTCGAGGATAAAGGCAATATCTGCTGGATGCAGAGAGTTGACGAATCCTTCTAGCTCAGCCTCGTGTTGACGCTGCAACAGGTTCTCAACCAAATCTGCACGATCCCCACCCTCGGCCTGACGATGGACGAGGTTTTCAATTACCTCATGCCGATGCAAAACCTCCTGTACGCGAGTCAGTGCGAGCTGGGCATCTTCAGGATCCAGCCGGCGAAGCGCGGCAGATGATTCGGTTGAGGGATGTGTCATGCAATCACTACTGTGCGATCCATTCTTGCACCAGTCTTACCCAATAGGTAGCGCCCAGCGGCAACAATTCGTCGTTGAAATCGTATGAGCCATTATGAAGCGTGCAAGGCCCAAGACCGTGCCCAGCCAACCGGTGATCGCCCATCCCATTGCCGATAAAGACGTAGCAGCCAGGCACTTCTTGCAACATGAAGGCGAAGTCTTCCGCGCCCATGGTTGGTTCGACCGAATCGTTGACGTTTTCGTCGCCCACAATACTGCGCATGACTTTTGCGGCAAAAGCGGTTTCTTTCGGATGGTTAATGGTGGGGGGATAGGTTCGATCAAATTCAAAATCGGCTTCGCAACCTAAGGCAATAGCGGTGTTTTCGGCAATTTCTTTTATTCGTCTTTCGATCAAGTCGAGTGTCTCGAGCGTGAAGGTTCGAACGGTGCCGCGAAGGATAGTCTCGTTGGCAATGACGTTGTCTGCGCTACCACCGTGAATCTGAGTGATGCTCAACACGGCAGCGTCAACTGGTTTTCTGTTGCGCGTGATAATGGTTTGTAAGGACTGGGCAATTTGAACCGCAGCCATGATTGGATCGGCACCGAGATGGGGGAGTGCTGCGTGAGCCCCTTTTCCCTTAACCGTAATAATGAAGCGATTACTCGAGGCCATCATTGGCCCGGGCGTCACTGCAAAGCTACCGACCTTGGCATTCGGCCAGTTGTGCATACCGAAAACCGCATCCATGGGGAACTTTGTAAAGAGCCCGTCGTCCATCATGCGCTTGGCGCCAGCGTAGCCTTCTTCTGCTGGCTGGAAAATCACATAGACAGTGCCTGCAAAGTCGTTGTGCTCGGCAAGATAATGAGCAGCATTGAGCAGCATTGCTGTGTGGCCATCATGCCCGCAACCGTGCATTTTGCCTTCGTGTTTGCTAGCGTGGGGAAACGTATTGACCTCTTGCATGGGCAGCGCATCCATGTCGGCGCGCAAACCAATCGCGCGAGAACCGGCAACCTTGCCTTTGATGATGCCGACCACACCGGTACCACCCAGACCTCGGTGAATCGGGATGCCCCATTTCTCTAGCGATTGAGCGACAACATCAGCTGTGCGATTTTCTTCGTAGGCAAGTTCGGGATGCGCGTGAATATCGCGACGAATTGCCTGGATTTCAGCCTGCCAGTTTAAAAAAGGTTCGAGAATTTTCATGGGATGTGCTCTTGTACGGAAAGGTAATCACATTATCAACTAATTATGCGGTTTTTCAACTCAAGTCTTAGCGTGAGTCCAATGGGTTCAGGTAAGGCCTCACCATATCAAACAGTTTAGGTTCAACGGCAGTGTTGCCGGATACGATGTTGCCATCGATTGGCCACGAATGTTTGCCGCGCAGGTCTTCCACAATCCCGCCTGCCTCGCGAACCAGCAATGTCCCTGCAGCGACGTCCCAAGGGGCGAGGCCCATCTCCCAGTAGCCGTCGAATCGTCCGCACGCTACCCAGGCAAGATCCAGCGCAGCGGCTCCGTTGCGGCGAATCCCGCGAGTAAGGTGAATGGCGTCTTTCAAGGCGGGCATGTACTCTTCGGTAAAAGAATAGTCTCTAAACGGTAAGCCAGTACCCAGCAGCGCCTGACTGAACTCGGTGGTACTCGAGCAGTGGATCCGTACCCCGTTCATCCGAGCGCCTGCGCCACGGATTGCAGTGAACATTTCATCCCGGCAGGGGTCATAGACCACCGCAACCAGTGGCGTGTCAACGTCCAAAGGTAAGCCGTCCTGATCCGGTGAACCGGCATGACCAATCAGCCCGATCGAGACAGCGTATTGAGGAATGCCGTGCAGGTAGTTGGTTGTGCCGTCAAGTGGGTCGATATACCAGGTTGCGCCGCTACTGGGCTTGCCGCCGGTTTCCTCGGCCACAATGCCGTATTCGGGTGTGTCGCGCTTGAGAACAGTCAGACAGGCTTGTTCGGCAAGACGATCCGCTTGCGAGACGAGATCGTTTCGGCCTTTATGGTCGATCACGAGTTCGGCGCGGCGTTTACTGAAGGATTGCAGCACCTCGGCTGCCGCTTTTGCAGCTGCAATAGCGATGGTTTGTACACGATTGAGGTCGGTCATGAGGGCGTTTTCCGAAAAGTGAACCAATTCCGTTTAGGATGTTGAGTTTACGCTGTCGGCATAATTGGTTGCCGACATAGTTTTGCCCGGAATCAGAGTTGTCAACGATGACGAACGAGTTTCAACGACTTAAATGGATTTGGGCCGGTTTGCCCAGTTTCACACTAGTAGATCTGGTTTTCGATGCTGAGCGAATAGCCCGGATTTTGTCATGGTGGCGGAGCGACTTGGCTAAGCCGGCAAGTCTGCACGTGGTTGGGTGGGTTGAGCGTTTAGCGTTGGTCCCTGACGCCCTGAGGCAAGCCGCTTTGTCCTCGCCCTCGTCGGCGCCGCCACTTGCACCGGACCTGCCGGGTGTACATCGAATTCTGCTCGACAATGGTTGCGTGACGCTGACCCTTTTTGTCGGTGAAAAGATATCCTCGGCAGCGCAACTGCGTGGTCATGTAGATGCGGTCTGGACTGAGAAACGGTTGGTTTACGATCCAGGGTCGATCCAGAGCTTGCTCAAGCGTAACCGGCTGGAGGAAGATCCATGGCTGGATGAGCGACACCCTGCAGCCGCGAGGTCTGTTAAAGGTCAAGAAAAGACTGTCATCCTGGTCGGTGGTGGGCTAGCCGGGATGACCATTGCACGCGCCTTAGCCTCTGTTGGGTGGCAAGTGACCGTGCTGGACAGTGACGGGGTCACTGAACCGTCCGTGCACCGTGGTCATCACAGTGCAGCGATCACGCCCCAGATCTCAACGGACGATGACATTCGCGCGCGCTTATCGCGAGCTGGGTTGCTGCGGGCGGTTTCACAATGGCGCAAGGTTCCGTCCGACATTGTTAACTGGTGTGGCTCGATACAGCTCGAAAGACTGCACGGTGGTCGAGTCGTTGACCTGAAAGAGCAGGCTGAGGCGCTTGGTTTTGACAAGTCGTGGGTTAGATACGTCGATCGTCACGAGGCTGGTTCGTTGGGTGGCACGCCCGTCAACAGAGGTGGGTTGTATTTCCCCATGTCATGCCAGGTGCAGCCTAACCAGCTGGTTGCCTGGTTAGCTGATGCCGACGGTATCGACATTATCAAAAACCGGGTCGGTCGTATCGCTCGTGTCGGCGATATCTGGCAGGCCTACGAAGAGGCAGGAGACCAGCTGTTGGGTTCGGCAACAAAACTTATCTTAGCTAATAGCAGCCAGACTAGCCAGCTGCTGGCCAATAGTAATCTTCTGGCAGACAAAGCGAGATTGCAGGGTTTGCACGCTTTGGGCGGCGAGATATCTCTATTGCCAATAGGCTCGGTGGATGGCGGGCCTTCGATGATTATCGGCGGTGATGGCTACGTACTGCCCGCGAAAGAGGGGTTTTGTGTGTCGGGGGCAACCTATGTGCACGCCCCGAAACGGGCAGAGACGACCTCTGCTGGGCGTCAGCGTAATCTTGAGCGAGCGGCCGATTTGCTTGGGTTGCCCTTGCTGGGCAAGTCCATCGTGGCGACTGAATTGGAAGGTTGGGCGGGGTTGAGAGCCGTCCTTCCTGGGCGTTTTCCAGCGATTGGACCAGTGAATCAGGCCCCTGGCTTATGGGTCGCTACGGGATTTGCGTCGCGTGGATTGACGTGGGCATCTCTGGCGGCGGACTTAATTTTGGCAGCCTTTGAAGGACAACCAATACCGCTGGAAAACGATTTACTCAAAGAAGTGAGTCCTAATTGAGCATAATTGCTACAATGTTGCGAGAAATGACAACTTAAGAAAACATGCATCTCGACTCGCTCAAGCTCTCCGATACGTCACCGGCCAAAGTCGGATTTGATCTCGGTAGTGGATTAAAACTCGTTGTCGAACCGCATGCCCCTGGCGTGTTTCGCGTTCGTGTGGGTAAGGCAGAATCCGTTGCCGGCGATATTTTGCCTGGCATGCGTGCGAAAGTGCACGCGGATTATTTGCTAGCTCGACCCGAGGCTGTGTCGGAGATGCAGGTTGAGCCTCTCGACCATGTGCCTGCTGGTTGGCGCCTGACCCAAGGTGAAATTAGTCTGGATGTCACGAGCCGTCCTTTTTCCCTCATCCTGAATCGTCAAGGCAAACAGCTGCTTCGCTTGTCGGCAGCGGGCATTCAGCATGTTGATAATGCCTGGTATCTTGGCTTTGACCTCGAGGCGCACGAGAAGGTTTTTGGCCTCGGAGAATCAGAGGGTGATCTCGATCGCCGCAACGAAGTGATTGTCTCTGACGAACCTACCCATCGTGCCTTGCCCCTCGCCTGGTGCCCTTCAGGCTGGGGTATTTATGTCAACACCTTGAAGCGTGTCCAGCATGATTTAGGTGTCGAAAAATCAAGTATTTATCATTTGTCAATCGAAGACGAAACGCTCGATCTGTTTTTGTTTTCTGGTGAGCCAGCTGAAATTCTAAATCAGTACACCCAGTTGACAGGCCGCGCAGGTCAACCGGTTTTGTGGTCTATGGGTGTTTGGCTTGAGCAAGCTGCTGGTCAGACTGCCACGCAAACCGCTGAAACCATTGTCGAGTTTCGTAAAAGAAAAATTGCAGTCGACGGCGTCCTGATGTTGACGCCTGCCGCATGGGCGTATCAAGACTCCAAGCTGACCCCCGAGTGGGATGCGCTGCGCTTTCCGGATGCCAAGCAAGTGCTGGACTTGTTTGCTAAACGTTCGATTCATCTGTGTATGCACACCTTGCCAGCTGTGCTGGTCGGCAGCTCATTATTTGAAGAGCTTGAAGATCGTGGGTGGTTGTTGACAAAAGAGTCAGGCGAAGCCAATGTCTTTGCCGGTAATTCGGTAACCCGAGGCGAACCGTTTGCGCTGCTCGACCTGACGCATAAAGATGTCTACAACGCTTGGGCAGAACGTCATCGTCACCTTGCCGAGGAAGGCGTTGGCGCTACTGCCTGTGATGTGCAGTTCGATATCCCTGACGACGTAACTGCTCGCGGTGGCGAAAGCGGGGCAGCATTACGAGCGCTTTACCCAGCGCTTGCACGACGAGCGCTTTTTGAAGCGGCCGCTGGACACAAGGTGCCACCTGAGGGCGTTGTGTTTAGTAACGATCTGTTCCCCGCCGCACAAAGGTTGCTTTGGCAGCAGGCACCGCGCGTCGCCAACGACTGGTCGGGTTTGCAACATACCTTGCGTACGGCGTTATCCGTCGGTGCAAGTGGCGTCCCCGTGCAGTTTCATTCCATTGGTAATGCACTGGCATCGGTTGACACGATGACACCTGAGCTTTACCTGCGCTGGCTTGGCATGGCTGTCCTATCCAGCAATTTCTGTTTTCAGGGCATTGAGGGTTTGACGCCGACTTCTCTGGATGAGCAGACTCAAGCTATCGTTCAAGGCTGGTTGCAGTTGCGATATCGATTGATCCCTTATGTACTGGGGGCGATCGAAGATGCGGCGAGAACTGGTTTGCCGGTTCAACGATCCATGGCGATGTCCTTCCCTGCAGATGTGCAAGCGCATGGTTGGGATACACAGTATCTTTTGGGCCCCGCTGTGCTGGTTGCGCCCGCAATCCGACCAGGTCGCGAAATACAGGTTTATCTGCCGAAAGGCGAGGCCTGGTGGGATTTGAATACTGGTTGGCGCTATGAAGGTGGGATAACGCTGACGATGGACTGTGGCCTTGATACTTTGCCTGTCTTTGGTCGCGAAGGTCATATGCTTTGCTTAGGGCCGACAGCGCAACACACAGGTGAATTCAATTCCGCACGTATATTGGATGAAGTTTGGATGTTTGGGATGCCTATCCACAATCCGGTGGTGATGCGCAACAAAATTCGGGTGATGCAAATGCAAGGATCGAGTTACATCAAAGGGCTGGAGGGATTGAGAATCCTTCCTTCAGAAGGCCTGGAGGTTAAGCGTCGTGGTGCCGAAGTTCGTATTTCGCGAGCAAGATAATGTTAGATTCTTCCCGCGATAGCCTCGAAAAATACCTCGCCCGTATCGCAGAGCGGGATGACAAGATCAAAGCCTTTGTCTGGCATGAACCGGATCAGGTCAGAGCGCAATATGATCGACTGCTTGTCAATTCAAAGAATTTACCTTTGTTCGGTATCCCGGTTGCGGTAAAAGATATCATCGATACGGTCGATATGCCGACCGAATATGGTTCTAAGGCTTTCGCTGGCCACCGCCCCAAGGCTGATGCCGCTGTGGTTGCGCGCTTGAAGACCGCTGGCGCAATTATTATGGGTAAAACTGTAACAACTGAGTTTGCTCACACGCACGCTGGCCCAACGGTTAATCCTCACAATTTTGCGCATAGTCCCGGCGGGTCATCCAGTGGCTCGTCTGCGGCCGTTGCTGCGGGCATGGTGCCCCTGGCATTCGGATCGCAGACAGGCGGTTCAACGATCAGGCCTTCTTCCTTTTGTGGCATTGTTGGGTTCAAGCCTACTTACGGGCTTATCCCGCTAACGGGGGTTAATCCTTTCGCGATTACTCTGGATACGATTGGTATTCATGCCAAAGAGGTAGCCGATGCTGCTGTGATGTATTCGGTGCTTCGTGGACAAACGATGCCGCCGATTCAGCAAAGTTATGATTTAAAAATCGGTTGGTTCCCTGGTCCCCTGGCAGAACGGGCTGACCCAGAGATGCAGCAAGCGCTCAAGTTAGCCAGATCAACTTTGCTCAAGCGAACAGGTATCGACTTTGTTAATCTTGAACTGCCCACAAAAGACTTTCTGGATTTGATGGAAGGCAACAATGTGATTGCCGCCTATGAGGGCGCTCAGTATCATCGTTACGTTTATGCTCGCGGGCCTGAGTTGTTGGGACCAGCGACGCGTGCGATGATTGAAAAGGGCATGGCAATCCCTGAAGCTGAATATAAGGCTCACGTCGAGCATCTGAAGCGGTGCAGAGTTAAGTTTGCCCAGACATTGGAGAGCGTCGATGCAATCCTGACATACAGTGCGACCGGGCAGGCTCCTCTTTTAGAGCAGGGTACTGGTGACTCAGTCTTTAATCGCGCCTGGACTAGCTTGGGCACACCTTGTATCAACTTGCCTTTCGCGACAAGCTCGGCAGGCTTGCCGCTCGGTGTTCAGCTCGTGAGCGCAGTGGGTCGTGACTTTAGATTGTTACAAATCGCAGCCCAACTAGAGAAGATGTTTCCACGCCAGCCGATTTGACACGGGTATCATAAATAAGTCATAATATCTGGCTTGGGGTCGGTAGCTCAGTCGGTAGAGCAGCGGACTTTTAATCCGTTGGTCGCGAGTTCGAGTCTCGCCCGACCCACCAAGAAAACGCATTTGTAAAAATATAAGGACTTGTCTAAACACAAGCCCTTTTTTTTATTTGTTAACCGATGAACATCCAGACTGCCGCAAGCCCCATAATTCCGGTTGCAACCCAACCCAGGAACAGGATTGTTCTGGATGCGGTAAATGCGCCCATCACAGCAGGTTTTGCAGATAAAAGCAGAATGACAACCATTAACGGGACTGCGACAACACCATTAATCACGGCGCTCCAGAATAATGCCTTCATGGGACTGATTGGCGAGTACTGAATTACCAGAGCAAAAAGAACACTGATTGCAATGACGGCATAGAATTTTTTTGACTGTTGCGCTGTGTCCTCAAGACTGGATCGCCAGTTAAAGACCTCAGAAACAGCATAGGCGGCGGAGCCCGCAAGAACGGGCACGCCAATAAGGCCTACTCCCAAAATACCAGCGGCAAAGAGCCAATAGGCAAAGTCTCCAGCGAGAGGTTTAAGGGCAGACGCCGCTTGTGCTGCTGTCGTGATATCTGTGATGCCTGCAACATGCAAGGTCAGGGCGGTTGCCAAAATGATGAAATAAGCGGCCAGGTTAGAGTAAAACATCCCGCCCCACGTATCCCATTTGATCCTTGTCAGCTCGGATTGAACAACGGCCTCGCTCTCATTTAATAAGCTCTTTTGATGGTGCAGCTTCATATCCTCGACTTCTTGCGAGGCCTGCCAGAAGAACAGATAGGGACTGATAGTCGTACCGAAAACACCAACTACGACTGCGGCCGCATTTGCATTGATTTCGAATGACGGAACCATTGTGCGCCAAATAACTTGTCCCCACGGCACATGGATAGTCAACAGCACTGCCGCGTACGCGAGTAACGAAAGCGTTAGCCACTTTAGAAAATAAACGTAGCGGTGGTAAGGCAATAGTATTTGCAGGATGAGCGTGATGAAGACAAATAATGCAGTCATTAAGTGCCAGTTCAGACCTGTCACCAGCGAAGCGACCTCTCCCATTGCAGCTAAATCTGCCGCAATATTCAATATATTTGCAACGAATAAAAGGCCTACCAACAACAGGAGGACGATAGGCGGAAAGCTCACTTTAATATTCGCAGCCAAGCCTTGCCCCGTCACTCTGCCAATCCGGGCACACAAGACCTGAACGGCTGACATCAGCGGGTAAGCCAGTGGCATGGTCCACAGCATATTGAGACCGAACTGAGCACCAGCTTGAGAATATGTGACGATACCGCTTGGATCGTCATCTGCGACGCCTGTTACAAAGCCAGGACCCACTTTTGCTAAAGGATGTTGCCTGATCCTGCGCCACCAGTTGGCTATTTTCATCTGAGGTCCGGCGGGTCAATTATCATGAGGTTGAGTGTATTCCTCTTACTCGATACCCGCTTGCAACAATATTCGTCTCTCTACCTGATCATGCCAGTTTTTTATTGTACGGAAAGGGGTCTTATCATCAGCCTGGCGCATGGGTTTATATGCCGTGACCCCAGTGATTTGCTCAACAATATTCTCAGGCACACCTTCCCATTCGCAAAAGTTAAAGAAGAAGCGCCTGATATCCGACAGAGATATTGCCGGTAAGCCGGCATTAGTCAACGCTGCGGAGTGCGTATTGATGGGTGGTTCGATATGTCCAGTGGGATTGTTGAAGCTTGTAAATACGTATTGAGCGGCTAACTGCTGTTTTTCATCTAACTTTGTTCTGCTTTTTGCAGCTTGCTGAAGTATTTTGTTTTTGAAGTTCTGCAACGTAACAAAAAGGCCTTCAATGTAAGGCGTTAATGGCACCGTTCGAATGCCAGTTTCGTCATTTTGCATCATGATGCTTTTTTCAGAAAAGTTGACGTCGGTCCATCTTACTCGCGCTAACTCGGTGCGACGCGCACCTGTTATCAAAAGGCATTGCAAGTAGGTGGACTGAATCCGGCTCTGAATCTTTCGAGTTGCGTCAAACCACTGAGGGAGATTATTAGTTCATCAAAACATAAGATTCACAATACAAGTATTGCTTAATATTTGTAAGTCTGATGGGTGCGTGCGCTGTTATGTAGCTGAAATGAAATAACTAAATAGCAGCATGAAGATAAACGAAGTTACTACTAGGCTGAAAGCGTTTGTAGCTACTGTACGGTGCGTTGTGCCTGACGCTGGTACCTACACTACTAAGCTAGGCATTAGCGCTGATACGCTTACAAACGCTAGGCATGTGCTGTCTCGGCAATTCGGCAAGCAAAACATACTTTCGGTTAAGCAAACGACTAATTAAAGCGAAACCATCGTCAAAAATCATCGTTACCTAAGCACCAGTCTGCTTATCTGTAGCCAACAAATCCTCATACATCGTCTTTGTCACAACAAGCTTTGGCTTGCCCTTTAGTCGCGAAAATAGCAAAAACATGTCACTAGTCAATTTGTAAGCGTCCGGGGAAGTCACCTAGACTATGGGAGTCAGGAATGGTAATGCTTAAGTATCGAGGCTTGGAGCTTGCCAGAGGTGCGGCAGCAAATCCTCGATCTGACTAGCCTTGTGCGTCGGCAAACGAGTCAGTACGTCTTTGAGATAGGCGTAAGGGTCGTGCCCATTCATTTTCGCGGATTGGATCAAGCTCATCACTGCAGCCGCACGTTGCCCGGCACGCAGCGATCCTGCAAACAGCCAGTTCGACCGACCGATTGCGATAGGACGGATCTGATTCTCAATCCAATTGTTATCGATAGGTATTTGTCCGTCATCAATGTAACGAGTCAAGGCCGGCCAGCGCTTTAATGTGTAATCCAAAGCTTTGGCTGTCGCCGAGCCATCGGTCACCTTTTGTCGTTGCAGCTGCATCCATTTAAATAAGGTGTCTGCGATTGGTTTGGCTTTTGTTTGTCGAATTCGTTTTCGTTGATCGACATCTAGCTCTTTAGTTTCTCGCTCGATGTCGTAGAGTTGACTAATTAATTCAATAGCTTGCTCTGCGATTTGGCTTTTGTTAGCCACATGTAATTCGAAGAACTTACGGCGGGCATGCGCCATGCAGCCCACTTCAGTGATGCCGTTGGTAAGCATTGCCTTATAACCACTGAAGTCATCACACACCAGGCTGCCTCGCCAGTCACCGACGAAGTTTCTGGCGTGCTCGCCTGAGCGACCCTCGGCAAAGTCATAGATCACGGCCTTAAGTTCGTGATGCACACCTGGCGCATAGGCCCAGATATACGCACGGTGGGTTTTCTTATTACCAGGCTTAAGCATCTGAACTGGCGTTTCGTCTGCGTGTAGGACCGGGCAATTTAGTACCGCATTCTTGAGCGCCTCAACTAAAGGTTGCAGGCGAACACCACAGATGCCGACCCATTGAGCCAGCGTCGATCGCGGCAGCGCCATCCCCGCGCGAGCAAATATATTCTCTTGACGATAAAGCGGTAAATGGTCCGCATACTTGGCCACCAACACTTGAGCTAGCAACCCGGCTGTAGCCATCCCTTTATCGATCACCTGAGGTGGCACGGGGGCTTGAGTCAGTGTCTGGCATTGCCCGCACGCCCACTTACCCCGGATGTGTCGCTCAACGGTAAAAAGCCCTGGTACATAGTCCAGCTTCTCGCTAATATCCTCGCCGATCCGCTTGAGTTGGCAACCGCAGTGGCAGAGCGTGGAGTCTGGCTCGTGGCGGAACTCTACCCTTGGCAGATTGGCGGGTAAGGCGGCTCGCTTAGGCTGCTTAGGTACGGTTTGAATATTTTCGGGGGTGGCAAGCGCTTCAAGCTCAGACTCCATTGCAGCAATGTCGGCCTCGAGTGTCTCGTCTAACAAGCTCGCTTGCGTCGAGTCTAATTGCTCAGCATGCCGACCGAACTTCCAGCGCCTATTTAAAGCAATCTCATGTGTCAGTTGATCGATCTTAGCTTGACGATAGGCAAGCTCTTTTTTATGTTGATCAATTTCGCGTCGAGTTGTAGCAATCTCTAGCTTGTGACGATCAATCTCGTTTTGAGTGATTGCAATCGCTTGCTTGTACTCATCAACTGTCGACAGTAAATTCACAGCAAGCTCGCGCAAGGCTTGTGGATTCATGTTCTCGATAGTTTGTGGCGTCACCATAGCAACAGTTTGTCACATCTGTTGTGCGATTAAAACTATAGGATTCACCAATTGATTTTTGCTAGTATTTTCAGGCAAAATTTATACTAAATAAAGCTACAAAACCCTTATGATTCCTGCCTCTGCGAGGCGATGCCACGGCAGCCCAAGCACTAAGGCATCAAGCTGCATCCGACTGATCTCTAACCGCGTCGCGTGCTCAGCATTAGGCCAGATAAAGTGTCCCTGATGCAAGCGTCGAGCCGCTAACCAGATCCCGATCCCATCGTGCACAAGAACTTTCATTCGACTCGTTCGCCGATTCGCAAAGAGATACGCGTGATGCGGATGGGCTGCACCAAATACTTGAACCACACGTGCCAAGGCTGTATCGGTGCCGGCACGCATATCCATCGGTGCAGTGGCAATCCAGATCGTATCAATCCGAATCATTTGATTAGCTCTCGCAGCCAGATTAAGCACGGTGCACTTGCACGTATAGGCCACTTAACTTTTATTACTGTGTGGCCTTTAGTGACTTCGATCTCAATAGATTGCGAGTCAG
>Ga0316229_1000613_pt1 | contig 45665 bp, 37 predicted proteins | sample TBH18023metaG_FD_206011 | JGI IMG/M metagenome (GOLD analysis project Ga0316229, IMG submission 206011) | Freshwater microbial communities from Trout Bog Lake, Wisconsin, USA - TBH18023 | ecosystem: Environmental > Aquatic > Freshwater > Lake > Hypolimnion/Profundal zone | place: USA: Wisconsin... | reverse complement strand
AACGAATGCCTATTCGTTCTTAAAATTCAGTTTGCCGTTATTTGCATCGAGAAGAATCACTGCATTCCTGTCGACCTTCCCCGAGAGGATCATTTTCGACAGTTCGTTCAGGACTTCGCGCTGGATTACACGTTTGATGGGCCTTGCACCGTACTGGGGATCGAAGCCGAGAGTGGCGATAAGATCCAGAGCTTTGGGGCTGACCTTAAGCCTGATTTCATTCTTTTCAAGCATGGCCTTCACCTGGTTCAGCTGGAGTTCCACAACCTTGCTGATCTGGCCCCGGGTAAGGGGTTCGAACATGATGATTTCATCTACACGGTTAAGGAATTCGGGTCTTATGGTTTTCTTCAGCAGGTCAAACACCTGGTCGCGGGTGCGGTTGAGCAGTTCGTCGCGGTTCTTTTCATTGACTTTTTCAAGATTCTCCTGGATGATGTGTGACCCTATGTTTGAAGTCATAATGATGATGGTGTTCTTGAAATCGACGAGGCGGCCCTTATTATCGGTAAGCCGGCCGTCGTCGAGAACCTGCAGCAGGATGTTGAACACGTCGGGATGGGCTTTCTCGATCTCGTCGAGCAGTACAACGCTGTATGGCTTGCGGCGCACAGCCTCGGTAAGCTGCCCGCTTTCTTCGTACCCTACGTATCCCGGGGGCGCGCCGACCAGCCTCGAAACGGTATGCCTTTCCTGGTATTCGCTCATGTCAATCCTTACCATGCTGTTTTCGTTATTGAACAGCATCTCGGCGAGGGCCTTTGCAAGTTCGGTCTTGCCAACGCCCGTGGTTCCAAGGAAAATGAAAGAACCAATGGGGCGTTTGGTGTCCTGTAAGCCTGCGCGGCTTCGCCGGATGGCATCGCTCACGGCGGCAATGGCCTGTTCCTGTCCCACGACGCGCATATGGAGTTCCGTCTCGAGGTTCAGTAGCTTCTGACGTTCGCTCTGAAGCATGCGGCTCACCGGGATGCCCGTCCATCTTGACACGATATCGGCAATTTCCTCGGCGCCTATCTCTTCGTTCACCAGGGGTGAGTCTTTCTGGATCTCCTGTAACCTGGCTTTGAACTCTTCGATATTCTTTTCGGCCTGGGGTATCTTGCCGTAACGGATCTCTGCAACTAAACCAAGGTTCCCGCTGCGGTTAGCCTGTTCGGCTTCCAGTTTGAGATTTTCGATCTCTTTCTTGCTGGTCTGAATATGTTCGGCAAGCTCTTTCTCGGCCTGCCATTTTGAACGGAGCTGGTTGCGCTCGTCGCTCAGGTTGGCTATTTCTTCGCTGAGAGTCTTCAGCCTTGCAGCATTATTCTCCCGTTTGATTGCTTCGCGTTCGATCTCAAGCTGCCTTATTTTTCGTTCAATGATCTCAAGCTCTTCGGGCAAAGAATTTATTTCGAGCCTGAGCTTGGATGCGGCTTCGTCAATGAGGTCGATAGCCTTGTCGGGAAGGAAGCGTTCGCTGATATACCTCTGCGACAGTTCCACTGCGGCAATAATGGCTTCGTCCTTGATCCTTACTTTATGGTGGGATTCGTATTTCTCCTTAAGCCCACGCAAAATCGATACTGCATCCAGGGTCGATGGTTCATTCACCATTACGGTCTGGAACCTGCGCTCGAGCGCCTTGTCTTTCTCAAAGTATTTCTGGTATTCCTTGAGGGTGGTGGCTCCGATGGCTCTTAATTCGCCACGGGCCAGCGCTGGCTTCAGGATGTTGGCCGCATCCATGGCCCCTTCGGTTGCCCCGGCCCCGACAAGAGTGTGTATCTCATCAATAAACAGGATGATCTCCCCGTTGGCATTGATGACTTCCTTGACTACCGACTTCAGCCTTTCTTCGAATTCACCCCGGTACTTTGCCCCGGCCATCAGGGATCCCATATCAAGGGAGAAGATCTGCTTGCTTTTCAGGTTCTCTGGCACGTCCCCGTCGATGATGCGGTGAGCCAGTCCTTCGGCTATAGCAGTTTTTCCCACACCGGGTTCCCCTATAAGGATGGGATTGTTCTTGGTTCGTCTCGATAATATCTGCAGTATACGGCGGATCTCTTCGTCCCGCCCGATGACGGGGTCCAGCTTTCCGTCCCTGGCCAGTTCATTGAGGTTGCGGGCGTAACGGTTCAGAGCATTGTAATTCTCTTCGGCATTCTGGCTCTTGACATTACTGCCCTGGCGTAATTGTTTGACTGCGGATTTCAGATCTTTTTCAGTTACCCCTGCATCCTTTAAAAGGCGCGAAACAGGATCATTCACCGACAATATCCCCAGCAGCATATGCTCAATGCTGATGAAGTCGTCTTTCATTTCCTGGGCCACGGCGGTCGCTTTCTGTAATGCCTTGTTTGAGTCGTTTGATAAAAATAATTCCCCTCCGCTAACCCTGGGATGGGATTCCACCATTTTATCGAGGGCCTGGGTAAGAACACCCAGGTTTACGTTCAGTTTCTTGAACAGGTATGGCACAACGTTCTCATCCACCGAAAATATTCCTTTTAGCAGATGATCTGTTTCTATTGCAGGGCTCTGGTAAGCCTGGGCAATCTCCTGTGCCTTCTGCACAGCTTCCTGTGCTTTTAATGTGAAATTGTTGAAGTTCATGTTTTATCTCTCCTTTTTTAGGTAGCGAGAAGCGAGAAGCGAAACAGGTAGCGAAACTTTCTTTTCAACTTTTTCGCTACCTCGCTACTTCGCTACCTCGCTACTTGTTATCAAATCCCTTGCCAATCTGTAAAACAAGAAAATTTGTCAGAGATGTTAATAAAAAGTGACCCGGTTTCGCATGGATTTGTTAATTTTGTAACAGTTAATTTTAAAGGCCTTGCATCATAAGAAAACATTGGTCATCGGGGCCAGCACAAACCCCGAGCGGTACTCGTATATGGCAGTGAAAAAGCTGCTTAAGTACGAGTTCCCGGTTCTTGCTGTGGGGCTCAGGGAAGGGGAGATCGATGGGGTTAAAATAGAACCACCCGGCACGGATTTCAACGGGGTTCATACGGTAACAATGTATGTAGGCCCGAAGAACCAGGCATCGTATTACGATTACATCATCCGCCTTCAACCAAAACGTGTTATTTTCAACCCCGGCACCCAGAATGTCGAATTTGAAAAGAAGCTCCGGGATGCGGGGATCCATGTGACCCATGCTTGTACACTGATCATGCTGTCGAACCACCTGTTTTAATGTACAAAGTACAAAGTACAAAGGACAAATGATGATTTGAAAGCCTGTATTGCAATCCCGACAGAGTAATATTTGCCTGAAAATTTCGTTAAATTTCTTAACTTAGCTGCCGAGAAATAATGCAAATGAACCGTATCCTGTTATTCTTATTTATGTTTGCTTCGCTGGCCTCCATGGCTCAGATGCAGGTGACGGTCACTCCAACAGGAACCCATATATATTGTTACAGGGACAGCGTAGGATATACCGCAACCATAACCGGCACAGATACTTCGCAGGTGACATACCGCTGGCAGAAAAACGGGGTGGATATACCCGGCGCCGATTCGGCATACCTGCTTTTCCCCCATGCCCGGATCTCCGACACCGGTCTTTATCGTTGCATCGCAAGCAAATGGGCCATGATCGACACTTCAAACATCGTCCACCTCAGGATGCATCCTGTAATGAAATTTGACACTCTTTACCGTTTCAATGAATTAGCCTGTGCCCTGCAATGCAAGGGGCAGTTCAAAGCCCTGGTCTCGGGGGGAACTCCAAACAAGACTTATCCTCCCTACTATTACGCCTGGCATGGAGGCCATTCCCAGGATACTATCTGTTTCGGCCTTTGCCCGGGAAAACACAAGCTTACTGTCACAGATTCGCTCGAATGCAGCATCGACAGCATTTATTTTGTGGATGTGCTGAAATCGCCCAAAGTGAGGTACACCATACTTCCAGCCGACACGATTTATCTTACCAACCCTACGGCCACCCTGCAATTCAATGATACCGCAAGAGATTATATGACCAGCTGGAAATATTACATGTATTATAATGTCGACAGCACCATAACCACCTCGAATGTTAATCCCGTTTCTTATTCTTACGACCGTACCGGGGTGATGACGACTCAATTAAAATTCAGGGATAAAAAAGGTTGTGATACTGTAATTACCGACACTCTCACCGTCAAACTGATCAACCTGTTCATCCCAAGCGCGATGACATTTCAGGATGGATATCCTGAAAACAAGAAATTTACATTACAGGAGAAGACAGGCGATAATAAAGGGCATGATATCGATTTGAGTGAAGTCTACCTGAGCAATGAAATATGGATATTCGACCGCTGGGGACGTAAAATTTACCATACTACCAATTACGTCAATGGTAGCTGGACTTGTGAAAAAGTCCCCGATGGCACCTATTATTATATTTTCAAAGGGCATGGCCCTTACGGTGATGATACACATCATGGCAGTATCACGGTAATTAAATAAAGAGTCTGCAGTCTGCAGGAAGAGAGTCGGCAGTCAGCAGTCAGCATTTCAATTTGTACTTTGTCCTTTGTCCTTTGTACTTTCTCTTACGGTTTTCCTGCCATTTCAAACACCAGGTTCCCGCCTTCCATCAGTTCATGATGATGTATCACAAGCCCTGCCAGGATCTGGCCGTTCAGCTTAATGGATCTTACATAGATGTTCCTTTTGCTTAGCCCGCTGGCAGTGATGGTGAGCGTTTTACCATTGGGAAGGCTTATTACCGCCTTGTTAATGCAGGGGCTGCCGGTATTGTAAACATCAGTGCCGGGGCAGACCGGGTAGAAGCCCAATGCACTGAAGATATACCACGCGCTCATCTGCCCGCAGTCGTCATTACCGCATAAACCATCTGGTGCATTGCGGTACATGGTGCTTATGATCTTATGGATCATTTCCTGGGTTTTCCATGGCTGGGAAGTCCAGTTGTACAGGTAGGGAATATGGTGGCTGGGTTCGTTGCCGTGAACATAATTACCGATGAGCCCCTCACGTGTCACATCCTCGGTCTCGGCAAAATACTTATCGTCGAGATGCATGGTGAACAGCGAATCGAGCTTCCTGATAAAAGCTTTTTCCCCTCCCATCAGTGAAATCAGGCCCGGCACATCCTGGGGAACATGAAACGAATAATTCCACGAATTTCCTTCAATGAATCCCTGGTTGCTCGTGCTCAGGGGGTCGAAGGCGGTTTTAAACATGCCGTCAGCCTTTTTGGGCCGCATAAACCCTGTATGAGAATCAAATACATTCTTATAATTTGCTGATCGTTTCAAGTACTTTGCAGTTTCAGCACCTGCAAACATTTGCAGAAGCGGTCCCGATGCCGAATCGTCCGAAACAGCCTCAGCCAGCTTCGCTATTGCATAATCGTCATAAGCATATTCAAGGGTCACCGAAGCAGAACTGGCATCATGGTCAAAGGGCACATAACCCATCTTTAAATATTCGGTAATTCCTTCATAATATTTGTTTGTGGATGTGGTGAGACAAGCACGCAAAGCCTTTTCCGGATCAAAGGACCTTATGCCTTTCACCCAGGCATCAGCTATCACCGAAACGCTGTGGTAACCGCTCATACACCAGTCTTCGTTCCCCTGAAAGGACCATACCGGCAGCATTTTCTCGGCGCTCTGGTCGAAATGAGCCAGCATGGAATTTACCATATCGCCGCTTCGTTTGGGATACAGCCAGGTGTACAGGGGGTGCAGAGAACGGTAAGTGTCCCATAATGAAAAGATGGTGTAATTCGTGAAGCCTTTGGCCGTGTGGATCTCATGGTCCAGGCCACGGTACCGCCCGTCGACATCCTCATAGATCACAGGATTCATGAGTACGTGATAAAATGCCGTATAGAAATTGACCTTGCGGTCCTCATCCGCTTCTATCCTTATTCTCGACAGCTCCTGTTCCCAATTCTCACGGGCTTCTTTCCGCGTTTTGTCAAAATCCCAGTGGGGGATTTCTGCAGCGAGGTTTGCCAGTGCACCTTCCATGCTCACGGCCGAAAGACCTATTTTTAATTTTACCTGTTCGCCTTTATTGGTGCTGAAACCGAACCATGCCCTGACCTTTTTACCCGCCATCTCGGGGAAGTCTCGGTACTGGCTGAACCTGCGCCAAAAGCCACGGTAGACGGATTTATCGCCGCTCCTCCATCCGTAGTCATTAAAAGGTTTTGAAAAAGCGAGGGCGAAATACATATACCGCGTTCTTCCCCAGCCACTGGTGATGCGGTAACCCGTGACGAGGGTGTCGTTTACTACGCGGATATAGGCCCAGAGGACCTTTCCGTCGTAATTGTAAATGCCGTGCATCATATCGAGGATGAACCTTGCTGAATCGGCCTCGGGAAAGGTGTAGCGGTGAAACCCGCAGCGGGTGGTTGCAGTAAGTTCAGCGCTGATTGAATCATCATCAAGGCGGACTGCATAATACCCGGGCTCCGCTTTTTCGGTTTCATGCCTGAAAGCCGAGCGGTAGCCTTTTTCGGGATGATCCGCGGTTCCGGGGTTAAGCTGCAAAGGACCGGTTTCGGGCATGATGAGAAAATCGCCGAGGTCGGAATGGCCTGTGCCGTTGAAATGGGTGTGGCTGAAACCGACGATGGTCTTGTCGTCATACTGGTAACCGGCACAGTACCTGTATACAGGGGGATTGTATTTCCCGTCCTGGTCGTAAGGGATGGTGTCGGTGTCGGGACTGAGCTGTACAAAACCGAAAGGAACGCAAGCCCCGGGAAAAGTATGCCCCATCTCTTTTGTTCCGATGAAAGGGTTAACAAAGCGGGTGAGTGGCTGGGAGAAGGTTGGGAGGGAGAGTAGGGACAGGAGGAGAAGAGTCAGGTAGCGAGGTAGCGAGGTAGCGAAATAGCGAAATTTAGATAAAGAACCAGGGGTCTTTTTATTGAGCAGGGATGATTTTTTCATTCTATGGGAGATTATACTTAAATACGGGATTGCAAAGTACTGACAAATTTTCAAATGAAAATCACGAATTCACTGGCATTGATGTGCGGAACTTTGTTCAAATCTTGGCGGGCCGGAGCTTGCATTTTGGCCGTCGTTTCTTTATATTTGTATGTTTTATATAAAACAGGACTACATTTACTCAAATCACATGGGTCTATGAAAAAAATCATCTTCCTTGCAGCCGGCCTGATGATTGCAGTATCTGTTTCATCCCAGAGATGCCTTCCCGACGGCATTGGATTTTATAGCCAGGAACAGGTGGACCGATTTCATGAGAACTATCCGAATTGCAGGGAGATTATGGGCAACGTGGTCATCGGCGGGGATGACATCATGTATCTCGACGGGTTGAATGGAATCGCAAAGATTATCGGGAATCTCGAAATCCTGGGTACCGGGCGCTTGTTCGATGTTACCGGGTTTAAGCACCTGAAATCGATTGGGGGGCATTTCGATCTGTATTATAATGCCCAGATTATGAACCTGGCGGGTTTTGATAGTCTTGAAACAATAGGGGCGGACTTTGAGATTTACAACAACCCGGGCCTGACAAACCTCAGGGGATTGAAAGGACTGACTTCAATAGGAAGAAACCTGTGGATTGGTACAAACCCATTTATTCCCAACCTTGACGGGTTCAGCTCGCTGTTATCGGTTGGCGGGCTTATACAGGTGGATTATAACGATACTCTCAGTGATATTTCTTCATTGGAGACCCTGAAAACAGTTAAAGGGGGAATTTATATTAATTCCAATCCGAAACTGCAGAAGTTGTTCGGGCTCGACAGTATCAACGCAGGCACTATCGATGGCCTTACCATTACAAATAATTCCCGGCTCTCATCCTGTGATGTGCTTAGCATATGCAGGTACCTGCTGATCCCATACCGCAAAATTGAGATCCATAACAATGCTGCTGGCTGCAACAGTGAAGCAGAAGTGAAAGCCGGCTGTGATACGCTGTCGGTAGAGAAACCAGCAGGTATTGAGATTCTGTCAATTCATCCCAATCCTGCATATGGCAGGATCATTGTTGAAATACCCGGACCATCACCAAACACCCATCTAACGATCCTGAATCTCGGAGGGGAAGAAATGATGTCATATATCGTTTCGGCTCCCGAAGAGCTTGTGGATATCAGCTCCCTGCCCCCGGGGGTATATGTGGTGAAACTGGTAAGCACGGGAAGTGTAGCTGTTGGTAAACTCGTTAAAAAACAGGAGTAGTTTGTATTAAGGACCACCATTTACCTGAACAGAAGCCCCAGGTAAAACAGCGGGCTGGACAATTTTTTCCTGATTTCTTCGTCGGTGTTCATTGATTGCAGAAGGTTATTCAGGCTTTTGCTGCGTGAAGCGCGTTTTACGATAAAATTAATGAGAGGGGCTGAACGGGCAAAGCGGCGGATAATGTCAGAATACCCGAAATCGGTAAGTATCCTGTTCTTAATCCTTTGATCGTACCGGCTGAGAAATTCCGCATCAAACCTGTTTTGTCCGAAGCAGGAGCTTACTATATCGGCTGCCACTTCCCCGCTGGCCATTGCATTGCCGATGCCTTCACCAAGAAAGGGATCCACCAGGGATGCAGCATCACCGAGCATGAGGAAGTTGTCGCCCGAAAGGGTCTCCGGCTGCATATGCATGGGCAGGGAATGTGCACCCAGAGGGCTGACCATCTTTGCCTGTTTAAACCGCGGGGAGATCAGGGGATGATTTTTCAAAATATCGTCCAGTACTTTCGAAAGCTTGATTTTTCGTGACGTAACTGTTGATTGCATCATGCCAAGCCCGACGTTGAACCGGTTCCCGGGCATTGCGAAGATCCAGAAATAACAGGGTAATAATTCCCTAAGAAAGAAAAGCTCGGCAAAACCCGGTTCTTCCCCGGGGATGACATTTTCGTAATATGCCCTTATACCAAGACAGATATGTTTTTTATTCTCTTTATAGCCGGTTAGAGAGCGGCGTACAACCGAATGAACCCCGTCGGCGCCAAGGATCATTTTTGCAGTATATGTTTCATTTGCCGCGACAGCAGTGACAGTCCCGTTTTCAATGAAAACATTATTTATTGCAGTGTTTTCATGTATGCTGATGTTGGAGTACCGGCGGCAATGCCTTATCAGGAAATCATCGAAATCATACCTTCGGCAAAGGTATCCGGGAGCATGCTCAGGGAAGCCTGATGCATCCCTGCCTTTTTCTTCCGGTTTGGGGGCGATGTATGGCAAGTCCACATAATTCATATCAGGCGAATAAAAACGTATGCCCATTGCAGGCAGTTTATCGACACTTTCTATGAAATCACTGAATATCCTGTCGGGCATTCGTTTCAATATGCTTGTTACTTTCCCCGAAAGGGCATCACCGCATATCTTTTCCCGGGGGAAAACATCCTTCTCCAGCAAGGCAATACTCATGCCCGAGCCTGCAAGCTTTAACGCTGCTGTAAGACCCGCCGGCCCGGCCCCTGCGATTATTATATCGTATGATCTCATATATTTAACATCGAATCAACTGGAAATGTTCATCATTAATTACCATAATTTCGCTACCTCGCTTCTCGCTACCTCGCTATTTCCTAAATTTGCCAAAACTACAAAAATATGCGCCAGGCAGAACGATATGAAAAGCTGATTAAATATTTCCTTGAACACCGGCCAGAGGCAGAAACCGAACTTGTTTATACCGATCCTTATCAACTGGCTGTTGCCGTCATTCTCTCAGCCCAATGCACCGATAAACGGGTGAATATGATTACCCCAGGTCTCTTTAAGCGTTTCCCAACTGCGGCAAGCCTTTCGAAGGCAAAACATGAAGATGTGTTCGAGCTGATCAGGAGCTGTTCATACCCGAATAATAAAACAAAGAATATCATTGGAATGGCCCAGACATTGATAAAGGATTTCGGGGGAGTCATGCCCTCCGATGTGGATGAGCTTCAGAAACTGCCCGGCATTGGCCGGAAAAGCGCGAATGTGCTGGCAGCAGTGATATTCAACAAACCGGCCATGGCTGTTGATACTCATGTTCACAGGGTTTCGGCAAGGATTGGTCTTACAATCAATGCAAAAAATCCATACCAGACGGAGATGCAGCTGATAAAACATATTCCCGAAGACCTGATCCCCATCGCCCACCACTGGCTTATCCTGCATGGAAGGTATGTCTGCGTGGCCCGGAAACCGAAATGCGGGGAATGCGGTTTGACTGCGATATGTAAGTACTACCAGAAGGAAAAAATAAAAAGCGAAATAAGAGGTAGCGAGGTAGCGAGAAGCGAGGTAGCGAAAAAGCAAAAAGTGAAATAAATTTGCCGACTGCCGACTGCCGACTCTTTTTTATCCATTGTACGTCATCCTCAGTCCTTGACACATCTTACCGGGAACGCATTTGCCCTCAGGGATGGGTAGAAGGAGACACTGTAGTTGTAAGTATTCATTCCTCTTGCGACAGCCCGGGAAGGACCGTTGGTCGCGGATGTCCAGAACATAGTCACAGAAGGGGAACCTGAAGTGAAAGCCCAACTGTAATTCAGGTAAAAGATCCCTTCAACGAGGGCATGAAAACCGAAAGTGGGAATAGTGTCCTTTAGAAATCCCCCGGCAATTCCTTCCCCCGGGGTTTCCGATGCAACGGCATTGATCAGGTCCTGCCATTCGGGCTGTGAAGGGACATGCCATTCGGGAGGACAGAGGCCCTGTACTTTTTGTCCCGGGCCGGGAACCTGGTATTGCATGAGTTCCTCCCATTGGTACATCCCTCCATAGTTGCTGCAGTTTGCATCACCCTGCAGGCAGTATTTTTCGGGAATGCAGTTATCGCTCTGGGGCTGGGATGAGAAATTCATTACAGTTCCGTAATCAAGGTTTGTCAGCATCCAGCAATAAGTTCCGAGTTTGAATGCTTTGTAGACCCGGTTGTCCCTGGGGTCAGTAATATTCTGGGGACAGCTTGACGGTAAACTGCCTGAAATAACCGCTATTGACGCAGGCGCTGAGAAGCCGGTACAACTATTATAGCCGGTGTACGAATAAGTGAGCAGGTGGGTGCCGGATGCGAGCCCTGAAGGGTCCAGCAATCCTCCCGGAGCCAGGTTTCCGTCAATGTAATACTGTCCGCCAGGAGGTACACCTCCTTTTAATACAAAAGGCCTTGAAGCGGTAGTTGTTACAGGATCGTTGCAGGATGTTAGGTTTACATAAGGTGAGGGAAGCACGGTTATCACAGCGTTACCTGTTTGCAATTGAGAACAGGCCGTTGAACTTCCATCCTGCACACCGGTAAGGTAAAAGGTAAATACTCCAGGGGTGGTTATATTGGCCGGTATTGAGACGCTGTTACCGGTTGTGGTGGATACAGATTGAGTCGCTCCACCATTGATGTTATAAGTAAACGTGTAAGGTGCGGTGGCTGATCCCCCGGTAAAGGTTAACAAAGGCGGGGCTGAATTCTGGCATGAAGTTGCTGTTCCTGTAATTGTGGCCGTTGGCAATGAGTTCACGGTAATTGTTGCGCTCCCCGGCTGAAGTTGAGAACAGGTTGTTGAACTCCCATCCAGTACGCTGATCAGGTTATAAACATAAGTCCCTGGGGTCGCGGTGGGGGCTGAAAGTGTCACGCTGTTCCCAATGGCAGTGCTTATCACCTGGTTTACACCTCCGTTGATGTTATAGGTGAAAGTATAAGGGGGTGTTGCTGATCCCCCGGTAAAAGTCAGCAAGGGAGAAGTCGCATTTTTACAAACAGCTGCAGTTCCTGAAATGCCGGCTGTTGGAAGCGGGTTTACCACAACTGTTGCACTTCCCGAAACCGGGCCTCCCCAGGGACAAAGAGGATTATTGACTGATACCAGTGTATAAATTCCCGGGATGCTGGTGCTGATTGGGCAAGGAAAAGGGCCGCTGTAATTATTCACGGGTGGCTGGTTTACTCCGTTTATTGCATAGATGAATGAATATGGGGGGATTGAACCGCTGATGTTGATGTTCACAGTCGTATGGCTGATCCCGTCGTTACAGATGGTCCCTCCTCCGCTAATTTCAGCCGAAGGACAGATTCCGGGAGGGGCGGTAACCTGCTTCGTCAGCGTGCAGGCAGTACTGTCGGAGAATGCTGCTGTCAGGGAATGCGTTAACCCGTCGCAGGGAATATTCGTGAGGTTATAAGCCTTTGGACTTATAAAAGGAGGATTGAATGTTTGAACAACCGGAGGGACTGCGGTGTTGTCGGTAATGGTAAGGGTACCGGTTGAAGGAGGATTGGTGAAATCAACACTTCCGGAAATTGAAAATTTATTGGTGCCCTGAGCGCAGGCTGAAGGTGTTGCTGTAAGCGCTACCATTGAACAAAAAATAACCGGGTTACAATTGGTCTGACCATTGCCTCCTGTTTGTGAGAATGTAATGACACCCTGCTGCATACTGAAATTAGTCATCAGCAGGATGTAGATCTGACCAACCTGGGCGTTAAGTATATGACAGGTTTCTATGGCATAGGGGGAAATACTGCAATCTACTATATTGGCAAAAGTAAGTCCGGAGGCACATCCGTCGGAAACAGAGGTGAATGGGCCCCAACAGACAAAATCGACGTCAAGCAACTGATTATTCAGGGGTGGGGGCTTGGTCTGGGTAATGGTTATGATGATATCCCCGGCAACTCCCACCTGCATATAATACCATGCCGGGCCAACTGTCAAACCAATGCAACCGTAATCCGGATAACCGCCGACCGGTATGGGACCGGTCCCTGTGTTACCCGAAGGAAAGGTATAGGTTGTCCCTGTGCAGAAAATATTTGCGCTCTCGCAGGGTATGATGGTGAGAGGGTTCAGGGGAATCTGATGCGCAAGTTTGCCCCGGATCATCGTGTCCCCGCTGTTTGGGTGAAAGTTTGCCGGGTATGAACCTGCGGTTTTGCTAAAAGCCCAGTTGGGACACGCATTGATGAGAAAGAATGCGGCGAAAAAATATAAACGGGAAAACAAGGTAAAAAGTTTTGCTCAACAAAGTTATTAAAACCATAACAACCCTAACTAAATGTAAGGAGCAGGATTTATGATAAAAGTTGCCTGGCAGATCAATCAACTCTTGATACATCCCCCGCAAACACAAGACAAATCCAAACCGGATTCATCGTTTGTTGAAAACTTAATCTTAATCCGTCGGAAAATCCGGGGTGGATTTAATAATTTTGAATAAAAATTAGAAGCAATGGCAGCTTTAAAAGTTGGAGACAAGGCCCCTGATTTTCAGGTCACTGATCAGGACGGCGGGGCGATCAGCCTCAAAGATTTCAGAGGAAGCAAGCTGATACTGTATTTTTATCCGAAGGACGATACCCCGGGTTGCACAGCCGAAGCCTGTAACCTTAAAGATAACTACCTGGCTCTGAAGAAGAAAGGGTTTAAAGTTTTAGGCGTCAGCGCTGATTCGGAAGCAGCCCATAAAAAATTTATTGCAAAATACGTATTACCTTTTGCCCTTATCCCGGATAAAGAGAAAACAATTCTCAAGGCATATGGTGCATGGGGAAAGAAAAAACTCTACGGTAAGGAATATGAAGGCATCATCCGGACCACCTACGTCATTGACGAAAAAGGGGTGATTGCTAAAGTCTTTACCAAAGTTGATACTAAAAACCACTCGCAGCAGATCCTTGATGAGATGGGTAATTAAACAAAAGGAGGAACAATGTCACAGGAAGTGAACAAAGAAAAAGTAAAAGCCCTTCAGCTTACACTCGATAAGCTTGAAAAGGCATATGGAAAAGGAACCATCATGCGCCTTGGCGAAAATGCCATTGAAGCGGTGGAAGTGATTTCAACCGGATCGATCGGGCTGGATATTGCTCTTGGTGTGGGTGGATTGCCAAAAGGCAGGGTGATTGAGATCTATGGCCCTGAATCATCAGGAAAGACAACTCTGGCATTGCATGCTATCTCAGAAGCTCAGAAAGCAGGCGGTATTGCGGCCTTTATTGACGCAGAACATGCGTTTGACCGTTTCTATGCCCAGAAACTGGGAGTGGATGTGGAGAATCTCCTGGTGTCCCAGCCTGATAACGGTGAGCAGGCGCTTGAGATAACCGAAAACCTGATACGTTCAGGAGCGATCGACATCATCGTGATCGACTCGGTCGCTGCCCTCACTCCCAAAAGCGAGATAGAAGGGGAGATGGGTGATTCAAAAATGGGCCTTCAGGCACGCCTGATGTCCCAGGCTCTCAGAAAATTGACCTCGACAATCAGTAAAACACAGACCTGTTGTATTTTTATCAACCAGCTCCGTGAAAAGATCGGTGTCATGTTCGGCAATCCCGAGACGACAACAGGAGGAAACGCGCTGAAATTCTATGCCTCCGTGCGGCTCGACATCCGCAAGATAACCCAGTTAAAAGAAGGGGAAGAAGCGGTAGGTAACAGGGTCAGGGTGAAAGTGGTAAAAAATAAAGTTGCCCCGCCTTTCAGAAAAGCTGAGTTTGACATCATTTTTGGCGAAGGTATTTCCAAGTGTTACGAGATTCTAGACCTTGCAGTTGATAACAACCTGGTAAAGAAAAGCGGTTCATGGTTCAGCTACGGGGAGACCAAATTGGGCCAGGGCAGGGATGCGGTGAAAAAGCTCATCCAGGATAATCCTGAACTCATGGAAGAACTTGAAGGAAAGATCAAAGAACTTCTTAAAGTCCAGAAGTAGCATGAGAATTATAAGCTTTTGTGCCGTTTGCCTGCTGATGGTGTTGAGCCTGGCCTGCCACCGGGGGGAAGATAAACATGGTAAAATCAGCCGGGAAGACTCACTCAGGGTCGCTCTTGAGGATCTGAATAAACAGTTATCGTCAAATGACAAGGATCCTGATCTTTACCAGCGGCGGGCCAAGGTTTACATTGCGGTGAAGGAGATCAACCAGGCGCTTAATGATATCAACAAGGCCTTGCAGATCCAGCCGAAAAAAGCAGAATACTATATAACCCTTTCGGATATTTACATGCTGATGGGTCAGCCCCAGAACTGCGAGGAATCACTTTTGAAAGCTCTCTCGGTTGATCCGAAAAACCTGACCGCCAATCTTAAACTGGCCAACCTTTACCTGATCCTCAAGGATTACAGGAAAGTCAATGAATATGTTAAAGCAGTGCTTGAACTCGACAAAACCAATACTACGGTAAGGTTTACCCGGGCCATGGCTTTGCTGGAGACCGGCGATACGGCTCATGCAGTCGGCGACCTTATGGATGCCGTAAGGATGAACCCCCGGTACTTTGATGCTTATATGCTGTTGGGCGAACTTTTTGCCACAAGGCACGATCCCCTGTCAGCAGGTTATTTCAATAATGCTCTCAGGATCCGTCCCAACAGCAAGGAGGCTTTGTATAATCTCGGGATGTTCTACCAGGAAAGCGGCCAGTATTTCAAGGCCATTGGGACCTATGAGATCCTGGCCCGGACCGATACCTCTTTCAGGGACGCATTATACAATATAGGTTACATCAACCTGGTGTATCTGCAGGATTACAGTAAGGCGGTGGAGTATTTCACAAAAGCTATTGCAAAGGACCCGGGACATGCCGAATCCTGGTACAACAGGGGCTTAAGTTATGAGCAGCTTAAGGAATACCAGAAAGCTTATGATGATTACCAGAAGTCACTAAAGCTCAAGGTTAACTTTGACAAGGCGATTGAAGGCCTTAACAGGCTGGATAAAGTAATGAAGAAATAAACGGGAGCAGTTCCTGCATCCTTAAGCCGCAGGATTAGTATTATTTTGCTGCAACTTCGGCTTTCAGGCCTTTAAGTTCTTCCAGAAGTTTGTCACTGGCAGCTACGAGATCTTCGAATAAACCTGGTAGTCCGTTCTTTTCCTGGTTCTTGGCCATTTCATCCAGTTTACGGGAAAGTTCAATACACAATGGGTCCTGAAAGTTGGCAATAACGCCTTTAAGGCTGTGTGCATTGAATTTAAGCTGGACGAAATCAAGATCTTCAATGTTTTTCCTCATCTTCTGGATCCTTTCCGGGTATTCTTCAAAGAATATATCAATGATCTCAATGATCGTTTCCTTGTCGAAATACTGAAAATTCTGGTTAAGCTTCTGCCGGTCTATCATAATACCTCGTTTGCTGCAAATATAAAATTAAGTTTTTAAAAGAAAAATTATTGGGCTATTGATACAACCGATGGGGCAGATGGGTTATAATCTTTCATATGCAAGTCGGGTGCATTTGAAAAGCTGGTCTGCAACCAGGGTACTCCCACTTCGGGCGTAGGATAAACATAAATACTGAACAGGAAGGTGGGGAAGATAAGGCTTTCATTCCTTATCAGGAATCCTACACCCAGTTCAGTATAGAACCTTGTCTGGAACAGGTTTGCATAGCCGTCACTTTTAAATCCTCCGGCAAATATCCCTGTCAGAGCGAACCTGAAACCATAAAAATACCAGGGTGTAAACATGACAGTTGAAAAATACATTGAAATGGAGTTAACCCCCTTGAAAACCGTATCGGTGCTGTATTTGTTGATATGTATATCCTGGTCTATATAGGTAAAGTCCAGGTTGTTGCTGCGCCTTAGGAATCCCTGCCTGTAAGTCGTAAGAATATATGTCCTGAATTTATACCGTTTGTCGGGCGTAAAGTAAAGGTAGCTCATGTAATTAAGCCTTGCTATGAACACCCCGTCTTCTATAGCCCTGTGGTTGTAGTACCATCCCAGGTCGATACGGCCCTGCAGGTAACCGAAATTCTTTATGAAATTACCCTGAGAATAAGTAACCCCTGAGTAAAGACGGGTGTAAAAATTCGTGAACTGAGGGCCGAAAGTCAGCTGTATAAGCCTTCCGTAGGGTATGTTCTCTGTTTTGCCGAAATTCAGAAAGTAATCAATGAGGTAGTAATTGTTCCTTGAGAACGCCACACTCCCCAACACCTGTGTCATGTCATAATAACCCCGGTTGGAATCAACTGTAATGCTTGGTCTTTCGAGGAATGTGCCGGCCTGGAAGGATGCGGAGGCTATGAACCGGGTCGGGATCTTGTATTCAGCAATCTGGTATGATCGCCCGAACCATAAATATCCTGAACTCGATTTGCTGAATTTCCACCAATCTTCGTGAATGTCATAGGCCAGTTTATTGTACTGGTATGAGATCCCCCCTGCATATTTTGTCCTGTTGGTGACAAAAGGGCGGTCAATCCACACTCCGATATTGACCTGGTGCATATCATCCTGGTGATAACTCAGGGTTAAATCGGTGAAAGTCCCCAGGATATTAGTATAAGTATAGGAAAATCCGTCAAACCTTGCGAAAGGCGCCCTGAACCTGTCAAAAGAAAAATCAAGTGAAAGCCGGTCGCCCAGCCCTCCGAAGTTGGCATCGAACAACCTGAGACCCATCTTCTTGGTTGTAAGAACAGGAATCACAGCGCCGATAGACCAAACATCTTTTGTTACAACAAGAACATCCACCGAATCATCACTTTCGGTAGGTATAACGGTAACCCTCGCATCATCTATATAACTGAGATCCTTTAAAATACGTTCCTGGTCGGCCATGACATAAGGGTCAAGAGCCTGCCCCTGCCTGATCAGGGCCATTTTTTTTATTACAAAAGGAGCTGACTGAATGTGAACTACATTCAGAAATTTTCCGAAGCCGGTGGTTGGCTGCCTTGCAGTATCAATTACGGTAGGGCCGAAAGGGTCAAGTGAGACTACACGTATCCTCCGTATAATCTTACCCTCATACTGTTTATATGGATTTTCACTTGCCAAAGCCTGGACTGTATCGGGCAGGGTGCTGATCTGTGGCGCGACAAATGCCAGGCTGTAAAGCATCTTAGTAAACTTATGACGCTTAAAGCGCTGGTATATGGAATCAAAAAAATTCTTTGTCTTTTTAACGGATTTATTTCCGTTCATGATGCTGTCCTCGCTGGGAGCCAGCATCGATTTGGGCTTTTCAGGTACCTGGGCGAATAACGAACCACTGCTGAAACAGCAAAGGCCAAGCAGCAGAATAAAACAGACCGTCGCACGCCTTCCCCTGCTTTTCATGTCGACATAAGGAAGATTACCGTAAATTGAGCGAATTGATAATGCCCTGCAGCTTATCGTTCAGTTTTTTCTCGGTTGCAGGGAAGTCCTGTTTGCAGGCAAGTACCTCACGGATCCCGAAATAGAATTTGATCTTGGGCTCAGTCCCCGAAGGCCTCACACTGATCACGCTGCCATCCTCAGTGAAAAACTGAAGCACATTGGATTTCGGCAGATGGATTAAGCTTTCTTTTTTATTAACAAGGTCTTTTTCGATCAGGCTGTCATAATCCTTGATGGTTACCACCTTGCTGCCATTGATCTCTGCAGGCGGATTTTTGCGGTAATCTATCATCATCTGCCTGATCTCCCCGGCGCCGGACTGCCCCTTGCGAGTTACCGAAAGCAGGGATTCTTTATAGAACCCGTATTTTACATAGATCTCGATGAGGAGGTCATAAAGTGATTTGCCCTGTGAAACGGTCCAGGCCAGTGTTTCCGCGATCAGGGCGCAGGCGCCGACAGCGTCTTTATCACGCACGAAATCACCGGCAAGGTAGCCGTAGCTTTCTTCGCCCCCGATAATGAACTCTTCCACACCCTCGGTCCGCCGTATAACGTCGGCAATATATTTAAACCCTGTAAGCACATCGTAATATTTCAGGTTGAACGAAACTGCAATATCCTTAAGTAGTTCTGAAGTCACTATGGTCTTAACAATGAACTGTTTTCCATTGAGCCTTCCCAGCTCTTTCCACCTGGTGATCACGTAATAGAACAGCAATGATGCAGTCTGGTTCCCGTTCAGAAGGATCATTTTCCCTTCATTGTCGCGCACTGCAATCCCCACACGGTCTGCGTCGGGATCCGTAGCCATGACCAGGTCGGCATGGAGTTGTTCGGCAAGTTTCATTCCCATATCCAATGCCGAATGTTCTTCGGGGTTAGGGCTCTTCACCGTGGGGAAGTTCCCGTCGGCTATCATCTGTTCGGGTACAGGATGGATATTTTCAAACCCGAATCGCCTCAGAATTTCAGGAACCATTACCCGCCCTGTGCCGTGAAGCGGTGTATATACTATTTTAAGGTCTTTATGCTTGCGGATGACATCCGGGGAAAGTGAAAGGGTTTTCAGTCTGGCAAGGTAAGCCTCATCTATCTCCCTGCCTATGCTTATGATGTTTTCCCTGCTGCCCTGCCACTTGACCTGGTCTATGGAGGAGATCTTCTCAACCTCCCTGATCACGTTTTCATCATGGGGTGCAATAAACTGGGCGCCATCATCCCAGTATGCCTTGTAACCATTGTATTCCTTGGGATTATGGGAAGCGGTGATCATAACCCCGCTCTGGCATCCCAGCTGCCTTACAGCGAAGGAAAGCTCAGGGGTAGGCCGGAGGTCATCAAAAAGGTAGACTTTGAATCCATTGGCAGCGAGGACTTCCGCAGTGATCTCTGCAAAATACCTGCTGTTATTGCGGCTGTCGTGGGCGATAGCCATTTTATGTTCAAGCCCGGGGAACATCCTGATCACATAGTTGGCCAGACCCTGGGTTGCCATTCCTACGGTATATTTATTCATGCGGTTGGTGCCGTCGCCCATAACGCCTCTCAGCCCGCCTGTCCCGAATTCAAGTATACGGTAAAATGAATCGGCCAGTTCGGCAGGATTGCTCGCTATCATTTCCTTCACCCTCGACCTGGTTCCTTCATCGAAATTACCTTGTGTCCAGGATTTTGCTTTTTCTAATATGCTTTGGTCCATAATGTTTGTTAGATTCAATGTTCAAGATAGGTAGCGAGGTAGCGAGAAGCGAGGTAGCGAAAATTTTGCTTTTTCATAAGTGACTTTCTCAATTCATTTTATAATTGCTTTATTTTTTTCTATAACTTCACTATTTCGCTACCTCGCTTTTCGCTACCTCGCTTCTCGCTACCTCGCTACCTTTTATTTCGCTATTTCGCTATTTAATTTTATTATACACTCCTCCATGCTGTCTTTCCAGTATGGTATTCCGATGCCGAACCTCTCCTTGAACCTGGTCTTGTTAAGGACCGAGTAGAAGGGGCGGGGAGCTGGTAGAGGATAGTCTTTAGTTTCAACAGGAGTAATAACGCATGGAATCGCCGAAAATGATATGATCGCCCTGGCAAAATCGTACCAGCTGGCTACTCCTTCATTTGCATAATGGAAAATCTCAACACCTTCATGCCCTTCGAGCCTGGGGATGACCTGCAGGATTGCAGACGCCAGGTCCCTGGCGTAAGTGGGGCAACCAATCTGGTCGAATACCACATTCAGCTTACCTCTTTCCTTTCCGTATTTCATTATTGTCTTGACGAAATTATTCCCAAAAGATGAATACAGCCAGGAAGTCCTGAAGATTAGGCCGTTCTGGCAACTGCTCAGCATCTGGGTTTCACCAGCATATTTGGACCTTGCGTAACTTGATTCCGGTTCGGGGGTATCTGTCTCAATATAGGGGCGGTACCCTTTGCCTCCGAAAATATAATCTGTTGAAATATGGATCAGCAAAGCATTGAACTCTCCACAGGCATTCGACAGGTTCCTGACTGCAAGTGAATTAATCTTCAACGCGAGATCAGGCTCCTGTTCGGCCTTGTCAACGGCAGTGTAGGCGGCGCAATTCAGCACGACATCAGGATGCATTCCGTTAAAATATTCAGAAACAGCCTGCATATCGGTAATGTCCAGTTCCTCCACATCAGTGAAGGTGAACTGGTAAGCGGGAAATTTCTTCTCCAGGAGTTTCAGTTCATTCCCTAATTGGCCTTTTGAGCCTGTAATCAATATTTTTAATTGTTCTGACATATTCATTTTGTTAAGTAGCGAGAAGTGAGAAGCGAGGTAGCGAAACAGGTAGCGAAAATTTTCGAAATAAATTTCGCTTCTCGCTACCTCACTGCTTATATTATAGTCTTAAAATACGCTATCGTCCTCTTCAACCCTTCCTCCAGTGGAATTGTGGGTTCCCAGCCGAGTTCCTTTTTTGCAAGCGTGATGTCCGGTTTGCGTTGCAGGGGGTCGTCGGATGGAAGTGGCATGAAAACAAGTTTCGAATGTGAACCGGTAAGTTTTAATACCAGTTCGGCCAGTTCGATCATTGTAAATTCTCCCGGGTTGCCTATATTGACAGGGCCGGTAAAATCTTCACGCGAGTTCATCAGCCTCACCATTCCTTCAAGAAGATCGTCCACATAACAGAAAGAACGCGTTTGACTTCCGTTTCCGTATATGGTGATGTCTTCGCCCTTCAAAGCCTGGACGATGAAATTGGAAACCACCCTGCCATCGTGTGGATGCATCTTCGGACCATAGGTGTTGAAGATCCTCATAAGCTTTATCCTCACATTGTTTTGCTGATGGTAATTCATGAACAGGGTTTCGGCAACCCTCTTGCCCTCATCATAGCATGAACGAAGCCCTATGGGATTTACATGCCCCCAGTAGCTTTCGGTCTGTGGATGGATCTCAGGATCACCGTAGACTTCACTGGTACTTGCCTGCAGGACCTTGGCCCGTATACGTTTGGCCAGTCCCAGCATATTGATGGCCCCCATGACCGAGGTTTTCACTGTTTTAATGGGGTTGTACTGATAATGTACAGGGGAAGCGGGACATGCCAGGTTGTAGATCTCATCCACCTCTATGAAGAACGGCATGGTGACATCATGCCTGATCAGCTCGAAAAAGGGATTTTTAAGCAGGTTGACGACATTCTGTTTTTGCCCTGTGAAATAATTATCCAGGCAAACCACTTCATGGCCCTGGTTCAGGAGTTTCTCGCAAAGTTGGGACCCGAGAAATCCTGCTCCGCCGGTAACTAAAATTTTCTTTTTGATCATACCTTTCATTGTTTAAATGAAAAGACCTAACAGCAAGATGAAACTGTTAGGCCTTTCGATTTCATGTTCAGGTTACTTTGATGTATTTATGCCTATGCAAAAATAATCGAAGTTTTTCTTCTTTATTTCATTGACTTCGTAGATGTTACGCCCATCAAAGATGACCGCTGTCTTCAGCAGTTTCCTCATAACGTTAAAATTCGGGAATTTGAACTCAGGCCATTCAGTGATCATCAGCAGGCAATCGGCATCGATCAGAGCATCATACTGGTCGGCTGCATATTCGATCTTGTCGCCCAGTATCCTTTTGGTCTCATGCATGGCAACGGGGTCATAGGCTTTAACCTTTGCACCGGCATCCAGGAGTTTCTTGATGATGACAAGTGAAGGAGCCTCGCGCATGTCGTCGGTCTGAGGTTTGAATGAAAGTCCCCAGAGACCCACGGTCTTGCCTTTAAGGTCGCCATTGAAATACTTGTTGATCTTATTGAACATGACCGATTTCTGATCATCATTCACCGCTTCAACGGCTTTCAGAACCCTGAGTGAATATTTAAAATCATCCCCGGTATGAATGAGAGCTTTCACATCTTTCGGGAAACAGCTACCGCCGTATCCTGCCCCGGGATAAATGAACTTGTTACCGATGCGGGAATCGGATCCAATGCCTTTGCGTACCATGTTGATATCGGCGCCTACGATCTCGCAGAGGTTTGCAATATCATTCATGAAGCTGATCTTGGTGGCGAGCATTGAGTTTGCTGCATATTTGGTCATTTCGGCCGAAACAATATCCATGAAGATCACAGGATGGCCGTTCAATGTAAACGGTTTATACAAGGCTTTCATGAGTTCTTCAGCCCTTGGCGAATCGCAACCAACCACGATACGGTCGGGTTTCAGGAAGTCGTCAACTGCAGCTCCTTCTTTCAGGAACTCAGGATTCGAGGCTACGTCGAAATCGACTTTAACGCCTCTTTTATCCAGTTCGTCCCTGAGTGCTTTCCTGACTTTTTCGGCGGTGCCGACGGGAACAGTACTTTTTGTGACTATCAGTAAGTAGTCATTCATGTATTTCCCGCAATCACGGGCAACGGAAATGACATACTGAAGATCGGCGCTGCCGTCTTCGTCAGGAGGCGTACCCACTGCACTGAAGACCACTTCACAGTCAACCAAAGCATCTCTCAGACTCGTTGTGAATGAAAGCCTGCCTTTCTTTACATTCCTGTGAACCATTTCTTCCAGTCCCGGTTCATAGATTGGGATGATCCCCTGGTTCAGATTATCGATCTTCTTTTTATCAATGTCAACGCAGGTGACTTCAATACCGACTTCAGCGAAACATGTTCCTGTTACGAGACCGACGTAACCGGATCCAACGATGGCAACTTTCATAGAGGATTGGTTTTGGTTTAAGTTTTTAGATTTGGGTTAAGCAAATGTAAAAATAAAACAAAAACCATAACATTACAACCTTAACATTAAAAAATTATATCTGAAGGCGGGTTTGTATCTCCTGTACGTCCCGCTTAAGTTTTTTAACTGTTTCGAGCAGCGCCTTGTTATCGTTCTCAGGATTATCCGGAATTTTCGGGCTGATATAGTGGACGAACTGCCAGATTTCCCTGATACTGTTTACCGGCAGGTCATACGGTTCATAAGCAGGGTTTAATGAATGCAGTCTCAGGGTTCCATCTTCCTTCAGCCTGTTCTCGACCACTTTGAACACTATTCCCTCATCCGCAGTCAATATAATATAAGCATCCTTGTCCTTGATCGAGTTCCAGTCCTGGAGGAACATTCCTGTAACATAGGCCCCCTGGGGGATTGGAAGCATGGAATCCCCGCTGACCTGGAAACTCCGGTATTTCTTTTGTTTTGAAAGAAACGGCAGCCTGAACGTTGGCAGTATGCTGATATATTCGGGATCGGCGAAGCCCGTTGCATAGCCTGCTTTTGCTTTTTCTGAGACCAGTTCGATGTTTTCCTCATTGTCTGTACCCACGGTGGTGGTCAGTATCCTGAGGTTTGAACCTTTGATGAAGACATCGTACCCCCTTTCAAGCTGCCTCACCTGGCTTTCGGGCAGGCTGCAAAGATCTACCTTGATCAGGGTATCGATTGCGACGTTGAAAAATTTTGACAGAATGATCAGGGCTTCGAAGCCCGGTTGCGCAATGGCATTTTCGTAACCACTTAAGGTTGAGCGTTTCATGTTGAGGGCATCGGCCACATCGTCCTGGGTCTGGCCACGGCGCCTGCGTAAGAATTTTATATTACTGCTGAAAAACATATTTGAAAATTTTGAAAAAATGATTATATTGTAGGCTAAAAAATGATTAAAAACGCATCAAAGATAATAAAAGAAATAGAAAAATAGAGAAATAATAAAAAAAAGGTAGCGAAAACAGGTAGCGAGGTAGCGAAAAGCGAGGTAGCGAAAAAAAATTAAAAATCGATATTACTTTTTAATGTGGGGCGGATAAAGAAGAAAAGGAAGAGATATGAAACGATATGATGTAAATGAGTTTAATCAGGTTATGAGGGCACGGACAAGAGACTTTGCAATTCGGATTTTTAATGCAATTGGGATGTTGAAGCTTAGTGAGATTAGCAGGATTCCTGTAAAACAGCTCATTAATAGCTCATCATCGGTTGCTGCAAATTACCATTCTGCCACAAGGGGAAGATCAGCTGCCGAATACTATTCGAAGGTATGCATAGTGGTTGAGGAATGTGATGAAACAATATTCTGGATCGATTTTCTTGTTGCGACCGGTATTTTGAAAGTAGAGGCGGTTCAGGGAATATCGGCCGAAGCAGACGAACTTCTCAAAATCTTCTCAACCATTAAGAAGAAACTTAAAATCAAACGGTATAATAATACCTGATTTCGCTATCCCGCTTCTCGCTACCTCGCTACCTGATTTCGCTACCTCGCTTCTCGCTACCTCGCTACCTGATTTCGCTACCTCACTTCTCGCTACCTCGCTACCTGTTTTTTCGCTACCTCGCTTCTCACTACCTCGCTACCTGATTTCGCTACCTCGCTTCTCACTACCTCGCTACCTGATTTCGCTACCTCGCTTCTCACTACCTCGCTACCTATTATCGTACAGACCATGATTTTACTAAATCGCAATATCGTCCACCTTGACCTCGACACCTTCTTCGTGTCGGTGGAAAGGCTCATTAATCCTGCCCTGGTGGGGAAGCCTGTGCTGATCGGCGGGACCTCCGACCGGGGTGTGGTGGCGAGCTGCAGCTACGAGGCGAGGAAGTTCGGGGTGCATTCGGCCATGCCGATGAAGATGGCGCGCACGCTTTGCCGGGATGCCCTGATCGTTCGGGGGGATATGGAGCTGTATTCAAAGTATTCACACGATGTAACGGATATCATTGCCGAGAAGGCGCCGATGTACGAGAAGGCTTCCATCGATGAACATTATATCGATGTGAGCGGGATGGACCGCTTTTTCGGGACGCTGAGGTGGACGCATGAGCTGAGGCAGAGCATCATTAAGAATACAGGCCTGCCTATTTCGTTCGGGCTTTCGGTGAACAAAACGGTCTCGAAGATCGCTACGGGGGAAGCCAAGCCAAACGGGGAACTTCAGGTGCAGCGCGAGGCGGTGAAGTCTTTCCTGGACCCCCTGTCGATCAGGAAGATACCGATGATAGGCGACAAGACCTACCGCCTGCTGAGGTCCATGGGCATAGTCACTATAGCAACCCTCAGCCAGATCCCGGTGGAGATGATGGAAAGGGTGATGGGGAAGAACGGGATCGTGATCTGGGAGAAGGCTAACGGACAGGATTCCACGCCCGTGGTGCCGTATTCGGAGAGCAAATCGATCAGCACCGAGACGACCTTCGAACAGGATTCCATAGATATTATAAAGATGAAGGAGAAACTGGTGAAGATGGTCGAAAAGATAGCTTTCGAACTGAGAGACCAGCAGAAACTCACATCCTGCGTCACGGTGAAGATCCGCTATTCGAACTTCGATACGCATACCCTTCAGAAACATGTGCCCTACACGGCATTCGACCATATCCTGATCCCGCTGGTGAAGGAACTGTTCGACCGCCTCTACCAGCGCCGCATGCTGATCCGCCTCATCGGTGTGCGCTTCAGCGGGCTGGTAGCAGGCAATCCGCAGTTGAACATGTTCGAGGACAGCAGCGAGATGATCAGCCTTTACCAGGCTCTCGACAAGGTGAGGAACAAGTACGGGCAGAAGATCATCAGGAGGGGGGTGGCTTATTCAGGTAGCGAGGTAGCGAGAAGCGAGGTAGCGAAAAAACAGGTAGCGAGGTAGCGAGAAAACAGGTAGCGAGGTAGCGAAAAAACAGGTAGCGAGGTAGCGAGAAAACAGGTAGCGAGGTAGCGAGAAGTGAGGTAGCGAAATGCGAATAAATAAAGAATACAGTGTTACTTTTTATCAACAGGGGATTAAGAGGGAAAGGAGCAATATGAAAAAAGCAATCAGGCAGGATGAGGGGATCATTTCCCGGATTTACTTTATCAGGGGCAGAAAAATCATGCTCGATAGTGACCTGGCAGAAATTTACGGAGTGGAAACAAGGCAGTTGAACCAGGCCGTTAAAAGAAATATTGATCGGTTTCCTGAAGATTTTTTGTTTCAGATTTCCTATGAAGAGGTACTCAACTTGATATCACAAATTGTGATATCAAGTTCTAAAACCATTGACAATCCTGATGATTCCATCTTGATATCGCAATTTGCGACATCAAGATGGGGAGGCAAAAGAAAACTCCCATTTGTATTCACAGAACATGGGGCATTGATGCTTGCCAGCGTATTAAGCAGCCGCATTGCCATTCAGGCCAGTATCTGTGTAGTTCGTGCTTTTGTGAAACTCAGGGAGATTCTTGCAATGCACCAGGAATTATCTGAAAAAATCAATGACCTTGAAAAACGGACATTTGAACAACTTGACCAGCATTCTGAGCAATTAGTACTCGTGTTCGAGGCCCTCAGGGATTTGGTCCGCCAGAAGGACGAGCCCCGCAACCCCATCGGCTTTAAAATTAACACAAAATAATTTCGCCATTTCGCTACCTCACTTCTCGCTACCTCGCTACCTATTATGTACATCAACTGCCACTCATATTACTCTCTCCGCTACGGAACATTTTCGGTTGAAAAGCTGGTTGACGAAGCGGTGCGCTGCGGGGTGAAAGCCCTGGCGCTTACCGATATCAATAACTCCACGGGTATCATGGAGTTCATCCAGGTTTGTACCGATAAGGGGATCAAGCCGATAGCCGGGATGGAATTTCGCAGGGATGATGAACTGCTGTATGTTGGACTGGCCAGGAACAACGAGGGGTTCAGGGAGTTGAATGATTATTTGAGCCGGCACAATATACGGAACCAGCCTTTGCCCGACCGGCCGGAAATCATGGAGAATGTATTTTGGATATTGCCCCTTCAAGGTAGCGAGAAGCGAGAAGCGAGAAGCGAAATTTCGCTACCTCGCTACCTCGCTACTTCGCCACCTGTTTTTTCGCTACCTCGCTACCTCGCTACCTCGCTACCTGATAATTTCATAGGAGTCCCTCCCTCCTCCATGAACCGACTGGTTCTTTCAAGGTCACGCCACCTCCTGGACCGCATGGTGATCTTTTCACCGGTGACAGTGCTGGATGAGAAGAGCTATGAACTCCACAGGAACTTCCGGGCGGTGGATAAGAATTTGCTGCTGAGCCGGTTGGAACCGGGGCAGCTGGCTTCTCCCGACGAGGTCATGAGACCCATGGACGAGCTGCTGGAACCTTACCGGGAGTTCCCGGGGATCATCCGTAATACCGAAAGGCTGATAGAGGATTGCAGCATTGGCTTCGACTTCAGGGAGTGCAAGAACAAGCGGACTTTCACGGGGAATGTATATGATGACCATGTGCTGCTGGAGAAGCTGGCGCTGGACGGTTTGCAGTACCGCTATGGGAAGGGGAATGTAGAAGCTCTGAACCGGATCCGGCATGAGCTCGGTATCATTTCGAAGATGGGTTTTGGAGCGTATTTCCTTATTGCATGGGATATAATAAGGTATTCCATGTCGAGGGGATTTTATCATGTCGGCCGGGGGAGTGGAGCAAATTCAATAGTTGCTTATTGCTTGAAAATCACAGATGTTGACCCCATTGACCTCGATCTTTACTTTGAGCGCTTCATAAACCCCAAACGGACCTCGCCCCCCGACTTCGACATAGATTACTCCTGGAAGGAAAGGGACGAGGTGCTGGACTATATCTTCAAACGTTACGGGCACGAACATACCGCCCTGCTGGGGGCCATGTCGACCTTCCGCGACCGCTCCATCATCCGTGAACTGGGAAAGGTGCACGGGCTCCCCAAGCAGGAGATGGACCTCTTTATCAAGCATCCCGAGGATGCCATCCACAAGAATCATATCATAAAGAAGATCAATGAGCTGGGGGAGATGATGGCTGATTTCCCGAACATGCGCACCATTCATGCGGGGGGGGTGTTGATCTCGGAGCAGCCGATCACCTGTTTTACGGCCCTCGACCTGCCTCCCAAGGGTTTTCCCACCACCCAGTTCGATATGTACGTGGCCGAGGACATAGGTTTCGAGAAGCTGGATATACTGAGCCAGAGGGGGATAGGTCATATTTACGAAACGGCTTCCATCGTGATGAAGAACAGGAACCTGAGCGTGGATGTGCACAGGATCAATGAGTTCAAGGTGGATGAGGGAGTGAAAAATCTCCTGAGGGTGGGTAGGACTATAGGCTGCTTCTACGTGGAAAGCCCGGCCATGCGCGGATTGCTGAAGAAGCTGCATTGCGACAACTACCGTAGCCTGGTGGCGGCAAGTTCCATCATCAGGCCGGGGGTGGCGAGATCGGGGATGATGAGGGAATACATTTTCAGGTTCCATAACCCGGGGAAGTTCAAGTATATGCACCCCATCATGGAGGAGCAGCTGAAGGAGACCTATGGGGTGATGGTGTACCAGGAGGATGTGCTGAAGATCTGCCATCATTTCGCGGGCCTCGACCTGGCTGATGCCGATGTGCTGAGGCGGGCTATGAGTGGCAAGTATCGCTCAAAGAAAGAGTTACAGAGGATAGTTGATAAATTCTTTGAGAATTGCCGCAAATCGGGATACCCCGAAGAAGTGACAAAGGAGGTATGGAGGCAGATCGAATCCTTTGCCGGTTATTCCTTTTCAAAGGCTCATTCGGCTTCCTACGCCGTTGAGAGTTACCAGAGCCTTTACCTGAAGGCCCATTATCCCCTGGAGTTCATGGTGGGAGTGATCAACAACTTCGGAGGGTTCTATCCTTCATGGGTGTATTTCAATGAGGCAAAGAACCAGGGGGCTAAGATCCATCCGCCCTGCGTGAACCGGGGGGAGTTCAGAACCTGCATCAGAGGGGAGGATGTGTACGTGGGGTTCATTCATATCAATGGACTCGAGACGGCGGTGGGGAAGGCCATAGAGGCAAGTCGGCAGTCAGCAACAGGCAGTCTGCAGTCTGCAGTCTGCAGTCTGCAGTTGGCAACAGTTGAATACCGCGACCTGGAGGATTTCATTCACCGCATACAGCCTCCGCTGGAGCAGGTTGTCATACTGATCAGGGCAGGAGCGTTCCGTTTCACCGGTAAGCCTAAAGCTTTGCTGCTGTGGGAGGCGCATATGCTGATCGGAAACCGCGAACCGCGAACCGTGAACCGGAAAAAGGGATCACGGGTCACGGATCACGATTCACGGATCACGAGTCACGAGTCACGATTCACGGATCACGGTTCATTGGGCCGCCGTGACCATAATAAGGAGCAGTCTCTGGCTGCAGATCATGCGGCGGCTTATTCGGGCCGGACAGGGGAACGCAATGATCACGGCATGCCGGAAGCAAACCGCTCCCTCTTCCAGGCGCAGCCTAAGAAATTTGAATTACCTGCTCTTGAACAGAGCATTCTGGAGGAAGTTTACGACGAGATCGAACTGCTGGGCTGGCCGGTATCCCATTCATATTTCGAACTGCTTGAAACCCCGTTCAGGGGCGAGGTCATGGCCCGGGAGATGATTGGGAAGGTGGGGAAAACAGTGCGTATGCTTGGCCTGCTCGTCACGATCAAATATGTACGCACGGTAAGGAAGGAATGGATGCACTTCGGCACCTTCATTGATTTCGAAGGTCAGTTCTTTGATACGGTACATTTTCCCCGGGCAGTGGAACAGTACCCATTCCGGGGCGAAGGGGTGTACCTGATCATGGGTAAGATCGTCGAGGAGTTCGGTTTTCCCAGTCTCGAGGTTGGTAAGATGGCTAAAATGCCATTAAAAAAAGACCCGAGGAGCTAAGCAAAAAGCCCGGATCCGGATAGGAGCCAGGACTTTAAATAAAGTCTGTTCTTGTTTAGGATCAGGACCTTAATCCTATTATATATTGTGTGCCGGAGGGTACTTCAAGAGTCTTTATCCCATGGAGGCCTGCAGCCATCATCCAGCCGCCGATCTCATCCCGGGTATAGGTATCGCCATGCTTTGTTCCCACCAGCATGTTGATGGCAAAGACAGCTCCCTGAAGGGGTTCTGTACGGTCTTCACTCATCAGGTGATCCATGATCACAAGCTGCCCTCCCGGAAGGAGAGCGTCGGCTCCTTTTTTAATCAGCTGCCTGTTCTCCTCCGGATTATTAATATGGATGATCGCCGACATCAGCACCAGGTCGAAGCCTGAACCAAGATCGTCGCTCAGGTAATCCCCTGAAACCGTTATGACACAATGCCCGAGGTTTGCCTTGTCAATATATTTCTGGGTAACAGGGACCACGTTTGGCAGGTCAAAGACCACCCCATGTATGGCCGGATTTTTTTCGATAAAACCGAAAGTAAAGGCTCCGGATCCTCCGCCTACGTCAAGACTGCGTTTTACTTTTGAAAGCTCAAGTACGGAAGCCAACTCCCTGCCCTGGGCAACACCCCGGGCATGCATGGCGGCTATGAAAGACTCAATCCAGTCAGAGCCCCTCTCATTGAAGTTGTCTTCGAGGTCAAGAGCCGAACCTTTCCTGATGACCTGTGTAAGAGTGCTCCATTTTCGCCAGAGGTCGGCTGAATGTCCAAGACCTCCAAGAAAAGCAGGAGATGAGGAGACCAGGAATTTCTCGGAAAAGGATGAGTTGGTGAAAAGCCCGTGGTTCTTAGCAAGCAATCCCAGGGACACAAGCACGTTCATCAGCCTGTCGGTCGCCCTGGCATTGGAATTTATCAGGGATGCCAGGCCAGTTGAAGAAAAAGATTTACTCGACAAATGGTCGAATATCCTCAGTTCATGGGCTGTAAGCAGTATGCGACTGAGACGGAAACCACTTACGATTTCCATGAGTTCAGCTGGGTTGTCTATTTTCTTCATTTAATCCCGAGTGTTGAAACGCCCTGTTCATAAATTATATCCACCGGGATCTTCGCAGTCTGGAGACGGCTGAGATCTGAAGCCAGTTTCTCATTGACTTTGCCGTTCAGCAGAAGGTATGCCTTTGCGCCTTCATAGTTGCCATCCCCTTCGAACATCAGGACTTTTGCCGCCCATTCGTTGATCGCGGTTTTTATCTTTTCGAAATTGACTTTATATACTCCATGATTATTACGTTCAAATGCTCCTTTTTCTTCAAAGAAGTTGAAGCACATCATATTGGCTTTCCCGTGGGCGCTGGCTGCCCCGAACCTGACCGAACGCACCAGGCTGGCCATATAGGTCACATAGCAGTCCTCTGCAGTAATACCTTTAATCTCACCTTTACCGATCAGCTGGGTTGTCATGAACAATCCAAGGATGTCGGCTTTTGCTTCTTCGAAAGCAGAATACTGTTCTTTCATGGATTCACGCACGCTGCCTTTCCCGTTGATGGTGTTCTTAAGCCCGAGTCCGTGAGCCACTTCATGGAACATCACATTTGAAAAGAAGGCATCAAATTTTACATTGGGCTTCTGAACCGAATCGATCAGCATCCCTGCAATAGGCATGAGGATGTTCTCAAATTTAGCTTGCATCGCATTCTTCAGCTGCAGTCGTCTTGAGCCTTTCTTCAGCTGCACCTTTTCGTCATTGGGCAGGTTGATCGCAATGGTCTTGCTTCCTTCATTTGACTGTCCCGAAACATACAACAGGTCATATGCATTCAGATCGGAGTCAGTACCTGGTTTTTCTTTACGGTATTTTGCATCAACCGGCAGGTTGGTCTGCAATTCGGGAAGGAAAGCCGCGAACTTTGCAAGCTTCTTGCTCCATTCCTTATCCTTCACGAGTACAGCCCCTTCATAGGCGGTTTTGTAACCGAAGAGTTCATCTTCGTAATTTTCTATCGGGCCGATCACCACATCGATGGTGTTGGTTTTCATGTCCATCCAGGCCATGTCGCTTTCAAAATAGTCATCAGTAAGCAAAGCTTTGGCGCGAAGTTCCAGGTATCTTTTAAGCCCTGCATCTTCGGCAAGGGAGGCAGCCTTGTTCAGCAATGCAGCGGCTTTTTCAATTTCGTCCTTGTAAGCCTCATGGTACCATACGGCTTTCAGGCTTTTATCGTCATTTCTTACGATTATTGTGTACTCACTCGTCTTGTTGGGATCCTTAAGTTTTTCGAATTCTTCCTTGCTCATGTCGTGGGGGTAGAAATTCGCACCGGCAGGCTTTTCACCGAAACCGCTGATAAACGGTTTATTGGCATTCAACCTTTCCCATGGGCCGTAATTAATAGCCGCAAATTGCCTTACAAGGCTGTCCTTAATGGTATCGAGAAATATTTTTTTATCACCAATGGTCTGCTTCCAGTATATTCCGTCGATGATACCCGCTGCCTCTATAAGGATGGGAATCATTTCTTTTTCTTTTGCTGACAGAAGATTAAGATCGGTTGTAAGCCTGACTACTGCAAACTGGCTGATCTTCGAAAGCATCAGTGAATCAGCTGCGCTGACCGTGGTTTTTTTTCCACTCATTCCACATCCTGTCAATAAGCTGAACGACAAGATAATACCTCCAAGGAGGAAATTTATTTTTTTGAACATGACAATATGATTTATTTGTACAAAAGTATAGATTTTCTTGTTTAATTGCCTTTTTCACTGTAGGTTTGAAGTGTAAAACAAAAAACACAATATTATGGAAGTTCCTATTATGATTGTTATCGGGATCATCCTGTTCATTTTTTTTGCAGGGATCCGTATTGTCCGACCCACACACAGGGGGCTGGTTGAGCGTCTTGGAAAATATAACCACTTTGCAAATCCCGGATTTCACTGGATAATCCCGGGAGTTGAGCAGATGTACCAGGTAAATATCACTGAAAAAATGATCAATGCCGAGCCACAGGAGATCATTACGAATGACAACCTGAATGCCCGGGTTGATGCACAGGTTTACTTCAAGATCAAGTCGGACGAGGAGCACGTTAAAAATTCACAGTACGCTGTAAACAGCATAGAATACCAGATTGTCAACCTGGCAAGGACGACTTTGCGTAATATTATAGGAACAATGACCCTTAAATCTGCCAACAGTGAGCGAGGCAAGATCAACAAGGAGCTGCACGGTACTCTTCATGAAGAAACCATGAGCTGGGGCATCGAGATCATCCGCACTGAACTTAAGGAAATCGACCCGCCCAAGGATGTGCAGGAAACCATGAACAAGATCGTCAAGGCCGAGAATGAGAAGATTGCTGCCATCGACTTTGCTACTGCCACAGAGACCAGGGCCGACGGTGAAAAGAGAGCCGAGATCCGCCGCGCTGAAGGTATAAAGCAGGGAGCCATCCTTCGTGCCGAAGGTGAAGCCCAGGCTATCCAGCTGGTGAATGAGGCTGCAGAGAAATATTTTGTCGGAAATGCACAAATGCTCAGGCGTATCCAAGCAATGGAAACTTCGTTGAAGGACAACAGTAAAGTCATTGTGCCAACCGGTTCCGATCTTGTTAACGTAATGGGAGAGATGTCGGGAGTGGTTCCTATAATTAAAAAATCAGAAGGACCTGCCTCATAAGGCTTGTTTTACCTGTTGCGCCATATAAGGGGAAGCAGGTAATCGATGATTTTCTTTGTGGATTCTTCTATCGTGAGCAGGTCGGTTCTTACCTCAAGTCCTGGTTGGACCGGGCTTTCATAAGGTGCGTTGATTCCCGTAAATTCTTTGATTTCCCCTCTTCGGGCTTTCAGGTAAAGTCCTTTCGTGTCTCGTGATTCGCAGACGACCAATGGTGCATTAACGAAAATTTCTATAAAATCATCCGAACCGATTATATTTTTTGCCATACTGCGGATCTCGTTCGTCGGGCTGATAAAACTTGCGATGGTGATAATTCCGCAGTTGACAAAAAGCTTTGAAACCTCGGCAATCCTGCGGATGTTTTCATAACGGTCGGCATCGGAAAAGCCGAGATTCCTGTTGATCCCTGTCCTTACATTATCCCCGTCGAGAGTCTGTACAAAATATCCCATATTATGCAACGCTGCCTCCACTGCATAGGAGAGGGTTGTTTTGCCTGCTCCCGAGAGGCCTGTCATCCAGATGACTTTCGCACTTTGGTTCAGCTGTTTTTCCTTGCTATCCCTGTCGAGTTTGAGTGATTCAGTAGGGTAGATGTGTTCTGGTTTTTCGTTCACTTTTTCTTATTTTTCCTTTCAGCTTGTATATTTCAGCCTGGTAGTCCGGGCTGGTAAAAGACCCCAGGGATGTGGTTATCAGAGGGATTAGTTTGATATCTTTGAAGATTGTTCCAAAGATCGCCGCAAAGATAAATATTACTGAAAACCTGAGCCGATGAAACTCCTGAAAAAATGCAGATTTTTATTCACATCCATAGTACTGTTCTTCTGCCCGCCGGCGATTAACGAAGGGTTTGCAGCAGGGATTGATACTATTCATAAGGTCGTCACCGAAGGCGCTGTCACTATAGAAAATAAGGGGCCGTATTACCTTGTCACACTCGATTACACCAGGGAGTCAAATCCCCGGCTAATGGGTGAAATGTACGGACACTGCATTCTGAAGGCCGAACCCGATTATGAATCCATAGTGGGACATTATATGTATGAGATAGCCACTTTGGAGGGCCTATGGGGAAAGGCAGTCCCTGAACATCTTAAAGACATCAGGCCCCAGCTTCCTCAGTTTTATAATAAAGAGCTTGAAGGGCTTGCCTCAGTCATGAAAGGCAGCTGGACCTGGAGCAATGAAGAACTGGTGTATTGTTTCAACCTGCTGCCGGACCTTTTCAGGGCCACTCAATGCAGCGCCTTCGGCTGCTGGGGAGATGCTTCTGCAAATGGCAAGAATGTTGCTTACCGCACCCTGGACTGGTTCGGTGGCTTGTTTGCCAGGGAATTGCCGATGATACAGAGTGTGACCCGGGTAAGATACAGCGATAAAACCATATACCTGATAGGCGCTCTCGGCCACCTGGGTTGTATTACCGGAATCAATCTTAAAACAGGGATCATGGCCGGGATACTTGATGCTGATGTTTCAGGTACTTCTTATGACGCAGTTGGCTGCAGGTCGTATAATTTTGACCTGCGGAAGGCATTGGAGGATTGCCCCGGCACCGGGGCGCTTGCCTCAGAACTCACATCTTCATCAAAAAAATATGCTTTTTCCCATCTCCTGGTGCTTGCCGATGAGAAGCAAACCAGTATCCTTGAAAATAACATCTCGGGTCAGGGGGCACATTCTTTACGTGCATTAAGATTTGATACATCCCGGTTGAACCCGGGAATAAAGTGGAACCACCCTCATATCATCGGGGCAGTAAATTGTTTTATGCTGAATGGCCAGGTAAACAACTTTTCCCAGGGCAAACTTAAAAAGATCAATGTCAGGAGATGGACTTTGATGCTCGACAAACTGAAAAACAGGCTTGCAGCCGGGAAGAACAAACTTACCCCTGCCGATGTCCAGTCCATCATGTGCTCATATTACGGGGATAGCCCGGGTTCATTGCTGCTGAACGACGGTGACCTGTATAACCTGCAGACCCAGCAAATGATGCTGTACATACCGGCAGACCGTTCTCTTAAGGCATTTATCAAGCCCAGGAAAGGTGCGAATCCTCCAGACCCTTCTCCCTTCTTTTATAATATTCCACTGGAGCCCTGATCATCATTTTTTTCCGGCGGCAGTCATCATTTGTCTGGTAAAAAACTATATTTGTTAAACGATTGAGAATTCTTTATGCACTCACATTGTCGTACCCAGATGAATCCCCTTAAACACCTTTTAGGCCTGATTACCCTCCTCTTAATTACGGTTTCCTGCACCGATGAAAGGAAAAACCTTGAACAATACGAGTTTGACGAAACAAAAAAACTGGTGGCTTACGTTGAAGATGCTGCAGCCCTCATAAAGACCAGGGGGATTATTGCATTCCGTGATTTCGCACAGAAAGACAGCAAATGGCTGAGAGGCAACAGGTACCTTTTTGCTTATGATCTTTACGGCACCTGCATTTTTCACCCGGTTTCACCGGAACTCATAGGGAGGAACATCATCAACATGAAAGACCTTAACGGGAAACCTGTGATCAGGGAGATCGTGCAGATCGCTTCCAACGCAAAGCATCCCTTTGGATGGGTACACTATCTCTGGATGGAACCGGGAGAGATATATCCTGAATATAAAAGCTCTTACATCATGCGGGTCACCGACCCGGCCGGCCATGTTTTTGCCATCGGAAGCGGGAATTACAAACAGAAGGCCGAAAAGATCTTTGTTTCCGACATGGTAGATTCGGCATGTATTCAGCTGGAAAGATCAGGCCTGGAAATGATCCCACAGTTCCTGGATAAGTCAGGGAAATATACTTTCTATGACTCATATATCTTTGTCCTTGATGAAAAGGGTACGGCCTTGGTTGATCCGTCTTTCCCAAGCCTGAGCGGCCGTAAACTGGTGAACCTGAAAGATGCCATCGGCAAACCTATTGTGGCGGAGATGATCGAGAAGCTGAAGACCAATCAAACAGCATGGCTTTCGTATATGTCGAAGAGCCCCGATGAAAACAAACCTGTCAAAAAACTAGCTTACATCCGTAAGATTCACATTAACCACAAAGGTTATATCGTCGGGTCCTCCATCCGTCTGGAAAAACCCGTATGGCTTAAGATCTGATCTCAAATCCCCACACTATGGCTACACCTCCTAAAGGCATGATCTATGGCGTAGATGACAAACCTCCTTTCTTTGTCACGATTTTACTTGGATTACAGCATATTTTCACCATGTCGAGCATGCTGGTGTTACCTGTCGTGATCGTGCAGGAGATCGGCGGGAGTTTTCTCGAGATCAACAGCGTGGTATCTTTTTCGATGATTGCAGCCGGTTTTGGGACAATCCTCCAGTCCCTGAAAAGAGGTCCCATAGGATCAGGTTTCCTCTGCCCGAATCTCTGCGGCCCATCATATATGGCAGTCTCCCTGGAAGCGGGCTGGCTTGGCGGCTTACCCCTGATGCACGGCATGATCATGGTCTCGGGACTGGCCGAGATGGCGTTCGCACAGCTTATCCCAAAACTGAAGAAACTCTTTCCGCCGGAGATCACGGGACTGGTTGTCATCATGGTTGGAGTCGCGCTGATACCCCTTGGTGTTTCAAGATTCATAGGCGTGGAATATTCCGGCGATTCAATAGAACCGTCAAAGATCATCATCGCATGCATCACTCTCTGTATCATGATCGGCCTCAACCTATGGGGCAAAGGCAAGATCAGGCTTTACGGCGTGCTCATAGGCATCATTGTGGGTTATCTCCTCTCCCTGGCTGCGGGCCTCATCGGCTCAGCTGAAATAGAACAGGTATCCCAGACTCCTCTTTTTGCATTGCCGGGACATGGTGTGAAAATGTTCAGGTATGCCTTCGATCCCTCCCTTATTATACCCTTTATCCTGATCTCTATCATCCAATGCCTGAAATCTTTTGGGAACATCATCACCTGTCAGAAGCTCAGCGATGACGATTGGAAGGAGCCTGACCTGAAAAACGTCGGGAAAGGATTGATGGCTTCGGGTATCAGTGTCTTTACCTGCGGACTACTGGGCGGGGTTGCAACCGACACTTCGGCCAGCAACGTAGGGCTTTCGGCTGCAACCGGCGCAAACAGCAGGGTCATTGCCTGGAGCGCAGGTGGGATCTTCATCCTCCTTGGGTTCCTCCCCAAGATGGCTGCCCTGTTCACCATCATGCCAGAGCCGGTGATGGGCGCCATCGTGGTTTTTGTGACCTGCTACATGCTCATTTCCGGAATGCAGATCATCCTTTCAAACCCGATCTCAACACGCATGATATTCATCATAGGGATTTCAATGATCTTCGGATTGAGCGCAGATATAGCCTCCTCGCTGTTTTTCACGGTACCCTCATGGCTGATCCCGGTATGTTCATCATCACTCACTGTTTCCACCCTCCTGGCCGTAATATTGAACCAGGTCTTTGTGGTCCGTGATCAAAAAACAATACAGGTTCCACAATAAGATCAGCTTTTTCCAACCTGAATGTTGTAAGAAAATCAGGCAAAAAAGTTCCTGGCTGCCAGTGGGAGGGTCTGCGATTGATCAAACCACCTGGTTTAATTTGCCGCCACAAGAAACTTCATAAGGGCCGAGTCGTCAGACGCTGTGTGTCCGCGTTTTAAGAGTGCTGCCAGTTGAATTTTCTGGTAGGCGTTTTTTACATACTGGTCATTGGGAGATTGTGCTGTAGTATCAGTTCTCAAAGTGGAATGAGAATGCTTGTATGAAGTTGTTTTTTCGATACGCTTAGCAGGCGGCGTTACTAGATTTACTGATTGGTTTGCAGGTGATCGTGAGGCCGGGGCCTGCTTTTCAAGATAAACAGTATCGGTCCTGGGCAGATACCGGATGGTTTCATGATTCCTGTTATCCAGGATAAAAAACAGGACTGCAAAAACAGCTAAAATAAAAGCCGGTTGATAAGCAGGTATCCGGAAGGTAAAGAGTTTCTGAAGCATCAGTAAAAACTGGTTCTGCTTCGATCTACTGCTTCCCATTTTTGTAAGCAGATTCCTGAGGATCTCAGGATTCGGGGCCAGGGTTTTTTGCTCCCTTGCAAAAAGGATTTTGCTTTCCCTGATGACTTCGTGGCATGCATCATACTCATCCTGCCTCATATTCCTGATCACTTCTTCTTTTTCATTGCCGGTAAGTTCTGAAAACGATTTGGTCTCAAGCAACTTTTGAAGTCCCGGCATTTTATCAAAAAATGTATCTTCCATCTTAGTCAGTTTATTTGCGGATCAAAAACGCAGAGTTTTTCAGACAGTTTTTTTATAGTGGTGAAGAGCCTTGATTTTACGGTTCCTTCAGGACAGTCAAGGATCTCAGCGATCTCACGTATCGGCATCTCCTGCTGGTATCGCAGAAGGAAAACCATTTTATGCTTCTCGTCGAGCGACTTCAGATGATGATCCAGTGCTTCTGAGAATTTCAGGACATCCCAGCGGTCGTTCCCTGCTTCTGTGATTACAGGTACATCTTTACCTGGACCTTGCTGGTATTCATTCCTCACTGCCATTTTCCGGTATTCGTTCTTGCAGATGTTGTAAGCTATGTGAAAAACCCAGGTGTCAAACCGCCGGTTCATATCAAATAGGTTAGGGTTCTCAATAATTTTCAAAAAGAGATCATGTGTGAAATCTTCAGCTTTTCCATGATCTTTATCCAGCATCCTCAGAAAAAAATTATAAAGTTTGATGGAATAACGGGAATAAAGCTCTGAAAAGGCCTCTTTATTCCCGTCACGGATGAGTTGCAGAAGCTCTTCATCGGTTTTCTTTCCCAGGTTTTGCAAGAATCTCATCGGCAGCAGTGTTACCTATTTCTTTTTGAAACAGTCTTCAACCTTCGTGTTTGGATCTCCTTTCTTACCGATCAGCAGCGCAAGACTTTTTACCACTTCAGCTTTTTCAGATTCCCCTGCCAGGGAGTAATGCTCGTAAAGTTTAATTAAAAACGGCAGATATCCCATATTCATCCTGTCGACAATACTACCGGAAATATCATACCCGAAATTTATTTTAAGGTAATCAATGAGGAAGTTCCGTTCAAAGTTGTTCCTCATGACAGCCAGATTATCAAAGCTTTCCTTTGAATATTTGAAAGCCAGTCCAACGAGGTAAAGGTCTTTTTCAAATGCTTTATAGTACCCTGTATGAAGTGTATTGGCAAAATATACAGGACGTCCCGACCGGGAAATAAGATGTTGGATGATCTTGTCCTGTGAGGGTTGTTCCAGAGCTTTGAATTCATCAACAGGAATTTTATTCTCCTCAAAAAGCTTCTTCCGGTAGCCGTCGACGGTAATCAGGTTGATATTCACCACAACCACATTTTTCTTTATTCCAAGAGCGTATTGTAAAATCCATAAGGGGTAGGTGTCGTTATCCCCGTTGGTAATGATGATCCCGTTATCATCTAACGACATTAAGACATTATAATTATAATTCAGCAAGTTTGGCGATTGATCGTTGCTGTTAAACCATTTTTTACAGATATCCATCTCATGTTCATGATCCCTCTTCATTTCAAAATAATTGGCAAGGGAACTGTAGATGTCAGGACGGTTGGGCGACAGTTCGTAAGCCTTTAAGATATCTTCCGCGTTTTCATCGTTCTGGTACCCGTCATTCCATACCTTGACATGGTAATATTCGAATGTTCCAGGAACGTCCTTCTTCATTTCCTTAACAATCTCATCCAGTTCCATGAACCCGGGACCTTTTTGCTTTTGCCAGGCATCCGGGTTTATCAACCGGGCCATGCGGTTGGCAGTGTAAAAATTCAGCCAGCTATCAGCATTTTTCGGATCCGATGCCAGCACTTTTTTCCAGAGTTCTGCCTGCGTAATATACCATTCGAACGGCTGGTCACATTTAATAATGGAATAGACCTTTTCAGGTTTCTGGGAAAAAGCAGGATGGATCACCATGGACAGGACAAGCAAGAGCGTCAATGCCAGGATACTTTTTGTTTTCATATTCTTTACTTTTTTGGTTATTTCTTACTGCTTACACCTGAGACCGGGAAAGGTTCATTTATTAAGGTAATTTGTTTTATAATTTCTTTTGCATTCAATTTTGGGACAACAAATCAGAATACTGTAGTCAAAACCATGAGTTTGGCCACTACCAAATGCTGCCGCAATTGCATCCGGTGAATGGACTAATACCATCACAGCCAATGGATATTTGCTTACTTCAGATGCTGTATCAGGAAACCAGTGGTTTTATGATGGTGTAGTAGTCTATGGTGCAACCAATCAAACGTATACCGTTCCTGCATCAGCTCCCGTCTGGTAATGGACTGAAATAATTTGGGAAAGCCGAGTTGTGTTATTGTTAAAGTTCATTGGCCTCCCGCCAACGAATATGCATAATACAATGGCAGGAATACCAGTCTCTGTTCGCGAAGCTCTCCGTATGGAGCTGTCGATAAGACATACCCTGTTTCAATATGCGGGTATTTTTCCAGCAGCAGATGCAGACTCCTCAATTTTCCGGCAGCTCCGCCCTTAATCTCTACGGGGAAGATTTTATTCTTTTTTGATATGATAAAATCTACCTCTGCCGTACTGCTTTTTTCCTCCCTTGTCCAATAGTACAGCTTGTCTCTTCCCGATGAAAGAAATTCCTGTCCTGCAAACTGTTCGGCAAGAGCCCCGTTATACATGGATAAGAGATCATTTTTCATGTATTCGATATCGGGCGGAAGATTGTTGAGTGACCTCATTATACCGATGTCCACAATCAAAGCCTTAAATTTCTTCTCCGAAGCCGTGCTTTCGAATTGCAGGGAGGCGACAGAAGCCGAAGATATCCTGCTGATCACCCGGGCAAGCGAAAGTAATTCAAGAGCCTTCTTATTGGTAGGTCCCGTGAATTCTTCTGATAAACCGGAATATTTGACCTTATGTCCGATATTTCTGGCGATTGAGCTTAAGACCTGATTTAGAATTCTTTTATCTGAAAAGGGTGAATATTTTGAGAAATCCTGGCGATAGGTTTCCATAAGATCATTCTGAATCTTAAAAACCGCTGTCATGCTGTTGGAATTTCGCCACAGATCTACACATTCCGGCATCCCTCCGATAAACATGTATTGTCTCAGAGCGTCGAGAAGCGAGGAATGGATCGTATCCGATAGTCGGACAGGTTTTCCAAGAAGGATATCAGCAAGTTTATCTTTCCCGGTATTCTTCAGAAATTCATAGAAGTTCATGGGTGTCATATTTAATATACTCACCCTTCCGACTGGAAAAGATATCTTCTGCATGGTGAATTCAAGAAGTGATCCGGCAGCGATCAAATGCAGTTCGGGCATCTCTTCATAGAAATACCGTAATGACATGATTGCTTTTGGCGCTACCTGAATCTCATCAAAAAAAAGTAAATCAGTAGCCGTGTTTATGGACGTATTCAACAGGAGCTCCAGTTCACTGATGATCCGGACCGGGTCAAGGTTCTTCTCGAAAATACCGATCCATTCCGGATGCTTTTCGAAATCAACCGTGTGGATATTTCCGTTAAAATGTGTTTTACCAAAGGCCTGAACTGTGAACGATTTCCCAACCTGCCGTGCCCCCCGGATTATGAGTGGCTTTCTTTTAGGCATGCCCTCCCATTCGTTCAACTTAAGGGTGAATAATCTTTCCATAGCCAGTTGTTTTAGAAATACAAGGCGAATTTAGTACAATCTCTTTAGAAATACAAGGGTGTTTTGATCTGACTTCTTTAGAAAAGAAAGGTAACAGGGATGATATACCCGTATTGTCCAATCAGATTGTAGAAACCGGAGTATCTGACCACGTTCTGCCGATTTTGGTTGATCATAATAACATCTTAAGTATCTATAAGATGCGATGGGCATACCACTCCGGCGAATGCTGGTCAAAGTGAACGTTTTCTCCCCCAACCTACTCGATTTGATTAAAGTATGTGTAATCCTGTGAACATAAAAAGATAAAGCCCTGTAATCCATTGACTTACAGGGCTTTATAAATTATAAAGTGATCCGCCTGGGATTCGAACCCAGGACCCCCGCCTTAAAAGGGCGATGCTCTACCTGCTGAGCTAGCGAATCTCCTTTTTTTTAAATTGAGGGTGCAAAGGTAGACATTTTTTCCTAAAAACAAGGGATGGTTATAAAATTCCGCTGATAAGTCCCTTGCCTTCCCTGAGCACTATGATTTCATCATTTCTGCAGTCGATGACTGTGGATGGAATTATCCCCGAATGGCCTGCATCGATAACGATGTCGACCAGTTTATGATACTTTTCGTAGATTTCCTCGGGATCGGTAGGGTATTCAATAAAGGTGTCGTCGGAATGGATGGAAGTCGTCATGATTGGATTGCCAAGCTTTTCAACTATCTGAAGGGGGATATTGTGGTTGGGGATCCTGATCCCCACGCTTTTTTTCCTGCTCTGGAAGAAATGAGGGACGTTGTTGTTTGCTTTCAGTATATAGGTAAAAGGACCTGGAAGGGTCCTCCTCATCAGCCTGAATATATCATTGTTGATCGGCCTGGTATAATCGGAAAGCTGGCTCAGGCTGTGGCAGATAAATGAAAAATTGGCTTTTTCGCGTTTGATACCCTTGATTTGGGCCACCCTGTCAACGGCCCTGATCTGGGTTATGTCGCACCCAAGACCGTAAACCGTGTCGGTAGGATAAATAATTACTCCTCCGCTTTTTAAACAATCAGTGATGATCTTTAAATGGCGTTCGCCTGGATTATCTGGATGAACCTTGAGCAGCATATTATTTTATTTCGCTACCTCGCTTCTCGCTTCTCGATATTTAAAAAAAAAGGGTAAGCCCCTTATATCGCACCGCTCAACCAACTTACCCTTGCTTCCTTCCAGACCTGGGGGAGTTTGAAGGGAGCTGGTCGTATAAGACTTACCCGGTGCAAAGGTACAAAAATTAGGGCGAATGGCAAGGGAAAATCGTTTTTTTCGTATGTTTGTGGTGAACATGCCAAAAAAATGAACATCATGGAAGAGAAAAAAACTTCGGTAGCAATAAATGCCCTGACTTATGGTTTAATGACAGGGGCAGTGGTGATTGTATACAGCCTGCTGCTGTATATTGCCAATCTTTATATGAATGAACCATTGAGATATGTCAGTTTTCTGATCTTTCTTGGTGGTATGATTTGGGGAACTTTTGAATACAGAAAAAAAATGACAGGCGGATTTCTTACTTACGGTCAGGCCTTCAGTTCCTGCTTTCTTATTGGGTTATTTGCCGGGATAATCGGAGCCATTTATTCATTTGTTTTTGTAGAGTTCATATACCCCGGTCTTATAAACGAGATTCTTGAGCAGGCAAGGGTAAAGATACAGGAGAAGAATCTGACCGAGGACCAGATCGAGACAGCGATGGATTGGACACGTAAATTCACTTCCCCGGTCATGATGCTGATCTCAAGTTTGTTTATGGATACGATTATTTCTGTCATCCTTGGCCTAATTGCTGCCATTTTCCTGAAAAAGGTCGATCCCAACACTCCCACATCTGCCATATAAAACCTGAAAATGGATATTTCTGTTGTAATTCCCCTTCTGAACGAAGATGAGTCTATCCCGGAACTTTCTGCATGGATAGAAAAGGTCATGCTGGAAAACGGGTTTTCCTGGGAAGTCATCTTCGTCGATGATGGCAGTTCCGATAATTCCTGGAGGATCATTGAACAACTTGCTGCTAAAAACCCTGCATTCCGCGGAATAAAATTCAGGCGGAACTACGGAAAGGCGGCTGCGCTTAATGTGGCATTCCAGGCAGCGTCGGGAGATGTTGTGATAACAATGGATGCTGATCTTCAGGATAGCCCCGATGAGATCCCCGAACTGTACCGGATGATCATGAAGGATGGCTTTGACCTGGTTTCAGGATGGAAGAAAAAACGTCATGACCCCATCTCAAAAACCGTACCAACCAGGTTTTACAACTGGTCGGCAAGAAGGATGTCGGGCATCAAACTGCATGATTTTAACTGCGGGCTCAAAGCATACCGGAGCACGGTGGTGAAAAGCATAGAAGTTTACGGCGATATGCACCGTTATATCCCATTTCTCGCCAAATGGGCAGGATTCAGGAAGATAGGGGAAAAAGTCGTCCACCATCAGAAACGTAAATATGGTAAAACCAAGTTCGGCCTCGATCGTTTCTATAAAGGCTACCTTGACCTGCTTACGATCTCATTCATGTCGCGTTTCTCAAAACGCCCTATGCATTTCTTCGGTTTTTGGGGAAGCCTTTTATTCACTGCAGGTTTTTTTATCGCCATCTACCTGGCTTATGAAAAATTTTTTCACCAGGCTTTCAAAATGACTGAACGCCCCTTGTTTTTCTTTGGCCTGTTGGCAATGATCATGGGAACGCTATTGTTCGTTGCCGGATTTCTGGGTGAGCTGGTCAGCAGGAATTCATCCGAAAGGAATAATTACCTGGTCGAAAAAAAGGCAGGCCTTTGAACCTGGCGTTTTATTCATATTCTTAATTAATCAATGATATCCGTGGATCAGCAAGATATTAAACGAAGGGCGGGTTTCCTGAAAAAGATCCAGATCTTTGAGGAATCCCCCGAAATTCTGCTTGAACGTATTGCCGGGAGCCTCACCGAGATGGAAGTTTCGGAAGGTGACCATATTGTTCTGAAAGGAGAGCTCGGTGATTCCATGTATATCATCCTCGACGGGCGGGTTAAGGTCCATGAAG
>Ga0316229_1000597_pt1 | contig 46603 bp, 64 predicted proteins | sample TBH18023metaG_FD_206011 | JGI IMG/M metagenome (GOLD analysis project Ga0316229, IMG submission 206011) | Freshwater microbial communities from Trout Bog Lake, Wisconsin, USA - TBH18023 | ecosystem: Environmental > Aquatic > Freshwater > Lake > Hypolimnion/Profundal zone | place: USA: Wisconsin... | reverse complement strand
ATCCGTCATCCAATAATACTAATTTAATATCAGAAGCGTGTTTTTTTATAGAAGCATAACAGTTTTTTAAGTGCCTTAAATTGTTATAACCAGGTATTACCAAAGTAATATTTTTTTGATTCATATTTTTTATTTATTGTATTTAAAAGTATATCCGTTTATTGATTCTTTTTTATTTCTACATATAGCAGATATCGTTGAATGCTTTATACATAAATGTCTTGCTGCTTCTCTCATACCTTCCCATGTTTTTATAAAATTACCATATAAATCAAATTGATCTATGGGTTTTCTTTTTCTTTTAGCAATTTCTCCCCACTTTGGATTTTTTTTACCATATAGTGGATGTTTTTCTCTTGAAATTAAGTATCCTTTTTTATACATAGGATTTTTTTCTCCTAATTGTTTATATCCCTTATTAAAAAAATGATTTTTCTCTCCTTTCCATTGGTCTTTTACCGTAATTCCTCCATCACCTGTTTCTTCTTTTAAATTTGCCCAATTTTCGCTATCAACTACGTTAAATATTTTAGAATAATATAGTCCTATTTTAATTAGATCATCTCTATCCTCTGTTTCATGTAATATCCATGTCTTGATATCTTTAGGACATAAATTATGTTTTTTTATATGTAGCTTCCAATATTTGCCGGATCCTAAATAACTATCATGATTATTGAGAGTAGTTTTTCCTAAATAGAATAATCCTAGTGGACTTTGTTTAACATATATCTTAGTTAATTTCATAAAATAAAAATGGATCCAGAGGAAGCAAAGATCGGGGCATGCCTCAATAAAGAAGCGTAAACATTCTTTAAATGCCTTAAATTATTGTAAGACGGTATTATTACCGTAATGTCCTCTTGAGTTAACATAATCTTAATTTTGGTTGTTTTGATTTTTTTGATTTAACATTTAGCCAGAACGGGTAAAGTTCGTAAGTTCCTGGGCCCTCCACTTCCTCGTGAATAATGTCCTGTAATTTTCCAAGTAGCGGTTGGAAAAAGTTATCGGGATTTATTATGTCCTTGTAATTCGCAATGAGCACAATGTCGTCATCCAGTTTCTGAACGAATTTATCTTTTAAATCAAAAGATGTGTACTGCTGCATCTGCTTGCAATACTCTTCAGGATCAACATCAATTTTAATGTGATCAAAGTAAGGTTCAATTAAATTGAGTATGCGATGCTCTTCGCACCTTTTAACCTCTATCCCCAAATTGTATTTAATGTTTGGTATTGGATCTAGCGTTTCGGAGTGTTTTATGAAAGAACCCCACTTTCTGATGTATTCATACATGGAGATCATATTATTAGTCATCCATTGCGGATCCTTATGATTGAAATCTTCCAACACCCTTGCGTCTGCGAATTGTCCTCCCCTACAGGTCAAGTGATACACCATCGCAGACCACGATTGAATTAGTTCGTAACCGCACAACTTCATTCTTCTAAAAAGATCGGCATCCTCAAAAACCGAAAGAAATATTGGGTCATGACACAAGTGTTGTTCCTTTTTTATCAACCAAGGAGCAAATATACTATTCGTTATTTTATCTGATCCGTTGTTCAGTACAAACTTATTAAATTCTTCTAGTTTTAAATCTTCCGGCCATATTCCAAAATCCATAACTATTTTTTCTTGGCCAGGTGGATGAAGAGGGGGTTCGATCCTTGTTGCGCAAACAACGTTGTTATCGTTCTTTAACATCATCATGTGCCTATCCGCGTGGGGGCCAAGTATCATGTCCGCGTGAAACGCTATTATGTAATCGTACTTTGCTTCTTTAAACATTGTATCGTACGCGTGACCGATGCCCTGTGGAAAACTCATCCAGTTGTCAATGTGCCTAATTCCCTCTGAATTTAACCACTCTATCGTTCCATCATTATCTTGATCTACGTACACCAATATTTCGTTGTCCTTAAAATACGAATTGTCCTGTATTGATTTGATGCAGGGTTTCAAGTACCTCAGATTATTTTTTGAGGGTATGCAAAACGTAATTGCCATTATTTAAAAAATTTACTGTATTTCTGTTTGTTGTCTAAAATGTATTTCGGTAATTCGGATTCGTCTATCCAAAAATTGAATTCGTTCCTGCCCAAAACGTCCTGCCCTGCTACGAGTCTATTTTCAACCATGCCCTTTACTGAATCGTTATTGTACTCCTGGTGACCGTATGCTTCAAGTTTTAATTTTATTCTTTCTGGGCCACCCATGAACGTTAGGTGCCAACCGGCATTTTCAACGTAAGTGTATTCAGTTTTCGAAGGAGTTCTTAAGTGATTTAAACAAGCATTTTTTATGTTCTTATAGTTTGTTAAGAGCGGCCCTGCCCAGGGTTCGTTTGATCTAACGTTCATGAATGCTGAATACACTAATTGTTTTAATTTATATACTCTGTCCTCGTAAACAGTGTAATCAATTTCTGGGTTCCAGTATTCGTCTATGTCACCGATGAAACACAAATCATCGTCTTCCAAACCCACTAAAGCCCTTCTTATGTTCTCTTTTTGGTAGAACTCCTTCAACCAGTGAAGTTCACCTGGGGGGACGTTCGATGTGGTTAGCGCTTGTAAACAAATTTGCTTTGTTAGAGGATCTGTTCCATGATCTTTGATCCTATTGCGCAAATCATCGTAGGATTGTGGAGGATCGTAAGTAATGTGATGAATTATTTTGTGAGAGTACTTGTCAAACATGCGCTTGTTCTCCTCAAAATACAGAGGTTTTTTCTTTCCAGAAAAAGTTTCCACGCACTCGACTAAAACAAATTTATCAACGAATTCGTTCAGCATTTCTAGCCTAAGCTCAAGAAGATCCAATTCGTTGTAAAATGTGAATACGTCGTAAATCTTAGCCATAAATGTTAGTTCTTTGTTTGTAAAGTTCAAATTCTCTTAAGCACTCATCGTACGTTTGTAAATTCCCAGATCGATCCATGTACGTAAACTTTCTAGACATATTATAACCGCAACTCCAATAGCCATCGCTAACGTTATGGCGGGCCCAATACTTTGGAGCGATGATTAAATTAGCATTACCGCAAAACGCTGGAAAGTAGGCAAAACTAGAATTTGACAACACCAACCACTTTGCATTTTTAATTATCGAATAGTCCTTTGCTATGTCAAAGTGATACACATTTTCCGATAATTCAGGAAGCAATCTCTTCGCCATTTCAGGATTTTCAGTTATGACCAAGAATTGCATGTTCGGGTTGATGTTCAACATTTTATATATTGCGTTTACCCAGTATTCCCTTGGAAGAAACAAAGTTTTATCGCCCTCGTAATCCCTGATGTTCAATACACAGATGTCATAATCTTCAAAATCCCTACAATCGTGCTCATCTTTCACTTTTAACCAATCCTTTACTTGCTCCCTGTAGTCCCAAAAGTAATCCTCTCCCTGCATAATTCCCAATATTTTTGTGTTATCGGAAACGTTCATCAATTTTCTGTCCAATAATCTTACATCACAACCGTGAATAGAATCGTGTTGTGAGTGATTGAACTTTATTCTAGTTGTTTTCTCTTCATAAGTGTCTGTTATTCCCGTTACAGGAATTCCAAGGTCAACGTCCATGAAGTACACACCTCTATTATTGTACCTTCTGTCTCCAAAATTTTCCAGTCCAGTAAAACCAAAATCGTAACCGTTTCTCATGGCTGTGGCTCGGGTCGTAACGTACACTGCTAATTGGTTGCCGAAACCCTGGCCCATAAAAAATTCAGTGGTTATCATATTATCATTTTTTCCAAAAAGAATAAAGTCCTTTTTCTATTTCGTACTCTGGCCAAACGAACTGTTTTCTATTCGGCTGCAATTTTGCCCATTCCCACATGTCCTTTAGACCAGGATACAGTTCAGTTTTGTGTTCAAATCCAAGAATGTCTATTGATTTTGCAAAAGACGGGATGGAATGTTTGACTTCGTGCCTCTGCTCTTTGTAAACTATTTCCGCTTCCTCCCCTATTACACTAGTTTTGAGAATGTGCGCAGCTTCGTTAATGCTACATTCTCGTATTCCACCCAAATTTATTATTTGTTTTGATGCTTTGGGTTCTGTGGCCGCCCTCCAAAGTGGTTCGACTATGTCGTCTATGCAACTGAAAGCCCTTGTTTGGGTACCGTCCCCGAATATAGTAAGTGGTTGCCCGTTTAAGTGTTGGTGCATCCATATCCCAAGTACATTTCTGTACTTGTCCCAAATGTTTTGTTTCTTTCCGTACACATTGTGTGGCCGAATTATGCACCAATCCAGCCCGTGTTGCTCTCCCGCTATTTGTATGTCCATTTCGCACGCGTACTTTGCAACACCGTAAGGGTCGATGGGCGAGGGAACTTGAGATTCGTCAAACCTCTTTCCGACTCCGTGGCCGTACACCGCTAATGAAGATGTAAACACTAATCTTTTAATACCGTACTTTATGCAGTTATTCACCACCTTTGCTGTGGCCACTAAATTGTTATTGTAGTTGTACGTTCTTATGAATGGGCTTAAACCCTCTGCTGCGTAAGCCGCAAAGTGAAAAACGTAATCCACTCCAAAAAATACCGGATCCAATTCCGAATCCGACAAATTTATTTTCCTGAATAGCACTTTCTTGTTCACATTATCGATATAACCCCCTGAAAGGTCATCGATTCCTACGATCTGTATTTCTGGTCTATTTTCTACCAACCAATCAGCGAGTCTAGAACCCAACAGTCCAGCGACCCCAGTTATTAATACTTTCATTTTTTATTCATTTTATTGTTACTGACCAAGAACTGTCCGGGTATATTGTCAAATCGTTCACCAAATTTTCTTCGTACAATATTGTGTATATGTGAGGAAGGTAAAAATCGTGGCCGCACAGTGTACCACCGGGTCTGACCTTATTTTTCCATGCATTGATGTCCGACCTCACACTGGTGGGATCGTGCTCTGCGTCTATGTACGCTGCATCAAGAGAAAAGTCCTTAAAATCCTTGGAAGCTTCTACGCTGCTCTTCCTTATTTTAATAATATTTTTAATGTCCTTAGTTCTTTCCAAGAAAAGTTTCTCTGCATCTACAAACAATTGATCGTGGGTGGGAATCCTTCCCGTTTGCGGCACAACGTAATCGTAACAATCTACGCTGTACACTGTATCAACGAACATCGCAAATAACATTGTGGAAACCCCTTGAAATGATCCGATTTCCACCATTCTGTAATAGGGTTTAAAATTTCTGTCTATCAGTTGATAAAGTCCCTCAACGCTGTTGTGCGGTTCCAGAGGGGCGTGTCCCATCCTGGGTGTTTTAAAAAGTTCTTCTATTGTCATTTCATGTTTTTTTGTGTTGGATTATAATACGGATGATTTCTACCGTGAAAACCAAATGGCACTATTCCTGCTGTTTCTGGCACCTGAGTTTCGTGACTGAACCTCGCTGCCAGTTCTACAGGAGCGAATTTACATCCGTTTGATTCGTACTCTTTTCTATTGTGACAACAGAAAAAACCGTCCTCGTGATAGTACCCAAAGTAGGGCTTCCACTCAAGATCAATTTTTGTGGCCAGCTCCAATAATTTTTTGCTTCTCAAAGAGAAACCTCCGTTTCCCACCCTGCAAATGTTTCCCTCTGGGTCCCTAAAAGAAAAATCGTCTTTGGGTAAGTGCCATGGGGCCCCAATGTAATCGTAATCCAAAAATTCAGGATCCCACATTCCCGGGTTAACTACGTAGCCATCGTTCTGTACAAGTAAACAGTGTTTGGTTTGTACGTACTCGTGAAGTCTGTACACAATGAAGTGATTGTACTGCTCATAATTTAATGGTTCGCACTTGATTATTTGAACATAATCGTCTTGCAAATCTTCTGGCGTTATTAACTTCGCTTCCGCAAAATCCAGTCCTTTGCAACTGTATTTTATAGCCTTTAAAGTTTCAACGGCTTTTGTACCTGCCACTCCTATTATCGTAACGTCCTCCAATTTTATTTTTGTGCTTTTTTTCATTCTTTCAACCTCCCTCTCCTTTGCTTGTTCAGTTATCATTGTAGTTGTTCTCACCTCAGAATCTCTATTAACAGCACAGACGCTGTCTATCACTATAGGAAGCCCGTAATTATCGTACAATCGCTTGTAATATTCTACGTCGACCAGCCAATTCAGGGACTCATCGAATAGCATTGGGTTTTCATTCTTGATTGTTAGTACGGTTGGACAGCTTATCGTATTAATTCCTTCGTGTATTCTATCGTGATACCTCGGTACCATTTTATCGTACACCGTTACGCAATCCCTTGTGTGTACGCATGCAGTAACGAACCAGCGATTATCGGGGTTTTTAAGAATACTTTCATGTATGATTTCCAAAGAATTTATGTCATAAAGAAAATCGTCCTGAAATAGTATTTTTATGTATTTACCGCCGCAATTTTTAATCGCACTATTCAAATTTGGGGCAATTTTGCCTCTCCCCCTTGAATTTTTAAAGTATCCAACGTCCAAAAAATCTTTCCACCTAAAGCAAATGTCCCTTATGGAATTGTCAAAGCTGTGGTCAGAAACCACAATTTCAAAGTCCTTAAACGTTTGTTGCGCCAAAATGTTAAAAGAATGATCCAAGTACTCAGCCCCCTTCCCTGCTATTTCCCAAGTTGGGATCGCAACGCTAAAAAAAGGTCGTTTGATTAAACTATCGTCCATGTTTCTGGGTATAAATCTTTAGTATCGTGTATTCCTTCGTAAGCGTGTCCGAACCATTTCTTTGGGGCTATTACCCTCTTGTTAGGATTGTTGTTTAGCCACGCTGCCCACCAACTGAAAGAACTATTTGCTATAATATTGTGATGACACATACTCATAGCACACATGTCTACCTCAGGTTCGTTATTCTCCATATAAATTATACCTTCTGATTCTCCGAAAAGATTCTTAGCGTATTCTATATCGTCAGAGAATATTACAAAGTACTTGTCTGTGTTATGATCTTTGTCGCTGAATTCCATCATTGCGCTGAAATAATAATCTGCGTCCATTACCGGATGAAACTGTTGTAGTGCTTTGTAATCTCCCACTCTAACGTGAACCGATACCAGCTCAGGGTTTCCTGGTATTTTTGGTAATGCGTTCTCTGCTTTTTTCTTTATTTCTCTATCGAATTGAAAAAATCCCAATATTAAATCAGAGCAGTGTTCGAAGTACTTTTCAGTTTGAAAGTATCCCATCAAATTGGTCTGATCCGGTATAGCAAAGAATTCTGGAAAGAAATGAAATCCTGGTTCTTGCGCTACGTGATTTGTTTCTATCTGATCTAATGGAGCCAAGGTCATTGTTACATTAGGAAAATATTTTGGTAAATCAAAATACACTTCTCTCGTAACTCCATCTTTAAAGTCTTCTACGCTTGGTATTTCTGTGTTCTCTTTTGGAAATACGAAGCCTTTGTTTATTTTTCTAGCGATACCAACTGTTGCAGCGAACTGAAACATTTGATTTCCGAGTCGGCCATGCTTTCCTATGTACTTGAATGAAATCATTTTGTTTTAAATTTTAATCGGCCTAATTTCCAACCATTTTTAATATATGATTCTACATCATTAGATTTTATTTGTGATTGAATTTCATCTTTATACATCCATTTAGATCCTAGTATGGTTTTAGATATTTTAGATTTAGCTTCCGGATTCCTACGAATAGGATTATTATCTCCCATTTTAATCTTCCTCATCTTTTCTAGAGTTTCTTCTGAATGTTTTATTCCGAATCTATTGTTAGCTGATCCTGTGTATAATTTAAGTTTTGCTTTAGTTTCATCTGTGTGTAATCTCCCAGTATTTTTCTCTCTTATTTTTTGTTTAGTTTCTTCTGTCATAGTATGAAAATTTCCAGGATCTTGCAAATTTAACATTTCACATCCACAATCTTTATATAAATCATAATATAATTTTTCATATTGATTAATAATCTCAAGGCTTACATCTTTAGGAAGCTCATGTACTAATTCAAATGCATGATTTTCTTTTCCGTATTTTACCATAGACGCATATAATTTACTATTACGTTTAATAAATTTAGCAATATGATTGTGTGTGTTTACATGTTTTCTAACATTTCTACTCTGCCCAATATATATTTTATTTTTAGGACTAGTTATCTTATATATTCCAGGATTGTTTGTCATTATCTTTTTATATAAATATTAATCTACCGACCAAAATGTCCTATTTTTTTATAACTTATCATAATAATTCATCTATTGATTCTAAAACTGTTTTGGAAGGCTTCCATCCTAAACTCGTTAATTTACTGCATTCTAAATACATGTCTTTAACTTGCACTATGTCATGAAATTCTGTGGGTTTCATCGTGCCTATCTTACTCTTTGAATTTAATTTTTGATGTATATGGCTTATGATTGTTTTAAACAATATTGGTTTTGCAGTAGAGCCTAAATTATATATTTCTCCGCTTTCTCCTTTATCTATTATAAATCTAAGACCGTCAATAACATCTTGCATACGTACGAAATCCCTATAAAATTTTCCTCCGTGATAAAGATTAATGTCCCTGTCGTTCTTCATCTCGTCGATCAAATACTGTAGAGCGTTCTTCTTCTTCGATACTTTGCCGTCTCCTTTGCCGATTACGTTACCAAGTCTTGTTATGGTGTACTTGATCTTGAACGTTTTGCAATAGGACTCGATCAGTTGCTCTGCTGCCAGTTTGGTGATCGAGTAGAATCCTTTTGGCTTGCAACAAGAAATCTCTCTTGCAGGCAACTCTACTTCGCCGTAAACGAACCAAGAACTAACGAAATGAAACGTAACGTTGTTGTCCTTGTTTGCGTCCAATACTCTCATCAGGTGAATCAAGTTGGTGTTGATGTCCACGTAAGGATCCGTTAACACGTTGTAGTTGTCTACGGTACTAATTAGGTACAGTATAGCAGAGTTCTGTGGTACTGATAAGATTTCCCTCGGTACCACATTACACTCGTCTTTATATCTTTTACAGAACTCGGACCCTACGAACCCGGTTCCTCCGAATACTTCAATCATTATTTAAACTTTTTTACAACTTCTTCGATGTACTCGAACACTTCGTTTGTGTAGTGAGGTGCTGCGCCAATGAAGAATACTTTGTCTAATACTTTGTTAGCTTCCGGATAATTCTTATAGTCGTCCAAGAATGAATATCCTGGGTGCATTAAGATATTTCCAGCAAAATAGTTTCTGGTCTGTATCTTGTTCTCTTCCAAGAAAGCGACCAATCTGTGCTTCAACCCTGGTTCATCGCATATAAACGGAGTACCGAACCAACAAGGATCGGCTTTGTCCAACTTACTTGGCGTTCTTAGATTAGGGATGTTATCAGTGAAGATCTTTTCCAGTCTTGTTTTAGCATCGCGTCTCTTTTGCTCCATTGTATCGAGCTTCTCTAACTGCTCCAATCCGATTGCGCCCTGTAGATCCAACGGTTTTAGGTTGTATCCCATTTCGCTGAACACATACTTGTGATCGATGACACCGTCGTAGTTCTCTAACCATTTGTCGAATCTGTTACCGCAAGTACCGCAAGGCAATAAGTTAGCAGATCCAATACAGTAACAATCTCTGCCCCACCAGCTGAGACTAACGAACAGCTTCTTCAACTCGTCGTCGTTAGAGCATACCATACCGCCTTCTCCAGTCGATATGTGATGCGCTGGGTAGAACGAATTAGAAAAGGCGATGTAGTACTCGCTCAAATATTTGTCGTCCCATTTTGATCCCAAACTATCGCAGTTATCGCCGATCAATTTTAAATCGTACTTCTCTGCTAACGCAATCAATCTGTCCATATTAGGTGGGTTACCCAACACAGGAGATACGAAGATACCTCTCGTCTTGTCTGTGATCTTTGCTTCTACTTGATCCAAGTCAAAGTTAAGTGTATCCCACTCGATGTCTACGAATACAGGTTTCAATCTGTGTTGATACAATACCGATACTGTTGTAGCGAATCCTACCGGAGATATAATGATTTCATCATCGTCTGCCCAATTGAATCTTCTCTTTAAAGCTGCGATCAATATTAAGTTAGCAGAACTACCGGAGTTTACCATGTGAGAGTGCTTAACGTTGAATCTCTTGCTGAATCTGTTCTCGAACTTGTATACTTTTTCTCCTGTGGTAATCCACTTACCGTTCAAGAAACTTTCGATTGCGGCCTCGGTTTCTTTGTTGTCCCAATAAGGACCACTGTAATAAATTGGAGTAATACCGGGCGTAAAGTTCTTTGCATTATAAATGTAAGGAGCTACGTGGTTGCCTACCAACTCTTGTATGTTTTCTAATTTTATCATTTGTATGTTGGGTTGAATATGTAACACTCCAATCTTTCGATCATCCACGGTGCACTTTCGTCCTCTAATAAAAGATCGCAGATCTTTTTATAAAATTCCCTAGGTCTCAATTTAGCGTGATCTCTTGTGATTCCAAAGTGTCCGCCTGGGATGAATTCGTACTCCTCTGGTTTAAAACCTACAAATAATTTTTCCCAATATTCATCAACTTTTATGTTGTGAATTGTATCCTGTGGGTATCCGTTGCTCTTGCACGCAAGGACATTACCGCCTACGAAATGTTTTGATTTATTCAATTTCCACATTACGCCTCCCCTAGCAGAAGGAACAGTTATTGTATTAAAGTGAAATCCGTAGTACCCTCCGATTCGTAATTGGCACTTTATCTTTGAAAGATCACCGTTAACAACTTCAATTATGTCTTCCCAATGATCGAAAGGATAGTCCTGAGCAAAAAAAGTGATGTCGGACAAACTGTTGTACCTTTCGTAAAGGTGATTAAAAAACGTGTGAACGCACCTTCCTACGTTGGGCTCTATTTTAATTTCGTCGTCCCTTTGAGGTTCTTCGTCTCCCTTTCTGTACACTGTAATTTTAACATCAGAATTTATTTCTTCCAACCAATCCAAATAATTGTCATGAGCCGCTATCACCAATTCCTTTATCATATTGTATCGTATAGTGCGTTTTGCTTTTCCTGCCTCTTTATGTCTTTAGGATGAAATAAAGACCAATTTCCTTCGTCATCTGCAGGTAGATAGGTGTAAATCATACAACCTTTTAATCTTTCATGAACCTTTCCTTCCCATCTAATGTCGCTCTTTTTCTTAACAACCCTAGTTTGGTAATCAGGATAGTTTATACGACCCTTAGAATCTACCTGCCACCTCCACTTTGAAATGTGTTCCTTGGTTATTCCTGAGACCGTGTTGACTCTGGGAACGTGTAAGCACTCAAACACTGGGTTACTGGCCAATAACTCCTTTAAATGGGTCATAAGCGCATTAGATGGGTACTCGTCAGCATCTATGAAGAAAATGTAATCCTTTTTGCACTCATCCATCAAATTATTTTTGAAGTCAGCGAAGTTCTTTTTTAGGGGAAATTTTATCCACCTAAACGAATAAGAATCTAACGATGCGTTAGACTCCCATTTTTTTACTGTCTCCAAAACTTTATCAGTCACTTTCTCTTCGTCGACTTGAACCACTATTTCGTCTTCGTCGTCTACAGCGTAATTGGTTAAGTTCCTTAAAAGTCTTTGCAATTCTTCGTGTTCATCGCACGCTGTTATTGCGTAAGATATTGAATTTTTCATATATCAAAAAGTTGAATGTAATCAACGGCCCCAAAAAAATCTTTATCGAAATCCTTTGTAGAATTCGGATCCGATTTGTGAGTTTGGCCTTTGTACTTAGGATGTCTTTTTTCTTGTTTGGTGAGAGGAACGCTCTTTGTTGCCCTCCACCTCCAATCTTCGACTCCCTTTCCAAAAGCATACACTGTTCCCTTTCCTTGAACGTTGATGGTCATTGGGTACCAAAATCTATCGAGCTCGTCCGTTTTCTTCAAATCCTTGTACAAGAGGGGGAAAGAATCGTCGTCCTCGTACTGTTCAAAATCAAATTCTCCCACTCGCATAATATCGTTGGTCTCAAATCCGCACGCCATGCAAGAGTATTTAAAATGAAATTCGTTTATCGGTTCCACGTTGCAGCACTCTTCTTGTTTGCACAACGGGCACGTGGTTAAATTGCTCTCAATCATGATTGCACTTTTTCTTGTTTTGGAATTTGTATTTTTTTCAATTGAGGAAGCTTCAGTTCCATTTGCTTAGGAATTTTTTCCAAGTGAGGAACAAGTGCCTTCTTCATCTCTTCAAGCGAGAATAGAGTTTTTAACCTGTGCGCCTGTTGTTTTGCCTTTTCTTGATACTTTGGGTACTTTTCAAAAACGTCCCTTAAGAAATATTCTACTTGTTTTATGTCGGGAGCGAACCAACCAGATTCTGGAATTAACATGTTCTCCACTACCGCTGATGGGTGGATCTGTCTTATTTGCCCTCCAACCATGCAATTGAAATCAGCAGACAGAAAGTCAAGGTGTCCAGAATAAGCGGAAGCTATTATGGGTTTTTTAGAAAGGCTAAATTCCAATAATGGGCGCCCAAAACCCTCCCCCTTTGTTAAGCTGATCATTGCTTTCACTTTCTCATGATTATAGAGGTAATTCATGTCCTCGTCGTCCAACTCCCCGTGAATGAGGTACATGTTTGGAAGGTCCTTTGAATTTACACTCTTTCTTATCATGTCGATCTTTTCCAAAATGGAATCCCTGTCCATGATGCTTGCTCCGCCCCCTGATATTTTTAAAATCAATCCGGGTTTGTTTCTTTTGTTTTTGAATGTTTCCAAAAACAATTTTATTGTCAAACCCACGTTCTTTCTGTCCTCTCCCATATCACCCGGTAACCAATGACCCACAACTAGATAATTAAAACTTTCCTTTATGCTGTCCAGCTTCGACACCAAATCAGTTTCTGGAATGTCTTTGTCCTCTACAAAGAAATATTTGTTTAAATCGACACCCTCAAAAAGCACTTCTATGGGTTTTGAAACTTTCACTTCCCTTGTTACTCGACCTTGGGGATCTTTTTCTTGAAAAGCAGACTGTTCGAACACGTTTTTTGCGTGTTGAGAGGACACTAAAGTTAAGTTCATTCTATTGATACCGTCCAACCAGCTTGGGTGGCATAGAGTGGTTTCTATTCCCGCTGTGACCCCAATGTTATGCTTTCCTATCGGTTGGAATTCGTTGGGCACAGTTATTTGACACCAAAGATCCGGTTGCCTTTTCAATTGACCGGTTGTGTTCATTAGGGGTATTAACCAACCCCACTCCTCAATGTTATCTTCTATGTAACCCCATGGGGTAGCTCCCCACCTCTGGGGTAAAATTTCTATTTCCCAATCGTCTTTCTTTAATTCCCAAATTGCTTTTACAAAATCCCTACTGTGAGAAGAGTACCCACTGTAACAATCTATTGGCGCACTAATTACCGCATATTGTTTCATATATTTTTTTAATAAGTTAATGGATGGGGTATGCTCTTGGGCTTTAATTCTTCTATCTGAACGAATTCAAATTTATCCCTTGGTTTCCACTTTTCAAAAGTTTCGTTTATTCCGTCAATGATGTTCTTTGCCATCCATCTAGCACTCATCATGGATTCGTCAGAGGACACCCACTCCCTAGCGGATTTTCCCAATTCTTCGAATTTAACTGGATCTTTTATTTTGATCTCCCACAGGGACACTATCTGATCTGCTATGTCCCTGAAATCCGCCCTATCGTCCCAAATGTAGGGCGTGGGTATGGATCCAACCAAACTCATATTGCTAGGAAATACTGGAAACGCCCAATCCCCACACTTTTTGTACCTGCGGAAATGATTGGAAGGAATTTCCTTTGACGGCGAAAACCATTTGCCGGACTCGTCTTCGAATCTCATTTGATCCTGCATGCCGCCGGTTACGGTAGCTATTATGGGTTTTCCGCACATCATTCCTTCAGTGAGACTCAATCCCCAACCTTCGTTGGAAGACACAAGAGCAACAGCGTCGCAAATGTTGTACATCAAATTCATCTGGTCTACTGGCAAAACGTCTGAATTTATGATAACGTTCTTGTGATCCTCGGAGCAAAGAAGATTTATAACCGCGGGAAGGTCAGTACCGTTTTCGTCCATGGGTTGTGTGTGCATGAGAAGTACACACTTGTTTGCTTTTTCTTTTCCTATGATATCGCAAAATTTAGACCATGCAGCTATCAAATCCGAAACGCACTTTCTTCTTATGTTTCTTGCGTTATAGAATAGGACGAATTCAAACTCTCTGTCCTTAAACAATCTTCTTTTCATTTCGAGCATTTTATTGTGCTCGTCCGCCATGAATTCGTTAACCGGAAAGAAGTGCTTTTCGTTGATACCGTGAGGTACATATTTAATCACTTTATCTTTTGCTTTGTCTCCCAACACCATTTCGTTAATTACCTTTGTTTGTTTGGAAATGGCAAATAAAGCATCGCAAGACTCGTAAAAAGATTTGTTATACATTGGCGCGGGGAGGTCATCCCAAATGTTCAAATAGATCATTGGAATTTCTCGTCTTATCTCATTTTCCATTTGAAACAACCAAGTCCAATACCTTGGATCGGTGAACATCATAATGGCGTCGGGATTTTCCTGCTTTATGATGCTCCTTACCAGTTCTTGAGTACCGTAACCGCTGATGGGGTATACAAACACGGAAGCGTCCGTGATTCCCATTATCTTGTTTGTGTCCTCGCAAATGTCCAACCTCTTTCCCTGGTCTGGGTGATTAATGGCGCCACCCAAATTCACCCAATTAAAAACATGGGAAGTGTTCACCACAATTTCCCTTGCCATCGTGGATATCCCAGATGTCATTCTGATTCCTCAAATGTCGTCACACAGGAGCAGGATTTTTTTCCTGTCTTCTCTCCTAATGTGACGACATATTAATTCATTTTTATTTGTTTCTGACATTTTAATATTTATTTATTAAATTTTTAGTTTTGCAATTTTAAAAATGATACCTACTCATATAGATCCTATTTGGTACTTTCCTGCAATTTCTATTTGATATACTACGAAATTAAACATTATTTAACTAGCCCTGGATTTTCTGATCCTGTGTAATAAACGTTAATTTGGTTGTAAATTCTTTTTCTGAACTCTCCGTCTGTCATGTAGAGGTACAGGGTTCTTTCCACCACCTCTTGCAAGTTCATCTTAGACTTTATGCATGTAACTTTGAAATCTTCGTAAAGAGTCTCTGGTATCTTCAGGGACGTTGTCGCTTTTTTTGTTTTTGGTATCATTGTTCTGTTTTCCAATAAATATCTACAGAAATGCGTAAATATATTTGGATATACAAAAAATCTACTTCCTTGAACACAGATCTGGCCTATTTGCAAATTCGCAGTACTTACAATTTTCAGTACTTTTTTCATACTCTTTGTCAATGTATTTTGCGTCCTCAGTAAAACAATCCTTTACGAAAGCTTCAAAATCTTCCACTGCTTTTTTTAATTTTATCTTTCCCTGCGCGGGTTTAATTTCTTGGGCCCAATGGGTGGGAAAATCATCGCTTATAAAAGGTCTCCTCTTGACTACCATGAACATAACGTCCACTTCGTCTGGAGAAATTTTTAACGCCCTAGAATAAAAGTGCTTGTACAGTAAAACTTGATTGAGTTTTATATCGTCCCGCTTATCGGATTCTTTCCATCCTCCCGTAGAAGTTTTAAAGTCAATGATCAGGTACTTTTTTAAAATTTTATCGTAAAATATGATGTCTATGTAACCCTGTACTATGACGTTGGGTATTTCTTTGATCACGTACTGCTCCATTGGAATTTCTATTCCAATCAGTTTTACATTTTTTGTAGAAAAGTACTTTTTCCTGTGCTTTTTTATCCAATCCATTATATTCAATCCGTCCTGAATGAAGGCATTGAAGTCTTCTTTTTGAACGTAGTGAACACCTGAGTTTTTTTCCAAATCCTCTTTGTAATTGGCGATCATCCTCTCCTTTAAAAAATTTTCGTAATCAAATTCTTCTGACTTTTTAACGGATTCTTCGTACATCAACCTTAAATACTCCTGTATGGTTTCGTGAAAACTCGTACCAAATATCATGTGAATCGATGGCTTAAAAACTTTTTGTTTCTTGACATAGTTCAAGTACCACCTAAATTTGCACTGTTTGTACATTGAGTACTGACTGTACGATACGGATTTTTGATAAGCGTAATTTATGGTTGATTCCCTTTTTGGCATTGCTTATTTTTTACCCTCCACTATATTTTTTATCTTCTTCAAGTAAAGAATAGAATCCAAGTGTTCCTGTATTGCGTGCTCTATCCATTCAGACAGTGAAAGATCATTGCGATCCATGGTAGTTCCGTACTTTAATTTTCCCGCCACGGATCTCTCTATGAACTGGTCTATTACGCTGTCCACAACGGAATCAGTTTTTTTAACGATTCTTTCGCTGTTAACATCGATGTAAGTTTCAAGAATTTCAACTGTACTGTTATTCACCGTCTTTCTCTTTTGTTAACTGTTCCAATAATTGGGGAGGTAAAAGTTCTTTGTTAAGATTTCCGCACGAAGAACACAAAAATACGGGAATGGGAGTCATTCCGTCCTCGGGTTGGCCTGTTATGAACCTACTCACTTTTCTCAACATGAGGGCTTCAGTGAATGTTTGATTACCGCACTCGCACTTTACTGGAGTTGTTTTGTCAATTGTGATGTTTAACTGTTTTTGGGGTTGCATTTTTTAATTTATTTATTTCATTAATGTAAATAATAAAAACGTCAAAATGAAAAATAAAATTTAAGTCATAAAAAAAGGGGCTCACGCCCCTTAGATTAAGATGTATGTAATTAAACAAAAATTAAGACATCGCTTCTTGGCCTATTAAGTGAACCCCCACATTTGCAGCGCTACCGCTAGTGGATACAGCCACCGTTAATATATCAGGTAAATTACCCCTGATAGTATTGTACAAAGGAAATAAATTGCTCAGATCGAAAGTTTGCAAACCCGAGCCGCCGGAGGGAGCAACAAAAGCGTACACAATTTCACCGCTTCCTGAAGTCAACGATGTTGCTGATATGTCTCTAGTCGCGAATGAATAGTTCGAACCCAGTTGGTTCATTGGAATAAAATTTGATCCGGTAAGAATGATTGGATTACCTGGAACTGAAGATATTAATTCCACCGTTGCTAAGTTGTCAGAGGACAAAACCAACGATATGGGAAGTATTTGACCCCTATTGATGAGTCCTATAGTGAATTGAGACCCAGAAGTTTGCGCGGACTGGGTCATGGGCAATCCCGTAACTTGGTCCACAAAATTTATAGAGCTCGAAGTGTTGCTAATTATTCTCGCCACTTGCGATCCTGTTGGGAAATACACAGATTTTCCCAACCACTGATTCACCGACCAAGAAGCCGAAGCTATGGTTATGCTGGAAGTGGTTGCTGATAGTACTGATCCTGTAAATTCTTGTGTGCCCATGGTGCGATTTTGCAACGATAGCACTGGAAATCTGTAAGAATTCGCGGGAACGTTTCTCCTAGGCTGCGAGGGATTAATACCGTAAGAGTAAGTGAATCCCCTCTGAGCGTCCCTTCCGCCCTCGACTATAACCGAAACGCCGTAGTGAATGAAAGTGGTTGGAGAAGATATCGTTTGTCCCAGTGAACCGCTATTTCTAACTTCGTATCTAACTGGTAGATTTCCGGTTCTTGACCAAGGACCGTTTGCAACGTTTGCTGTATTAATTGTGTGAAATACGTATTGTTCGCTGTTTAAAGTAACCCCGAATCTTACAGTACCTGCTCCGTACCACGCGTACTCAATCCAAAGCATTTGAACATTACTCCAATTCAAACTTTGTGCCGTAGTCAAATCCCCGTTCCATGAATTTAGTGGTGTTTTTACGGTCACGGGCAAACTTCCAGTAATACCTGCATCGGAACGAACACAAACGTACATTCCGGATGGATTCAAAGAAGATGTCAATCCCTGTTCGAAAAACACGCCGTTGGAATCATCGAAGAATCCGACTCTAGTATAATTTCCAGCAACAGGACCTCCGAAATTTGCATTGGCGGACATATACATGGTTTTTCCAGGTTGGTACCTGTGATACGGCCTGGATTGGCGAATTGCAATATCATTAGATCCTGTACCTACGCTCATTACAACACCGCCCAAACTTGAAACTTGTTGTACTGAAGCAGATCCGTACGTAAGACTTTCCCAACGTAGAGGTTGAGGACCGTATTCAAAGTCAGCTTCGTACACGTTTTGGTGAATTGTGACCTTTTGTCTACCGAAGTTATCCGAAGATTTTTCTGACGGTTGGTGATTGACAGCGTATCCACCGTTGGAAATGAGAACACCGCTCAAACCGTAATTGGGATTTGTTAAATTAAATTGAGAAGACATGAAAATATATATTTTTAATAAATATCATGACCCTCTAAGGGAACAAAAAAAGGCCCCCAAAAATTGGAGGCCGATGTATATCTAAACAATCCAGAAAAATTAAAATTTTACCAACGAGTCTGCTGCGTACGTCATGACAGGAGAATTTCTCTTGTATCTAACGTTGTAACCCATTCCAGTAACAATCCCGATCGCGCTAGCAAGCGCTTGGTTGGACTTGTACTTTGGATCTGGGTTCAGGTCAATGTCTATCCACCTGGCTACTATTCCCACTTCAGCTTTTAAAGCTTCGGCTACTTCCACGGAAAACCACACTTCGTTCAACAACCTTATTGTGTTGTCCTTTTCCCGAATGGTCTTAAACCTAGAATAAAGAACATGGGCGCCCTTGTGGGGTTTGTAAAGACCCACAACAGTAGCGTAAATCGTCTCTCTCTTGTGATTTTGCGAATCGCACCCTATCAGTATTTCAACTTCAGGATTTTTTTGCATGTAGTCCCTAACGTAACTTACCAACTCTACTTGCTTTTTACCCACGAGCGTGCTAAATACTTTTTCCATGGCCTTTATTGTTTATTAATAATTATGTTCAATCCCAGTACCCGTGACAGGAGTCGAACCTGCAAAAAAACTTGGGTTTAAACCAAGCGCGTCTACCATTTTCACCACACGGGCGTTGTGTACCCGCTGTCGGAGTCGAACCGACAAAAATTACGGTTTGAACGTAATGCGTTTACCAATTTCGCCAAGCGGGCAAGTGTACCCCGGGAGAGACTCGAACTCTCAAATCCCTGAGCCTAAATCAGGTGGATATGCCAATTCTCCTACCAGGGCAATAACGCAGTCTTTCCTGCTGTCATCGATTTACAATGCCTACACTAATCGAGAAACCCTGCGCTGACAGGAAAGGACTTGAACCTCTACGTGGTCTTTAGAATCGGAACATTGCGCGCTTTGTGGTCAACCCATTATCCCGTTTTTGTCAGATGCTCCACACCCCCGAGACAAGGGGGCTCGTCTGCCAATTTCGACACCTGTCAATTTTTAGTAGTCCAACCGGGACTCGAACCCAGAATTGCTCCTTAGGAGGAAGCAGTTATGTCCAATTTAACTATTGAACCGTTTGTGATTCCGAGCAGGGTCGAACTGCTATACTTTGCTTAGAAGGCAAATGTCCTAATCCATTAAACGACGGAACCGTAAGAGCGGCGGAAAGGAATCGAACCTTCATCTCCAACTTGGAAGGATGGAGTAATAGCCATTATACGACCACCGCAAAATGTTTTGAGCCCAAACCCGGAACCGAACCGGAAACTTATGCTTACAAGGCATGCGTTTTTCCAGTTAAACTATTCAGGCAAAATAATTTCGTACCGTACACAAGTGTCGATCTTGCCTGAGGGTCCTTATGAGGAACTCTTGTTCGCCGGAACGTACGGTGTAATAGTTTTAAATGCTTCTTCAGTATTTGATATAATAATCAAACTTAATCGTTGCTGCGTCCTCGAATCGAACGAGGTTTATTTGGCTTATGAGACCAACCAGATACCTTACCTCCCGCCAGCTATGTAATTATTCAAAAATTTTATATTTTAGGAGTCAATGCGATGAAACTCTTGTTCCCCGCTTGGTGCTCCGTCCAATCCATGTTAAAAGCGTACGCCACGTACAGCGCAGTTGCTTTATCTGATTCTCTATTTGTGTCGTCGAACAGAATCGGTACGTTTCTGGGCAACAGATCCAAATTGTTTTTTATGTTCGGTCTATTGGGACCCACCGGACCGTCGACTACGCACGCATCGTAGTGATTGTAAGTTAAATAATTTTCCACTCTTCTTCTATCGTACCAACCGTACAAGAGAGGGGTGTGAAAGACTATTTTTCCGGGTTCATCAAAGGGTTTTAACTTTTCGTAATACTCTTCGTTGTCTTCTATGGATACTACGTAAGAAAATATTTTTCTTAACTCAAGTGTGGCCGCTCCCGAACCTAATTCTAACAAAGTGGAACCCGGTTTTTTTGCCACTTTGTTGGCCAGCATGTCAAACATTTCAACTGGCATTGACCAACCCTCAAAAACTTCCCTGTTTACCTATTGCATGAATAACCTTTTGTTGTACTGGAGGAAGGACTCGAACCTTCAACCTCGATGGTATAAGCATCTTGCGCTAACCATTGCGCCACTCCAGCAAATTTAACTACCCACCCTTTAAGTAATCATCTCTGTGCCGCCATCCACGTCATGCGCTGGTTATGCATGGCGGGTAGTGTAAATTTTTTGTATAGATATAAAACTAACCAATTCTTTTTTGGTGCTTACTATTTTAAAACCGTTATTATATATATCTATTGCGTAAATTACTTTTTCGAAAAATTTCGGTTGTTTTATAAAAGTTTTTACGGATTGATATCCATTTACAACAATTTTTACGCTCTTGGAATATTCCATTTCTTCTCTGTCCCTAAGGGAAATTTTACCGCTTCCGCCGTCAGTAGAAAGTACAATGCTTCCAGTAGCGTCCTTTACAACTACATAAACTTCTGCTGTATCGTTGTTCATCAATCTATTTTCAACGTCGAACGATATTTCAAGTTCGTCTGTTCTTTTAGCCGATTTGACCCTCTTTACTTCTCCGTTGTTTTTTACTTTAAGGGCGGTTACGTTAATCGAACGAGCGAACAATGTTGAACCAACGTCAACCATCGATTTTAATACTTCGTTGGTGTCCTTTACTGATTGTACCTGTTTTACTAGGTCGTCTCCCTGTTTTTGTAATGTATCAACTTTCCCTCTTAGTTCTGAATTCGCCTTTGCGATCTCTTCGTTTTGTGCAAGCAAAGAATTTATTTTTTCCTCTAATTGCTTGATCAACTCTTCGGCTTTCTTTTTTTCCGCTTCGGTCAAATTCTGTTTCGTTATCAACTTCCTTATTTCCCTTCTCAAACTGTTAACTTGGGAATTTTTACTGACCAACTTTGACTGCAACACACTATTTTCAGTTAACAGTGAATCCAATCTCACAAGGGCAGCGCTAAATTCTTTATCAACGTAATCCTTTTCGACAGAAATTTTTGAATATAGTTCGTCCTGCCTTTTAGTGATCTCTGCGTGCTTGTTATTGTTGTAGAGAGCAACTCCCCCAACTTGCAAGAGCTAGAAAAAATAGTACAGAGATTACAAGATTTTTTCAGTGTTTTTTGATGTCCATTTTATTTAATTTTTAAGATGAACTATACATAGTGAAAAAACCGTGCCAAACTGTCGAATATTCCCACATTTTTTAAACGTCCCACTCCCTGCATCCGTGTTCGAAAGCTTCCTCAACAGAAAGTGTGGGATCATTTTTCATGGCCAACAAAGCAAAAACTATCACTTCAACGTCCAATCCACTTTCTTGTACGTATTGAAGCCTCGAACATATTTTGTCCATCGCCGAATCTATGTCCGATACTTCACTATCCAAACCGCTCTTCATTTGTAAAACTGTAGAAATTACCTCTTCGCCCGTTAATTCCGTATCCATAACTTTTAAATTTTAGAATTCTGTGAGAGATTCGAACTCCCGTCTCCGGCTCCTTATGCCGGTGCTCTAACCACTGAGCTAACAAAATCGACTACTTTTTAGAGCTTTCTGCAGGAGCTCAATTTAGTAGTGGGACATGAAAGTTATTCCTGTTTCTGCAGTCCAGTTTCGCTTTTCCAATCCCTTTGCTGATCTACCGGGAATTGAGCCCGATTCCTCCCGCCGCATTGCGGGTATGCACCTTACACCACAACCATGAAGCCAGAAATTTCGAACTTTCCAGCCCGGGGTCAATTACTCCCCGAGTTTGCCGAGAGTGGGAGGTTCGAACTTCGACTTTCGTCGTGACAGGACGACGTGCGCGCCATTACACTACACCCTCGAAATTTTAATTAAACAGTACTACCGACCGGGATCGAACCGGCACGATGTCCTCATTGAAAGTGAGGTGACCTATTCCCATTTAGTCCCCGGTAGCATAAATGTAAAGAATCTATTTTAATTTTTACAATACATTTTTTCAGTAGTAGCGGTTGGAGTCGAACCAACAATCCATACAGATTATGTGATTTACAGTCACACGCCTGACCGCTTGAGCATCACTACCAAATTGGAGGGAAGGGAGAATTTCGAAATCCACTTTAAATATAAATCATTATATAATATTAATTCAATGATCTATAAATTTTTTTGCTTCATTAATCTTCTCTTTTGTGTTATTATACAAATCTCTCCATCTTATTCTTAAAATTTTCCATACATGCTTTATACATAATGCGTCTTTTTTATTATCTCTTTCTTTATACTCATAAAATCTTTTGTGTTGATCTCCGTCAATTTCAATAGCTTTTTTTAAATCAACCCAAGCAAAATCTAATGAGTATATTCCAATAGGATATTCAGTTTTATAATTCTTATCCAAAAATTCATTTTTAATAATTTCAACTATCCTTTTCGAACTTACCAACGCACACTTATATTTAATCTCCTCAATCCTTCTCTTGGGTACATCGTAATGGTGCTTGTGAAACCAACACTTTTTTATTCCCAAATCGTTCGCCATTTTGTACAAATTTTCAACGCTGTAAGGTTCGCACACTAAATGTCTACGTTCATCGCAATAGTACTTCATCTTTTGCGGAAGATAGAGGTAACGATCCTCTTTGAGTTTTACCCCAGCCTCAGTTTAGCAAACTGGCCATTTACCTTTCATGCAATCTTCCAATTGACGGCGGGTGTAGGGACGGTATCGAACCGTCTTCCCGGGCTCCACAAACCCGTGCATCACCTTAATGCTTCGAACACCGTTTAAAAAATCTCCTGTGTGCTACTCCTACCGGTCCCATGTTCGGCGGTTAAAAGTAAGGTACATCTTTTAGTCACCCAGAGATTTTGCGGAGGGTGACGGACTCGAACCCTCACAAGTTTTACCCCTTCACCGTTTTCAAGACGGCTAACTACTCCTTTAGGACCCTCCAAAAATCATTTATAATATATCCTCTCCGGGTACTCCCCAAACATAAACAGAGTCACTGGGCACAGCCACATGGTCAAGTTGGAGTAATCTATTCCTTTGTAATTGCCTATCCTGTAATAAGCTCCAAACTCATCCCCGAAATCGTCCTCTCTTTCCAGTGTTATGTACTCGGAACCTTCAAATTCTTCGGTGTCAAGTACCAACGTTATTTCTGATTCACCATAACTCAAAACGTCCAACCAATAGTCCGCTCCGGCCACCATCTGACACGCTTCCTTTGTTCCTCCTGCCTCTATGTAATCCGGTAAATCTGCGTACCAACAACCCGATGCTTCCTTGTAAAATCTTAACTCAATCATAACATTTATTTTTTAGTTGTCCCACTCCGAATCGAACAGAGATTACTAGGGCCAAATCCTAGTGTAATTAGCCATTATACCATGGGACAGTTTAAACTTTTTTAGAGCGACTAGCCAGATTCGAACTGGCATCTCAGCCTTGACAAGGCCGAACACTAACCGTTGCACCACACCCGTGTTTCTAAATTTCCCTATTTCAAAGAACCCAACATTCAATACTTTCATTGTGCGCCCAGAAGGATTCGAACCTTCAACTGACTTACGTCTCCCCACTGGTTAAAAGCCAGTTGCTCTACCAATTGAGCCATGAGCGCATTATTTTTTAAATGCCGCACTCACGCTTATTCGGTGCAGCAACTAACGTTTTCGTTTCATATTTTTGTTTTTTTCATGTATTGATTAAAAATATCTCTATCAACAATTTCTAAATCAATATTATTTTGCTCTAAAACTAATTTCATTTTCAATCTATCATTTCCCCACCAATGACCTTTTACTTCAAAATATTTTTGTAATTTTGTACTCCAAAAATCTGGAGTGTAATAATGAATTTTTCCATTATGATCTTTCCACTTAAATGAATGTTTTTTATGCCCAACGCCAATTTTTATCCAATTATCATCTATTAAATTTAAATACGTGGAAAAATCTTTTTCCCAACTACCTTGCGCTTTAAATTTAATTCCAAAATTATTACAAACTTCAAACCACTTACATCGGCCACCTTTATTATTCTTAGAGAGTTTTTTTCCTATTTTGATTTTAGATTCTATACTATGTTTTTTATTTTTCCAATAAGGTATTAACTCTCCTAATTTTACCTTATTTGAATATAATTCTGCGCTTTTTTTAATTATGCTATTAGTTTCTTTTGTAAGACCTAAATTCCACGCTTTTCTTCCTTCTTTATAAGGTTTATTTATCTTTTTTATATGTTCTAATCCTTCTTTTGTATGACTTCTCCAATTATGACTTGTCAAAGCTTTTTTATTCTTTAGTTCTTTATTACAAATTTGACATATCATATTTTGTGGTAACGAGAAGTATCGAACTTCTCTCTTAAGTTTTTCAGACTTACGCTAATCCATCTCAGCTACGTTACCAGGAAATTAAAAAAGCCCTGATTTTTTGAACCAGGGCTTTTATGATTTTTTGGGTTACTTTTATCCCAAATCTATATCATTTAGTCCTGGACTTTTGTTCGGTATTGTTTTGGTATCCGGATTAATCGCGTTACTAAAGCAATAACCCACCAATAGCGGATTTCTTTGCTCCGATTGCCAATTAATTATATGAGATACTACGTGTTTCATTGTCTATAAATATGATAACTTTGTATTCAATCATTATTTTAATGATATAAGGTAAATATACGAAGTTATTTTGAATTAAAAAAATTTATTTTAAAAAAATGCCCAATGAAAACCAATCTATTAAGCTTAACTGATTGGTTCCCAATTGGGCAACATGTTGGTTTTCAATAAAGAATTTTTATAAAAGCTTTTTATCCACAACCAAATACATTTTTTTGCGATTGAATTTTACTTTTTTATAATAAACTTCTCCATAAGATTCGTAGTACATAACGTTATTAATTACTACTTTTATGCAATTTTTTGGAAGTTTCGGTACCATTGCACCGATCTGTGGTTCAATGACTGCGTATTGTCCATTTTGATCTTCCGTATAATAAATGCCTTCGTAATAGTAATAATTCAAATTTTCCCACCTAAATGCCCAACAACCGCAAGGTAAATAACTTATAGAATAACCAAACGGTGGATATATCAAATTGTAATTAAAATCATAAAACAATCCAGATCTACAATAAAAAATTCTACCCCTGTAATTTTGATAAGCATAATTTCTATGATCTACTTCCCTAAATTCTTGACCCCTATAAGAGTCTCTGCGCGGTTGAATTGTTGTGTACCTTGAATGATTTCCGTAAAATGCATGATTTCTTTGAGAAAATACAAGATTGATGAATAACATCATCGCTAAAAATAATGTTAATTTTTTCATGACTGTTTATTTTTTACTTTTTATTATTAATTCTCCAATGCACTCTATTTTTCCTAATAGTTTTTGAAATTCCGACTGAGTCAATTTCAAATTTTCTCCTGCTTTGTACAATTGTTGTATCAATTTCTTGTACTCCAATTTTGAAATTTCCGGATCCATTTTTCCCGCTGTCGCTTTTTTGTAGTAAGGAAGTTTCACTGAAAAATGCTGGTAAGTCAGCATTGACGGCCCTCCTTTCTTCTTTGCGTCCTGAGCTATCTTCGTTGCTCCCTTGAGCCTCTTTTCGGAAAACTCCGTAAACGACTCCTCTTTCTCTAATTCTTCCGTTAATAATTTTTTGAGTTGTATCATTGTATCTATAAATATTACTAACAATCACTCCCCTGTAATGAGTTTTATAAAATGATTGTGAAAGATCACTAACCACAACCCAGCGTTTTCTACTTGATGCATTAACGAATTTATTATTTCCCAAATATATTCCGCAGTGCCATTTACTAGGTGATCTTGGACTTCTAAAAAATACTATGTCCCCCACCATCAAATCTTTCTTTTTAACTCTTTTCGTGAATTTGTATTGTTGAGTGCAAGATCTCGGAATTCCTATATTATAAACATCACAATATAACCTTTGAGAAAATCCAGAACAATCTATTCCTGTTTCCTTAATACCGCCTTATTTGTAAGGTCTACCAACCCAAGTATTTACGAAAGCATTTAGGGTAGAATCTTCGGTATAAAGTTTGGCCTTTTTACCCATCGACACTAGGTCTATTAACAAAAATATTATTATGTATAATAATTTCATGAGCTGTATTTTTTTTCTGTTTTTTCATATCACCAAACTTAATTTTTTCCATTTAAAAGCACTCTTATCGTTTAAAAACAGTAATTCAAAATTATTTTATTAAAGATATCGTCCAAAAATCCGAAGCTAATTGTGAATTGCACAAATAATCAGCAGGAATTTTAAAATATCCTCCCATTCCCCAATCTTCCCCCCAAGAATTCCTCATTAAAAAGGTATCTTCATTCATATCGTACCCAACCACCGCAATAGCATGTCCGCCCTTAAATTTTTCATTTGGGCCTGGCATGGGAACATTTCCAGTTTGAGCAACATCGTCGCTCATAAAACTTTCGTACACCTTAATTCCGCAACTTATGGGATATCCCTCCATAAGACCATTAACGACTAATTGTTTATCGGTATTGTCTATGTATTTATACTGAAGCGCTTCAAATTGAAGAGCGGAATTTATGGATTCTTGAGTGGGTTTTACAGAGAATTTTGAAGTATTGTAAGGCCACAAATCTTCGTTAGGAACTCCCATGCTGGCCACTACCTTGATTCCGTCTCTTATTACAGCTCCAGAATCAGTATCAACTGTGCCCTCCATCAATCTCTCAAAGTAGTATATGAACAATCTAGAAGGCTGAAATACGCCCAGATCGCTCTGCGTGTGCTTATTGAGAAGATCAAATTGTACTAAAAAGGATATTGAATTTGCTGTACAAGCACCCAATTCGAATTGGTTGTACGGCTTTGGGACTGAAAATGTTTCCAGTAAATTAACAGACTTAATTGGCTTAAGAAGTTCTATGCTGAATTTCACGTCCCTATCGTCGGGTTCTTGTGGAATCCAACCAAAGTTGTATTTTAGCATTTTTATATAGTTTAAAGTTTATTAAAAATAATTTGCAACCATATTATCCAATGCTCTTTTCTTTTTTTGTGATGATGTTTATACCCTGGGGTAACTATTGGATTTTTTGTTTCTTGAACAGAACTACTTAATTTTATATTTTCTTCGGGTTTTTCAATTTTTTTAGCTTGGGCAAATTCGGCGGTTTTTCTACCGTACCAATTTTTACCCATGTCTTTTAAATTTAAATTTTCACTATCCAAATGAATACAAATTAATTCCGGTAATAGAATTCTCTTGCTTCTTGGAAATGATTTTGAGTGTAAAACATCAGTTCTGTCTGCTCCCACTCCATAAATTGGATATTGATGTACATTTGATACATTTGGATTCCACATCTGAAAATATCCAATTGGTTCGTAACCATCTTCCATGTATTCTGCTATTCTAACTCCCATTTCAAAAACCGTTGGATGAACATATATCCAACCTGTATGAGTTTGATTTGGATTAGATATGTGATCTTGCCAAGCTTCGTAAGTTGGGCACATCATTCTATCAATAGAATACATAGAATCCTTTAACAGATGCTTATTCAATCTTTCAAGAATAATTCTAGTTAAGGGCGGAAGGTATATATCCGCGTCCATTTGAATGACCCAATCAGAAAGATCTAATTTTTTTAGTCCTTCATTAATTCCCCTAGCTTTATTAAAAACCCCACCGTCTTCGTAAAATATATCTGTTACTACACACTCTACGTGATAATAATCACATAAATTTTTTGTGCGGATATCTTTCGAATCAGTCACAACAACAACTTTATCAAAAAATTGTTTGTTTGTCGGTAACGTATGAGCTAAAAAATCTGCGTAATTTACACAAATTATTATAGCTTCTAATTTCATGAGATAAACATATTTTTTTCTTCTATAAATATGTTTATCTCATGGTTAGTAATGTTAACTTTAGTTATTTAGCAACAGCCCAAAAAGCTCTTAAATTTCCGTCAACTTTGATCAAAGAATCGTATTGTTTTTTTGTAATTTCTTTATCAAAATTCCACTTTTCCCATTCAACGCTACCCGCTGATACAACTACGCAAGTTAAAGTTACTGGGAACATACTCGTAGGATTAAATAAAGTTGCTGCCCAAGGGATGCTAATGATAGCACCGCTGGCTCCTCCGTAAAATAAAACCTTATTGGATTTTTTCAATGCTTGTGATCAAGTAGGGCTCACTACGTACAGTGTATCGTACACCGGAGTTGGATGATTATTGACAATTCTAGTAGTATCGTATCTTACTGGGCTTTGCGATAGATACGAACTTTGAATTTTGTTGTTGTAAGTTACTTTGCAAGATGTCACAACCAGAAAAGCTAACGTCAAAAATAGCAGTCCTAAATTTTGGATTTTTTTCATTTTTTGATTTTTTATTTATTAATTGTTTGTTAATACGTTAGAGTAATTTCTTTTGTGTTGAAGTAAGTAACTGTTTTGTCTTTATGAATTACACTCAATCTAAAATAATGATGATCAGGACTAGTTCTACCTCGTCTTGCTGCATCAATTACAGAAGAATTTGAATTGTTCAATGCTGAATTATCTTTTGTGCACGATAATAAAGTCATTATTAAGACAATCGGTATTATTGTAAACAATTTATTATTTTTTTTATAGGACATGCACAATATTAATACCCCGAATCCCGCAATTACAACAACTGCGGTCACTGGTTTAAATGTATAATACAGTGGGCCATAATTTATACTAGATGTAGAAGTACCATTTTTTGCAGACGAAATTACTGTTTGATATCTCACCCAAGTACTATTATCTGACGAAGAATCTATAACCCAAACGCTATCATTTCCCTCTCTGGTTGCTGTTCAAGTAAATTTAATACGACCCGTAGAGTCATTGACGGCCACTAACGTTGCTAAAGTAGTATCGTTAACATTGGGTGGAGGGGGGAGGCGGATTAGAAATCCCATAAGATATGGCACCTAAATCCAAAGTTGCTAAATTACCTTATAGATCAGTAGTTCTCCATGGCAAAGCAATTCCGGCGTTTATTGCGGGGCTTCCCGCCACCAATTTACCCGTAGTAGGATCCAACACACCGATTGATGGTGCGCTAACGAGATTATTACTATACACCACAGGATCCGATGATGCATTATAGACGTCATTTCCTGCGTCCTGAGAGGTAACGTTTAAATTATTATAAACATAATACGTTGATCCCGGGTGAGGAAATATGACTGCTGCTGCAGTGGTATACATAATAGGATCTATATTCCCAAGTTGTGTGTTGTTGCATATATACGCATTGGCTGCTGTAGCAGAACCACCGATATTGCTACTACTTGCTCTGATGTCAACGACTCCGTAACAAGTAGTATTCATTTTTAAGTTATTGTACACATATGTTGTGCCTGTTCCATTTATAGAAATTGATTCAAGTCTTGCAACGTATCCCCACAAAGAAAATCCATTCATGATAATTGAACTAACACTTCCATATCCACCCACCCTTATCATACTGATATCACCACTGGCATAACTATCAGTACCGCTTACTGTCCAATTGTGGAAATTATAATTCCACATGTTATAACCAGATACGAGTCCGTCTACTGTTGTCTGATTTTGGATTTGTGCATTATATATTTGTAAGCCAAAAGTAGATGAATGAAATGTTGTAGTTGCATCCCAAGTTCCGTATAAAATATGGGCACTATTACTCATTGAAAAATTTGCTAGCGTAAATTGATTAAACATCAATGTACCACTATCAGATAAATTCCAAGTTCCACCCTGACTACCACTGAAATCTATTAGATCTCCTGTACCTACGGTTTGAAAATATTGAATGCTTGAATGATCGGCTACGTGTCCGGATCCCACTTAAAATACGTTTCCGCTGTAAGTGAAATTAAATCCATACGTTACTCCAGAAGTCCCATTACCCATCATATTAACGTAACTCCACGGACCTATATTTACGGCTCCAGTACAATTAACTACACCATTATTAATAATAGTAACATGATTAATATTGGTTAAAGTGATATTGGAATAAGTACCTCCATCAATCACCAATACATCCCCTGGATTGATCAAAGTACCATTGTAATTCATGCTTGTTAGGGATACTGTTCCTGAGCCAGATCCTATAATCACTGTATTAGCTATAGAGTAGACCGACATCAGTGAAAATAACGCAAATAATACTCCCTTTTTTATTGCATTTTTAATTTTTAAAAAGTACATATTTTTAGTTTTAATTTAAAAAATCAACAATCGTCCTCTACGACAGATTCAAAAAATTTTATCAATTTTGGGTCTATCATGCGTAATTTTTCTTCAGGTACAAAATTACAAAGCGTTAATTTTTTGAAAGAAAACAGCATAATGTTTCTACTTGGAAGAATCACATTAGTTGAATTACCAAAAACATATTGTGCAAAATTTAAAAAACATTGCAATTTATAATTTCTCATGTGTAAATATACACCAGAAATCAAAATGATAATCAGCACTGTATTAGACAGTGCCAATTGCCAATTATTCAATTCTACGAACAGTGAGTAATTATTCACAATTTTTATTTTTTACTGTAGGTATCTTTCAATTCATATTGGGAAGGCTGATTATTTGGAATTACTATTGCAATTGTGTAATAATTTACAGCATCTTCTGATCTTTGAATTTCGAATCTATTTAAATTTGATTCCATTAAAGTTTTCCAACTAATAAACTTATCCCCGTTAATGCTCCTTGTAGCTCTAAAATAAGAAAGTACTACTGGCATTGCGCGGCATTTAGAATCATCTGGATGTTTGCAGCAATAGGATGTATTGTCATCGCCTTCAGAAGAGCCATCTAATACACCGTCGCCTGAATTTTTTACAATCGTTATTGTATGATTAATTGAATTAGGCGAAATTTGTTCAATTTCTTGATAAGGTGCTACGTAAGATACAGTACTATACGTAGTAGAGTCATTATTATCGATTACTGCTAACCTATAATAATGTTGGGAGTCCTTAACTGTTATAAAATTGTTGGTGGTTTGACATGGGATTTAATAATTTCTCGGTTATTTTTTAATACCCTATTCACCCTAATACAATAATCCTTTACTTCAGAATATTTTTTATTTAAATATCGAATGTAAGAAGCTCTATTATGAATATGATATGTTTTAAATATATAATCCTGATACAATTTATAGTCCTCTACTGATCTCATCCAAGTATCATACATAGCATACTTATGAAATTCTCCAATAGCTTTTGTTTTTCTCTTTTTTGGAAGTCGCATGCCAAATACATTGTGATTAATTGTGGATAATTTGCTCTTTAAATCCCCAGATTCCAACATACATTGGGCAAATACCAAATCTGGATATTTAATTCCATAACTTTTTATTGTATTGTACGCATTTTCTTTATTCATGGGTAAAGCAAACATGTGTAACATCAGTACTAGATTAAGCATAACTACTTTTTTTAATTAAAAAATTATTTTAGATTTACTCCATCGTAAACTAAAACGAAACCAATCCTATTAACAATCCAATATCTGGCGGCGTCTATCACATAGAAATACCATCTCTTTTTTTGAAAGAGATTTATTTTTAAAGCAACCGACCCAGACATTCCGAGATGTTCAACCAATCTTGTTGCATGATAACCATCAGTAAATGCGACGAAAACACTAGAAGATCCTATAAATTTTTCACCATTTGATTCTACACCATTTTTCCACTTATTAGTCCAACTTATGGCTGGATTCCAAAATTTATCGTTGGCGTTTGGAAAAATTTTCTTGAAATTTGAGTATCTATACTCTAGAGTTTGATTCAATCCATCCGCCATTCCGGAAACAAACATGGCAGCAAATGATGGCACTTCTTTTTTAGATAAAATTTGTGAACTTACACAAATTGGAAGTAATAAAAATAGTAGAATTTTTAATTTTATCATAGCCTTTATTAAATTTTGTCTAGGTAAATGTAACAATCATTTTATAAAAGTAGAAATTTATTTTTCAAGTGTTATTAAAAATGATTAACAGACACAGAACCATCTAAATGCACCAATATTGCAGATTTATTTTCTACCCAATCACCACTATTTAAATAATGATATCCAGAAATACTTCTGTCAGAGGGAGAATGTATATGACCGCACATAACGCCTTGACAACCATTGTATTGAGCCATTTTTATTGCTGTTGATTCGAAATCGTTTATATAATTTAAAGCCGCTTTAACTCCCGCTTTTATTTTTTGAGATATCGATTGGTAAGATAATCCCCTCCAAGCTCTGTATTTATTGTACCACCTATTCAACCAAAGTGCAAAATCGTACCCAATGGATCCCAATTTTGAAAGCCACTTATATTTTGTGATGAATACATCTATGACGTCTCCGTGAAATATATAATACCTATCGTTAACAAAATGATCAGAATCCGCCCACCTCTCGACGTTAAGAACATAATCTTCGACGATCTCTATACGACCGAAACAAGACCCAACAAAATCCTTCAAAAAATCATCATGATTTCCCCTAACCCATATCACTCGAGTGTGATTGGACAATTTTAAAATTTTTGATATAACTTTAGTGTGATGTTTTTTCCACTTTGCTCCTCGATTGATCGCCCAACCATCTATAATATCCCCATTAAGAATCAATAATTCTGTTGGATTTTCTTTTAAAAATTTTACAAATTCCTTTGCTTTTGAATCCTTAGTTCCCAAATGAAGATCGGACACTATAATGGCTTTGTACATTTAGGATTGTGTTTTCTTTGTTATGGTTATTTCGTTGTCCCCTGATTTCTTAAAATCGTATTTGGAGCGATCAACATATTTACTAAGTATTGCTTGATACACTCTGAACCTTTTTGAATCGTGATCCATTTTTTCTCGATCTTCTTCGCTTTTGGATGCCTGTATTTTTAATTTTTTTATCTTATTATCAAACTTACTCAAAAAGTCCTTCACAATATCAGAAACCGTTGATATTACGGCTACTGAATTGCCTTCGTTAGTCATAGAGCTTGGATCTGATCCCCATGGGGCAAATGTTACCAAATAAGTGCCGTCTTCTTCTGGATCGAATATAACTAAGTAGTCTGTACCGGACTCGGTTTTAAATTCATAAATAACTTTTCCGCTATTCATTTCGCCTCTAGATCTCCACTTTAATGGTCGATCCAGTAATTCTTTTAATAAATTAGTTAGTCTTATCGTTTAATACCAATAATCAAAATCTTGTTTAAAAAAATCATCATCATTTCTATTCAACCAGCAATCGAAAGCCAATTGTATCATGTACCAAACACCCTTATTCTCAAATCTTCTACTAAGAGTAAAAGCCGAAACATTGATGACTTTAAACTTTCTAGGTTTGATCTTTGAGCTAAGGTGGTAGTCTTCTGCAATTTTATCATCTTCATTAAATCCCCCCAATTTTTTAAATGTTTGAGTTTTAAACATCATAAATCCCCCTATGGCGAATGGTTTAGTTTTAGAACTCACCCACTGAATTACATTAAATATTTTATAAATCCAATCGTATTTTCCGTCTAAGGTTTTAAACTTACAAGTTACCAAATCATAATCTCCACTCACTATGACCTGTAAACACTTATTTAAGAGTGAATTATCCTTTAAATAAATGTCAGCATCCATAAAAAGAATGTAATCAGTTGATACATTTTTTGCACCACTGTTTCTTGCCACAGCGGGTAATCCACCGGGAACCAATGTTATCCTTTCTGAATTAGCTGAAACGTATTTCTCAAGAATTGATAGAGATTCTTTTTCATAAGAAGAATCAGCAATCACCACTTTAAAATTCAAGTCCTGTTTGAATAACAGATCAAGAACTTCAATTACTGTGTTACCTTCGTCTTTACACGGAATTACTATGGTAAGTTTGTCATTCACTCATATAAATATCCACTTTTATACGGGAATCTTAATCCTACAACTTACCAATTTACGTATTTTGTAATAGAGTACTCAGTGCTGAGGCAGTTAGTGTGCCTGTGTGGCGATTTGTTACTACACCCGAAGAATTCACTGATATTATGGTGGGAATGGAACTAACATTATATTGTTTAGTAACTTCAGGAGAAAGATCTACATCTATGTAACTAACATGCACTCCTAGTGCTTGGGAAACTTTTTCTACTAAAGGCTTAAAAATTTTGCAAGGGGCGCACCACTGAGCGCCAAAGTACAATACTTGATTCATTTTTTAAAAAATTTTATAAAATCCTGTTTTAATTTTTCGGTAAATATTTCCACTTGCTCTTCGTATCGTTTATTATGAAGTTCCACTGAAACTTAAGGACACCATTGAAATGAAGCTTCTTTAGCTGTAATCTGATTTTCAGTAACAACCACTCCAGGTTTAACTTTAAATTCAAAATTTCCTTGCACAATCAACTTTCCTTTTTCAACTACTAATCTAGGTATAGTATTACTATTTAGTCTAGATATCATATTATTAAATATTTAATTTTTATTAATCCCACCAAGAACTTAAATGTTGTTCCAATATTTTGTACAGAAGTTTGTTACACCTATCCTGATTATAAAGTCCTACGTAAAAAGAAAGCGTTTCCAAATCATTAAAATCTTTTTCCGGATATATTTTTTTGATCTTTCTTACTGCACTAGGATATTTTTTGAGATAACCACTAAAATTCTCGCTCTTCAAATTAATTTTAAGTTCTCTTAAATCATGCATGTCTTCTACCGGAGCGAATTCAATTTCAGAATCTTGGTAATCATATTTTTCCATTGAATAGTAATCGCAAAGTTCCCGCTCAATGAGATTGAGCGCAAGCGTCATGTATTTGTTATTAACACTCACTTCTTTATGGCGATTTTTGCTGACCAGATAATTCCGTTGAAATTCAATCTTTTTTTGAAGTATTTTAAGTATAAAAGAATGATCCCAATTCCGATCACTCCAAATTGTGGGAAACCACCCTACTAAATTTTTTATACGCCTCAAAAATTCAATCACTCTCCAATTAATAAAACGTTTCCAAGTTTTTCTTTCCCAAGCTGAATCACTCGGTAGTTTTAATTTATTATACTGTTTCATCGTTCTTTGATTTTTTAATGTATTGGTACAAATCCAACAAAGAACCTTCAAAATTTTCCATTATATAAATTAACTCTTGCCTATCAATGTTAAATGTTCTACGAAAATCAGAATACATTTTTTCGAAAATTTCCTTTTCGTGTTTAAAATAATCTTTGTTTAATCGTCTAATGCGTTCTAAAAATAATTTTCTTATTTCGTGTTGTTTTGTGGGATCTTTAACTCCTTCCAATTTATCTTCCATCAAATAGAATTCGTGTTCCATTTGATACAAATAATCCGAAGGATCGTAATCGCCGTGCTTTATTTTTTCGTAAAGAGGCGTTTTTTTATCCAGCTCTTTTCTAGTTTCGTACCTTCTCCACCAATAGTATGGGTTATAACTCTTCTTGGTCAGTCTAGACAATTGGGATTCCAAAAATTCCCTACTACAAAACGCTTGCATAACTTTATTTTTTGTAAAGTACAAAAATTTTCCTTACCGTAAAAAATTATTTTTCTAGTAGACTATAATGTTTTGGATACAAATGCAAATTAGTTATGAAAAAATGCATTTGACCGATACTATGACCAGTCTTTTCAGAAATTAATTCCATCAATTTTGCAAAACAATACTGGTCATTTCCGAATCCGTACCAAAGATCTATTGATCTTGAGAATACGGTTAAATTTAATAAATTGTTCTTTATATAAAAATTTAAAACTACATTACACGGGGTATCGTACTTGTAAATGTCTAATTCATGAAGCAAATAATGAACAATTATTGCACGTCTGGTATCTGGATTTTGTTTTAAATCAGTAATTACTCTATTCAATTGGTTATTATAATTCCAGAAGCTTCCATAATTGCTCACTACGTTTGTGGTACCCGGAATCATCATATTTTTCCAAATTTTGGCATGCTCTGAAATTTCCTTTGCATCTCTATTGCCGGTCATGTACCAATCGAATTCGAAATTTGCATAATCCGCATTGAATTTTCTAATTGGAGTGGTTATAATTTTATCACTTGGATCAGATAAAGAAAACGAACAGTTAAATAATGCTTTTGTTCCCGCAAAATCTTCTCCAAAATCCGCTACTTTTTTATACAGTGATTCGAACGCATTTGTTGCGTTTTTATAGATCATACTTTTCTACTTTTACAAATTGAGATAAAAATTCAATACTACCGTTATCACGTTTAAATAATTCAGAATAAACCACCCTTATTATTCCTGATTGAATTATTAATTTGGCACAATCTATGCATGGGGATAATGTGGAATAAAGAGTAGATCCTTGAACTGCAATTCCTGATTTGGTGGCTTTTAGTATGGCGTTAGATTCTCCGTGAAGAACGTGAGGTTTTGTCACTAGTTTATATCTACCGAAATCATCCACCAAAGGCCAATCCTCCATAGTTTTTTCTGGGTGTAACGAGTTATCCGAAGCTTCGTACATGTAAGCCTTTTCTTCGCAATCATTGTCCATGCCATGAGGAGCTCCGTTGTACCCCATGCTCAAAATATTTTCATCTTTTACTAGTATGGATCCTACTTTAACCCTAACGCAATAGGACAGCGTTGATATTTCTTTTGCGATGTTTAAGTAAACACCATCAAGTCTTTGCTGCTTATTCATCTTTTTTAAATGTTCCGTTTTCCATTTTTCCCTTCCTTTTCGCTATGACCGCGTAAGCCGAGTTTATGCAATTTTCTATGTTATAGCCTTTGAGTTTGGCCAAATTAGTCAAAACCACTACGCAATCCCCAATGGCATCTACGAACTCTTCTTCATTTTGCTTTAAAATGGATTCAGCTAGCTCTCCCATTTCCTCCATTAATTTTACGTACTGAGTTTTTGAATCACCCTTGGAATAAATTCCTTTGTCTTCAGCCCAATCTCTTATGGGTTGAAATTCATTTTTTAAATTCATATTATTTCCTCTATTATTTTTAATTTTAATGCTTCTTCTGAATCAATGTACCAATCTTTTTTAGCGTCGTAACACCTTCTAAGTTGATCTTGGGTAATTTCAGTTTTTTTCAAAACATAATCCTCCATGATCTTTTGTATTCTAACTGTTTCAACCAAATCGTCTTGCGTGTCTTTAACCTTTCCATGAAAACCAGTGGAAACTTGGTGGTACATAAAAGTGGATTGCGGATAACAAAATCTCTTATGACCGCTTATTGATATCCAAAACGCAGCGCTCATTGCGCAGCCAACAACTATGGTGTGAATTGGAATTTTAGATCGATCTATCACACTTACTAATCCCATAGCGGAATAAGCCTCTCCACCGTAAGAGTCAATGTACAATTGAATGGGTTTTGGTGCATAAATCAAATCACTAACTTTCGCAAGTTTCATAAGTTGATTATCGTCCTGAGTTATGTCCAATATTTCTTTAATAATCGCATTAACGCTATCCTGATCCACTTGCTTGGCCAAGTGTAAAATTCTATTTTTTGGTTTTAGCTCCATATTTTAATGTGAATTTTTGTGTTGGGCAAGTAAAAATCTTTGTTATTAAATTCTTTCATGAATCTGTCTAAATTTAGTCCAGCGTAAGTAAAACACTGACCCCTAGATCCGGAATTAAGAACCTTTTTTTCATTTGTTATAAATTTTATTCTCCCTATCGTAAAAGCTTGATAGTATTTTGTTAGGGGTAAATTCCACTTAGTGTCAGTTCCCTGATTTGTTAAACAAATGAATTCTTTTACGTTTCCAGATTCGTATTCACTAATCAACTTGTTAGTGAATTTATTAATCAATTTACTCGAATATGGCGGATTTAAAAAACAATTTTTACAAGTCCACGATTTTGTTAAACTATTGTCCTCTTTTGTGTAAAATGTTTTAGCACCTATCCAGGAATTTGATATGATATTAGAAGCAGGATCCAAATCTATAGATTCTCCAAAAACCCTTTTTACTTTTTCTATTATGTATTCGGGTGTATACCACTCATCATTTTTGTTCATCGACTATGCCTTCTGTTTTAAAAAATATTGCCATGTGAGCCACTTCTCCAGTAGGGGAACCGTCCTTATTAATTATTTCCACTGTGTTATAATAATAACAAGTTTTATATCCCTCGGCTTCTTTTTCCGCTAAAAGATCAAAACTAGCTTCCCTAAGAAAAGAAAATATAATGAATGGAATTGTTTACACTTTGCCTGTCTCTTCATCCAACCATCTGTGATGTCCGTGATGATCATTTACTAGTATTACTTTAATTGTTTTCGTATTTTCCTGTACCGTTACAAAATTCGCAAATTCTCAAAGAAGCATTCTTTGGATCCACCCAACCACCAGCACCGTTACAAGCCCAACAAACTCCTAAGGCCTTTTTCAGTAAAAAGAAAACAACAATTAAAAGAGCAAGGGCAGCAGATATTAAAGTTATGATTTTTAAAAATTTAATTTGTTCACTTGATAATTTTGGACTCTTTAACGTTATTAACTTTTATCCAACGAATTACCTCAAGCATTCCGTGATAGTAAGAAGCATCGGTCAGTTCTATATCCTTTAAAACTTCTTTTTCTAAATCGTTTATGTCCTTCCAATTAAGAACTACGCAATCTTTTGATTCCATTATTTTAATATTTTATCTGAATGTTCGAGCTGTCTTTGTTTTTCTCCTATCTTTTTCCTTCTCTCCAATTTTTTGGAAACTGAGATTTCTTTCTTCTCTATTTCCTCTTCTTGTTTCTCAGTAATGTTCCTTGAAACTGTCTTCCACTCAGATTTTGGAACGAATTCCCATCTACTTCCCACCATTTGATTTACTTGCTGATCGGTGACTCTAACGATTTCGTTAGTCTCCCTGTTTTTGATACACTTCATTGGTTGTTTCCTCCGTGTTTTGTTTTAAATTTGAATAATACTTGTCCAAAGATGCCATGTAGGCCATGGCGTCCAAATAATTGTCCTTTCTGTAATTCCAGGAAGCTCTGGACAGCTTAAGAGCTATCAATACGTTGTAGACATCGACAGTGGATATGTCCTTCTTGGAGAGCTCAGATGCAATCCTGGCAGTTTGTTCCATACCCTCTTCAAATGGACCGTAAAGCCTTTCCTTTTCTTCCGCTCTTTCGAAAACTATGTTGTGCGCCTGTTGTAGTATACTTTTTTCTTCCATTTTTTAATTAAGGGATTTTATAGCATGAATCCTTAAGATTGGGTACCAAATATTTTTACACACTTTATCAAATTCATCAAAGCATATAAATCTAACCATGGGACCTTCAAAAATAACCTTAGCTCTTTCTACAAGAAAATGTTCAGGACTGTCGATAAATAATATACTAAAATCTGATTTTTTTAATTGTTTTTCTTTTTCAGTTGACATATTTTTATTTTTTATGATCTTTCTAAATCTCTCATATCGCCCCACTCTCTTTGAGAATCCACGCTTTTCATGTCAATTTCAACCACCCTCTTTTCTATTTGTGCGTCTGCTCCTACGTTTATGAAGTACGCTCCCGGTTTGGCTCTCTCTTTAAAGACTTCAAACGCTTTTGCATCGTAGGTGGCCGTTGTAGGAAACGGTGGTAATTTTTCAGGTTTTACCGGTTTCAAAAACGGAACTGTCGCACTTTCCACTATAGCCCTTCCGATCTCTCCGCTCTTTAAATTTCTTGCTACCGCGATGCCGTAAGGAATGGCGTTCGGCCAGCCAATTTCAAGTCCACGTATCATGGTACCCGTAGAAACTGCGCACCAAAATTCCGGTGGTTCTTTTAGTCCGTGGGCAAAGTTAACTATTCCAGCTGTAACAGCAGGAATTCCAGAAAGCCCAAAGTTCAAGTATTGAGCTCCGTGTTTTTCCGCCCACCTTTTTGCGTAAATGTTTATAGTTGGCATCGCGGGAGTTTTAACGAACCTGAGTTCGGCTCCGTAGGCTATTACCACCGCCTGGTGCTTTGACACTTCCTTTGAAGCCGGAGCAAAAAATACGGCTTTCTTACCGTATAATTGCGCCAAATTTGCGATTGCTTCAGGTGCGTGACCTACCCTTGGCGCCACGTAAACAAATGTATCCAGTGGACACTCTGCTATCACTTTTTCGGCAGCAAACGCTTTAAATCCGGCGAGAGATTTATCGCATCGAATTATAAATTTGTCCTCAAATGGTTCAACCACCGGGGGTGGCATTTTTGATTTAAACCCGTGACCATACATTTTTAAATAATACTTCTTTGCCTCGTGATAGTCCATTCCTTCTGGAAGGTCTTTATTTGAAGTATCCGTCGTAATTTCAAATCTCATATTTTTTATTTAAAAACAGATAGTATTATTATTTTTATTTTTACAATTTTCAAAATGCCATTGTTTCATTTGATTTATCGCCCCTTCTTTATCACAATAAGGACAGCATACTTTCTTTCTGTTTAGCGCTTTATATTTCATTTTTTTCTGAACATCTAATCTTTTAGCTGGATTATTTATACTTAGCCCTCTAAGTCTTCTAGATTCTCTTAAATCGTCTGAAATATTTTTAGCTTTTTCACTCATTATTTTTTTAGTTTCTAATGAATGTTTTTTTCCTCTGTGAATTTTAGACATGCGATCTTTCATTTCGTCTGACCAAAATTTATTTTTCATATAGCTAGAATGTAAAATAGAACTTTTTATTTTGGCGTATTCGATTATTCTACTACTAGGCACATATCTAACTTGATTTTTATCTTTTACACTGCACAACATGCTAAATGCTTTTGCTAACTTATAATTCTCAGGATAAATTTCATGTAATAGCCAATGGCATAAAAAATGTTCTCTAGCGGTTAATAAAGCTATATTTGAATGATCGTATTGAGTAGGCCATCCTGTTCCTCCTAAACATTTTGGAACTATATGATGACCTTCATAATACTCTCCAAGTTTTTTTTTATTTTTTCTAATATTTAATTCGTTCTTTGCTCTTTTACAAATATCTTCGTAGATTTTTTTATAATTCATAGTTATTTCATATACTATAAATATTCATTAACCTAAGATTTCATTTAAAAACGGGTAATATCGAGGTTTTAAGTGAACAGATTGGCGACTTTCTAATATATCCAACATTTTAGTTCCGTCTAAATCAATCCAATCTTCTGGCCAGGATATATATTTCTGACCTGAATTTCTTATTATTTCTACAGCTATTTGTCGTATCTCCATTCTCTCTTCTCTAGTTCCAAAGAATGGTTGTTTTTTATACAATCTAGTTCCAGAAATTTTTCTAGATTCGTGTTCTATTGGAAGTGGTTCAACTATAGTATTATTTTTCAATCTCCTGGAAAAATCAACATATCTACCAATTAAATCTTTAGTTGCATCTTTTGGATTCACTTGTCTCATTAGATGGAATCTAATATCGATATTCATAAAATAAGTAGTAGTTTGATCAAACCTGCTGTTAATCTCTTCCGCTGATTCTCTTCTTAAAAATCCATGTAAAGTTCTTCCAGTCGTGAAATCCAAAGAATATCCAGGTCTCCAAACGGACAGCACATGAGAATCCCCTATCACACCTAACTTATTCTTCATACCGTGAGAGTAAAAAGTTTCGTACCAAGCAATGTCGTGCACCTCGGGTAATTGTAAATTGGGTATTTTTAATCTCCTGTTAAATAGTTCAAAATCAAACATGGTGTTTGAAAAAAGTATTTCGCCCGGGTAGTTTGCGATCGCTTTCATTTTTTCGTAATGAATTGGCTTTGGACCCCCTGGGATATTAAAAACTCCGGGCACAAAATTCACTCCCTCGCAAACGTAAAGTATGTCGTAATCTTCCCAATCACTGGGATCTGGATTGACTGCAACATCATCCAATGGGTACTCGTCTCTTAACATTTTGGTTTGAATTAAACCGTACCCACCGCCATGCGAATTTAGGGTGGTACCAACGGGTCCCATCATGGAAATTAATCCTATTTTCATAACTGCTTATTAAATATAAATGTAATTAAACGTTTTCTATTTTGGAAATCTATCTTTTAAGTAAAATCAAAAAAAGGGGGTGCATTGTGCCCCCCTTAAAATTATGAATTTTTTACATTCCCATCATGGGATTTACTGATTCTTTTTCGTCCTTCGATTTCTTTTCAAAAATTACGCTTTCCGTGGTTAGTATGGTCCCAGCAACTGAAGCAGCGTTCTTCAATGCGGTAATTACCACTTTACATGGGTCTATCAACCCCTCTTCTATGGAATCGACCACCTTTCCCCTTTTTGCGTCGTAAGTAGCGGATTTTTCGTTACCAGTTGAAGAATCTTGATCTAAAACTTTTTGTGCGATCTCGTACCAATTTTCCCTGCCTGTGTTTGCGAGTATGGTTCTAAACGGAGATTCGCAGGCTTTTTTGACAATGTCGTGAGCAATGGCCTCAGGACCAATTTCTGGACTCAATAAAGTTTGAACAGCTTTGTAAAGGGCCATTCCGCCGCCCGCAACTATTCCGTCCGCAAGAGCTGCCTTAGTGGCGTACAGCGCATCTTCTACCCTGTCTCTCTTCTCTTTTATTTCAACTTCTGAGTTTCCTCCTACGTTAATGATTGCAACTCCACCCACCAATTTTCCAAGTCTTTCTTGCAATTTTTCTTTTTCGTAAAAAGAACTTGCCTTTTCTATTTGTTCCTTTATCTCTTCCGCTCTTTTGACTATCGATGCTTCTTCTCCCTTACCATCAACGATGGTGGTTTCCTCCTTGGAAATCGTTGCCAATCTTGCCTTGCCCAAAAAACTATCTAATTGAAGCGAAGTTAACTTGTCCAATTTGTGGCCTTTGTCCTTTGATATTACTTGACCCCCCGTAAGAATTGCTATGTCCTCCAAGATCAAGGTTTTCCTCTCTCCAAAATCGGGTGCTTTTACCGCGCACACTTGCACGATTCCCCTCATTTTGTTTACTATCAGAGTGGCAAGAGCTTCTTCTCCTATGTCCTCAGAAATCATCAAAAGGGATCTGTTCTCAGCGTTGACCTTGTTCAATACCTGCAAAAGTTCTTGCGCTGATGATATTCTGCCGTCGTAAATTAACACGTAGGGATTTTCAAGTCCGCACTGCATGTTTGTGTTATTGGTAACAAAGTAGGGGGATTTATAACCGCGATCGAATTGCATTCCCTCAACGACTTCTAAGCTAGTTTCACCTGATTTTGATTCCTCTATTGTGACTATGCCCTCGCGACCAACTTTTTCTATCGCGGTCGCTATTAAGTTACCCACCTCTTCGTCGTTATTGCCTGAAATGGTGGCAACTTGTTTGATTTGTTCTTGCGAAGATACTTCAACCGATTTGCTTTTAACTCCCAAAATTACTGCGTCAACAACCTTATCTATGGCCAATTTGATTTCGATCGCGTTTGTCCCCTGTCTTATGTTTTTTAATCCCTCTTCTACTATTTTCGTGGCCAATAACGTAGAAGTCGTGGTACCGTCTCCCGCCTCGTTTGCGGATTTTATGCTAACCTGTTTCACTAGGTTAGCACCGATTGTCTCTATCGGGTCCTCTAATTCACCAAAGGCCTTTGCGACTGACACGCCGTCCTTACTGACTCTGACCTCTCCGTATTGATCATTTATCAAAACAGTCCTACCGCCAGGTCCCAAAGTTGAACTAACAGCAGTGTTCAACTTAATTATTCCCGATAACAATTTTTCTTTCAATTCTTGTCCGTGGACAAATTGGGTTTTACTCATAATTTTTTTTTCTGTTTAATTTTTTATTCAATTTCTTTTCCTTCGATCTCATTTCGTTATCAACCACACAATAAATGTGATCGTGACCCTGCAAATATTGATCTTCAATATCTGTTGTTTCGACGTTACAAATGCTGCAATGAAATCTACTTTGCGTTTCTTTTTTTTCGATAACCCTAATTTTGCTCATGATTTTTAATTTTCAACCACGGCCAAAACTTCCGTGTCCTTGGTGATAAAATAATCCTCTCCAGCTACAGAAATTTTTGCTGTTCCCATTTTTGGAATGAGAACTTTTTGTCCCACGCTCAATTGAGAATCAACAAACTCCCCCCTATGCCAATTGTAGGTCTGACTTGTAGCGATGACTTCGCCCATTTCAGGGCGTTCTTTGCCTAAATCCGGGATGACTATGTTTCCGTAAGTTTGTTCTTGTTCTTCGATCGGTTTCAAAACAACGAAACCGTTTTTTGGGTTTAATTTACTCATCTTTTTTTTCTTCTATTAATGGTGTTTCTAAAATTGGAGTGGATTCGACCTCTATTTCCAGCTCCTGTATCCTTTCACAGAAATACAGAATTCCGTCATTTTTAAAGACATGATCGCTACCGGTGAATTCTTTGACACCGTCCACGTTTTTGATTGTCTCTTCTCTGTAGGTTTTTTTAACCAAAAAAAGACTATCGTTTACTCTTATAAAATTTTTTACAATCGAAAACATAACCGTTACTTGATGGGCGAATTTAAATTACCCCTTTAGGAGTTGTTTTGGAGTTTTAATGTCTATTTTCTTTACGTTTGGCTCTTTAGGCTCCGCCAATGGAAGAACCAATTTTAAAAGTCCCTTATCAAGGGAAGCTTCAAGTTTACCAAGATCAAATTTTGGGGCTATTTTCCAACCCAAATCGAATGAAGATTTTTTGATTCCCTTGTAGTGATAAGATTTTTCTTCCACTAGGGGTTTTTTATATCTGATGTGAAGTTGATCGCCATTAACTAATATTTCTATGTCGTCCTTTTCCAATCCAACTGCCGCGATCTCTAAAACAAGTCCGTCTTCAGACTCGTAAATGTCAGTCGGGTGAGAAATTTTTTGTGCGATCGAAGAAAAGTGAGAATCCAATTCAAATAGGTCCCTCCACAATAAATCAAAAGGACCCAAATCCAATGCTCTAATGGTCATGGTTGTTAAGTTTTGTGTTCCCTGTCGGTGAACGGTTAAATAATTATTTTTCGTAACCTTCGGCCCATCAAGTACCGGTTTTTATTCAATTATAAATATATAAAGTTGACAATCCAAAAAGAAATTTATTTTTCAAGTTACATAAAAAAAGGAGCTTTTTTGCTCCCCTTTTTTGTAAACCTTGCGATTAATTATTTTAGTATCTATTTCCGCAGTGCGGGCAGAATTTGTGAGATTCTTTTTTCTTTTTTGCCCCGCACTCAACGCAAAAAACAGAATTTAATTCATCGGCTGTGATTTTTTTCTGGGAAATTGGTAAAATTTTCCAAGTTGTAACGCAACGCGCATACAAATTGAACTCTCGACTCGACTGGCTAAATTGTTGACCGGAAATACTTCCCTTTTCCACAGTGCCTGTTTCTACGGTTTTTTGTCTCATAAGACCGTCTTCCGTAGATGATTTACTCCTTGCTTTACCCAGAGCGTATCCGTTCTGATTATAACCTAAGACGTTAGTAGAAGCATTACCAACTGAAATTGTGCTTGTGAGAGTACTATTAAGTGGGTTTTTATAAGACACATCTAAATTTAAAGTACTACCACCAGAAGTACTATAGAAAAAATCATTGGTGTAGCTTGGGTTAACTCCATTTAAATAATTGTGGAACACCCAAGGTGTGGATTGATTGTTGGGAGCTGCGTAATACGTTTCCTCATCGTAAAACTCTATTTGCAGTGCGTCGTTATTTAAGATGGCCCCATGAGCGACTGCGTCTTGTCCCACTTCATAAGTTTTAAAGACAAATTTTTTGTTGTCATCCAAGTACCTTTCTAGAAAAACCCTTTCACCAGGACGTACAACTATTCCACCGCCTGAAATGTATTTACCTTCTAGTTTAATTTTTGCCAATACGTGGGTTGAAAGGGGATTAAAAAGTTCTATTTCGAACTCTTCGTTGTTCGATAGATAGACCATATCACCGAACTGTTTTACTCTTTGCTTACGTTTTGTTACGTACGCCATTGGATTGTAGAAATCCAGTTTGTTTGTTTCTTTCATTTTTTGTTTCCTTATTTTAGTTTGTTATATAATTCTCTATTCGTTGGTTGTTTACTCCAACTCGAATGCTTAAATAGCACTAGAGCATTAATCACAAGGTTTTACGTCTATAAATATACAGTT
>Ga0316229_1000591_pt1 | contig 46735 bp, 71 predicted proteins | sample TBH18023metaG_FD_206011 | JGI IMG/M metagenome (GOLD analysis project Ga0316229, IMG submission 206011) | Freshwater microbial communities from Trout Bog Lake, Wisconsin, USA - TBH18023 | ecosystem: Environmental > Aquatic > Freshwater > Lake > Hypolimnion/Profundal zone | place: USA: Wisconsin... | reverse complement strand
GGGTTGAGCTGGCAGCCGTCATCAAGGACCACGAAGCGACGATTCATCGTCTCGGCAAGCGCTGCACCGAGCTGTCCGTTGTCGCCAACACGGTCATGCAGGCCCGAGACAAGGCACAGGTGGAGCTGGCGGAGCTGAAGAGGAGCGGGTACCACGGCGCCCGTATCGACCCTCACGACGGCGTTACGGCTATTGTTGACGATGTGAGCTTCTACCCGTGTGCTCACTGGACTCACCTCGCGCATCCATGCGGTCAAGGCAAGAGCTGTCCGCCCGTGATTGTGGACCCGACGGTGAAGAGTCACCACTGCCTGCGATGCGGTCACGTCGCTCACAGACCATTCTGACCTACCAGTTTACTAAGTAAACAAGCCCTCCTCGCCATCTGGCGAGCGAGGGCTTTTTCATGTCCGCTAACTGTCAAACGCGGCCTCGCCGTAGCTGTCCCCGTAGAAGTCATGCATGAAGCTCTCCAGGTAATCCAGGTCCGGCTGCTCCTCAATCTCCTCCTTCGCAGCCCGCAATTCTGCCGCTTCCGCGCTGACGCGGATTTTCTTGTAGGGGACAGACTCGGCCGCAGACATGGGTATCCGTCTTAGCGAAAGCTTACTGAAGCTCCCCCTCTTGACCGCCTCAATCGCTTCGCGCTTGGGCATCGGGTTGAAGCTCATCACGACAGTACGGTCAATCCACTCGCCGTACGCAGGCTTGACGCGCCTTGGGGGCACCATCACCTGTCGCGCCTCATCCCAGTAGGCAGGCTCCCACCCTCCCGCCGCTCGTGTGAACTTGCCCGATGCTGGCGAGTAGCTGATAGAGGTCTTCGCTCCGCAGAAGCGTTCGATGCCGTACACTGAAACCTTTTCCGCGTCTCGATGCTGTCGCCATGACGCGCTGATGAGACCGTGATTTTTGAGCACGACGCCCTTGCCTACTCCACGCCCCTTCACCTTCTTCAAGTCCTTCTCAGTCGGCGTTAGCGGATAGTAGATGCCTGGTCGCGCGAGGAAGATGCCGTTGTCCATAACGGACTCTTCCCAACCGCCGAGCGGTACAAGGTTGCCGTCCTTGTTTCTGCACTCGTAGGTCCCGGTGTCGAGAGGGACAGGAGTCTCGATGCGATGACGCGCCACAAGCCCGTCCGTTGCAATCATGAGAATGTCCGAAAGCGACCGGAACATTGGGAATAGCCGTAGCGCCTGTGCTCTGCACCCGGACGTAATCAGTCCTGCCCATGCCCAGCACTGGAAGAGCGCGTTGCCGATGCTCTGGGCGGTCTTGCCGTACACGCTGTTCAAGGCGAGCTTGTAGACGATGCCAGGCCCCTCCTTACCGATGCGGACACGCTCACGGTAGTAGTGCGGGACTTCCTCGAAGGGCTTGCATGAGCATGTGGTTGTGTAGACCCACGCCTCCCGGAACCGCACAAGGCCGGGGAACGCAGCTTCACCAGCAAGGAATTCGTCTCCCCAGACCCATCCGCCCGGCCCTGTAGCTGGGAATGAGATATTGCCGTCATCGTCACGGTACGGGAAAGGCCCCCACGCATCGGGCGCCGCAGAGGGCTCTAGGCCGTAGTGGACGAGCGCGCACCGTGCCTCATCAAGCTCTTCGCGGTCATCGGAAGGATGCCAGGTGCCGTGTATCAGACAAGGGAGTTGGCAGCACTGATACGGATAGGCCGAGCTGATGTCGTAGTTGTAGACTACGTCTGAGATTTCGCCGATGACGCTGTTCTCGAATCGACCGCCGAAGAAGCTCCGGCTGACAGCGTCATCCATCTCGGCCGGCAGCGGCTTGATTTTCTCCCGGATACCGAACTTCTTTAGCAGTGCAGTAGCGGAGCTGCCTGCGCCGTAGAAGCTAGTCAGTTTCAGTTCTGCCTTGTCGTGCGCAGAGACCAGAGCGTGCGCAAGCTGCGCCATGCACTGGCACTCCTCGAAACAGTACGCGCGAATCTCTGGCATCTGACTGAGTTGGAAGGTGGCGCGCTGCGCCTTCATCGCTTCCATACGAGTCCAAAGCTCTTTGGTCCCTACCTTCCAGTCCTTGAGCGCGCCGACGAACTTGCTCTGGTAGAACTTCCAGATGTCCCAGATGACGACCTTCTGTCCGCCATACTCGACAGTGAACTTGGTACCCTGAAGGTTGAGCGAGAATCCGCGCCACTCGATGGGGCGCGGCCCCTTCCGACCCTTCTTATCTTTGCGCTTACGCAGCTCGGGGCGGAACAGCAGATAGAGCCGCTGGTCGTCAACGTCCTGGAGAATCTTGGTCCAGTCATAGCCGAGACTGTAACCGAAGAGGCGGTGCTTGCTCTTGGGAAGACCGATAATGAACCGAAGGCATGCCTCAGTGCTCAGACCGTCAGGGTCTTCGACCCAGTACCGCTGACCATGCTCCGTGACGGCAGCAAGGAGAATGTAATGGTGATTGGGCTCCTCCAGAGAGTGACCGCGCACCCCCTCGCCGTCCAGGCCCATATAGGTCCAAGACGTTGAGGAGGCTTTATACGGTTTCTTCGGCGCTGGCGAGGAGGGTTCATTCTCCTGCGCCCGAGCGTAACCAGAGTCGTACACAGTACCCCTGCGTGACCTGCGAGTTTACTTAGTAAAGCCGTGAATGGCGAACGAGAGTTTCCAGTAGCACCCCGCGCAGAACGGAGGCGGCGTTAGCCCGGTATACTCTCCACGGATATAGACCTCGCACGACGGGTACGGGACCGGGATGTCTACACAGAGTCCTCCCACTCTGGATAGGAGGTATCCGTCAATCCAGTCGTCCACAACAGCTTCTCCGTCTATGTCAATACGTCGAATGTTGACCATTCCTTGGGCGGGGACATTCCCAAGGATGCGGCGACCTTCGTACGGCACACTTGACCGTATGATAATCCAGAAGTCTTCCTGACAGCCCAACTGCACGTCACGACTGCCTACCCGCAGTACATTCTTCATGGTATCCCCTTCATCGCTTTCTTCGCTCGCGCCTCAATCGCTTCCTTCGTCCGTCCAGGCCCATGCACAGTCGCCTTGCATCGCTCACAGAGCGGAATCGTTCCGACGTCCGTAATGATACTCCAGACCGGGAAGGTCGCTCCAACGAGCGCGCCGCAGGAAGCCAGCGTGTTGCGCCGGCTTCCCACGTAATGGCCAGTGCCGTTGACGATGCGCCATTGGCACACGGGGTCAGTCCGCTTTCGCGGCAGCTTGACGGTTGCGGCGCTCGGCGACTTCGCAGCTTCGGATAATCTGCGAGGCGAAAGCGCGGGCTTCCATCGGAGTCATCAGGTGCGCGATGTCGCCAGCGGTCACTTGAACCTTGTTCTTCTCTGTCGCGGTCACTGCAATCATGAAAGGCCTCAGGGTACTGGTAGGGACTACTCGTTTTCTTCGACGGAGAGATTGAGACAGTTGCGTACGGTCCGCATCGCCACCAAGGCTTCTTGGAGGTTTTCGACGACGGTCACCATAGGTCGATGCATCGAGAGGATGCTCCGCCCTTTGACCCAGATGACAGGCTTGCGAAGATACAGATGCAGCCGTATCTCCGCAAACATCTCTCCGCCAAGGTCAGGATAGGTCAGAGCGAGCAGGATGCGCGCTCGCCCAAGCTCAGCGTCATTGACTCGGATGGCGGTCTGGATAGCCTTAGCGTTGTCGAAGCACTCTTTACCCTTGCCCCGAGCGCCATCCGTTGCCCAGGTGCAGAGCGGAGCGAAGCTGTCCGCTCGCAGCTTGGCAGCAGCGTCAAGCGCATCCTGGTACTTGCAGAACGGTGCTGCGATGTATACCTCAACGGCTGAAGTCATGGTGGTCACCCCATTATCCTGTTGCGAAGGCGGTTCAAGTAGCGCCTGAGAAAACCCTTCGCAGACTTGCGGCGGTGAGTCATCTCATGCAGAAGCGCCGACAGCGCTTCCAGGTCGTCCTCCAGCTCACTGATGCGCTGCCGCTGGTTGCGACTGCTGACAACGAGAGCACTGACCTCGCTTCGTAGCCTGACGTTCTGAAAGACTTCTTCGGTTAGTTGTCCCAAAGCCGCCGTCAGTCGGCATTCCACGCATGCGATAGCGTTGCTTTGACAGCTTTCGCAGCGCCTCATGGCACAATCCCCACGCCCTCAAAACGACCACGGACGATGTACTCTTCGCCGGAGCGCATGCCTGGCGGCACGTAGCCGGAGTAAGCGAGGAAGAGTTGCCAGCGGTAGGTGGCGCGAACGATGGGACCTAACGGACGCCCCAACGGACGAATGTCTTTCCCTAGCACGTACTCGAACGCTTCAGCATCAACGTACTCCTGCCGAACTTCGTCATAGCCGATGACTATGGCGTTCTCGAAGATGCACCGCTCGATTACTCCGAATCCGCGACAGGGAACGTCGAGAGTCAGCTTGTCCAGACGACTGGTAACGGCTGGCTGGTCACACGCTGACCACCTTTCAGCTTTCCCGAGCGTCAGCTTCCATTCGGGAAGTTCAATGGTCACCGGAATAGTTTCGGATTCGGTCATGACAGGTACCCCTTTACTTAGTAAACAGGCTGATGAAGTTGATTATCAAGAGTGTCGCCAGCACTTCAGGTGAACCCAAGCGCCGGCCTGTCTCACCACCCGAGCGCGGTAGTAGTACCGCATCCCGCACGCCCCGCATACCCCTTCGTGGGCCGCGCGCGCGATAGTTTCGTGGTCCACGGGCGACGCAGGTCGGGTTGTGTACTTCGGGGGCGGGACCGCTGCGCGTGGCGCAGCCGTGACAGGCAATGTCACAGCAAAGCCGTTTTCGCGTATCAGCTTGCATGCCAAGAATGCGGACGTGCGAGCCTCCTCTTCACGGTCGGAAGCTGACAAGGCAATCAGCTTCCGCACACGGTCGAGGAGGGAAGCGCTCACTGCGGTCTTATCCCTTTACTTAGTAAACTGCAATCCGGGCACCCGCAGCCGCAACACCCTTCGGGAACCTGGCTACGCCCCATGCAGTAGACGGGGTGCCCACAGTGCTGCGGGCCTGCCCTGCCGGGATCTGCGATAGTCCAGGCATCGGGGTACGCAGCCATTGCCGGCCTGAGGTCAGCCTTCGACAAGAACAGCTTCGCGTGTACGCGCTGCACGGTCCATTCCCCGTCGCGGATGTACCAGAACCCCTTATGGAAGAGACGGACCGGAACGAAGACCGTTTCACAGTCAACGCAACTGCAAGAGCATGTCTCGTCGTCCGCGAGACTGCCGAGACAGGAGCGGGTGAGACAGTGAGTCATGACCGCTTAGGTCCGAGCTGAAGGCCGCGACTGCGGACGGTTTTGCAGGCGATGACCGCAGCGGTCTTGGCCTCTTCGCTCTCTTCGCTGTTGGCCGACTTGAGCAACTTCCGCACCCGAACGATGTCCAAGTCCGCCTCCTCGATGAGCTTGCAGGCTTCTTTTGCCTTGCTTCTCATGACCCTCTCCGCCTCTTCGCTCTGCTGGGGCAGACTCGCGTTGACCTCATCCATCAACTGGTTCGCCCGCTCCAGCACCTTCACTTGCCCGTCCGGGTCAATCTCCAGCATCAACTTGTCAGCCTGGTCACGAACCTTTCCGACAATGCCGGCGACCTTGGCGATGAGCGCTTTCTGGCGGTACTGGGAATAGCGCTGAACCTGTCCGAGAGCGATGTTGTATGCTATCACGAAGATACCGCTCCTGTCAAGCTCCTCGTCGCTTCGACCTACGCAGTCATAGAGAAGCTCGCAAAGCGTGCGGACGACAGCGGCCGGGAAAACCTTGCTCACCTCTTAGACCGCCTGGCGGGCGGCAGCACGCTTTCGACAGCCTCATTGGCCAGCTCTTCCAGTTTTTTTACGACGTCGCCTTGCTCCATCATCGCCTCGTGGACGGCATTGAGGCCTCCCCGAATGTCGCCTTGCTGGATGGTGACGAGACCCCTGTTCAACTTGGAGCTGGCCTCGTTGACCCGCTCGACCGCCGCTACGATAGCCCTTTGAATGAGGTTCATTGTTCGCTCTCCTTCTGCTCTCGGACTGCCCATCTCTGCACTGTCGGCTCGGGAATCTTGGGGTCCAGCGCCCGTGCAGCTTTCATCAGATATATCTTCTTCAGGTTCTGCGGAATCGCCTTCCAGGCCAACTCCAGCGCGTGGGGGCGGACAATATCTTCGTAAAACCGCATCTCTACTCCTTTACTTAGTAAACTCTACTTCCGCCCCGGAGGCTTCTTCGGCAGTAGTGACGGATCGTTCAGCCACGCCGGAGGCGCGTACTTGGGCGGCATCAGCAGCTCTTCCATGGCCTTCTTTTGGGCGTACTTCTGCTTCTCCTTCTTGCTCAATCGTTGCCGAGGACGTCCTCGGTCCAGCGCGTCTTCACTCATCGTCGTTACTCCTAAGGGTGTAGATTGCCGCCAGTGGCGCCAGCGGGCCAAAGAACGCATGAGCGTACGCGAACAGCGTACGGTCTCGCCGGGTCATGACAGCGAGCTTGCCGGCAAACTTCCAGCCTTCGCTGTCGACGTTATCCTCGAACCCCCCAGAGGAGGAACGTAATCAGTAGCATGAGGAGGCCCAGAACGTACCAGCAGATAAAGTAGAGGAGAACCATCAGACGAGTCCCGCCTCCGCCATCGCGTTCAGTACCTTGAGACCCGTCTCCGGCGTAGTCTTGAGGTGATAGACGTTCTCGATAGACCGCGCGTTCATCTTGAGCAGTTTCGCGATTCGTGAGACGTCGAAGGAGCCCAGCCCCTTGCATATCGGACACGCCTCGGCCCAATGGTCTTTTGGCCAGTGGAGAAAGTCGAAGACCCAGCCGCGACCCTTGCAGTTCTCGCAGTGCATAGCAGTCTACCTACCGTGAAAGGGGTGAGCGGTCGGAGAGTCCTTGCAACTCGCGCCTCCGGCAGCAGGCTGCCGAACGAACGGCTTCGCAGGCGGCGCCGACCCCTTACCCTCTTCGATGGACGCCAGAAACGCTCTGCATTCATCCTGAAGCTGAAGAGCTTTGACGAAGTCTCGGGTACGCTCCATGCTCCGCAGTCCGTTAGCGACGCCGTCGCCGATACACTCCTTGAGCAGCCTGACCAGTTCCTTCTCGTTGCTGTTCATATGAAGCCTCCTTTACTTAGTAAACTCTACTTCTCAGCGAGCTTGCACGTAGCCTTATGCTCATCCCCCGGAAAGCGACAGCCTTGACACGCTCCCTCGTACTGACCCCGCCTGACCAGCATCTCGACTTCGGTCCGCCTGAGGGGATGACGCTGTTCATACCATTCCAACGCTATCGTCAGCGCCTCTAGCTCGGCCCGTTGATACCCCACTGCCTTGTTCGCAGCCGCGAGCAGAGGAATGATGCCGGACAGATAGGTAATCTGCCGGTCGATGACTCGCGCGGCCTTTGCGGATTCCAGCGGCGGGACGTCTACCGAGTAGGAACCGCGCGGGTCTGTCGGCTCTTTGCTGGCGTATTCGTTTAGCAGCATGGCGGTAGCTGCAATCTCGTCCGGGATACGCTTATGCGGCAGTCCCGCAGAGATTCGCTCTGGCAGAAGACCGGAGTAGTATGCCAGACGCTTCCGCAGCACCTTCCTTACGGCGGTAGGACCCATGTTCCGGCTCACGGTTGTAGTACCGAGGTCTTGAACGTGAGCTTGTCAGCGTCCTCCACTGCCATGGTCCGCGTCCAGCGCTTCGTGTCGCCGTCCCACTTGAAGCCGGCGTCCTTGGCAAGTGCGCGGTCGGCGTAGCTGACGAGCGCTTGATAGGTCGCCTTGGGGCGCATACCGCGAGCCAGGAAGGTCTGGAGGTCCACGCCCAGCTCCTTCGCACGGGTCAGACAGCGCGCGATGAGGTCGACGTCGACCGCGGCACGGTGAGCGTGAGAGACGCCGAGGTCCATCGCCAGAGCGGTCGCGACAAGATTGCCGCCTTCCCTACCTCGCGGCCAGACCACGTCGCTCATAGTGCAGATCCACGGCAGACCCTTGACGGCAGCTTCCGGCACGAAGCGGCGGTCGAAGGGGGCGTTGTGAGCGAGGACGGCGTCGGACTGCATCGCCAAGTGCGCCACGCGCCGCCAGACGTGTTCCGCAGGAGGCGCTTCGGTCGCTAGCGCAGGGGCAATGCGGTTGATGCCCTCTGCGGCGTTGTGGCTGCACTTGATGAGCGAAGCGTAGGTTTCCATAACCGCAGCATGCTCGACGTTGTACAGCGCGACAGCGACCTCCAGACAAACCGAACCTTCTTCAATGCCGGTCGTCTCTGTATCCAAAAGCAGCACGTTCTTGAACGTCATCGTGATGTACCCTTCGGCGCTTCGCAGCACCTGCACTTCTTCAAGTCCTCACGTACTGTACCATTGAACGCTTGACAATGCAAGCAGAACCAGCCGGGGAGGAGCAGACCTGATTGCGACCGCATCGACTTAGGCTGATAGCCGTCGTTTGGGTCGTACAGGCTGAGCAGTCGCTCAGGAGTCGGTTTCACGCCGGTACCGCAACCGTGACTTGGTGAGCCTGTCCGCAGTTTTGGACAGTCGGTTTGATGAGGCTGTTCACGAGGGCCATAAACTCGCCCTCGGAGAGCGGCTGGAGAATGGCGACACCGTCCCCCTTGAGGTCGATGCCGGCGAAGTATGGCCGACGGGGGTCTGCCGGAATCAGGTACTTGCCCAGCGAAATCAGGGGTACTGCGCGCGTCTTGCTCACTTGGAATCCTCCTCTTTATTTAGTAAACTCGGACCTGCCGTGAAGGTGATGCGGCGCTGTCGAATGAACTCCTTGACCGCTGCTTCACAGTCTAGGAAGAAGTCATCGGTAGACTTCTTTCCCAAGGTCACCGGAAGCGTTTGATACTCTACATACCCCATAGCTTACTCCTTTACTCAGTAAACCCACCTTCGGCCGGCGGATTCAATTGTGCCGAGTATCGCTCCCTGCATGACAGCTCCTCAAGCCGCGCATCGTGAAGCGCGAACTCCGCTTTGCGCAGCTCGCGGCGCAACTTGTTCACCGTGTCTACCGCCTCGTTCATGGCAAGCTGCGCTTCGTCCCAGGCGACGCGGGCACGTTCGAGCTGTCCCTTCTCATCCATCACTTCTTCCCTTTCCCAGTCAGAACGAACCCGTGTTCTAGCTTCCACCACTGATTGAAGCACTCGTCGCAGCGCCTTGACGGATTGCGTGTCAGCTTCTTCTTACAGTCCCGGCAGGGCTTGCCATGCTTGCGGTTGCACGTCTTTGCCGGTATCTCCCCGCCAGCTTGGCGCCAAGCCTTGAGGCGGCGAGCGTCCTGGACGCATGCGGGACAGGCCATCTCATTCCTCGTACAGCTCCTTTCGGAGCCATTCCACATCGGCCTTCGTGAACTTCGCTCCGAGACGGGCGCAGGTTTGACAGCCGGAACCTCTTCCGATGACCGTCTTCCAGGGTTGTCGCTTGACCGCCTTCAGCTCATTAGCCGTAAGTAGCCCCATCTGTCTCTCAATGTCCGCGAACAGGTCGCCGTTCTTCTTCGCGAGTTTTTCGCACAGCGACAGCGTCCGCAAGCAGCCCAGCTTGTGACAGAAGCAGACACAGTTGCCTAGTCCACGCTTCTTCGGAACGCCCGGTGCGACGCACATACAGGCGCAGACCGGGCGTATCTCCGACTCTAGCGCGAAGTGCCACACTACTTCGCCGGGCCGTTTGACGCGAATGAGCTTCATGACCGCTTAGCTTGCTTCTTCCTCTGACGATACTTCATGTCAGCGACTCCGGCAGCGGCACCCGATTGGCCGCTGCCACGAAACCGTTCTTGAACCCGCACGCGAACGCATCCTTCTCAGCCTCGCCCACCTTGCGCAGCTCGCGGTCCGCTACGCGAGCGGCGGTCTGCAAGAGAGCGATGGCGCAAGGGAACATTACGTCAGGCTTTTGCTCTACGACCTCCGCATAGCCACGACGGAAGCCGGCTGAGAAGAAGTAGCTCACTTGCTGAGCTTCTTCAATCCTGCGGACTGCGCCTGCTTGCCCCGGTCCATGTCCTTCTTCTCGCGAGTCTGCATCTCCTCGATGCGAGTGTCTTCCGCTTCCTGGGAGGCCTTGTGGACGCTGTCGGCAACGAGTTCGCCAAGCTCATGAAGGGCGGCAGCCAGGTCATGCTGGAGGGTTACCTTTCCGTTCTTTGCGACCCAGCGGACCGGGAAGTGCCGAGAGAGGCCTTCGCGACCGGACCCTTCGCGGTAGGGGATACCGATTTCAACTGAGAAGCCGGGGAACTTCCCGTCGTTCTTGGTGATGCGAGCTACGAGGCCGGTCGAAGGCTCCGTGATTTCTTCGTGGAGCGACCAGGACTTGGGAGCGGAAGTACGATGAGACGGCGCGTTCATATGGGAAAAAACCCCTTCTTTACTTAGTAAACTGGTAGGTATCAGCCTGAGAAAAACAGCGTGTAGACTTCCTGCACGGGACGTTGCGTGTACTCTGCAAGTAGGTTGGCATACCTCTTGAACTCGTTTGAGTCCTTTCCCCACGTCGCAGCAAGGTACTCCATCTGCGCCAACCACTCTTCTGCGTTCGGGTTCGCTCGCACGAAGCTCGGCATCACCGCGAGACCCCCGTCCATCTTGAGCCACTCCATCGGAAAGACGGTCTCCCATACCACCTCTTGGCGGACGCCGTCAATCCATATGTACTCCGTCTTTTTCGGCTCCTTCAGCTCGGGGTCTGTGGGTCGCGCTTTGACGGGGATACGCTCGCTGTTACGCTTCTTGACCAGCCGGCGAATGCGAACCTCATCCTTCGCCTTGAGCTGAATCTGCCCGCGCTGCCGCTCGCCGTTCACGCGAATCACCGCGAGGTCGAGCGGAATCTTCGTAAACGCTACCAGATCCGCAGCCGACATGCGAGCGTGAACGCCCTGTTTTGCCGTCAGCTTGACCCCGTTGACGAAGATGTGGAAAGGCTTCTTAGCCGGCTTCTTCGCTGTCTTCTTCGCCGCAGGCTTCTTCGCCGCAGGCCGCTTCGCCGCAGGCCGCTTCGCCGCAGCTCTCTTCTTAGCCGTACGCTTCGTAGCGGGCCGTTTCGGTGTCTTCTTGGCCGCCTTCTTGGCCGCCTTCTTCGCCGCAGCTCTCCGTTTCTTAGCTGCCGCTCTCTGCTGCTCTGCTAGCTCCGCTTCTTCGCGCAGCTCACGCTTTGTGGGCTTGCGATATTGCCCTAGCGCGTTCCGATAGGTCTTCTTTCGACGCCCTGTCACGATTGACTCATGCGCGAACTGCCTTTACTAAGTAAACAGCCCTCTATTGTTACCGGAGGGTCACGGCTGTCAGCAGGGTCTCCCCTTCTAACCCATCTCTGCCGCGTTGTCAAGGGGCTTTTCTCGCGGCAATACCGCTTCCAGCTCCTTGACCAGCTTGTCCAGGGCAGTCACAAGCTTGGCCTTGCGGTCACCCCGCAAGGCCGTGTCGAGGAAGATTGCAGCCCGATGGCGGTGAAGCTGCTCCGCGAACTGGCGGTATCGCTCTCCTCCGATGACTGCAATCTTCCGCCCGCCGAGCTTGCCGGTGGGCTTACCGAGGGGTTTCCCCGTCCGCCCGCCCAGGCCCATGGCTCAGGCCTCCGCGTTCGCAGCGCGCCGCGACGTCGCCTTCTCGTCGAGCATGAGCATCTGCTCGGTGGGAGCCGAGAGCTTCATGCCGTCCGGGGTGAAGGCGAGGAGGTACTTCGGGTTGGTCTTGGGGTCACGAGCGCCGAACGCCATGGCGCGCGCCTTCTCGCGAAGGATGTGCTCCTTGCCCTTCGCCGTGCAGAGGTACGACCAGTGCCAGAGCTTGCGGACCTCGCCGTCCTTCTCGCTCTTGCTCTGCTTGAGGCAGACGATGCGGACGGGGACCTCGTCCTTGAGCGCGAACTCCAGCGGGAGCGTGGCGTACCAGCCGATGGTGATGAACTGCCCCTTGTGAACGATGACCTCGGCCGCGTCGCCGTCGTCGTCCTTCGGACCCGTGTAGCACGTCAGCGGCTCGTCGCCGATGTACTCCGCGACGACGCGGATGAACTTCGGGTTGGTGAAGTCGAGCATGCGCGGGATGACGTCGACCACGAGGCCCTTCTTCGGCTCCAGGTACGGAGGGAACCCCGTAGCGACCGCCTCCAGCTTCTCGCCGCCGAACGCAGCGGGGAGCGGGGGGAGCTTGCCGTCGAACTCGATGGCATCGTCCTCGTCCAGATCGTCGGTCTTGAAGGGGACGGACGAGGCCTTGCCACTCTGCTTGCCAGTTGCCATATTGTGAACTCTCCGGTAAAGGAGGAGTGCTCTGGCGGAGGGCAGCCGACCCATTCGGCTCCCTCTGTCACTGCACCCCTCGTTCAGTGAAAGCGACACTAGCGGAAGCCGCTTTGGCCGTCAACACTTTTTCTTCAAACAATGTCGATTGCAGTCTGCACGCAGTTTCACCTTCGGTCTTTACTAAGTAAACTCGCTCTGGGGTACCTCCACAATGGAATGCAAGCGCTGCGGCTGTGATCTGGAAGAAGGCAAGTTCAAGTGCCTCGCGTGCGGTCAGTTCAATGTGATACCGCCTGAAGACGACGACGCTCCGGCGTTCATGCCGCTCTCGGACGCACCGCGCACGAAGGCAAATCGGCTAACAGCAAAAAAATGGTGGGCTGGCATCCTCGGCGGCGGTCTGGTTCAAAGACAGTGCATCCTTCTCGGCGGGGAGCCTGGAGGCGGCAAGTCCACATGGGCCTTGCAGCTTGGTGAGGCCTGCTCAAAAGAGACAGGGAAGCAGGCCCTGTACATTGCGACCGAGGAAGCGGCTCAGGAGATTCGCGACCGCGCGGAACGCATCGGTGTGGACCCCGACTGCTTCGCGACTCCGCTGGAGCTGCAAGACGCGGAGCTGGCATGCCTGGACACTCCCGACGAGTTCTGTCTCGTGATTCTCGACTCTCTCCCCGACCTCATCGGCGATGACCCCAACGAGGGTGTAAGGGTGCTTCACCGGCTGAAGCATTATAGTATGGATCGAGATACGACTTCCTTGGCTATCGACCATGTGAACAAGGGTGAAGAGCTTGCCGGTCTCAATCGTCTCAAGCATCTTGTGGACACCACGATGCTCATTCGCAACCCCGACGACAGCGATGAACGCTTCATGACCGTGAAGAAAAACCGCTTCGGAGGAGGAAACAAGACGATTCCGCTCCTGATGCGGACGGAGGACGAGACGAATCCGGGCATGCTGTACCCGAAGGAGAAGCCGAAAACCGCCCGCAAATCGGTGAAAACACGGAAGAAGTAGGAATCGACAGAGTAGAAGAAAAAAGGTATTGACCTGTCAGTACCGCTCGGGTAGGCTACATCGCTGTAGGGGTACTCTCTCATGGTTCGCACGCTTCACTCCGCTTCTTACAGGGTCTACCCCTCCTTTGTAGGAGGCGGAGTGAAACGTGTGAGCCACCAACGCTACAGGAGCCTCTACCATGGACAGTCTCGCCCTTTCCCACGCTCGTCGCGACCTCTTCACCAGCAACCTTCCCTCCAGTGAGAAGAGCGCGCTCGCTCGCGTGCTGAGCAGGGTCGGCGGCAGCGGCGGTCTGGAGCGCGCTCGCGCTCATGTCTCCTCGACCATGTCGGTCGTTCGCGAAGGTGCGGAAGCCGGCGTCGTCGGCGCCGTCATCGGCGCGACTCGCGCGAAGTTCGGCACGTACGTCCCGATTCCGGGCTGGACGAACGCGGATGGCTCTTCGGTCGTGACCATTCCCGTGGAGGGCATCGTGGCCGCTCTCGGGTACGGCGCCGCGATGCTCTATCCGCAGGAAGAGCTGGCCCCCACCGCGCGTCGCGCGGCGAACGTCGCGGTCGCGCTGTACGCGGCTCGCAAGACGGAGGCGTATGTCGCCGGTCTCGGCGGCACTCCCTACGAGGCGGCTTCGGGCGCTGGGACGTTCGGCAACGAGAAGGCGAAGACGGGTACCGAGGGTATCGTCGAGTTCGCCATGAACCGGATGGGCCGCTGAGCTTTACTCAGTAAACTCGCTCTCCGCCTGACCTGAGCCCCGAGAGAGGCTGGTAGACAGGCGGAGAGTGAGTGTCCATCTCAAACGTAAGCAGGGGTAAAGTGACGAGGTTAGCGGCTACGCAGTAGGGGTAAGCCACTGACCCCGTCACTTGCACATGAGCAAGTGCCGGAACCAAAGGACACTCCCATGCGACCCAAGTCTCACGATCTCGTCATGCGCGACCCCGCGCTTGCCGCCATTCTCGGTCTCTCTCACGTCGCTCAGGCCGACTTCGGCGCCGAAGGCCGTCTCGGCCAGGCCTGGTCGTCCCGTGAGCTGGCGAACCTCGACGCCGAGCACGGTGCGTTCCAGAACGCTCGTCAGCTCGACATCGACGCCTCGATGCTCCGCCGCGCGGACAGCGAGAGCACCATGGAGCGGCACCTCGCTGCCAAGCTCGCGCGTCAGCGCGATGCGACGGCGGAGCGGCTTGCGCTCCTCGACCCCAACGCGCACTCGCTGGAGAAGATCGGCAAGTACACGTTCTCGGTCAACCAGACCATCGTGTTCGGCGCCTCGGAAGGCCTGAGCATGACGAACAGCCCGACCACGGACATCAAGCCGGAGCGCCTCATCTTCAACGCGCCCTGCTTCGGGTTCGCGACCATCTCGGGCGTCCAGATCGGCAACACGTCGGTCATCATCGGCGGGTCCGAGGACGCGGGCAACTACACGAACGTCGCGGTCGACGTCTCGCTGTCCATGCCGCTGCTCCCGACCAGCAACCGCGCCATCGTCACGGGCGAGTACACCGGCCTCACGCCGGCTCCGTTCTCGGCGGGCACGGACTACCTGTTCATCGGGACCTTCCACGGTCACGCCCGCATGTCGACCACCTGAGCTGACACGAGAGGCGTAAGCTTCTCGTCCGTCTGCTCGGTGTAAGACCCAACCCTTCTCTAGTGACCGAAAGGTCTACCGTGATCGTTCCGTTTGGTATCTCCGCAGCGTTTGGCCCCGGCTCTGACAAAGAGCTGAATGCTGACAGCTTGAAGATACTGCTTGAGGCACTCATCGCACTCGATATTGCCTACTTGCGTACAATGGCCCGTAAGGGCAAGACGATTTCGCATCTTTACGACAGCGGGGTTGTCTACGGACGGACACAATCATGGGACACCATTCCTGATCTATACTTGAAGGGTTTCGGGGACTGCAAGAGCCTGACCGCAGCTTTCTGCGCTCAGGCTCGGCTGCGTGGCCTGTACTGCGAACCGACGTTTCGATGGGTGGTCAGGCCGAAGGACAATGGGCTCGACTTTCACATTCTCGTCCGCACGGATGGTACGATGACGCTCGACGGTCACCGTTTGGAGCTGTACCATGACCCGTCAAAGCTTTTGGGCATGACGGACGACGCCCCTCAGACTCTTTACTAAGTAAACCGGAGCCTGCAAAGCCATGGCCAGGAAGTACAATGGATTCGTGCAGCCGCAGGCCAAGGTAGTGCGTACCGGCCCCGTCCCTCATCTCCCGCCCAACCCGCAGGACGAGCCCAAAGTGACCAAGCGGGCCGCCTCTGCCAGCGACGCAGAGCGCTCCGCTCGTATCCCCGTCGTTATGCAGGCCGCAGAAGTCCCGTTGCACGTCGTACCTGTCGCTACGCGGGTGGGGAAGAAGCTTCGCTTGGGCGGTCCGTACGTCCCGAACAACGCTTCGCTGTACGACAATGCGTTGTCGGGATTCTTGGCGGGAGTAACGCTCGGCAGAGACAAAGGGGCGTCATCTCCAGAGCTGATTGCTCAGGCAGTCGCGTTTGCAGAGGAGGTAGACTCGGCCATCGCGCCAGGCTCTCCGCTGGACGCGCAGAACTCGCTGGTTCTGACACTCGCCCAGGGGCTGACGGCGAACCGATACGTCGTTGGTCTCCCCGCCTCGGCATTCTCCGTGGTCGCCGCCTCCATCGCCGCTATCTACAACGCGGCGGCTGCGTCGTACGTCCCCGACGGCGGAGGGGGCGGCGACGTTCCGTATTACCAGGACTGCTCGGCGGGCGGCATGATTGTGTATGCGGGTCCGACCGTAGTTCCGTCTCAGGTCATCTTGATTGGAACGCCTCCCGGCAACTTCTGGTACACGTTTCCGAACGTGACGTTTACGACGACCCTGATCAATCAGACGGGGTTTTCTGCGATCATCAACGATAGTGCCGGCGGAGTTCAGGTCGGCCCGATGCCACATCAGCTTTCGTGTAACCAGCCTGGGTACCCTGTCAGCGCGGACCAGGCGTATGACCTGATTGTCGACGTGGTGGACGGCTGGGGAGTGCCAGGCGCTGAAGGCGGATCATTCGGCGCCGTCTACGCGCTGTCCAGGTTGAACGCCTACTATCCTGGGACGTTTCCGTCACTGCCACTGTACGGTGCAGCGCTCAATCCGTTGGACAGCGCTACCTATGGAGTGATTCGGGCAGAGCCGTACGGCAACCCCGCAGGCCTGCTAGCGGGGGTCGCGGTCTGGTACACCGCGACCTCTGGCTGGCAGGGTCAGAGCGATACCGGCTCAGCCTGCATGATGGTCCCTGTCATCACCTACCCCAACGGCGCCTGGAATACCCAGATGGCGCTCGTTGGCGGTTACGCAGGGCCGTCTCTTGGCGGGCTGTGCGGCGACACTCTAGCCGGTCAGGTCTCATCGAGTATTCAGCTTGCACTCCCGTTCAATCAGGCCGGATACTCGACTACCCGAGTCACCGCTCTCTGTCAGATGCGAATTACGCAGAGTGATACGGCGACTGACACGGTCGGCGACTGTTACACCATTGAGCAGGACTTTGACGTGGCGTACATCGGCGGCTTTGTCACCTGCCAAGCTGTCGGAGCTGCCAGGTCGTCAAGTGTCATTCAGGCTGTCGGCGGCACTCTGAACCTTGCAACGTTCACGCTTGCGCAATCGGGCACTGGCGTAGAGCTGCTTTACGACCTGACGGCCTGCTCGACGTTCGATGCTGGAGTACAGGTCGACTTCGGCTTCTTCACTGACCGTATGCGTACTACTTGACCGGAAGGAAACGTTCATGACTGTCGCCATCAAGCCGTTCACCTGTCTCACGAAAAACCTCAAGACGGGTCAGCCGTACGTGGCGGTGTCGTTCACCGTCAATTACCAGATGCGCCTTGGGGCAATGGTCGGCGCAACGCCGTACTTCTTCGATTCGACCGGAGCGTTACTGCCGAATGGCACAGTCCCGCTTCTTCCCGTTGCCGGCCAGTCGCCTGCCGAGCTTCAGACAGCGGAGAGTACGGACATTGCCCGAGCGTGCGCCGCTGCGCCGACGGCAAGCGTGGACGTCGCCGCTGGCCCAATCGTCGTCACGAGCCGTGGGGTAACCCTCGCATAGCAGTTGCGAGTTTACTGAGTAAAGAAAGAAAGTGCTTGCTATCCGCCCGCAGCGTATGCTACGCTAGGGGCGTTCTCTCATACAACTCGAATCGAGGATACTTCCATGACCGTTCATAACTCCGTTCTCCTTGCCGCCGCCATCAGCGGCATCACCGCTGGCGTCTACGATGGCCAGGACTTCTCGCAGGTCACGGCAGCTTCGGTTGCGGCCGGCTCGTCCGTCAGCCTCCGCGCCAGCGTCCTCGTCATCGCTACGGCGCTCGACCAGGCCATCCCGAGCGATGCGACCCTCTCGGTCGCCGCGACCGGCGTCCTCTACGTCCTTCCGTTCGCGGGCGCCGGCGCGGATACGACCCTCATCCCGTTCTTCACCAAGCCCCTCTGCCTCGCCGGCATCTGCCAGGCGGCGTTCAAGGGTCGTCAGCCGACGAGCGTCAACCCGGCCGACTACGCCACTGAGGTTGCCGGCATCGCGGCGGTCTACGCGGCTGCCGTCACGCAGCTTCCCACGGCCTGAGCTAGCCGTCTGGAACGGCGGAGGCAGAGTTTACTTAGTAAAGTCTGCCTCCGCCCTCCGCTCGCATCTCTTCACCCTCACCGTTAGGTATCGCCCATGCTCCCTGTCTACATCGGCCTCGGAATTCTCGGTCTCCTCGCTTGGAAAGCTCAGAGCGGCAACCGTCCCGGCATGACGCAGCAGGAGCGACTCACGTACGAGTCAGCGCTCGCGAAGGATAACCCTCCGCCTTCGGCTGACTACTACAGGGGTCTCGCGAACAAGTTCGATGACAGGGGCTTCACGTACGAAGCCAGCATTCTCCGCAAGCGTGCCGCCGTCCGCGACCTTCCCGCCGACCAGCAGGCAGCGCTCGCTCAGGCCTTCAAGAAGGGTCTCAGCAGCAAGGACCCCGTCGAGGTTCGAGCGCTCGCCAATGCCTACGAGGCAGAAGGCTTCTTCGGGAACGCTTCGGCACTCCGGCGCTGGGCCAATCAGCTCGACGTGGCCGCGTCCATCGCGCAGACACAGGCTGTTCGCGACGCTCAGATGAACGCAGCTTCGGCGAGCGCCGCAGAGATTGCCCACGCTCAGGCGGGTCCCGCCGTGAAGGCGAAGACCAGTCCGGTCGAAGACCTCACGAACAAGGTCGTCGGCAGGGCAGTCGAAACGATGGCCGCTGAAGCGGTCAAGCTCGGCGTTCCGACGCCGTCCGCCGCAACGATGTCGAACGCCGTCAACTCCGTCGTTGGCCCCGCAGCCGGCGATGCCGTCAAGTCCGCCGAAGGCGCCGCCAGCCAGGTTCTCGGCTCCATCTTCTAGCCATCGCACCCGTAACAACAAACGTCCGCCTCGCGGAAGAAACGACCGATTCCCATGCCTCTCTCTCCCAAGCAGAAGCTCGCCGCCCAGAAGATGTCCAAGCTCGCCTCGAAGGGGGACAGCAAGGCTCTTCAGTTCTTCGCGACCATCAAGGCGTCGAACCCCCTCCTCGCTGCTGAGTACGACACGTATCTCAACGGCGGAGAGGGCAACGCGGCCGGCATCCGTCGTGCAGACCTCAAGGGCATCGACACGAGCATCCTCTCTAACAAGCAGTTCGGCGTCGCCGTCAGCATGTCGGTGAAGTTCAAGCAGGGTTCTGGCGAAGCCACCAAGTTCTTCGCGATGCAGGACGAGTACGCGGCCAAGGGCAGCGCGCTCGGCAAGAAGTACATCGAGGTGCGTGACGCGGTCATCGCGCTCACCGAAGAGGAGCTGAAGGCCATCGTTTCACCGGCAGCTCCGGCCGTTGTTCCCGCCGTCTGACAGGTTCTTTACTAAGTAAACTCTTACCTTATAGGCAGCGCCAGCCAATCCCGGCTGGCGCACCACGGGCGCAGAGCATCTACTCTGCGTTTCTCTCCAGAAGGAGTCCACCATGGACCAGCAAACCGTCAACGTCGCGCGCGCTCTCACTCAGAGCGGCGTCGACAGCAACACGCAGGACCAGGCCATCATGTGGGTCGCGCGTCTCTGGGAAGACGTAAAGCGTGCCGGGCCGGGCAACACCGTTCAGCGGATGAAGTGGAACGCCCTCGACGGGATGCTCGCTCAGGCCGGCGCTCCTCCGGGGTATCTCGGCAAGGTTCGCAACATCGGCAAGGGGATGCTTGACCAGCAGAGCGGTCAGGCTCCTGCCAGCATGGGCGCCGACTACATGAGCGGCGGACAGCTCGCCAACATCGCCGGCCAGCTTACGCAGCAGACCGACCCGAACACGCAGAAGCAGGCCATTCTCTGGGTCGGTCGGCTCTGGCAATCGGTCAAGAGGGCCGGTCCCGGCAACACCGTTCCGCGCATGACCTGGAACGGTCTCGACGCGGCTCTTGCTCAGGCGGGCGCTCCTCCGGGTTATCTGGAGCACGTCCTCAACCTCGCGAAGAGCTACATGGCGGCTCCGCAGTCCACGATGGTCGCGCCGCCCCCGCCGCCTCGCTATAGCCCTCCGCCGTCCGCGATGGTCGCGCCGCCTCCGCCGCCCCCGCCGCCTCCTCCGCCGCCGCAGCATGTCATCCACCAGGGCATCAAGTGGCTGGAGCAGAAGGCGTGGGCGGACGCGCAGAAGGTCTACTCCGGCGACGCGAACATGCTGAGCTATCTGCTCAAGCAGCGTCAGGCGGCGCGACAGGGCGACTGGATGGCCCGTCAGTACCTGACCTATATGCAGGTCGCCCTGAACAAGCAGGGGCAGGACCCGACCCCGGCGAGCTGGGCGGGCGAGACTGCCGATGCGACGCACTTTGAGCAGTCGACTGCCGTCAGCCTGGTCAACCGCTCGATGCGCGGCGATCAGGTCGCGACCGCGACGCTGGAGAACCTCCATCTCGGCAACAACAAGGCGCGGCGCATCCTCGCGTACGCTCATCAGTACAAGATGACGGGTTCGCCCGTCCTGCCGGCCGGCGCTGACTTCGGCGCTGCCAGGAAGCTGCCTGCAAAGAAGCCGGCAGCGGTCAAGCGGTCGGCTACGCCGGTCCATCTGTCCAGTACGAAGGCGGCTCCGATGCAGGTCCGCGTCATGATGCCGTCGCTAGCCACGTCGGCCGTGTCGGTCCTCCGCGCTCCGTCGCTCGCGTCGCCTCCGCACGTTCATGCGAAGAAGGCGGCTCCTTCCGCGAAGACCGTCAAGCGTCACCCGGCCTTCCGCCCCTCGACCAATGGTCAGTGGCAAGGCGGCGGGGGTAGCGGCGACGGCGGCGGCTCTGGCGGCGGGCAGACGGATTCGCAGAATCCGGGCGGCAACGATGACGGTCTCGACCAGGAGTCTGGTCAGGACATGAACCCCGAAGCGACCCGCCTCGTCAACTCCGCGAGGGCTGGCGACAAGACTGCCCAGTCGGACATCACCGCTATCATTCGGGCGGCCCGTTCGGGCGACCCGCGCTTCCAGGAGCTGGCGCAGGCCATCCAGGACTACACCAAGACTCACCCGGAGTTCGCGGGCGAGATGCTCGATGGGCACGCGGCCAACCTGTCGCATTCCCACCCCCTGACGCAGAAGCGCGTCTCCGACATCGGCGCATCGTTCGGCGCGGAAGGTAAGCAGGAGTTCTATCGGTACGTCCAGAACCCCTACGGAAGCGTCGTTCCGAGCATGCCTGCCTTCATGGGTCAGGTTGTTGGCAGGGCGCAGGCCATCCAGGCTGCCCGCTTCCCGCAGTCGTCCATCCGCTACTACTGCCCCAAGGCGGCGTCCGAAGTCGGCCACTGACCAGCAGTAGAAGATTGTAGTTGACTGCCCCTCACTTTCCATGCTACAGTTGGCATTGGAAAGTGAGGGGTACTCATATGACCATCAAGAGTTTACTAAGTAAAGTGGTAGTTCTCGCCTGCATCGTGCTGGGCGGCTGCATCAACGAGTCCTTCGATACTGCTCAAGGAGATACCGACATGAAAGGCTGGGGCCTGACAGTACCGAACCTGGAGATGGGCAGCAAGCTGCCGCCGCAGCAGGCATTCAACGCGACCTTCGACAACCGAACTCCCGAGCAGGCGCAGGCCGACCAGGATTCCGGTACGCAGGCGTCCGAAGCGAACCAGTACACGGTTCAGATCACCATCAACCAGCCTCCGGGCGGTCGTTCGGCGAACGGTCCGCCGAACCTTCGCGCGTACATCAACTGGGTTACGTCCGGCGTGACCAACCCGCGTGTCGTTACTGTCGGCGATGGAACCAGCGTCTCCGGCAGCGGCTCCGGCGTGAGCATCTCCTTGCAGGACGTTTCGACGTCGCCCGTTGACCCGACCCAAGCTGAGTACGAAGTCACCATCATCATCGTCCCTGGAACGCGCGGCTCGACCAGTTCGCCGCCTATCCTTGTTCCATTGCCGAGTGAGTTGACCGTTACCGGAACTGCGTCTATTACTACCGTCGGGTGGTACCTCCCGGCGACCGGAGCAGGCACTATTGAGGTGGACGTACCCGAAGGTGCAGGGGTTCAGTCGTACTACCTGATTCTCGGACTCGACACTGCGTCTGACGTGCCCGCAAAGGTTGTTGTGACCGCACAAGATGTGGCGTCATCGGTACTTGCCCAGTACAATGCACTTGGCAACAACGGCTTCGTCCCGGTCATCCCGCAGACTAACCTGATTACGTTGACCAATGAAGGGGCTGCTGACGCTGTCGGTCTCCGACTCATCTGGGGCATCGACGGCTGACAAGTACCACTTTACTAAGTAAACCCCTCTTCGCGGCCCGATAGACCGCAGAAACCCGAGCGCAGCTCGTGTATCCCTCCGTCCTCGCAGGCTTCCGTGACTCCCTCTCCAACGAGGGATACACGCGATACATGTACCTGGACGACCGAGGTCTCGTTACGACGGGCCAGGGCGACCTCATCGACCCGATGGAGGACGCTCTGGCTCTGCCGTGGCAGGAAGTGGACGGCTCTCTGGCTGAGCAGTACCGCATCGAAAGCTCCTGGCGCGCTGTCAAGGCGCATCAGGAGCTTGCGCCGCTTGGGGGCGGCAGTCCGGCGTTCCAGCGCTTGACCAGCATTCGCTTGAGCGACGCTGCGGTGACAGCGCTCGTGACCAAGAAGGCTGAATCGTTCGCGTCCATCCTGGAGCAGCGACTCCCCTGCATCACTACAGCTCCGGCTGACGCGCAATTGGCACTCCTTCGATGGGCCTGGGGCAACGGGCCTAGTGCGGAGTACCCGTTGATGTTTGCCGCTATCGAGCGCGGGGACTACGCGGAGGCTGCGGTGCAGTCGGAGTGGAAGAATGAGACGGCTGCCGTGAAGGGGCTGCTGAATCTGCTGTTCACGAACGCTGCCGCTGTCCGTGAGCAGGGGCTTGACCCATCGGTACTCTACTGGCCGCTTTCCCCGTCGAACGAGCAGGAGTAACAGTCATGTATGAGTCCGTCTTTCGTGCGTTCGTGTCGACCCTTGGAAACGAGGGCTTGACCAATTGGATGTACTGTGACGTGGACGGTAACGTGACCACGGGGCGAGGTAATCTCATCAACTCACCTAGCGCAGCAGAGCAATGGACGTGGTACACGCCATCCGGGCGGGTCGCCACTCCTGACGAAGTCGCTGCGAATTGGCAACTTGTACATGACAGACAAGACCTTCGTGGCGGCGGAGGCGGCGCGTACGACGGGCTTGCTGGCAATACTCTTCGGCTGAAGTGGGAAGACATCGACGCGAACGTCGACCGTATCGCTCGGCAGTTCGCCAGCATCATCGAAGATCAAGTGCTGCTGGTCAAGCGGCTGCCCGCTGACGCACAGCTCGGCATTCTCCGCTGGGCATGGGCGATGGGACCGAACGGCGTCCGTAGCAGAGCCCCCAAGATGTGGACGGCTCTCACGTCCATTCCACCCGACTTCGATGAAGCTGGGGTTCAGTCTGACTGGCGCGGTCAAACGTTGGCTACGAAGCTGGTCTTGAACCAGCTCTTCCAGAACGCCACCGATGCTGTCCAGAAGGGGCTGCCGGCAGAGTCTTTGCTCTGGACTGGCGACGGGAACGGCAAGTCTATCCGCCGTGCGCGTGGCGGTGGAGTTTCGCCAGACAGTTCCATCGGCGTCGCTGGCGTCGCTGCCGCTGCCGTGGGCGCTGGCCTTGTCTGGCTCGGTTGGCAGACGTTCGTGGAGCATCGTAAGGGGTCGACAAAAACAGAGACGTCCGTCGCGGACACGAAAGGCGAAGTCTGATGATTCCCTACGTTCTTCAGGTCTTCCCCGACGCGCTCGGCGCTGAAGGTTACACGCGCTGGATGTATCTGGACAAGCGCGGATTCGTCACGGTCGGTCAGGGAAACATGTTGGAGAGCGCGCAAGAGGCGAAGGCTCTCCCGTGGGAGAATCCTGACGGTAGCATCGCAGACCCTGCCGCTGTCGAGGCTGCCTGGATTCGCGTGAAAAGCGCTGCCGCTCCTGCGGCCGGAGGCGCTTCGCCCGAAGCGAAGGCTATCAGCGTCGTCACGTTGTCGGACGCAGCCACGAAGGCGGCCATTCGCACGGACATTCGAGCCATTGCCGGAGCCTTGGAGCGATGGTGGCCGGGGCTGGCGTCGCTGCCGGCTGACGCGCAGCTTGCGGTCATGCGCTGGGCGTGGGCGATGGGGCCAGACCCCCGAAAGGCTCCGCACATGTTCGCGGCCTTGAAGAATCGCGACTTCGCCTCTGCGCTGACGGAGTCCCACTGGGAGAACGAGGACCCCGCAGTCTGGGCGATGATGAAGACGCTCTTTACGAACGCATCGGCGATTGACGCTTACGGTCAGGACCCCACCGTCCTCGTTTGGCCTGACAGCATGGAGCAGCTCAACGTAGCGGCCTCTCCGTCAGCCCCGCCCGTCAGTGACCCTACGATGGGTGCGGACGAGGACCATACCTTCACGAACGCCGAGGAAGGTGTCACCATCAAAGGGGCGCATTATGACGGCGTTCTCGACACTGGCGGCTTCGACCCGTTCGGGCTGGGGGCTACGCTTGCCAGCGGACGTGCGGCGGCGCAGAGCGCTCAAGAGGCGGCTCAGGCTTCATCGAGGGCTATCCACGACCTGTCGGGTCGCGCGGAAGAGACGCTCGAAAACTTCAACCAGACGCTGGAAGGCGCGAGGAAGTATGGCGACGATGCGGATACGGCGGTCAAGGTAGGCCTGGGACTGGCGCTCGGCGTCGTCGCTCTCAAGCTGCTTACAGGGTACCTCGAAAAGAAGGCGGAGCAGCGATGAACCAGAGCACGGCAGCCCTGTACGACGGCAATATCGCGGACCTCCAGAAGCGGTTCGCGGCGATTCAGGTCAACTGGGATGCGCTTGCTCCCATCTCCTCGTCCGCGTTCAACGCAGACCTGGCGGCGCTGGTCGCCCGATGGACATTGGCGCGTAGCTGGGATGGTGACCTCGACGCGGCGCTCTATCCGAACGGGAGGGGAGCGAACGCGGTTGGCGATTACGACGACATCGCTGCACGGCTCAGGAAGGCGGAGATTGAGCTGGAAGAGATTATCGCTCGCAATCGCAATGCGTTCGGGGCGGACTCTCCGAACGCGGCGGAGGAGATGGCGGGCAATGTCGTAGGTCCTGTCGGGACGGCGGTCGGGAATCTGATGGGCGGCGGTATGGTGACGGGCCAGCACTCGCTTCAGGAAGTCAACGGGCTGACGGCGTACTACGACCCGATGGTCGCGCTTCTGCGGACTCGGCTGAAGAATCTCTCGATGTGGTCTGATAGCGACCCGGACAAGGTCGACCTCGGGAAAGACCTGACGGCGCTGGAGTTTCGTTGGGCCGCTGCCCACGCGCTCGGCGTTGCGGACAAGATTGACGATGTCGTGATCGCGCTCATTCCTGGGTTGCAGGCGCTGCTCGCTAGCAGCGTCGCGTATTCCAAGCTGCATGGTGCGGATGCGACCCAAGGCGTTCCGGCCGAGATTGCCTTTCAGGGCTATGTTCACGCTCTGAAGGTGAACGGTGATGCGGGTCAGATCGTCAAGGGCGACTTCCCGGACATCTCAGACCGACTAGCGGTGAAAGAGCGACTTTACTCAGTAAAGGTTCCCGACTCGCCGCTCCCGGCCACGCCCGGCCGAACTCAGCTCGACGAGATGTCGAAAGACGCGAAAACTGGCGAGTCCATTCTCGGCTTTCTCAAGCTGATTGGCATTGGCATCGCCGCTGGACTCGTGGTACAAACCATCACCAACGCCGCAATCCTGCGTCGTGAGCTGAGTGAGCATAACCGCTAGCGAAAAGAAGGGGTACGCACCGTGGCAAAGAAGTCTCTGGAGCAGCAGCTTGAAACGGTCATCAACCAGGCCGCCCATGACAAGGTCAAAAACAAGGGGCTGACAGCTCTGACCCTGTTCCATCTGGACGGTCTCAGGAAGAAGGAGGAGGTTCACTCCATGCCGCTTGCCGGCATCTCCAGCCCTTCGGAGATTGCCGACATCATCTTCAACCGCGTCGAGACCCACGCCTCGGGTTCCGACGACAAGATGAAGTATGAGCTGGCCTTCTTCTACGACAGCGACAAGCCGCAGCGGCCGTACACCTTCTTCTACGTCTCGGATGAGGCGTACGGCCCCCAAGGCGTCGAAGAGGCTACGGCCAAGGCGCTCGTCAAGAACGTTCAGGGCAACGCGAACAAGGCAATGGAGATTGCCTTTCAGCAGACGAACGCTGTCAACGAGGCTCTCGTCTCCGGCGTGACCTCGCTGATGGATGCGACGACGCGCCAGCTCAAGATCGTAACCGAACGCCTCGAAGCGACGACCGACGAGCGTGACGTCGCCATCCGTCTTCTCATCCAGGAGCAGGCCGTCAAGGAGAGCAAGGCTCACGAGTTCCGCATGGCGGAGATGGACAAGTTGAGCAGCAACGAGTTCAAGCGGCAGGCAATGGTCGCAGCTCCTGCGCTCATCAACAGCATCACGCAGGCCATGACGAAGAAGTCCGTGTTCCCTGAAGCGACGGGCGACTCGGCACTACTCAAGATGATTTTCGCGGCCATCGAGAAGATGGACCCGCAGTTCGTTATGAGCTTCTTCGGGCAGCTCCCTGAGATGACGCAAGCTACCGTCATCGCGCGTGGAGAGCAGCTCCGAGCGGAAGAAAAAGAGCGTGTCGCGGCGGAGAGGAAGGCGCTGGAGTTGGCGTCCGGGCTTATCCGAGACCCTGAGACTCCGGTGAAGGAGATGGGAAAGTGAACCTCGTATCGCACTCGGTTCCGCAGAGCAGGAGCGCCAGTCACGTCGACGCTACGCTGGGCCGTAAGCTTCGCGTCTTGACGGGTCAAGGGATTGCCCGAAGGGAACAGGTAGAGTTCTACACCTTTCCTTGCGTCGTCGCGGACGTGGGCGGCACTCCGCCCGCGACGTGGTCGAAGATTGACGGCGACGCTGTCCTGACCTGTCCGCTCTGCGGGCAGAGGAACGTCATCGCGGAGGGTAAGCCGGAAGATGGCTGTTACAAGATTGACTCCCGAGGTCTCATCTATCCCTCTGTCCTCTGCGAGAACATGGCGTGCGACTTCGACCATTACGTCCTCCTTCAAGGCTGGAAGACGATGGGAAGGTTTGGGCGCAAACGCGACAATGAGCGCGGCCTCATATTCTACTGTCTCGCCTGGGCCAAGTACGTTCGCGAGAACGGTGTGGCATACTGGAAGATTCAGCCTTTCGAGTATTGTCACGCTACCAGTCAAGAGCATGCTCGCGAGACATGGACAGGGTTGATGCTGGCGGAGAAGGGGAGAATCATCGGTATCGCTCCTAGCATTGACCCACACGTCAGCGGAGACGGCGACCCGAGGGAATCAATCTTGCATCTTGACAGATAGTCGCTAACGTGCTCTACTAGGGTTTACTAAGTAAAGAGGTAGCCCATGCTGAGCAGCGACTCCGTGTCCTCCGCCCTCGCACAAGCTGGGCAGCTTCAAAGCACTGTCAGCTCAACTGAGCAGGCTATCGCTCAGGGAAACAGCGTCTTTGATGCTGCCAGCAGTGCGGGGGATGGCAGCTACGCCGGTCTCGCGAGTTTGGCACAAGGCATCGTGTCGGACCTCCCTCCAGGGAAGGTGACGACCGCACTAAGCGTTGTCGTTCACGTTGGCGAAGGCGCTCTGTCCGGCTTTGCTACCGCTACCGCCGTCGGTACTCTTGCCGGTTCAGCCATCTTCCCGCCGTTGGGTACTGCGGCTGGCGCGGCTATCGGCGCCATCGTTGGCGCCGGCATCGCTATCGCAGACGACTGGAATCAGATTGAAGGTCTGTTCTCCAGCTCCGACCCGACGCAGACCGACTACCGCTACCTCTCCGACCGCGTCTGTTTCCCGTCCGCTCCCAACGGCGTTCCATATGGCGTCGTGCCGGGAGCGATGCGCTGGAACCCTCGATGCAACCCACAAAGCTCGTTCTATCAAACGCCGCAGGGGCCGAATATGGCCCCCACGCGACCGTTCACGTTCGACGTTCTCTGGCGGCCGATTCCCGGTAGCACTCGAAAGAGCCGCAGCGATGCGTGGGCGCTCGCGCAGCTCTACACGCAAACCCTTGCGCGACGGATGGGTCACAAGTTCGCGGCTGGAACGATTACCCATGACCAAGTTCAGGCACAGCTCGGCCCGGACCTGTTCAAGCGTGCAATGCGAAACATGGACGCCTGGTATGGACATCCGGGCATGTTCAACGCGACCATTCCGTTCTCGGCGAGCGGCGGGAATCCTCCGAATATCTCCAACGACCTCCAAAACGTGCTTGCGACTGCGAAGGAGTTCGAGCGGTTTCCGCTGGACTTCCTCTACTACCCTGTCCTGTCGGACTACGACCACGGCGTCAAGCTGTTCAAGCCGTCCGCCGAGAAGAGCTTGACGGATGTCATGATGACCGCGGACACGAGCGCGCTGACTGTCGCCGAGTTCGCGGTCCAAGACCGTCACCCGGCAGAGGTCTTCCACTGGTTCCTTCTGCTCTCACACTATTGGCATGTCGCCAGGCAACGTGACGCGAAGAAGTATCCGGGTATCAGCGTCGCGAACCATCCGAACTTCTCGCGCGTCCTCGGACTCACGTCCGCGCTCATCGTGAAAGAGGCGCGGGCGGTCAAAGCAGCTCAACGTCTGCCGAAGGTTCATCCGGCTGTCGCACAGATCGCATCGACCGTCGTCGCGACGAGCAGCATTACAGCTCCCGTTACAGCCAAGGGCTTTCAGGCTTCTGGCATCAATCCAGACGGCGCTGCGACGCCAATGGACGGCAGCGGCGGCAAGATTCTGATTGGCGCAGCCGTTGGAATCGGCGCTCTATGGTTGCTGACTCGGGGACAAAAGTAGAGTTTACTAAGTAAAGAAAGAAAGTCTTGCAAGGTCTGCGCAATTCAGCTATACTGTTGGCTAGTTCGTAGGGGACTCGACGTAGAGAAAGAGACGGTTATGGCTGATACTACAATCGAACCGTTGGACCCTTCGTCTGACTCCGTCACGTTCGATCCGTCGATGGGTCCGTTGACGTTCACGGATCTGGAAGCCGCTCACAACGTCCTGAACGGCGATTCTAGTCATTCGCGTGCGACCGTACTGCCGTTCCAGAAGGCCTGGAACGCTGCGGGCAAGACTCCTCACCTGACTGAAGACGGTATCTGGGGACCTCAGACGGCAGCGGCGCTACATTCGTACGATGCTGGCGGCTCAAACGAGCCGCAAGCCGTCAACGTTCCGCAGCCGCAGGTCCAGCCGCAGCCGCGACCGCAAACGCCCATCGCTCAGAACGTGCCGCAGCCGCAGCCAGTTTCCAAGTCCATTCCGCGTGTGCAGCCAGTTCCGCAGCCAGTTCCGCAGCCAGTTCCGCAGCCTGTTCCGCAGCCTGTTCAGCAAGCGAGTGAAGGCTGGGCCGGTCTCGCGATTCTCGCTGGCATTGCAGCGTTCGCGGTGTACGAGAACCGGAAGTCGCGCAATCTCGTCATCAACGAGACCGTCAAAGAAAACGTCTTCTTCCCCCGAAAGCGGTAGGTCATCCATGACTCCCTATCAACAGTGGCTACAGTCGGTCGTCAAGAACGTCGCCGCCGCCAAAGCGAAACATGCAAGCTTCGGCGCGGAAATCAACCCCGTCATGACGAGCGGACTTCCCGGCAGCGCGACGCTGGATGAGGGCGGAACGGGCGGGACATTCACGGATCCGACTGAAGGCGTGAGCCTCCCGTCCGGCTCGTCGGCTGGCAACCTGAACACGAACCCGACGCTCGGCGAGCAGATTCAGGGCGCAGCAGAGACGGTCTCCAGCCCCGGCGCCATCGGCGGCGCGCTCGCCGGTATGGCCTTCGGCCCCATCGGCTCCATTCTCGGCGGTGCGCTCGGCGTGAAGGCTCAGCAGGCATTCGAGAGCGTCGTCAACGGCGCGAGTCCCGAAACGCTCGCGAAGAATGCTCCTCCCACGCAGGCAGACATCCTGCCTCCGACGAGTGTGCCGAGCCCCGCCCCGGTCACCAATCCCCCGGCTCGCAACGCTCATGACGCGGGTCTCGCTCACGCGAACGGCGCCGCGAAGGTCGTGACAGGCCAGGTGCCCCCGCCGCCCGCAGGTCTGACGCCGGCTCAGCAGGCTGCGTACCTCCAGACGCATGGCGTGAACGGCGCTCCGGGCGAGGTCCAGCGGGGCGTCCTCGGACAGATTCCCGAGCACGCTCAGGAGGGAATCAAGACTGCTGCGGGCGGGATTGGCGTCGGCGGACAGCTTCTCGTCGGCGGTCTCGTCGCTCTCGGCGTGCTCGGAGCGGTTCGCGTCTTCAGCAAGCGGAAGACCTCCTAGTTTCTGGTCACGTAGGGGTCCACGCAAACACGAATACGGAGAGACATCATGACTGCACGTAAGAAGGCTCGCACCGCTGCGCAGAAGGCTGCTGACAAGAAGAACGGAGAACGGCTCGCGAAGCTCGCCAAGTCGAGGGCGAAGGGCGGGAAGAAGGCTGGGAAGAAGGCTGCGAAGGGGGAGGGGCATCGCAGCGCGAAGCAGATCGCTGCCGCTCGGCGCAACATCAAGAAGGCGCAGGCAGCTCGCAGGGGCAGCGGAAAGAAGAGCGTCACGCCCAAGCCGCATGCGAAGCCGTCCAGCTTCATGCACCAGCACATCGTCAAGGAGCTGGCGTACATCAAGAAGGCCGTCGACAAGCTGGGCTGATCCGGCGGAGTCGAGTTTACTTAGTAAAGACCACCTTCGCGCGGCGCGCGAACCTGAAAAGAAAGAGAGTTCAAGATGGCTGCACGTAAGAAGGCTCGCACCGCTGCGCAGAAGGCTGCTGACAAGAAGAATGGGGAGCGACTCTCGCGGCTCGCGAAGAAGCGCGCGAAGAAGGCTCCCAAGAGCCGCATCAAGCAGCTCAAGGCTGCTCACACGCGCGCCGAGGCTGGCGTTGCCCATCGCGCCGCCCAGAAGGTCACGGCGGCCGAGAAGAAGCAGTTGGCGAAGGTCAAGCGCGAACTGAAGCTGTTGGAGCGTCAGATCGAAGCCGGCAAGAAGCGGCATGCGACGGCGCACAAGGGTCCGCGCATCGGTCCGCACGCTGCTCACCACTCGGCCTTCCGTGGCGTCAGCATCAACGATGAGGCGCGCGCTGTCGAAAGCGGCTTCCGTCCGTTCTCGCAGGCTGCCTTCGACAGCTCGCCTGGTCAGGTCGGCAAGGGCGGCAAAGGAATGCCGCTCCCGATGTTTGCGCGCCGGCTCAAGCTCCTTCAGCTCGAAGCCGCGAAGGCTGAGACGCGCTGGGGACAGCAGGTCTCGGACGTCAAGCCGTACATCTCCAAGGGTGACTCGCCCGAGATGGTCGCCTATCTGCTCGGAGAGTGAAATGAAGTGAGGGGGATTCTCCCTTCGTCTCCAACCCTCTGCCCGCTGGCGCTTGGGTAACGCCAGCAGACGAGTCACTCTCATGTCCGCGACCGATCCGACCCTGTCAGACCGACCTAGCACTACTCTGCAACTCGTAGCAAACGCAGCGCTCGAAGCCAAGGCTGCGGCGATGGAAGCCCACGGCATGATGGGCGAGGCAATGCGCGAGCTTGCCAACCTTGGAAAGCGTGTCGACCGTCTCAGCGACAAGGTCGACACGCTTCTCCTTCGTGGCCATTCGACGTATCCGCCTCCGCAGCAAGCGCCCAACGTTTCGATGACGTCTGGAGCGCCTCATGCGCGAGCTAAGATGGACTCGGTGTCCGACTTCGACCGTGAGATTACGCTGAACGGTACTGAGTACCTTCGGCTGACTCCCGCTCAGGTGGAGAGCATCATCGACGAGCGAATCCGCAAGAAGCAAGAGCAGGACCAGCTTCAGGACGCTGCGGCGCCCGTGCTCTGGTTCAAGGGAAACGCTGCTAAGTTCGTGGTTGCCATGGGGGTGGCGATTGCGGGCGCGATTGGGGCTGGGCTTGCGGCTGGAGCAAAGCTCGTTTGGACGAAGCTGTCTCACTAGGGTTTACTAAGTAAAGAAGAGGATTCTGCCATGTCCGAAGAATACATCACGAGCGGTACCGACGAACTCGGCTCTCCAGCCATGGCAGAAGGCACGTACAGTGTGCCCGAAACCCCGGTTCAGCGGCTCGTCAACGAGCTGGAAGACCTCCTGCCGTTCTCGCTGCCGGCCGAGCATCGAACTCCGGCCGGCTTCGGCGGGCCGAGTACGGTGATTCTGGCGCAGCAGGCTGTTCAGAACCAACAGGCTGCGCAGCAGTCAACGGAAGAAGTGTTCCAGCAACCGCAGATTCAATGGGCGCCGGACACTACCCTCAACGGCACCTCCAGCGATGATGCATCCGTTCAGGGGGAAGGCGCAGTTGCTCCCGGGGAAGGCGCAATTCCTCCCGCCGGAGTCCCCAATCAGGGGGAAGGCGCAATTACTCCCGTCGGAGTCCCCAATCAAGAGCCGTCTGGCGGCAAGGTTGCTCTTGCGGCCGGCGTTTTCGTTGCCGTCGGACTCCTCTTCCTCATCAACAAGGCGGCGAAGTGATGCAATACCTCAACGAAGCGGACGTTACCGCAGTCCGTCAGACCGATATGCCGCTCCAGCGCACCCGCACTGGCTACGGATCCAAGCTGCCGACGAGCTGGATGATTCAGCTTCACAAGCTGTACTGGCATCGCGTCTACGTCATCCTCTGGTCCAACAGTGGTACGGCGTACATCATCGTCCGTGGAAAGAAGCTGTACCTCGGCTCGTTTGAGCCCAGTCAATTCGCTTGATTCGGACTGTGAACTCTGCTATGGTGTAAGCAGAGTTTACTAAGTAAGGAGTGTTTCCGTGGACATTACCCCCTTCGTCGTCGCCGTCGCCGCTCACAAGTGGCTTCTTCTTTCCGCCCTCATCGTCAACCTCGCTGTTGCGACTGCCAAGCAGGGGTGGCTGTCCATGGTCATCGCCAGGCGGCTGACTCCGGCCGCGACGCCGTACTACGCACTCCTCGTCTCCGTCCTGACCGCCGCTAGCGGCGACATCATCAGCGGCAAGTCCTGGCAATCTGCCATCACAGACTCGGTCGCCATCTGCTTCACTGCCATGGCAGCGCATCAGTTCGTCGTCGAGAGCTTCCGCAAGGGCAAGGAGCTGATCCCGGCAACCAAAGCGGCTGCCGCGTTTCGCCATCCTTCGCCGGCAGTCAACGTCTCTTCGCCTCAGTGAACTCCAACCCGCGCTCTTCAAAGGATTCCATGAAAACCCTCTCTGTCCATGTCCTCACGCTCGTTGTCGCTGGCGCTCTCGGAAGCGCTGCTGTCGGCGAGACCATGGCCTGCAACCTCACGCCTGCGCAGGCTGCCGCCGACCAGGCTGCCGCAAACGCCATCATCAACGGTCTCGCGCCCCTCGCATGTGACGTTGTCGATGTCGTCGACCCGAGCGCATCGGTCGCGGCCTGTCAGGTCGTCACCGACATTGCGTCTGGCGCTACGGCGGTCGTTCCCGTCATCGGCACCATCGGCGAAATCACCGCGCTCATCACGGCGCGCCCCACGAACGCGGCGGTTCAGGCCGCTCTCGTCAGCCTCAAGTCGGCGGTGCCGTCCTACAAGACATGGCGCTCCGGCAAGTCGCTCCCTGCAAAGCTCACCATCATCAAGGGGTACTAGGGTGGGGCGCATCATCGTCGGCCCTACGGGCAAAGCGTGTCACATCGGCGGTCGTCTCGTCCCCAAGGAGGCTCACAGGCTGCATCTTGGGGACAAGCGGCTCGGCTTCGACATCTCGAAGTTTCCCGCGACCCCAGCGCGCACGAACTACAGCGATGCGCCTGCGGCGCAGGCCTGCCTACGTGACATCCTCCTAAACGACCAGCTCGGCTGCTGCACCGAGGCTGACCAGTTTCATCGGCAGGCGCTTCGTCAAGCGGCAGGCGGGCAACCCGTCTACCATCCGACCTCGGACGACGTTCGCGCCGTCTACACCCGTGACGGCGGCCTGCCGGGCGACAACGGCTGCGACGAAGTTACGGTCCTGACCAATGCGTGCCAGCTTGGCATTCCCAACGGTCAGGAGAATCCCGCCAAGCCTCTCGGTTACCTGCGAATCGACGCGACCGACATGGCTCAGGTCCGGTGCCTCGTCACGGCGTTCGTGGGCGCCAACGTGTGCGCCGGGCTGCCTGACCCGTGGGTCCAGAACATGCCCAGTGGCGACGGCTTCGTGTGGGATGTCGCGGGCGACGCGAACGACAACAATGGTCACTCGTTCACCATCGGCGACCAGGACGGCGACGACGGCGTCGTCATCTGGAGCTGGGGGATGCGCGGGAGGATGACCAAGGCGGCGCTGGCCAAGTACGGCACTGTCTACGTCGTGCTCGACCAGGACATCATCGACAGCGTGAAGAAGACTGCGCCGGACGGTCTGGCCTGGGATGTCATCCAGGCGGCGTTCAACGTATGCGGAGGCGTCGTGCCGCCTCCGGCCGTTCCTGCTCCGGTTGTATCGGAGGAGTCGTTCTGGCAGCGAGTCTGGGACGAGGTCAAGCGGCTGGCGTGAAGGGGCGCAGGACCGACTCTCTCTCTCTCTCTCTTGCATGTTGCGGAGAAGGAGAGAGGGCGGGTTTACTAAGTAAAGGATGTGCGTCATGGCAAAGTCGGTCAAGAGTGAGATTGCGGCGCTGAAGCGCCAGGTTGCGACCCTCAAGAAGAAAGCGGTCGGACAGCGAGCTGCCAGCTCCATCTCAGGGGGTGGAGGGACGACTCACGAGGCAGAACGTATCTCGGCCCGTGCCGAAAAGGTCGCGATGGAAGGGAACCGCTACGCGCGCAAAGCTGCCCAAACTGGCGAGCTGGAGTACGCTGAAGCTGCAATCGAGCGGTATCTGACTGCTGCCGATACGTACCGCGAAGCGGGACGGATCACTCCGCGGAACCCGTTCATGTACTTCGATGAGGCGGGAAAGGTCGAGGAGATTGCAAGGCAGATGCAGGCGATCTACAAGCCGTAACCAGCAGTTCTCTCTCTCTCTCTCTCTCTCTTGCATGTTGCGGAGAGGGAGAGAGGGCGGGTTTACTAAGTAAAGGATACGCGTCATGGCGAAGTCGGTCAAGAGTAAGATTGCGGCGATGAAGCGACAGATTGTCTCCCTCAAGAGTGCCGGCGACGTGGAACAAAACCTGTGGAGGTGGACGGAGAAGGCCTACGAAACCGAGCTGAAGGCGCAGGCTATGTATGCCGCCGCCTCTCATCGAGACTCTGACAGACTCGTGGAGGCTATCGCGCTATACGAGCAGGCCGCTGACCACTATGTTCAGGCATTCCGTATCGCAAAACAGCACGGTCGAACCGCTCACATGAAAAACCTTCTGGAAGCAGCGGCTGCCAATCAGAGAGACGCAACTAACGTGCTCCGCGAATGCTACGATATCGGCGTCGACGTCTAGCTGCCTCCGCAGCATTCCTGTTGACCCAGACTGTCGCATGTGCTACGGTCTGGGGCACCGGATCGCTCTATCGGGGCCGCTGCACTCACGTCGGAGTGCGACCTCATTCCGACAGCATAGACGATAGAGCGGTCACGGTCCAACTCACTACCGATTGGCCAGTCTGCAAAGAAGTCTACCCCCATGCGTTCCGCTGAAGCCCTCGTCCTCCCCATTGCTCTCCTCGCTGCTGTCATCGCAGGAGCATGTGCGAGTCAGACCAAGCTGACCTCTACCGACCAGTCGGCGCTTCAAGCCAGCCAGCGAGACAACGCCGCCATCATCCTCCGAAGTGATGCGGGGATGCCCTCTGCGGACCGAGCACTCGCCAAGGGCGCCTTCTGCGCTGTGGATGGCGTGCTGTGGCGCGCAGGTACCCCCAGGGTCGACGCGGGGCTCACGTGTCGCTAGCCATCGAGGACAGTGACCTTGTCCGACTCGTCGAGGCTGGCCCGTTCGAGTCGAAGCAAGAGGTCGCGGACTTCCTGGCATGCTCGCCGGAAGAGCGAGAGGGCATCATCCAGAGCATACTCTCGTCCGGCAAGGTCAAGACGGTTGACGGCTGGACAGAGTTTCTGAACGTGATGGGGACTATCCTCACGGTCGCTGCGGCGGTCACGGGGATTACCGGGGCGATTCTTGGGGTCTACACCGTTGCGAAGCTGTAACTGTTTACTTAGTAAAGGGGTATCGTCCAATGAAGAACATTCGTTTCTCCGTCTCACCCTCGACCTTCGATGCCATCCAAAAGGGTATCCAGACCGCTCTCGTCGTTCCCGACGAGGGCGTCGCGCATGGTGACGAGTACATTCTGACACGGGCATTGCGCGGCGAGTACATGGGGCCTGGAGGGGTCTATCCGGTCCGCGTCACGCACGTCAATCGCGAGAACGCCCTGCTTTCGCAGGCAGGAGAGTGCATCGTCTGCGTGAAAGGTCCCGGTGAGCGCGTACGGCTCTGCGAGGTCGGGCGGTGAGAAAGCAGGAATGTCTATTCTGCGGGTTCATGGCTGGCGACCGGGTGAAGATGGCGGTCGTTCACTGTAACGCCGGAACCGGGGCGGCTAGAGGAGTCAAGGACGGATACGTGCGTGGCGTAGTTCACGCTCAACCGCTTCCTCGATGTCACATGGTTCGCTGGAAAGAGTGTGTAGGAGTCACTGTTCTCCCCAACGTCCACGTCGAAGAAGACAGAGGTTCGTCATGAGGCGCGTCCAAGCCAGCGAACAGTGTGCGGTCCCCGGTCACCACGCCCGCGGCGCAATGGTCCTCCAGACCATCATCTTCTCCAAGATGTATACGAAGACTTCCGTGGTCGCCTGGCTGCGCACTCACGGCTACCATTGGGCCATCGACGAGAAGACGGAAACGTTTCGAGCGCGCCAACTCGACCCCGCCTGTTTCCAGCGGAAAAGCTTCCGTACCATCGAGTTCATGGAGGGCGTCAAAGCGGTTGTCGGCAAGCTGAAGTCCTGACAGGGTTTACTTAGTGAAGACTGACGATTACGCTTGACTCTAGCGGAAAGGGCGTGGTATGCTTTCTCTGCGATGGAGTCCTTCGTTTTTGCGTAGGAACTAGCGCTTTACTAAGTAAACCCTCTCATGAGCTACGTCCCCAACAATCCCGCCTTGTTCAACGCTGCCGTCAACGGCTTCGTGAGCGGCGTGTACCAGTTGGTAGACTTCAAGGTTCTGGTAGCCAGCAGTGTCGGCCTCAATCTCATTAGGGACCGAGCGAAGTTGTTCGGGCAAGCTGTAGACTCGCTTGTCCCTCCCATGAGTATAGACCCTAGCTCCGCTCAGCTCATGTTCGCGGTCTGCGAGAGCGAGAATGCGCAGCGATACTCTCCGTTCACCGAAGTCGAACAGTTCGCCGGCATTGCGACGACCATCGTAGCGGTATGGTCAGCTATCGAAGGTGTGCTGTACCCCGTCAACGTTCCGGCGCCTGTCGAGGTCCCTCTCATCTCCGGCGACCAATTCACTCAAAGTTTGCTATCTCCGTTCTTTACGTCAGCGCGAACTTTCGACCCGACACAGTATCCGCCCTCGATTGGGCCGCTCAGCCTAACGGTAAGGTTTCTGGCGACGCTACAAAACACCGCAGGCGCTACCAAAACGACTGTCGCATTGTACGACGTCGCAAACGCAATCATCGTGAACGGAACAGCTCTGGACAACTCGGCTTCGCCGTCGCAGACCTTGCCTGAGAATGTGGTCAGTCCGCCATTGACCATCGGCTCCAGTCCAGGCGACCTTCAAGCTACGAGTGCCATGTACGAAGTTCGGCTTGCCATGGTGGGCGGCTCGCCGACCATGGACATCTCAACTTGCTCTAGCGCAAGACTGGTCATTACCTACGAATAGGCTTGCATCTTGCAGGCTCGCATGCTACTACAGGAGACACCATGAGAGTCATCGTTCATCTGAGCAAGTTCTACGACTGGGTGCCCGTGCCGGCCGATGTTACGGTCACGACCTCTGACATCCAGGCCGAACGGGTGAAGCCTGCCTCGGGAGGGGGATGGCTCATGAAGGTCACGAAAGAGGCTACGACGCATACTCAGATCAATCTGGGTGAACATCAGGTCATTGCCAAGATCATTCATGAGAAGACCCGGCCGGAAGGTGGTCGTACCTTCACGCGGCGTCAGGCAGTGGCCTTCTACCTCGCCGAAAACGTGATGCCGCATCACGCTCATCGGCTCTGGTTCACGGACATCAAGGTTCATGACGACGGTCCTGATCTCGCTCTCTTCCGCTCCATGATGGGCGTCCACTTGGTATCGGAAGCCGGCCGAGTCAAGCAGTGTATCGACGCTGGCAAACACATGAAGCCGCTCAACGAGAAGAGCGGACCTGTCACGCGCTGCCTGACCTGCGGCTGTCTCGGAGGGCCGTACGCAACCGAACCGAATATCGACCCGAAAGAACTGGATGCGCACGTAGCTGCGTACTCAGAAAAGGTCGATACGAAGACGTTCGAGGACAGCCTCCGCGCTCACTTCAAGGTGAAGCCGGTCGCTGAAGTGAAGGGAGCCGGCAAGTGAGAACTGCATCCGTGAAGAAGACTGTTGCACAGGCCGCTCGCATGGCGAGTCGCAGCAAGACGGAACCGCAACGCTACTCACACTGGCTGACCAAGGTAACGGCCGGGAAAACGTCGAAGGAGCGTGGGCTGAAGTCGCGAACTGCATGGCGACATAATCTCACGACGACGACGGCCGTCGGGTACACGAACGCTTACGACTGGCTCGCCAAAGCGATGGGTCAAGGGCCATCGTTTGCATTCGCGACTGCGGGAGGAACCGCGACGTCAGCCGGACTGACAAGCCTTACGAACACTGGCGCCGCATTCCCGACTGCCGGCCAGGGGCTTGCAGGCTCCATCGTCGTCGCTCAGGCGGCAGGTGCGCTTGTGTACGGAATCATCGTCAGCAACACTCCAACGGTTCTGACGGTCGACCAGTGGTATCAGGTCACGTCGTCTTCTGGCGCCTCCGGTTCGACGCCATCTGGAACCGGCACGTATGCCATCCTTCCAGGTCAAGGTCCGGCAAGCTGGATGGCCGTGACGGCGAACACGTTCGCGCCATCGACGGCCGACACAACTCTCGCAGGCGAGCTGACGACGAACGGCTTTGGCCGTGCCGTCGGTACGTACAGCCATACCGCTGCGGCGTCCACATACTCGCTCGTTCACCTCTGGACCGCGACGGGAACCGAAACCATCAACAACGAGGCTCAGTTTGGCGCGTGCGCGCCGAGTGCGGGCGGCGTAATGCCTTTCGAGTCGGCAGAGCCTACTCCCCCCTCGCTGATCAGCGGCGACACACTCCAGAACACGGTCACGGTCACGATCTAGCGGACGTGACAGTTTACTTAGTAAAGGAGTAGGTCGCCATGATTCTCCTCTGCGAGATCACCGCAATTCTCGAAGTCACGACGGGCGGTCCGCAGGCTACTGCCGTTCAGGCGTCGTGGGTTGATGCTGACGGCTCAACGATCACTCCCAACTCCCTGAACACCCTGATCGCTGCGGCGGGAACGACTACCGTAATCGGTTCCCCCGCAGCGAGTACGCAGCGGAACGTCAAGTTCCTTAGCCTACAGAACACTGACCCGACCGTCACGAATCAGATAACCGTGACGCACTTCGATGGTACGACCGCTGTTCCGGTCGCCAACGTCTCGCTGCCTGCTGGACACACACTGTATTATGAGGATGCGTCTGGCTGGTACGTTACGGACGGCTTCGGCGGTCGTCAAGGGATTCAGGGTGTCCCTGGAACGGCTGGGACTAACGGGACGAATGGAACGAATGGTGGAAACACGGGCAGCGCCATTATCAACTTTGGACCGGCGCCTGGGAACAATACCGCTCAAGTCGTTGTGACGGGTCAAGCTGCAATTCTTTCGACGTCCGCAGTTCAGCCGTTCTTCATGGCTGACACTACGACGGACCATAACGCCTACGACCATATGTTCGCCGCCCTTGTCGTTGACCTCACAGCCGGGAGCATTGTTCCTGGAGTCGGCTTCACCGTCAATGCAACGTGTTCCGACAATGTCGTCGGCACGTTTGAAGTGCGTTTTGTCTGGAACTGAGGAGAGACTATCATGAGCAGCGGTTTCGGGATTACCATCACAGCCCCCCTCGACGCGAACAGTAACGTTGAGGTCAACCTGCCGCTGACCGATACCCAGTCCGGGTTCGCGGCAATGACAAGCTGCAATGACAGCGGGGCTGTGTCACTCGCTCGCAGTATGAAGGATGCGTACTCCAGCGACGACTACAGACTTCAGGTCGGCCGGAGTGCAGTCCTTATGGACTGGAACTTCAACGGTACGGCCCAAGCTACCGGCCAGTGGTCGTGTTCATTCACAACCATGACCATGACGGAGGGCGGCGGTTCGGTCCTCCTCAACGCGAGCTCGACGGCTGGCGCCGCTTCGGGCTGCGCTCTACAGTCGTGGCGATACTTCAAGTTGATGGGCGGCGCCGAACTGTACGGCGTTCAGACCTGTCTGATCGCTACCGGGGCTCTGGAGTCCGGTCAGGTGATGGAGTTCGGCTTCTTCGTCAAGACCGCGACAACGGCTCCTGCCGACGGCGCGTACTTCAGGCTGACAAGCGCGGGTACGCTGTGCGTGGTCAACTACAACGGTGTCGAAACCGTTGTCGCGCTGCCGAACGGAAACTTCGGATCAGGCAGCGGGGGCATGCTTGTGCCAGGACAAGCGTACTTCTGCGGTATCAACGTCAACAGCTACCTTACCGAGTTCTGGATCAACAACGTCCTCGTCGCTACCATTGCGACGCCTACAGGTCAGGGAACCCCGTACGCATCTGTCGCGCTTCCGTGGGCTTTCCAGCAACGAAACGTGGGAGCTATTACGGGTGCTCAGGCCCAGTTGAAGGTTATGCTGGTCCATGTCGAGCAGGATGACCTCGACCTGAATCTCCCGTACGGACAGGCACTCGGAGCTGCCGGTCAGTGCGGTATCCAGGGTCAAGAAGGCGGCTCTGCTGGTTCAACTGCCATCTACCCTGGTAACACGGTCGCCCCAACCACTGGCGTCGTGAACAATACTACGGCCCTCGTAACGGGTCTCGGCGGTATCTTCGCGATTACCGTAACCGCCGCCGCTAACGTGGATGGAATCGCGACGGACTACACGGTCCCTGTCGGCGGCGTCGCTCAGGTCCCACGTACTTACATGATTACGGGTGTCCAGGTACACGGTGTCGTCATCACTGCACTGACTGGCGGCCCGATGGCTAACATCTGGTCACTTGCGGTTGGACATACCGCAACGTCACTCGCGACAGCAGAGTCGGCCAGCTTCGCGACTGGCACTGCGAAAGCCCCGCGTCGCTACGCAATCGGCGTTGAAGGGTATACCAGCGGCGCACTTATCGGCGCCACAGGTTCGCAGGAACCTTTGACTCTCGACCTATCCCAGTCCGGTGTCGCGGTAAACCCTGGCGAGCACATCGCACTGATCGTACGGAACGCGGGGACCGCGCCGACAGGAGGAGCTGTTGCGTACGCCACGACCGTCAAGGGTTACTGGATCTGAGGAGCTGACCATGGCCATCCAAAACGTCCCCGCCTACCAAGTAGTCTGCGACACCTGCGCACTTCCGGCTCCTGCGGGAATGGACGCTGCAACCGCAAAAGCGAATGCGACGGGCAACGGATACAAGTCGATGACGACGACGTCGGGACCTGCTACTGGGCAGACCTATACCTATTGTCCCAGTTGTTCTTCGCTGCTCAAGGGAATGTGAGAGTTTACTAAGTAAAGCTCATGGCCCGAATCGGCGAATGGGATATCACTCTCAGTCCGCAAGGCTGGTTCGACGTTGATACGGCGAACCCGCCTAACGGATTGTTCGATGTCTCATTCGTCGGCAGCTCCGGTAGCAACAGTTTCGGAAGAGATACTTTCGAGATTGTCGCTACCCCGACTGACGTCGTAACCCAAGTCTCACCGCTCAATATAAACATCGCTGAAGGTATCGGACCTATCAGCGATTCTGTTAGTCGTACTCTTGGCGCTGCAAGGACTGTCGGAGAAGGTGGCGTCTCTGTCTCTGACGCTATAGCCCGTCTAGTCGGCAAGAATCAGATCGTAACTGAAACTATCGCTGGTCCGACGGACCTCATTGCCCGCGCGGCGAACGTATACCGCGCTACCGTCGAGTCTATTGCGCTGGCTATGGATGCTGTCACTAGGCCTGCTGGATACAAGCGAAGTGTCGTCGAGTCGGTTGTGACGCCAAGCGACGCCGCTAGCCGTATCGGAGCGTTTCTTCGAGGGGTAACGGAATCTGCCGGTACGCCAGGCGACGCTGTCATTCGCGGGGCTCATATCACAAGGCCGTTGATCGAATCGATCAGCATCTCCGACAGCGTCACTCGATTCACTAGCATCGTTCGGACAACGGCGGAATCGGTACTACTACCGTCTGCATCAGTAACGCGAGTTTCGACGGTCGCTCGTAATCCTCTTGAGGCGGTTACGACGCCGGCTGATGTGGTTAGTGCGCGGTCGTTCGGCAGTCACGCCTCGATTGCGGAGACCGTTGCTACCCCAGTTGCCACTCCGGTACGTGCTGTCACTGACAGTCGTAACAGTATCGAGTCCATTCCAACTCCATCGGACGCCCCGTCGAGGGCGCAGTCGTCGGTCCAGTCGGTCGGCGAAGCAGTCTCTACTCCGCTGGACGCTGTCACGCGGATTGGCAGTTCGCTGCGTCATACCGTAGAGAATGTCGTTACTCCAGCCGACGCTGTCAGTATCGTCCGTGTGCATGGCCGGAATATCCCTGAAAGCATTGCCGTACTGATCGATTCCGTCAACCGTATCCTGGTGACTACACGAGCAACCGCTGAGTCTGTCCCACTTGCGACTGATGCGGCAACGCGAGCGGTTACCACGATCCGCGCTTCGGCCGAAGCTATTGCGCTTCCTGTAGACGTAGTGTTCAAGCAAGCTGTGACGGCCCGAGCCATTGCTGAACTGACTACGTTGCCGACGGACGTTGTCCGGCGTAACTTCGGCTTCATGCGCTCGACGTCTGAGGCTATCGTAACGCCCGCAGACCTCCTGGTTTCCGTCGCAGGTGATGGCCGTTCAGTCATTGAAGATATCACTACCCCAACGGACTATGTGTCCGCCTTGTCCGTGACACTGCGCAGTGTGACGGAGTCCGTCGTAACGCCAATCGACAATGTCGAACCTCTCACAACGGTTGATCGTATCATCAACGAATACGTCTCGCTTCCAACAGACTCGCTCGTCTTTGACCGCGCCATTGTGCGAATGCTCACCGAGAGCGTGTCCGAAGTCACTGAGCTGGTCCAATACTACTCGATGAGACGGACGGATACCGCCGCCCCGTTCGGTTACTCACATTGGGTCAACCAGACCGGCGATTCTACGGGGGCTCCACCTAGTACCGGAACTACAGGTCCAAGTCAGATTCTCGCGGTGTACCTCTAAAGCAGAACACGGAAAAACGCTATGCCCTTCTACGACTACCAGTGCGTCTCCTGCGGAGCAACGTGGGACAAGCTACAATCCATCACGGTAAAACCCGACGTGACCTGCCCATCCTGCAATTCGCCAACCGCAAAGCGCCTTGTAGGCACCGGAACCAGCTTCAAACTCAAAGGTGGCGGATGGGAGAAGGATGGGTATGCCTCCGCTGGAAAAAAGTGAACGGCTCCTAGGGGAGCTAGAACGGCTCATGAGAGCGGAGAGTCGGGAAGCCTGGCGCGAAGGACGGAAGGGGGCCGCGGCGTACTTTCAGAACTGCGCGATGGAGCTGCGGGCAAGGCTAGCGAGTTTACTTAGTAAAGGAGCAAGAAAACAATGAAGGGGTTGATGCTGTACTTCCTACTCGGTGTCATCGGCTACGCCTTTGAGCAACAGCTCTGGCTGTACGGCAAGCATCCGAATCGTGAGCGGCTGATTGAGATGGACGCTGACGGGCACATAACGCCGTTCACGCGCGCCTTCAGCTTCTTCTTCTGTATCCTCTGCGGACCCATCTCCATCGCTCTCCCAACGGTTGCGCTCATCCAACGGGCCTGGGTAACCCGCAAACTTTCCAAGGTGACACCGCCGCCCGAACCCCAACACTTCGGCTTCGGCGTCATAGCTCGCCATCACGTCCCTTGTACCGTCTGCGGGAAAGGGGTCGTCGATGCCGGCTCAATTCTCTGGACCGAAGATGACCGCGGCTTGCGAAGTAACTATTGCCACGCCCGCTGTGCGATTCGGGTCGTGCGACTTGACGGGGGCATCTACGATGCGAATGGCGCCAGACTCGATGAACCATTCGGAGCGAATCCGTTCGGGCTCTATCTGACGCCTACGGAGTGGGAGCAATTCAAAGAGAGCTACCTGGAGGCGATGAAAACTCCTATTGACATCGACGCCGTAGAATGATAGGCTGATTCTGTACTCGGGGCTGTTCCGGTTTCGATTCTGAGGGAAAGTCAAGTCTGCATGCAACGGGCGCCAGTACCGTTCAATTCGGGCAACGTTATCTGCGAACGATAACAGCTTCTCCGTCAGCCGCATCGCGGCCTGATTGAGCGCTCGCTGGCCGAGGAATCCGAGTAGGCCACTCGCGAGTGTCAACCTACACGGATCGATGCTGTAGCCTACGACCTACCGGCTACTGATGGATGGGTGAGGTGGCGGGAGTGAGCAGACGGAAGCTTTAGACCGTCCAAGCATGTGGAAGAAGACGTGATGCTACTTTGGAAGACAGGGGTTCGACTCCCCTCGGCTCCACTTCGGTTCAGTGATTGAGTGGCTGCGTTATCGAAGGGGACGGCGTCCGGCACGTATGGCCGGGCGCCGTTTTCTTTGGTTGCTGTCGCTAGGCGTCGGGTCGACGGAACCGTCACCGGGCGGAACCATCTCTACCTTGATGTGAACGGCTGCCAGGCCGAGCTGAATCCACTCTACATGCTCATCGCAGAGGCGATGCGGCGTCCCCTTCAAGCTGTGCGCGACGGTCGCCACAATCCCAAGGAGATAGATACCGCCAAGGGTCAGGCCGTCGGGAATGCCGTTATTGTCGTACTCACATGCAACACAACCGTCAGTCTTAGCCATGCTTGAACCCCTTCTCCTGAACGTCTCTCAGCAACATCGCAGCGCCCGCTCCGTAGTTTGCCCTATCGCAAACCGCTGAAACGAGATGCTTCCATCCGTATCCGTAAGGCTCTGTGTGCGCGAACACGGCCAGGCCGTCCTCTTCCGGCACGACCACTAGCTGTACATGGTTCTGCCGGTCCTTCTTCTCTGGCGTCGCGGCGCCAGCGAACTGTTTCCGGTACGTCATGACCTCGCCGCTCCTCGTGATGCGAGCGCCAGTATGACGGTCGTAACCCGCTGCGTGAAGCGCTTCCGCCAAGCTGATAAGCTTCAGCTTCGGAATGATGATGACAGGCTTCTGCCCTTGCTTGAACACGGCTGCGCCGGGCTTTCTCCGGCTCACCGAGCCGGCATTACGGAGAGGGTTTACTTAGTAAAGAGCGTCAGGGAGTGCAATAGCCGTTGAGGCAGAAGTAACCCGACTTGCACTTCGTCGCGCAGTTGCCGCAATGGCTTGGGTCTGTAAGAGTGTTGATACTGAACGTGGCAGGCGGACAAAAGACGCCGCCAATCTGGCTCTGCGCTGCGCTTCCCAGAACTGCATTACTGAGCTGTGTATTGCCGTATGCACAAGCTGGAGTGCCGACGCAGGGCGGACCGCCATCCACGATGAGGACCCGATTGCCGCCGTCCTGAATACAGGTAGCTCCTCCTTCGGAGCAGAACCCGGCGTTACAGCAGAAGCCGGCGCAGACGACCCTTGAGCCGTCCGTCTCTGTGACGCAGCTTGTGGACATCGAAGAGCAGGCGCCGGACACGTTCCCCTGACAATGCCAAGTGCCGCACTGAGCATGCGTGGCGCCGCAGTCTCGTACAGAACCTCCGTCGAAAGGAAGTTCCAGAGTCAGCTTCGTTGCGGGCGCCGTCGCATCAACGAGCGGCTTGACGGAGCGATGATTGCAGGCGTCCATCGCTGCGACCATGGCGACAGACACGACGAAAGGAGCTGCGAGCATGCTGGCAATAGCTTTCATGAAACAATACTAGCATATCTCTTGCAGGTATGCTAGTGTAGAATCGTCCCTTGAGTCCAGCGGGCGGCTGCGCGGGTGCGGCTTGGACTCAAGGGACGTTTACTTAGTAAACTGGTACCTATTCAGGTTTCCGGCTTACAATCTTGCATGCGCGGCACGTCGTAAACGGTGTTACGTTCGGTTGACTCTCATGGCCGCATGAGGTGCGCCAGTGGGTTCCTGACAACTCGACTTTGCCTTGCGGAAGCGCTTGAAGCGCGGCGCCTTCGTACTTGCGAGCAGGGCGAGCCTCCATTGAGGGTCGAACACTCAAACTGCCACAATACATGCATGTTGTACGGTCCGTCGTAAACCGCTCTGTATAGCAGCCCTTGACAGCACCGTCCGGCTTCGTGACGCAGTTGAGGCGCCACCATTCGGAGCCTTGCCAGGTGCCAGTCCGAGGCTCTTTGGAGGCGACAGGTGCGGCAGGTTCGGGACCACCGCCGACGCTGGCCATAATCGTTTCCAGCGCCTTCGCTTTGGCATCGCTAATAGCTTTGTTCCGCGTGAATGCCTGAAACGCTTCTTCTTCCTGCGCGAAGATGAGCCGACGGACGGTATCCGCTGAATCAGCCCCGAAGTCCTTCATCGCATTCTGAAGCGCCTTAGCTTCGTAGTCGCCAATCAGACACTTTACCCGACGGGTTCGCTTCCCGCTACGCATGTCGTCGGTAAAGACGTGTGGACTGTACCCCTCAAGAAGTTTTCTATCAGCGAACGTGAGTAAATCCGTTT
>Ga0316229_1000578_pt1 | contig 47333 bp, 45 predicted proteins | sample TBH18023metaG_FD_206011 | JGI IMG/M metagenome (GOLD analysis project Ga0316229, IMG submission 206011) | Freshwater microbial communities from Trout Bog Lake, Wisconsin, USA - TBH18023 | ecosystem: Environmental > Aquatic > Freshwater > Lake > Hypolimnion/Profundal zone | place: USA: Wisconsin... | reverse complement strand
TTTCTATCCGGAACTGAGATCAGATCGGCAACCGGGGCATAGTAAGCGCGGTCGTCTTTGTCTGAGAAGATAATTTCCGGACGGCCTGTATAGCCTTCGATGATTGATTCAGCCTCCAGGTGTTCATCGTTGACTTTTTCGTCAACCAGGCTTTGAAGGTGGGCGATCTTTTGTTTACCCTGCTCGTCAAAGTCGGCCTGTTCGGAATTGAAGACATGGTAAAACCTCAGAAGGAATGTTTTCTTTGTAATGCCGGTGGCTTCATCCTGTTCCATGCCGGTCTTCCAGAACACAACGATAGTGGATTTTTCGCCCTTGCGAACCTGTCCACCGTTGGAGCGAATCTGCTGGAATGTGCCATAAACCCGGCTCTTGTAGGGATCTGAAGAAAGCACCAGACGATTGATGCCCCGGTAGTAATGGCCATTCATGCTGACCGGCGAAGGAACCTGCCAGAGCTTCATCCAGCTTCCAGCTGTTTCAAGGTTGGCAATGATCTTCTCAGTGATGGCTGCATAGATTTGTGAGTTGTTCATGATATCCGCCCCTGCCCTGGGGTCTTATTTAGGTTTCTGGCTCACCTGGTTAAAATTGAAATTTATGCCCAAGTGCATACCGAGAAAAATAAATAATGTCAAGGGTGTAGGTCATGATTGGAACAACCTGACAACACTCGAAGAGCGACAGTTCCTTAAGGAGGTCGCCCTTTACAGTTTTATAGCTTGTTTAAGCGGATTTTTCGCAGGTAACTTTGCGATAATTTCGAGTTTAATAAAGTGCGCTGGCTTTTTGCTTGCTTTTTACTTACTTCCAAAAAGCTGCCAGAACTGAGCAATGCGTGGGGGTTTCTTTTTTGCTAAGCTTTTTTCTTTGACCTGGATTTGGAAGAAAAAAGCGATCAGTTAAAATGTAGTGGATAATATTAGGATTATATTCGGCTTGTCAGTCTAAGCGAACATTGCAATTTGACTGTTACTTACAGGCGTAATTTCTTTTATAAAGGTGTCCCACAAGTCCAAAGTTAAATTAAAACGATACATTTCATTAAGTCGTGTTAATTCCGTCTGTAAGTCATTTAGATTAATCCTTTTTGCTAATGCTAAAAGGTCTATTCGCATTAAAACATCTTTTGTAAAAGTTCTTTTCGCGTCTGCAAATGTTACTGATTGCAAGAATTGCATAGTCGTTTCGGAATTTAAAAGCATCAAAGCATAAACGGCAAATTCAATTTTGTCAAAACCTATAAAATAGCAAGTGTCATCAAGCATTACAGGCTTATTATCTTGAGGTAGGATTAATGTAAAGTGAAATGTTTTGTAAAGGCCTGATATTGCAACTTTGTAAAGTTTAAAAGAATAGTCCCCTATGCCGAAAATGGAAAATGCAGGCTTATTATTATAAATACTTGATTTCCTTGCATCAAAAAAATTTTGATGATCTATCAAGTATTGATATGTTTGGGGATATTCCGATTTGATGTATATAGTGCTTTGTCCAACCTTCTTTTGAGTAACGATTGTGAATTTTCTTGTCTGGTATATTACTGTATTTTTTAGATCAGAACTTTTAAGGATACCGTAGACTAATCCTTCTTCAAATTTCACCTCTTCATTCAATCCATTTACATAATGCCCATTAACCCTGTCTAATTCCATTATTGCGGAACAGTCATGCTTCAGGCCCTGTCTCCATATGAAAGGACTCTCTCCATCAATGTCATTATTGTGTAGATAGGTATCAATGTTGGAAACAAATTTTTTCTTTAACCAGCCAAATTTTTGATAAGAGATTTTGTTGTTATAAAAGTTAAATTCCGTGCAGTCTAATTCCGGAACTGAATTTAGTTTGCAATAAAATAGAGAAGCTTCAACGGAAACATTAAATTCTTTTTTACTATCAATGCATTGCTTTTCTAAAGATGAGATTCTGTACTGGTTTGTGTTTTGGTCAAAAACAATGTTTTTGATGACGGAATTTTTAACCAACAATAATAAATTTCCTTTCATTCGTTGAAAGGTTTCAATCATTGTTAATGTAATATATTCAGCAATATCAAAATTACCTTTCCCAGTCATAGCATCTAAGCCACTATGATTTTTAAAATTAGTTTTTTTCGGAAGGTTAGAAGAATTAAGACATCCCAATTTTGAGTTTGTTACCCAAGGCGGATTGCCAATGATTAAAATTTCTTTATCTGAAAAATGCTTAGCAATTTGTTTAAAGTCATAGTCGAAAACATTGCAATGTGAAATTGAAATTTCCGGCTTGCTGCGTTCAGGGTTTTCTAGAAAAAAATTGATAATACTAAATTTAGTTTCCCAAACGTAAGGTTTGTAAATTTCCACCCCGAATATATTTCTAATAGCGCTGAAATTTCGCAAAGATGCAATGATGAAATTACCCTTACCGCAAGTTGGTTCAACTACTATTTGAGGTGAAATATTTTTTACGGCTAAATATAAAGTTACTTTGTTTGCTAAATCTTCGTTTGTTTGAAAATCGCCGTATTCTGCTCTATCAGGATCTTCAATAACATTATGATTTTCGGAAATGATTTCTTTTAGGGTTTCTAATTCCTCATTATTATCAAAAAAATGCTGTATGCCAAAGGCATCAAACAATTTTTTATTTGCTATTTCAAAAGATATAATGTTTTTAAGACTAACATTTAGATAATCGGAAACCTGATGAGTAATATTTGCTTCAAATACTTTCATTATACAGGCTTGTTATACTTTACTATTTTGTGTATGCCTTCGATATCGTCACTTAGGTTCACAATTCTATTATATTGTAGCCGCCATTGCAATGCGTTTGAAATGGTTAAATATCCTATTGTAATCTCTGTAGATAATATTTGTTCCGCTATTTGATTTAAAGTGATTTCATCAGCTGGAATTTTAATACCATTCAAAAAGGAAACAATATCTTCCACATTTGAGTTGACCTTCTTCATATCATTTAAGATACTTGTAGTTGTGAAATCAGCAGTTCTTTCTTTTGAAATAAATGAACAACTTACAAACTCCAGAATTGCAGTTTGGCTTTCAGCATTGTCTTTTTTATCATAAACAAAAACAAGTAAATTATATCCAAGTCCAAATATTTTTTGTTTTGCGTCCTTAAACGGACAAGAAGATTGTGGTTGAACTATGGATGTCACTTTGATATCAGTTAAAATATCTTCAGAAGGCAAATCAATTCCTCTTGCAGAAGAGCCAATTGCTACTTCAAATCTTTCTTTAAGATGTTTTTGGAAACTTTGTTCTATAAGAGTTCCAACTGCTTTCCCGTCGGTAACGCCAAAAAGTTCTTTATGTTGAAATTTTGACTGTGCAACACAAAATATTTGTGCTTCTTCTAAAAGTTTCGATATTGTTAATTTTTCTTTCATTTCCATAAGTAAATTTACAATATTTAACCAGTTCAACCACTTCATTAATGTTCATAATCTGTAATTGTGCAGAGTCTTCTTATCTTTTTCGTTTTGAAGCTCGTTGTCTATCCGCTGCATCCTTTTTTGCTTTAGCATATTGAGCTTTAGCTGTGGATTTTACAATTATTTCGCCCTGTTTTAATGCTTCATCTTCAGTTTCAAAGAGAATTTCTGCAAGTCGTTTCCCTTTATTTGGGTCAGTTGGTTTTCCATCTTCTGCAGAAAATCCACAGGCTATAAACCCATTTTCTCCAGAAGTTGCATTTTGACCAGGAACGGCTCCAACAAATAAAGAGCGAGTAATTTCTCCTATTGTAATAACTACCTGTTTGCTTTTCATAGAATTATATTTGCTGTTATATTTGAAAGTTAATTATACAAATGCAATAGAGAAGAAAACAAGGAACTATTTCCTTTTTCCATCTACCTCGGCCCACAAATCAATTTGCGCATCATAGTTGAGCACTTTGCCATGATAAACCATCAAAGAATTTAATGATTGATCAGCATCTTTCATATGCTGATAGTATTCGTAAATTGAAAGCTTCTTCTCTTGAGTAATCTCACAAATCTCAGAATATGACTTATAATCTATCAAAATACTACGATCAATCTCTTGATAATAATGTAATGGCAATCCACTTATTACATAAGGGAGGAGCTCGCCTCCTTCACCAAGGTAAAAAGCAACTATGACACACTCCGCTAATTCAATTCGACAAGCAGCAACAAATTGAATTTTAACAATTTGAAGAAAATCACACTGTTCTGTTTCATTTTCATGGTCAACACCCATTTGACTTTGCTTGATCAATAGTAAGTCTGTACTTTGATTTACGGTCTTGTAATCAAGAACCGGATAACTTTTACTTGAATCTTTCTGGTCTAGCCCATTGTGCTTTACAATATCGATTTCCATGTTATTTGTTTTTTGTTTAACGGTGTAAATTTACGGAATATCTAGTCCAAATGAGGAATTGTTAATAACAACAAAAAGACCCATGCCCTTGGGATTTGTAGTGGCATCTGGCTCGCCATGAATATCAAATCGTTCCTTCGTCGGCAAAGGAATAAAACCGGTCATCCCCGACAATTATGTGATCCAGGACAGCAACATCAAGCAGTAAGCCACAATCTTTGATCTTTTTAGTGATTTTGTTGTCGGCTTCGCTTGGTGTGATAGTCCCGCTCGGATGGTTATGACCCAGGATGATCGAGGTTGCATGCTGTTCCAGGCATATCTGGAAGATTTTTTTCGGATCAACGACAGTCCCGGAAATTCCTCCTTCGGAAATCTTCACTTTCTTGACAACCCTGTTTGCTCTGTTCAAAAGGAGGAGCCAGAATTCTTCATAGGGAAGGTCGCCCATCAGGGAATGAAATATTTCAAAGGCATCCTGGCTCTTTGAGATCTTGTTTTTACAGATCACTTCTGATTCATTCCGGCGACGGGCCAGAGCAAACATGGCAGCAATCTTCACGGCTCGTTTTTCACCGATGCCTTTAATCTTTTGAAGGTCTGAAACGCTGAACTTCCAGAATTCGCACAGGTTATTTCCGCATATTGACAGTGTTTTCATGGCAATATCAAGGGAATTTTCCCCGGAAACACCTGAGCCAATGATGATACTGAGAAGTTCAGCGTCAGACAAGCTGCCATTGCCTTTGAGCAAAAGTTTCTGGCTTGGCAGGTCATCTTCTGCCCAGTAGCGCATCGGGATTCTGTTTTCGTAGTTTTTGCCGTCTTCCTGGGCAAGTTCCGGATTCATGATCGGTTTTTTCATAGTTGATTAGTTTTAAGCAGCGCTGTTGGCCGCAGTGAGTAAATGAAATTTGCCGGTAGGGATCATGCGGAGTAGAAAATTTTAAGCAAACATTCAGGTCAGATTGTTTCAAGAATCTGAATGAACCTGAAAGGCGACAGTTCCGAAAGGAGGTCGTGTTTAGCGAGACAATATTTTCACGAGCATAACTTTGTAAATTTCGATTTACTACGGTGGGTAGGGTTTTTGCAACTTTTTATTTCAAAAAGTCGCCCCAAATGCGAAGCATCAGCGAGCATAAAAAAAAGCAGTCAGTCCCGATTCATCGGAGCTGACTGCTTCGTTAAAGCCATTTAATTTTTTATTGAGAATTGCCCCTGGAACTCTTTCAGTTCCCAATCGAACTTTTCAGGATCGGAGGCAATGATTTCTTCTGTGTAACCAGGGTAGTAAATCTGATCCATCATTTCGGAGAAGATTTCAACGATTGACTGTTCTTTTGTTGTTTCGGCTAAAGCTTTCATAAGGCGTTTGTTTTAAGGTTAGAAAAGAAATTTTTTACGCCAACGGCAATAACCTGGAATAATAAATAATGTCAAGGGTTAGGGTCATTCCCGGGAATCCAGGATGAAAGAACTCGAAGAGCGACAATTCCAAAAGGAGGTCGCCCTTGACAGTTTTAAGCTCCTTCTTTTAAAAAGCGAATTATTCGTAAGGTAACTTTGAAGGAAATTTCGAGCTAAACCGTGCGCTGGCCAAGGGGTTTCTTTTTTGGTACTTTTTGATTTGACCAGGATCCCCAAAGAAAAAAGTACACCGCTAAAAAGCAGGTCCTTATCTGCAGGTGGTTTCTTTTGCTGCTTTACTTTGACACCATTACCTCAAAGAAAAGCAGTCGATTTTTGTTTTGCGTGTAAAATTTTGTTAGTTATTCATATTTAACGGTTTATCCGTTTGAATACCCTCAAAAATTTGCTTATACCTCACGGAGTGCACGCCCCGCCCTATCGAAAAAAGCAATTGCACCACCCGTTTTTCGGTACGGATATATGAAATGATGCTACATATATAGAAAACGGAATATAAAACAGGAAAGAAGGCAGGGTGCTCCCCTATCGACCAGGAAGGATGATCATATCATTGGTAGGCATTTGATCCCCTACCATAGAGTCAAGCACCCAATAATAAAGATTGTCCACTGCATCGCTAAGATCAGTGGCTTTCCATCTGGGAGAATCTTTTTTACGTTCAGAAGATTTATCTTTCTTGAACTCCTGAGGCAGGATGGGTGCATTGTCCATGGATACAAATGTTTCCATGGCATTGTTCATGTTTATACGAAAGGCAGGAAGGTTTGGATAATCACCTGATAAGAACTTATGCCAGAACTGGTACTTGTCCATGTGGGAAGCCTCATATAGCTCTGCCCTGAGGTACACTTCCCAGCCTGACTTTGACAGTTGATCTTTGACATCATCAAAGTAGGAACTGCGTGAAGCTGCATCATTGCGCCGGGTGCCATCCGATCCCCCATATAGGTATAACGCCTTGGATGGCTTGTCCTTATAGTACTCAATAAACTTGCTGACAAGGACTGTCAGCGTTTCATTTTCAACAAAGAAGTTTTTAATAACAGGGAATTCATTGGTATGTTTATGCCATTGGCTTACAACAATGCAGTTCTGCGTTGTACCAAAGTCAAAGGAAACATATAAAGGTTCATAAGGAAGGCAGTCTGCATCACCACGGCAATCAAAGGAGCTTTTCCCTTTGATGTCATAGTCAATGGAATCGAAGAAATCATAATTAAAAGAATCGTTATAGGTATGCTTTTGCGCTGACAATAAGGGATAGAACCCGGATTCATTCTGTTTCCTTCGTTTATTGAGTACTTCCAGGTCATAGACTACTTTTGGAAGCGCTCGTTTAAGATCACGGAAATACATTTCTCCCAGGATGTGGATGTTTTCAATCGCAGAAGCCTCTAAATAAAAGTACCGGTGAGGAAATTTCTTAGCCAGCGCTTCATATTCAAAAACCCATTCTCCTTCAGGGGTTAAAGGCATGCTCCCCAGGAACAATGTGCCATGATGAAAGTTAAGATGTCCGAATCGTTCACGGTTTCCACGGTTTGCCGGAAGAACATCGGCATCGATGGCCGATTTCTTGAGTTTTGTGCATTCATCAAAGATCATCCCATCGTATGAGCCTGAACGTGCCATTTCCGGACGGTCAAAAGAGTTGAATTCAACAACGAACCCGTTGACAAAGTGCATGCAGTTGGTATAATCTAATGGAGGCTGAAAAGGTTCATCCCATAAAAATTTCTTCGGGGCTTTATGACCGATAAAATAATGCTGGCCACGAAATAAACCCCGGCGTTCAAGGTGGTCAATGATCGGCGGCAGGGATTTGGTACGGATATGGAAATAGGTAAGGCCATTGAGGGAAATCTTTCCCCGGGGCATGGCAACAAAATATTTGATGATCTCTTCAGCGATGATCGTAGTCTTTCCTACTCCCCTGCCACCGATAAAGGTTTTATGCGGCTTGGTTGACAGCAGTATCTTTAACTGCGGGTCATTATAATATGGCGCTGGCTTAATCATCAACATCGATCATTTCTGCAGCAGGATTCTCGGAAAGTAACATATTGAGATAATCCTTTACGTGCAATTCATCTGCCATGGCTTCGATCCTTCGGTGCAATTCCAGGAGTTTCTCCTGGGCTTTTTGATCAATCATCTGAAAAGAAGGGGAATTGATAAAGTTGTAGTTGATTGTCAGGAGCTGAATGGGAGGTTGGAACTTTGATGGATCCGGAAGCGAAAGGTCTTCTTTGTCCAAGTTGTAGGCTTTGGTGATTCGCTCCAGGGCTTTTTCCATCCCACGGAGGTCCTTCTTGAGCTTTGCCATTTTCAATAGCTCAATGGCCCACTGGGTGACATGATACCTCATGGCTTCTTTGGTATAGGTGCGAACATCACCAAATAGCCTTCTGCAATTACGGATATCTTTATAGGCCTGGCCTTCAGAAATACCAAACTGCTTGACCATAAAAACACTAACATCCCGGTCTGTATTCAGCTCATCATTCAATTGCATAAAGCAGGTGCTCCAACGGATGCGGATCGCTTCATCCTCGGGAGCCAATGCCGTTTCATCAGAATAATAAAATTGACTTATACGATCAAAGGTCGTATCAGATATGATTGCATTCATACATCATCCATTTTAGCATTCTCGATTATCTTCATGGCAAAAGCTTGAGCCGGCGATGATCCATTCTGAGCCAGGTCAAAGATACCTTTGCGAACTTCGGCTTCACGTTTGAGCCTGCCACGCTGGAAAGCCTTGAAGACTGGGTTATCCTGATCCTTTAAGAGAACTTTTAGTTCCGAAGGATCAACCTCCAGGATAACCGCAATTTCTTCTTTTGTGAACATCAGCGAAGCATAGGTTTCCACTTCGGTGATGAATGATTCATTCTGATCGATCAAATGCGCTTGTATTTGAGAGTTCTTTTAAAATCCAATCGCGGTGAAACGCTGCAACTGTTTTATCGCAGCATAATACACCTGCCTCAATGCGGGGGTTCCGGGTATAGTTTGCCGATCCTACCACACTGATCCCCCAGTGATCGTTTTCGATTACTGTTACCTTGGCATGACACTTGGCAGCTTTGATATCGGTGGTGATCTTTTGCAGGAACTGAAGCTCGGCAGGCTTACGGATTCCGTTTCGGTAATCGAATATGCCTTTGAGTTCAAGGATCAAGCCATGTTCAATGAACCCGTACAACTGTCGGATTGCATATTCTGAGATTGCCCAAGTTGTAAAATAGACCCTGGCCGGACCTGTTTGTTCAAGCAGGAAAAATAAAAGATCATGGGTTGACCAGTCACCCAGGGAGGCATAATGAACACTTTGTCCGTCGACAACTTTTCCAAAGACCTGGTGAAGCTTCTCATTAGCTTTGCCAATGATCAGAAAATTTTCACCGGCAACAGCAGTAGATCCGGATTTCGGTCTGTCAGGTTTTTTCTTTACCAAATCCTCGGAAGAGAATAAACTCATTGACCAAGTTTTTTATTGATGTCATCCATTTCCAACTGATATTTATCCAACAGTTCCTGGTACCTGGTACGTTTTTTTAGGGACTTTGATTTCTCAAGTTTGATTTTGTACCGTGTGATATAGGTGCGGACGGTCATTTGCCGTTTGATGAGCTCGGCGGTATTCAGGTCAGAGAGGTTTTTTGGCTCATCTTTGACCGGCCGCGCCGGGATCACTCCATGTTTGTCAAAGTGCTCGATCCGGATGGTGATCTCTTTCAACCTGTCATCGAGTTCTAAAATCTGAAAAGCTATGTTCATACGTTCTGGTTTTTCTTTATATGGTAGAATTGCATGGAGGTTATCCAGCATTTTGTAACACATTTTCTGTTCAGATCTGAGTTTATCAATAGTGATAACCTCCGAAGGCACTGGCAATTCTGCTTTTTGAATTTCCTGCTTTACCTGCGGTTTCACCAAAGCAGGAGTATTATCAGAAACCGCTATCTGTTTGGCAATCTTGCCAAGTTCATACGAAAGCGTCAGCCGGTTTTTCACAGTTGCTCCCCCACGGCGTAATATCCTGGCTAAATTTGGATTCCGGCCATACCGGTCATAGATTTGAACGCCGGTGAAATAGTCCTGGTCAGAATTTACCCATTTATGAATTTCATGATCCATGATGCGAAAATATTGATGCAATTGCAGGAATTAAAGGACAAAAAAGCCTGCCGGATCACTCCGACAGGCTTCAACTAACCTACTTATGAAAACAGCTACAAAAGCTTCGTTAATTAACCACCAACTGGAGGATTGGGATCCATCAGCAGATCGCCTTCATAAAAGGCCATCGGCGAACCCTGTTTGCACAGGAAGCCGAACTTGTGGCCTTTATCTTTGTCGATCTCTTCGCCCCAGGTCGTTTCAATGGTTTCGATATGTACCAGGTTGCAGGGTTCACCGATCAGGTACCGTTTGTTTGACGCACAGTTCTGAATGATGACAATCCCTTTGAAGTCTATCCCGAAGTTCTGAATCCATTTCTGAACAGCCTTCTCAATACCGGGATAGAACCCTTCCAAACCGATCTCATATCCACCACAGTCCTGGTTGGAACCTTTGAGTTTCTTCTGAGATGGTTTGATCGTTCCCTGGGTCATATAGAAACTGTGCATGAATTTCCCGGTTAAAAGCTGGATATCATCTGCGATGGTTACTCCATCGGTATCCCTGGCAGGGAATGTCGCCCAGTCAATATCCGCTTCCTGGATCAGGATGATCTCGGATTTTATCCCACCGCCGCCTCCGGCATTTCTTACGGTGGGTTTTGCAAGGTCAAAAAGTGCTATGGTCATGATTTTTTGATTTTAAGGATTAAGCGGGAACATTTGCAAAAACGGCTTCTTCGATGCCAAAGCCGACAGATTCGTACCAGTCGGCAAAGACCTTGATTTGACGATCAATGCTTTCAACCGTGATGTTAGAAGCTCCGTTATTGCGGTTGATCAGGCGGATGAAGTTTTCCTTGGGAGTAGTGAAGATGATGTTCTCAGCAGTCATGGAAGGCAGCGGAACCAATGTTAAGTTCGTTCCTTCGATCACGTCTTTCATCCCGGTATAGTTGGTATCCATACCGTGAAGGTCCCGGCGTTTGCGGTGATAAGCTGCATACCATTTGCGGGAAAGGAAAACATTCATGGAAAGGTCGATGTAAAGTGCATCGACATTCTTACCGAAATGTTCAACCTGGTCGAAAATGTTTTCTTCAGTCAACGGTTCCAGCGGAATGAAATTGACGTTGGAATTTCCGGCAGTATGTTTTGCTTTTAAGATGGTGCAGAACCCATCCATGGAAAGGCCGACAGCCTGGGCGGTTCCATCCACCGGTGCTGCATAGGTGCCGGTACCGATGAGTTTTAGTTCACGGTTATCCAGAACCTTTGGCATGATAAGCTGCTCGATGATATACCGGGTGATGGGCCATACCTTGCGGTCAGAGGCTTCGTCCCCTAAAAAGCCAAGCCAGGTCTCCATGATTTCATCCGGATAGAATGACAAGTCGATCTTGTGCCGGCGCTGTGGTATCTCGATCGGTGTGAACTTTGCCTTCCCTTTCGGGGTCCATGTTTTCTGAAAGCCCTGGACAAGATCATCGATCACGGCCTTTGAAGCCCGGTAGACAAGATCCTGTGAAGCCACTGTTGTCATGTACTTTTCTGACACGGTGGGTTGTGTCAAAAGTCGCAGGATATCCTTCTGGTTGGTACCGATATAGGTACCAAACGCAGTTTTAAGGTCTTGTAACGAAATTGTTTCTGCCATTTTATTGTGGAATTAATTGGTTTCTAATGGTGATTATGCGCAGTATTCATCGGCGATCTTGTCATGGGCAAAGACCGGGTTATCGCTGCCGCCAGCGATTTTATCTGCTGCCTTTGCTGCAATGGTTTCTTTTCCGGCATCCTCTGAACGCAAAGCTTCCAGGTCAGATAAGGCCGTTTCCTTGGCTGCCGTCTCAGCAGTAAGCAGGTTTTCCAGTTCTTCATTGCGTGCTGTGACGGTGGCCAGCTGATCATTGATCTGCTGTACCCGTTCATCGGTCAACTCCTGGGCATCCAGGCTGGCCGGGTCCATTTTGAAAAAGCTTTGAATAGCTTTCCAGGTCATTTTTATCTTCATCGGTTCGGAATTATTTGTTTCGTGATTGATTGATTGGATGTTTTCTTCGTTTGTCAGGGAATCGGCAAGGGAGATCGCATGATCGAGCGATCCGATTTCATCGATCAGCCCCAGGGCAATAGCCTCGGGGGCGAAATAAATTTTACCGGTCAATGTTGAGTCATTGGCTGCAGGCCGGTTGGTTTTAATGGAGGATAAGAATTTGTTGTTGATCACATCCAGGACATTCTTCTGGTAGGCTTCATAGTTTCCATCCAGAACCTGGTTAAAGTCTTTGTTCTTATCCACCGACAGACTTGCATAGACTTCATGGAATATCACTCCCTGTGCTTCTAGGGCAGGTTTGAGGTCTTCAACCATGAGCATCGTTCCAATGGAACCGATGCGATCAAGGTCAGAGCTTGCGATGATCTTTGATGCCCCGGATATGATCCAGTAAGCGGCGCTTGCTGCCATTCCTTCGATGTATGCAACCACCGGGGTTGTGGAATTACTGATGGCGTCAGCCAAAAGATCGGTTCCGGTGACCTGGCCACCGGGACTGTCCACAACCAGGAGAATGCTTTTAATGTTTGGATTCTGATCTGCCGATTTTACATCGGTCAGAATCGACTGCGACCCTCTGGGTCCGCAGGGCTGATCATATTTGAGGATTTCCGACCGGATTGGAATGACGGCAACAGATCCTTCAGGGATGTTGGTATCGGAAAATCCGAATCTCTGTTTCTGATCCCCTGCCCCATTGATCACATAGGATCGATTTCGCTCCCTGGCAATTGCAGAATCCCCTTCAGAAAAGTTCTCCCCTTTGATGAGCGAAAGCAATATCGAAGCATAAGCGGCTGATCTTTCATTTGAGATCAACCAAGCGCCGGAGAAGATTTCTGCTAAGATGGGATTCATTGTACCCTTTTATGAGGGTACAATATTATAATGGTGTGACGGGCAAATAAAGGACTGAAAAGAAACGGGGATCAATCCTGGTTATCATCACCGATGATGATACCGGTTGGTGGTTGCAGGAACCCGGCAGGCTTGGAGAACTCACCTGAAAAAAGCAGTTCGTAACCGTTGAATGTTTCCATGGCAGCGGGTTTCAGCAGCTTGCTTGTCACTTTCATAGGGATATCCATTGTTCCAAAAATACGGATCGTGCCGTTTTTGTCGCCGACTTTAAGGATCAGTTTACGACCGGTCATCCGGAAGAGTTCGGCTTCAACCCCAATCCGGTCTTTGGGAACGAGCACCTTTAATTTATAAAGGTACTTCATTCCGCCCGGAGTGTCCTGTTGCTCTGATTCAAGTTGGATCGTCTCAGGAGTGCCATATAAGGCATTCCAGGACTTACCGGTTTTTGGAACTACCAGACAATAGAGTGATGAATCACTGCCGGAAAAGATTGCAACGTCTTCACGATAAATCCAGCTTACCGGGTTTAACCCGCCGATGTTGATACCGGTATGTCGAAGAATATTTCCCATATCAGTTTAATGAGACATAAATGCCATAAAATCCAGGGGACAATCCGGGGACAGAAAGTGGGAAACTTTTTTCTTCTTTTTTTCTTTTCCGTTTGCGGTAATAATCCTTCTTGAGCATCTCGTAATTTATATGGTTCATGGCAAATTCATAATCCGCGCAGAACTGCAGGATCGCCTTTTTGAACGAGCCACAGTAGCGGACCTTATCATTCATGTAGTTGAAGAAAAGCTGCTTGAAATACCACTCCAGGTACTTTTCCAGCATCTCCTGGTTTACCGGGGAAATCCAGACATCACCACGGATATCTATATCCCTGGTGAATGGCAGGCTGAAGGTTATGAATTCTTCCCCCTTTGGCATGAACGGAGGTATTCCCGCAGGGCGTTTCTCTAACAAAGGCATGAGAATGATCCCAAGGATGTTTCGCTTGGATACGTGGCTTCTCCTCAGCTCGCTTCTGAGGTACTCCTGTAAGTAAGGCTTGAGCTTTACCGTTAAAGTTGGTCTTTCTGCGTCTTTCATGGAGCAAATGTAATTTTCATCCATAGGGAAATAAAGGTCAAAAAGCCGGAAAATTAATTACTGCTTCCCGGGATTGGTAAAAACTCTGCTCATTGCTATACGATTCATTTCTTTACGCTTTTCGGGCTGTAAAAAATAGGCTTGAAGCAATTGATACAAATCAATATCACCGCCAATTGAGCCACCGCACAGGTTGAAATAATCTGTAAGGATTACTGCACCCTTGTTGACATCATTGATATTTAACTTGCACAAGTCTGCAGAGCCAATGGTTTTATCGATTTTCTTACATAATGGCTTTCCATCCTGATTCTGATACTGTTCAAATTGATTTAAAAAATCAATGAGTTTTTCGTGTCTGATTTGCTTTGTGGTTTTCATAATGTTTTGTTTAGTTGTTGTTTAATTATTGTTTTAAAAAAGCGTTGGTAACGGAACCGAAGCGCCAGCGGAGTATTAAAAGCTGCCCCCGGTTCCGGCCAGTGCCTGTTCAGTTATTTAAAAATTAGCGGTTGATTGCAGACGAACACCCGTTTATCTTCAATATGCGGTCCAAGGATCTTACGAGTAAGATTCATCGAGACATAACATATCTGATAAAAGGAGGCATCATCAATCCATTGAATGAGGAACATCAGACCAATCCTGCGTTTCCCATCCACAATAAAATCATCAATGGTTGCCAAACGGAAGTTTTCCGGAAGCTCGCTAAAGTATGCGAAGCCGTTTTGATTTTTCTTAAAAGGTGGCAGATTCATTTCGGGTCAGGTTTGGCTGAATTTTCAAAAAAAAAAAAACTTTGGCTTTTGCCAGAGACAAAATACCGTTCCAACAGTCCAACAGTCCAACAGCGTCCAACACGTTCCAACAGGTTCCAACACCTTTTTTACCTTTAAAATATTATAAATCAATAAAATATAAAACTGTTGGACTGTTGGAACGGTAAAAGCGGTTTTCATGAAAAAAATCACTGAATTTTTTTTTTTCAAAGTCAGAATGGTGGTTCAGGGTTGAGATCGATCTCCGCCTGCACGTCTTCGGGCGGTTTCACTGGTGTAAAGTCCTGTACAACTGCACTATTGGCATTTGAAAAGGAGTCCCGGAAAGTCCTTTCAAGGTTCACATCCAGTTCACCAGGACCATATTTGAACACATAAGCAGAAGTGTTACTGGTATCGAAGCGAACACCAGGAGCGTTACCAACATAAGCCTTGTGGTTTTTAAGGTAATGGAGAATTGAAACCATGTCGATCCCGTTTTTGCCGGTCTGTTGGCGCCATTTCTCCATGTAAAGCGGATGAACCCTTGAAAACCGGATGAACAGGAGGTTTTGGGGTTTATCAAACGGACCGGTCTTTTCTTTCCCGTCCTTATCCGTGTATGACAGGGAAGGAGTAACATTGATTTTGAAGTCCACCCCTGACTGTATCTTTCCTTCATCAAGCAAATACTCAACGGTCTTCCAGAAACTTGAAATTGATTCTGAGCTGCTGATCTGCTTTGACATGGAAGCAATATCATGTTTAACCTGAGCGTAAAGAGTTTCATACGTGAAACTAAGCTCAAGTGGGTTCGCGCTTTCAAGGATTATCTTTACTGGTGCAAGCAAACAGCAATAATTGCGAACAAGTCTTTCATCGTAAGGAAGTTTTTCATTGGTCATGTCTTCCTTCAGTTCTTCCTGGATAGCGGAAAAGGTCATTGCGAATTGCTCTTCCATGACCTTCCGAAAATCGACGATATTGCAGACAAGGGAGCTGATCCCTGCAACCTCCAGTTTTTTAAGCTGCTCATACCTTTCCATTTCCTGTTTTGCATATTTCTTTTTGATAAAGGAAAGCAGGCATGCCCTGGTTAAAAGTGCATTGTCATCAAGGGTGGGAAGATACTGACCGGAAATACAGAACGCTCCATTGATTTTGTTAATCATCGTTCTGCTGTCATTTGACAGTTTTCCTTTCTCATGACCTACCCCGTCATAGGCAGCTTTCAATAACTGAAAGCGCCGGGGGTCAATGTCATTGGTATATTCATCGGCCCAAACTATAGAATTTTTAGCCCGGGAAGCCTTTCTTGAAAGGCCGACATGCGTTCCAGAATTGAGGTTGAAGGCAGGCATATTGTGGAAAAAGAGATTTGACAATGACCAGGCCAATTGACTTTTCCCGGACTGCTTTTCACCGAACAGGAACAGGTGAGGAAAGATTTTATATTTCTCATAGATCAGATCGCGGAAAACAGTTGCGATAGCGAATGAGACTGCGATCGTAGCATTGCTGCCATAAACATCTGTCATAAGTTGCGACCACTGGCCGAAGGTGCAGGGAGCTTCATTATAGACAAAATAGCGGTCGTTTTCATACTCATCATCGTCTTCTCTGACATTGCTATACACCACTGAGAAGGCCGGAGAGAAGTACCTTTTACCATTATGGGATGTAACCCCGAATTCATCTACAGGCTGCCAGGAGCCGTTATAGATGCCATTGGCGAAAGCGTAAAATCCTTCACGCTGCCACCCTAAAGTTTTGAGTTCGTTACACACTGGAAAATCGTTTGAAATGAATTTTAAAATTTTGAGGTAGTGAGCCTTTCCCCCGGACCAGATAAAGTTTCCTTCACCATAAACATAAGCCTGGAACTGCTCCACTGAAATAAAGTTCTTGGATGGTATGTCAATGATCTTTGACTCCCCATGCTCATTGGTGATACGCACAAGGCGTTTGTTGTCGATTTTAGAATAGATATGGTATAAGGGAATAATGATAAAATTTGATCCGCAAACCGGACCTCCCTCTTTGGTATGGAACCAATAGCAGTTTTTTCTTACGAACCATCCTTGTTTATGTTCCGGGTCATTTTCATCTTCGATGAAATCCCGGGGCTTTTCTACTATTGCTTTTTCACAAGTGATTCTTTTGGCTTCACTGGCTATTTTCTTGCAAGTGTCGTTGAAGGTCTTTTTTGAAACCTTATACTTTTTTGAAAGGTAGCTGATGATCAGATCAGATTGGGGGCCATTGTTCAGGGCAACCAGATCCCGGCATATTTCGTTGACAGCATCGCCTTTGCGGATAATGTTATCTGCGGCCGTTTCAAGACGGACTTCTGCAGAAGCAATGACAGCTTCTTTTGCACCGGCATCTGTTTGAATCAGGTCGAGATTATCGTCAAGCTCACTCATTCTTTAAAGCCCTTTCAATATTTTCAAGATTCATCGCGATAATTGCATCGACATGCTTAACAGTTTCCTCAAGCTTATTTGTAAGTCGTAATCTTCTGATCAGGTCAAATTCTGTGAGCAGTTCTTCCAGATGCATGTTCCTGGCTCGCAGATACCTGTTTTCGATAACAAGCTGTTCATTTTGCCGTAGGATCCATTCAAGGCTTTTCATGTAATCCCATGCATATTTCATTATATCGGAAGTCCTTTTCCAGAAAAGCCAGGATTCTGTTTTTCCGGATTTCAATTCGGATTTTCCAAGGAGCGCATTTACTTCATGAATCCGATCCATGAGCATGCCGGGGGCACCTCCATAAATGGTTTGTGCATCTATATCCATGAAATATTTTATTAAGGAAGTACGATTTGAAGCCGAACTGCTAACATAGACTCATAGCGCACCATCGTTAGTTTAAGTTGGAAGGTCCCCATAGCGTCAAATGTCTTCATCAGGAAGGGCTATTAAGCAGTTCGATTTTTTGACGCAGATCATGCATCCGAACTGAATCTTCCGCAACAAGCTTTATTGCTTCTTCAATAATGATTTGGTTGTAATCCGGTTGGTCAGGGTCCAGACACCGGGAGATGTATTGCAGAGAAAACCTGATCCCTTTATTCATGAGACGAGCCCTTATTTTTTGAAAGCTCCCATAGGGTAGGTTTTTTCTTAGTTGTGCTACTGATTCTTTTCTGTTTTTCATAGATGTAAGTTAGTTGGTAGTTATTGTAAGTTAGTACTCCTCCCATTTGGGGAGATGAATCGACCGGTTTATCAGCATTTTTTTAAGTCCTCCATCACTTCACTTTCAAAGTAAAAAAGTTTGCCTCCGATTTTATGGGAGCGGACGATCCCTGCCTTGCTCCATTTATGGAGCGCAGGACGACTAACCCCGATCATTCGACAGACATAAGGGGCTGTTACCGGTTTTTCGATGATTGATTTTTCGTTCATGGTGTTTATTAAATTTTACGAGCGGCAAAAGTATCAAACGGGAAATTACTAAACGGATTAAGTTATTAACAACTAACTGATCTATAACGTTATAGTAACGTTACAGTAACCTTAATCCGTCACGATATTAACATTCCAGACCCAAAGTGTTTATTGCATAACCATTTATAAAAGCTTCTTCTTCTTGAAAAAAGGTGATAAAAAAATCATTGCGGATAAATATATTTTGATACATCCGAATTCATTATTTTTTTTTAATGACAGGATGATGCTGAAACACCAGTAAAATCAATGGTTATAAATAAAACGAGGAAGGAAAATCAGGATGGATCAACTAACCAATTCCAAATTTCGTAACGAAAATTTACAGATATTTACAGTTCAAAACAGGGAAATACGGGGGCTTTAAAATCATTATAAAGAACCGGTAAAACAGGGGATACTTGACTGTAAAGTTGACATATTTTGGCTTATCAGTTTCAAAACATCAGTAAATACAGCATGTCCAGAGGGTCCCGGACTTCCAATACAGGATATGCTGTCGCTGACAGCGGAGTAATTATAAAAACCACCAATGGAGGATATCCTTTCGGACTGACTGATGCATCGCCTTCGTCAATCCACTTTAAGATTTACCCCAACCCATCAACGGATAAAATCACCCGTGAAACCTCAACAATACCAACCAATAGCCAGTTGTTCATTTCAAACCTCAGCGGTCGGCAACTCATCGCCCGCAAAATCACAGAGCCCAAAACACAAATTGACATTTCCAGAGTGCCCAATGGGGTATATATCGTAAAAATTATGGGTGAGAAGGGGTTGCAGGTGGGGAAGTTTATAAAGAACTAAATCTGTCATCAAGGAATGCGATAACGACAAAACTTACCTCCTCATAAAGTTTGACTATTAAACAAAGAAACCATTAGTAAATACTAATGGTTTCTTTGTTTAACTTGTCGGGGTAGCAGGATTCGAACCTGCGACCCCCTGGTCCCAAACCAGGTGCGCTAGCCAGGCTGCGCTATACCCCGATATTTGTTAAGCTCATGCTGAGAGGGTACTCCAAAATGCATGATGGTTGTTTAATTACGCCCCCCTTCACTCCTGTTCGCACAGGATAAATTTTAATTGGAATCATGAAAGGATTCTGAAGGCAAAGGTATACAAAAAAACCGTTCCCTCCTATTTTCAGTATCATTTGTTGAGCTTTACAAATCAACTGCAGGCAACAGGTGCGAAAAGGACAACAATACACCCAGACTGTATGTTTAACAAGGATGGTATTGGGGATTATCGCCGGTTCGGGAAGCCGGTTTTGGAAAACACAGTTTCCCATTTCAGTAATTCCGGGAACTTCAATGAGAGTGCCTTCAGCTGTAGATTCATTTTTTTACAACCGTATAAATCAAAGTCAGATAAATAAAAAATCAAGTAATTTTACACGACAAGGACTTTTATGAGACACCCAGGCTTGCTGATTTTTTTTGTTTTCTGTTGTTTTATATTGAATCTTTCTGCACAAACCAGGCCGGATATCAAATGGGCCGATATTCCTGCAGGGACATTTACCATGGGAAGCCCACTAACTGAAGTCAACAAAAAAGTTGATGAAATACAGCACCAGGTAACTCTCAGCGCTTTCAAAATAAGCAGGCATGAAATAACAGTAGCAGAGTTCAAGTGTTTTATTGATGCCACCGGCTATAATACAGATGCCGACAAAGGAACTGATGGTTATTATGGAAGTTATATATGGACCGGGGAGAATCTAAAAATCAAAGAGGGTGTAAACTGGAAATGCGATGAAAAAGGGAACCCAAGGCCACTTTCTGATTATAACTATCCGGTTATCCATGTGAGCTGGTCTGATGCCCGGGCTTTTGCTGAATGGATGGGTTGCCGCCTGCCTACCGAGGCCGAATGGGAATATGCCTGCAGAGCAGGTACGAACACACCGTTTAACACCGGGGACAATCTGACTACGTCACAGGCAAATTATGACGGCGATTATCCCTACAAAAATAACCCGGTTGGGATTCACCGTGGAAAAATTTTACCTGTTGAAAGTTTTGCCCCTAATGCCTGGGGAGTATATGATATGCATGGCAATGTTTGGGAATGGTGCAATGACTGGTATGACAGTTATTCCCCGGAACCCCGGAATAATCCCAAAGGACCCTCCACAGGATCATTCAAAACATACCGTGGTGGCTGCTGGGAATTCTTCGCAGTCTCGTGCCGCTCGGCATGCCGGGATTACAGCCGCTTGGGACGCCGTGTAAGCTTTATAGGCTTCCGCGTTGCAACGTCAAAATAGTAAGAATCTCACGATCGTGAAAAAAACAGGATCATTGCTTTATAAACTTACCTGTTGCCACTCCCCTGTTGCTGATCAGGCGCACATAATAAACACCGCCGGACAGGCCGGATATGTCCAGTTGAGTCTTTGGGTGGTTGACCTGACGGGTGAAAACTTCCTGACCGTTGAAGTTTAATATCGATATTAAGCCTTGTACCTGATTTGCTGATATGTCTATAGTGATTTGGGTGGATGCCGGGTTAGGATAAACGGCAATGCCACCATTTGTTGCCATCAGCTCATTGACTCCAAGAACGGTGTGATAATAATAAAAGGCACTGTCACCACTCATTATTTTAGTCCCGGCATCATTCCAATTTTTATATGACAGGCTTTTTATGAAATTGCTGGCATCATAAGTATAACCGACCATGTAGGAATTCACCCAGGTGCTCCCGTCCCAGCCCTGGTATAACTGTCCTGTTTGATTTTTGTTGGCATCATAAGTAAAAATCACTTGTCCGTTAGTCGTCCATGCAATGCCATTCCATGTTTGAATTAATTCCCTTGTCATTTTATTGTCCGAATTATAAGTGTATGTTGACTGTAACAAATCCGCCCAGGTTGTGCCGTTCCACATTTGTTGCAATTCACTGGTCAGGTTATTATTGGCGTCATAAGTATAGTTGTTTTTTGACACATTCACCCAGTCACTGCCACTCCAATCCTGGAATAATCTGGTGGACAGGTTATTTTGTGCATCATAAGTATAATTATACTGATAAGAATTCACCCAGGCGCTGCTGCTCCATGTTTGGTGCAATTCAGTAGTCAGATTATTACTGGCATCATAAGTATTGATGAATTGCGTTGAATTGTCCCATGCACTGCCGTTCCAGTTTTGGTGCAATTCAGCAGTCAGATTATTGCTGGCATCATAAGTGTAGCTATACTTGTAAGAGTTTTCCCAGGCGCTGCCATTCCAGGATTGCTCAACATTACTTGTCTGATTATTGTTGGGGTCATAGGTTGAAGTATATTTGGCGGAATTCTCCCATGCGCTGCCATTCCAGGTTTGCTCTGTGTAACCTGTCATATTATTTTTAGAATCATAATTGATATTGATGATTTTTGATGAAATATCCCATACGGAGTTGAGTGTATCCCATTGAAACTGGTGTACGCTGTCAAAAATCTGGATCAGGTCCTGCGGTCTAAGGGTTTGATGTTTGATGATTTTTCCCAAATTCATTTCGGAATTCAGGTTAGATGTTATAATTCCTGAATTGCGCATTCCATCCTTAAAGTTTTCATTTAACCTTGATGCCGGATGTTTACCGTGTGAAGGAACATCAATTGATAATGAAGGGAATGAGCCTTGTGACATTGCAGCATTTATCAAAAACACTGCAATCAAAAAGATGTAAAATTTTTTCATAAACTGGAATATTAGCTTGTTGATACGAAATTAATTCATTAAGAGCGGAAAACCTAATTGATCCTCAGGGTGGTGATGAACTTTTTTTTGCGGAAAATCCAAAATCAATGTGAAAAGAATGGATTAATTGGTAAAAACTGCAAAATCAGCCAGGTAAATGCAGGCTTTTTGTAAGAAATAAGAAAATCATTCCTGTAATACTATCCTTGCAGGTCGCATTCCTGGCATCCAGCCGCAGGTTTTACGACCTAATAATGAGTAATATTCAGCAGGTTTGGACAAACCGACAACATTGACCCTCCAACGCCGGTTGAAGTTCACCACTTACTTTTACAGTTGAAATTAATGCTTGGAAATTTTATGTAAATTGTGTGCCAAAATCATTCTCACCTTAATAGTCATATCATGAAATTCACCGCAAAACAGATCTCCGAATTAGTAAACGGAATTGTTGAAGGCAATCCGGAAATAACCATTAACAAAGTTTCAAGAATCGAAGAGGGCAAGCCCGGTTCCATTTCATTTCTTTCGAATCCGCTTTACACACACTTCATCTATACAACGGAAGCGTCCATCATCATAGTTAACAAATCATTTATACCTGAACACCCATTAAACAGCACCCTTATCAGGGTTGACAGCGCAGAGGTGGCTTTCGCGAAATTACTTGAGCTGTATAACCAGATAAAAGATAACAAAAGCGGTATTTCGAAGCAATGTGTTATTGCTGAGTCGGCCAAACTCGGCGAAAATCTGTATATAGGAGAATTTGCAGTCATCGGTGAGAATACAGATATTGGGAATAATGTAAAGATCTATCCGCAAGTTTATATCGGTGACAATACGAGTATAGGAGACAACACTATACTCTATCCCGGGGTTAAAATTTATTCCGATAACATCATCGGGAAAAACTGCATCTTTCATGCCGGTACAGTCATAGGAAGTGATGGATTCAGGTTTGTTCCTCAAAATGAGGGGAATAAAAAAATACCGCAAATCGGGAATGTAGTCATTGAGGATGATGTGGAGATGGGGGCCAATTGTACCATAGACCGTGCAACTTTAGGCTCGACCATTATCCGGAAAGGGGTAAAATTTGACAACCTGATTCATGTGGCCCATAATTGCGAAGTCGGTGAGAACACATATATTGCTGCCGGTACAGGAATAGCCGGCTCAACAAAGGTGGGAAAGAACTGCCTGATCAGCGGGCATGTTGCAATGGCCCCTCATCTCACAATTGCCGATAATACTTCGATGGGAGGGGCGACCGGTGTATCTAAAAGCCTGACAATCCCGGGGTTAAGCTATCTGGGTTCTCCTGCCATGGAAGTCTCAAAATTCAGAAAATCGATCATTTATTTCCGCAATTTTCCGAAAATTGTAGAACGGCTTGAAAAATTGGAGAAGGAAAGGAAACCGGGACCCTCAATTTAAAAGTTTCTCAAACCTTAGATAGTTATCGCCTTGCCGAAGGTTCAAATCGGGATTGGGCTTCCGGAGCATCCCCCTTGAAAATTACAAACCCCCGAAAGCTTGCTGCTAACGGGGGTTTTATAATTGTGCCTTGCGGAGAGGGGGGGATTCGAACCCCCGGTACAGTTTCCCGTACGACAGTTTAGCAAACTGTTGGTTTCAGCCACTCACCCACCTCTCCGGGGAATTCTGAATTTGGGCTGCAAAGGTAGACAATCCTGCCATCTGAGCAAAAAAAAATTATTATACCTTTGTCATAAACCAATAAATTGACTGATATGAAAGGAAGAACTTTCGCTGAAAAGATTTTCAATGCTGATAAAGGCGCTATCGTCTTTGCCAAACCCGACATTATTCTCTCCCACGACAACACCTCAAGTATATTCAGTACTTTCAAAAAAATGGGAGGGGAAAAACTTTACAATCCCGATACTCTCCTGATCACTCTTGATCACAACGCCCCTCCTACCAACTCGAAACTTTCAAATGATTACCAGGTGATCAGGGACTTTGTAGCCAAATTCGGGATCAAAAATTTTCATGATGTGGGCGAAGGGATCTGCCATCAGCTTATGTCGTTATATGCAAAACCCAGGATGATCATCGTGGGAAGCGACAGCCACACCAGTACCGCCGGGGCATTCAATGCCTTTGCCGCCGGCATTGACCGAACCGAAACAGCTGGACTCTGGAAACAGGGCGAGACCTGGTTCCGCGTTCCCGAATCGATTAAAATCACACTAACAGGAAAACTCGGGAAAGGAGTTTATGCCAAAGACCTTGCCCTGTGGATCATCGGTATGATAGGCTCCAGCGGGGCCGACTATATGTCGATAGAATATCATGGCGAAGGAGTGAAGACCCTGAGTATCTCCGACCGCATGGTCCTTGCCAACCTGGCATCGGAAATGGGGGCCAAAAACGCTGTTTTCCCCGCCGATGAAGTTCTTGGAGCCTGGTTCGGTAAAAAAACCGATGGATTATGGGCAGACCCGGATGCCGAATATCTCAAGGAGATCAGTATAGACCTCAGCGGGCTCTTCCCTGTGGTTGCCGCCCCACATCACGTGGATAATGTTAAAGCCGTCTCCGAAGTGCAGGGGACAAAAATACAGGAGGCGCTGATAGGCACCTGCACCAATGGCCGGCTGGAAGACCTTCGCGAAGCCGCTGCAGTTCTTAAAGGAAAAAAAGTCGCTAAATTCATGCAACTGCTTATCATCCCTGCGTCCAAAGAGATCTTCAAACAGGCAATGAAAGAAGGCCTGATTGAAATTTTCATGGATGCCGGGGCCAATGTCCTGGCTTCATCATGCGGCCCATGCCTCGGCACGGGACAGGGAATTCCGGCAGACAATTATAATGTGATTTCCACTGCCAACAGGAATTTCAAAGGCAGGATGGGCAATAATGCCTCAAATGTTTACCTGGCATCCCCTGCCACCGTTGCTATGTCGGCCATTGCAGGCGAGATCACCGACCCCCGGGGCGCCAAAGCCAATGACAAATACCCGTACCATGCCCCACAGAGTTCTAAGGTGGATATCAGGGAAGGCGAAGACCGTTATTCAAAAGGGACCTGGAACTATGCCGACGTTGACAATCTCAATACCGACCAGATGTTTGCAGGCAACCTTACCTATAATGTCCAGAGTTCAGAACCCGATAAGATCATGCCTCATCTTTTCAAAGGATTTGATAACAGCTTCTCCGAAAGAGTGAAGGCAGGCGACATTCTCATGGCAGGAGCTAATTTCGGTTGCGGCAGCTCAAGGGAGCATCCTTCGGTGGGCCTCGCCTTTGCAGGGGTCAGAGCCGTGATCTGCAAATCGGTCAACCGCATTTTCTTCCGTTCCTCGGTTAACCAGGGGCTGCCTATTATCCTCGTCCCTGAAGCTGTCGACGCGTATAAACAGGGTGATGATGTTACTGTCGATTTTGAAAAAGGAATTGTGACCGTAGGATCAAAACAGTTCGGCTTTGCCGCCCTACCCGGGAAACTTATGGATATATTCACGGCAAAAGGCCTCGTGAACTATGTAAAGAACAAATGAAAAAAGCAATATCACTGGCATTGTTCATTTCCGGTGTCATCGCACTGATCCTGATCTTAGCTTCTTTCTTCCCGAAGTACCTTGGGATGCTGTTGTTTCTCGCTGTGTTCCTCCTTGGCGACCTGGTATTATGGCTGCTTGTCAGAGCCTGGATCAAAAGAAGGGATAAACCGCTGAAGCTATTACTTTCAGCCCTGTTCTGGCTTCCCGGGGCCACTCTTTTCTTCCTGGTCATTGCCGGCCTTTTCATCCCGTTCATCTCCTGGAACACCACTGCAAAAGCGATCCTTCTGAGCCTCCTGCTGATGACCATCATGTCCAAAATGATCCCTTTGGCAATTACCCTCCTGAGCAGGCTGATCAGTATCCTGGTTTCAGGCTTGTTCAAAACACGGACTTACCGGCTGTGGTGGATTGACGTTTCAGCATGGATCCTGGGGGGATTGGTCTGGCTGACCATGCTTATGGGAATGATTGTCTGGGTATTTGATTTTAAAGTTGTGACTGTGGATGTGAGTTCACCAAAGCTCCCGGCTTCCTTCGATAACTTCAGGATTGTCCAGATCTCCGACATTCACCTCGGTAACTGGACCTGCAAGAGAAAGCTCAATGAGGCAGTAAGCAGGATTAACGGACTTAAACCCGACCTGGTCGTATTCACCGGTGATATGTTCACTTACTCGAGCTCCGAAGGCCGGGGTTTTATTAGCTGCCTTAAAGAAGTCAAAGCCAGGTATGGTGTTTATGCTGTTCTCGGGAACCATGACTATGGAGACTATGTAAAATGGGAGTCCCCGGTGGCGAAGGAGATGAACTTCGACGAGCTTAAAAACTTCTTTTCGGAACTGGGGTGGAAACTGCTGTTAAACCATTCTGCAGTGATCCACCATGGCGATGACAGCATCAACATCCTGGGTGTCGAGAACTGGGGTGCAAAAAGAAGGTTTCAGAGATATGGTGATATAAGCAAGGCCGAGACAGGTATCAACAGATCCCTTTTCTCAATCCTTCTTTCCCACGACCCCTCATACTGGGACAGCATCATCAGCAGTAAGCATCCCGAAATTGACCTTACCTTATCGGGTCATACTCACGGAGGGCAGATTGGCATTGAATACGGATCGCTGAGATGGAGCATTCTTGCAGTCTCGAATCCCCTGTGGGGAGGATTATACCTTAAAAACAAAGTCGGGTTTTTATCTACTTTATATGTGAATGAAGGACTGGGAACGGTGGGTTATGCCGGGAGAATAGGAATAAGGCCCGAAATAACGCTGATTAAACTTCATACTATTAAAAAATGAAACTGAATATTAAAATAATAGGCCTGGTTATAATGGTCATGGCCTTACTTGTCATTTCCACTTTTACTTATCATCTCAGCAGGGCGAAGGAAGAGAAACTCTTCAATTATGCCTACCGGGAGAATACTTATGTAAGTATTCAAAGTATCCTTAAAAACCTTGAGCGCTCAAACCAAAGGATACTGGAGGATAATTCAGCCTGGGATATGATGATCGACTTTGTAAATAAACCCGATACGGTATGGGCCCGGGAAAATCTTGGAAGTACCCGGAAAACGATGGATCTGGATCTTCTCCAGATATACAGCCTGAAAGATGAATTAATCTGGGCCACCTATGCTCCTGATGCCCCTGCCTCGATTCCCGGGATAATCACAAAAGAGAAACTTAAAAACATCTTTAAAACGCATCCAATCTGTCATTTCTTTGAATACACAAATGACGGCCTGGTTGAAATATACGGATCTATTATTGTAACTTCAGTTGACCTGGAAAGGAAAACACCGGCCAGGGGCTACCTGATATTTGGAAAAATATGGGACAAAGGGGTTATTACAGACCTCGAAAACTCATCAAATTCCTTGATAGACCTGCATAACCTGCAAGCTAAAGTTAATTCAGACCGGCCCCATAACATTGACCGGAACTCTCAGGAAATAGCGATTTATGAAAAAGACTTTGCAGGTAAAGATATTGCCAGGATTGATTTCATATCAAAATCATTTTACAAAGCCGATGTAAAACTATTTAACCTGTATACGCTCATCCCATTGATCCTTGCCATCCTGGGTGTTATCCTTTTCTACATACTTATATGGAAATGGATTACCGCGCCTATCCGGACAATCACACAAAGTCTTGACAATCAGGACCATGAAATATTATCACAAATTTCATCAGCTCACAGGGAGTTTCATAAGATCGCCCAACTGGTGGGTGAGTCTTTTAACAATAAGGTAAGGCTTGAAAAAGAGGTAGCCGAAAGGAAAAAAGCTGAAGAGAAGATCACAAACTATGCCGAAGAACTGCAGGGATTAAATTTAAACAAGGACAAATTTTTCTCTATCCTTGCGCATGACCTGAAATCTCCCTTTCATTACCTGCTCGGGTATTCTGATCTTTTAAGAACGGAATATTCCACTTTAAGCGAGGAAGACCGGAAGAAATTCATTTCGGTGATACATTCCAACTCACAGAGGTTATATAACTTACTTGAAAACCTTCTTGAATGGTCCAGATTACAGACAGGTAAAATTGAATTTGAGAAGGAGGTGTTTGACCTGGCAAAAGAGTTGAGACTGGCTGTTGAAACAATCAAAGTTTCGGCAATGCATAAAAACATCAGTGTTAAATGCATTGTTATTGACCAGGCAATGATCAATGCCGACAGGAACATGATACGCTCGTCGTTTCACAACATCCTTGCCAACGCCATCAAATACACTCCCAAAGGCGGCCAGGTGTCAATAGAAACCCGTTTGACCGGCTCAAAGGTTGAGGTTGATATCAGAGACAGCGGGATAGGCATGAATTCAGTCGAGATAACAAAACTGTTCAGGATCGATGTTTCATTTTCAAGGCCGGGAACAAATAATGAGCCCGGGACAGGGCTGGGCCTGATACTTACCAGGGAATTTGTCGAAAAAAACGGGGGAAGCTTATATGTGGAAAGTGAAACTGATAAAGGAAGTTTGTTCAGGATCACTTTGCCATTGCATATGGCTTAAGTTCACATTCGTACATGTCGCAGCAATTATCGCAGACACGTTTATAAACCTTGAAGTCCAGCAGTTCAATATGGGGGCTTTCATAGCTTCCTTTTACGGGCTCCTCCCTCATAAGGTCAGTGCTCAGGTACTTTTTATTGCAGTCTGCAAAAACCGTCACTACGTTTGCTTTTCCACCCATTTCATTCTGGATCTGCAGGACTCCCAAAAAGTTGGCGCCTGATGATATACCCACTGCAAGCCCTAATTGACGTGCCAGTTTCTGAGCCATCAAAATTGAGTCTCCGTCGGGCACCGCCACTATCCGGTCAAGCTGGTCAAGTTTCACAAGAGCCGGAATAAATTCATCGGATATCCCCTGTATCCTGTGCGCGCCCACCTTATGCCCGGTTGACATTGTTGGGGATTCGGCAGGTTCAAGCGGGTGGATTTTAATCTCCGGCCTCATTTGCCTGAGCAGCCTGCCAACTCCCATAACCGTGCCGCCTGTACCAACACCTGCAACAAAAGCATCAGGGGTGACTCCATGATAAGCCATCTGGCACCAGATCTCGGGCCCTGTTGTTTTTTCATGGGCCTGGGCGTTTGCTTCATTCGAGAACTGCTGTGGAAGGAAAATATTCTGTTCCCTGGCTGCCATCTCCTCCGAGAGCTTGATACTGCCGAGGAAACCTCCCTGTTCTTTTGAAATCGGGATGATGGTTGCACCGAGGCTTTTAATGATGTCCACCCTTTCCTTGCTCATCCAGTCGGGCATGATGATCCTGACCTGGTGGCCCAGCGCCCTGCCTATAGCTGCAAAGGCAATTCCCGTATTTCCGCTGGTTGCTTCAACGATAATATCCTCAGGTTTGATTTTGTTTTCATTATAGGCTTTTTCCAGAATATATAAAGCCATCCTGTCCTTGATGCTGCCTGTGATGTTATAATGTTCGGCTTTGGCATACAGGGTCCGTTTTTGCCCTTTGTATTTGAAATTAATTACAAGCAAAGGAGAGTTACCTATGAGTCTCCAGAGATCTTTAAACCTCAGGCGGAATTCATTTTGGGCATGAATGTTCATGGTTGGCATAGACAGTAGTTTTTGAACCGGAGGGCCGGAGAAAGCCCCACAAAAATAAGGAATTTCTCTTACCTGGCTTTTGAAACCTGAATGAAACTGACTTCGATATCCCCGCCCTGGGGGTACAGGCTGATGAAATTATTGTCGATGCGGTACCACACATCCTGTTCCCTTACACTGATAAGTCGCTCGTTGACCTTCCCGTCAATGCTCAGGTTGCGGATCACGATTCCTCCCGATGGCGCATTGTCCTTGCCATAACGAAGCAACACTGAAAACTGCTTACCCGAAAGATTCCTGAGCTTGATATAAATAAAATTATCCTTTCGCGATGCTATATTGACAGGTGTGAATTTAAACTGCTTCTCTTCGTTGGAAGCTATGGTGACCGGACTGTTAAGCACATCTGCGATGGCATTCTCAGCAAGAGTCTTGTGAATACGGGCAATCATTTCCTTAGGATAACTCTCCATGGGCAGGAAAGCCGAAGCCTCAGTGTAGGCATCTATGGCCTTATCAAATTCAAACCCGTTATAGAATTTATCGGCTTCACCAATGGCTTTGTCGTACTTCCCTTTATTGGCGCGGTATAAGCTGTCAATCACATGGTTCACCCTGTCGAGAAGGCTCCTGGCGGAGGTTTCTTCAGGGAAGAGAACCGTAGCCTGTTGAAGGAACCCTCTTGCCTTGCCGTAATCCTTGTTGCCGAAGGCATTGTCCCCCTTGGAAACCAGGTCATCGAATGTCTTTTTCTTTCCCTGTATTTCAGCCAGTCTTTTATTGATCTCGTCAATTTTATTGGTTGGATACTGCTCATTTGGCCTTATGGTCAGGGCATTTTCATACTCAGTACGCGCATCCTCATATTTCTTTTCAAGCAGCAGCTGGTCGGCTTTGGCTAATGAGGCTTTATATGCATCTTCCTTGGCTTTTATATCAGCCAGGATGTTTTCAATTTCCTTTATTTTATCCTGTGGATATTGTTCACCTGCTTTGATGCTGAGGGCGTTGACATATTCGGCTTTTGCCTGTTCATAGGATTTTGCGGCAAGCAACTGGTCCGCCTTTGTAACCGACGCCTTGTACCTGCTTTCAACCATGGCTTTCTGCCTTGAGATGTCGGCAACAGCCTTGTCGATCTCCCCGATTTTAGTCTTTGGGTAAAGCTCATCCGCCTTGATTGAAATTGCTTTCTGGTATTCGGTTTTTGCTTCATCAAATGATTTTGCAGCAAGGAGTTTGTCTCCGTTGCTTATCGCTGCGGAATAGGCGCTGTCCCTGGCTTTATGAGCTGCAAGGATGGACGCGTTGATGCTGTCGATACTGGTAATCCTTTGTTTGGGCAGATGCTCGTCCGGTTTTAAAGCCAAGGCCTTCTGGTATTCAGTTTTTGCTTCAGTCAATGACTTTGCATTGAATAATTTTTCGCCTGAAGCTATAATAACGGCATACTGGTCATCCCTTGCTTTTTGTTTTGCGATCTCAGCCAGGGTTTTATCTATTTCACTGATCTTTCCCGTAGGATAAGCTTCACCCGGTTTGAGAGCAAGCGCCGAGGTATACTGGGTCCTGGCTTCGGTATAGGATTTGCTTTCAAGAAGCTTATCTGCCGATGCTATAGCGGTCTGGTACTTCTGGTCAAGTTCTTTCTGCTTAGCCAGGTCGGCCATTGCTTTATCAACCTGGGCAAGTTTTGTTTTCGGATAGGCTTCGGCAGGTTTCAAGGCTGCGGCTTCGGCAAATGCAATTCTCGCCGTAGCGTATTGGCTTGCCCCCATCAGGGAATCCCCGCGGCTGACCGCCGATTTATAGTCATCATCCAGTTTTTTAAGCCTCGCAATTTCGGCAAGCTGCTTTTCGATTTCCTGGATCCTGGTTTTAGGATAGGTTTCGGCAGGTTTCATTCCCGAGGCTTTCTCATACTCAGCCTTTGCCTGTTCATAGGATTTTGAAGCAAGAAGCTTGTCGGCATTTGTGATAAGCCCGGCATACTGCTCATCAAGCGACTTTTGTTTCCTTAGAGCTTCTGCAATACTGTCGATGCTGTTTATCCTCTGCTTTGGAAGAGCTTCTGCAGGTTTTAATGACAGGGCCTTCTGGAATTCTGATTTAGCCTGGTCCAGCGATTTTGCAGTGAACAATTTTTCACCGGAGACCATTATTGCAGTGTAGGTACTGTCGAGAGCTTTCTGCTTTGCAATGTCGGCCAGCGCTTTATTTATTTCGCTGATCTTCCCCGTCGGATAGGCCTCTCCGGGTTTAAGTGCAAGGGCTGCAGTGTACTGAGCCTTTGCTTCGTTATAGGATTTGCTTTCGAGCAGTTTGTCAGCTGATGCAATTGCAGCCTGGTACTTCTGATCAAGTTCCTTCTGCTTTGCAAGGTCGGCCAGGGCTTTATCGATCTGCTCCAGTTTCGTCTTAGGGTAGGATTCAGCCGGTTTCAGGGCAGAAGCTTTTGTAAACAGGGCTTTTGCCTGGGCATACTGGTTAAGACCAAGGAGAGAATCCCCGATTTTAACTGCAAGCTTGTAATCATCATCGAGTTTCTTAAGGCGGGCAATTTCGGCAAGCTGCTTATCGATTTCCTGGATCTTCGTTTTGGGATAGGATTCCGCGGGTTTCAAGGCCGAGGCTTTCATATATTCTTCCCGGGCCTGGTCCAGCGTTTTAGAAGCAAGCAGCCGATCAGCGTTTGTAATAATGCCTGAATATTGTTCATCCAGGGATTTTTGTTTCAGGATCACTTCGCTTATGCTGTCGATGCTGGCAATCCGTTTTTTCGGCAGACTTTCAGAGGGTTTTAATTCAAGCGCATTCCTGAATTCGGTTTTAGCCTGGTCAAGCGAATTCGCCCTGAACAGTTTCTCTCCCGAAACGATAAGTGCAGAATAAGTGCTGTCAAGCACTTTCTGCTTTGCAATTTCAGCCAGGGTCTTGTCTATTTCACTGATCTTGCCGGTGGGATAGGCTTCCCCGGGTTTGATCGCCAGGGCTGCGGTGTATTGCGCCTTTGCATCATTGTACGACTTGTTTTGAAGGAACTTATCGGCCGATGCAATGGCTGCCTGGTATTTCTGGTCAAGTTCTTTTTGCTTTGCAAGGTCGGCGAGGGCGGTGGTTATCAGCGCAAGTTTTTCTTTCGGATAAGCCTCGGCAGGTTTCAGCGTTGTTGCCTTAGTAAACGGGACCCTGGCCAGTGCATACTGCCCCGCACCGAGAAGTGAATCCCCGTTTTTAACCGCTAGGTTATAATCTTCGTCGAGTTTTTTCAGGCGTGCAATTTCAGCTAACTGTTTATCGATCTCCTGGATCTTTGTTTTAGGATAAGCTTCTGATGGCTTCAATGCCGAGGCTTTCTGGTATTCCAGCTTTGCCTGGTCGAATGTTCTTGAAGCAAGCAGCTGATCTGCATTTGTTATAATGCCTGCATACTGTTCCTCCAGAGATTTCTGTTTCAGTAGCGCCTCCCCTATGCTGTCAATGCTGGCAATACGCTTTTTCGGGAGCACCTCTTCGGGTTTCAGCGCCAGGGCTTTCTGGTATTCGGTCTTTGCCTGGTCCCACGATCTGGCCTTGAAAAGCTTTTCCCCGGAAACAAGTATACCTGTATATTCACCATCCAGGGCCTGCTGCTTTGCAATCGTTTCAAGCAGCTTGTCTATCTCGGCAATTTTTGTTCCCGGGTATGCTTCTCCCGGTTTCAGGTCAAGGGCTGCTTTGTACTGGACCTTTGCTTCATTGTAGGATTTCGCGGCAAGCAGTTTATCTGCCGAAGTTATGGCTGCCTGGTATTGCTTATCCAGGGCCTGCTGCTTTGCCATATCGGCCATGGCAGTACTGATCAATGCCAGTTTTTCCTTTGGATAAGTTTCAGCGGGTTTAATGGAAGATGCTTTTGTAAAGGCGGTTTTAGCCTGTGCATATTGCAATGCCGTTAGAAGTGAATCTCCCGTTTTTACAGCCAGCTGGTAATCATCGTCCAGTTTTTTGGCCTTCACAAGTTCAGCCTGTTGAAGTTCCAGTTCTTTCTGTTTCGCGGCAGCAGCAGCCAGCTCAGCCTGTTTTTGCTTTTCCAGTTCTTTCTGTTTCGCGGCAGCAGCGGCAAGATCAGCCTGCTGCTGCATCTCCAGTTCCTTTTGTTTTGCCGCGGCAGCTAAAAGTGCTGCAGCTTGCTGATCGGCAAGAAGTTTGTCAATCTCCGAAATTTTCCCTTTCGGATATGCTTCGGCCGGCTTTATACCTGATGCCCTCTGGTATTCCTGCTTTGCCTGCTCGTAGTTTTTCCCTGAGAATTCTTTGTCGGCTACTGCGATGGCGCTCTGGTACGACTCTTCTTTTGCCTTCTCCCCGGCTTCCTGGCCAGCAACCAGGGGGTTTACTTTTTCAAGCATCGTCTTAGGATAGCTTTCGGCGGGCTTGACATTCAAGGCAAGGGTATAATAATCCCTGGCCCTGATAAAATTCTTGTCTATGTAAAAGCTGTCGGCCAGGCTGATATACTGCTCGTAATCTTTCTGGGTCTTCGCCAGGGCGGTAAGTAAACGGTCTATCTCAACGATCTTATTCTTTGGATAGCTCTGGTCGGGTTTGATCTTTGAGGCATTTACATATTCTTTTCGTGCAGCAGGGTATGATTTGGCAGAGAAAAGCTGGTCGGCATTGGTAATGAGTTTAGTATATGCCTCATCTTTAGTCCGTTGGTCGGCTACCAGGAGGGTAAGTTCAGCGATCCTGTCTTTTGGATATTTTTCATTTGGCCTTATCTTCGATGCATTCTGGTACTCAAGAAGCGCAGGCTGCCAGTTTTTTGCATTATAATACTGATCCCCGTTTTTAATCGCGGTTGCATACTCTCCTGCAGTCATCTGCTGTTCAACCTTGATTTTCACGATCTCGTTGATCTTCTGCTTTGGATACTGTTCGGATGGGAGAATACGTGAGGCATTCTGGTATTCCTCATTGGCTTTATCATATTCCCCTGCCTGGAAAAGCCTGTCGGCATTCGCAACGGCAACATCATACAAGGTATTCGAGGCTTTCTGGGAACGGATGAGATCCATAGTCTTCTTCAGCTTCTCCCTGGCAGTTGAATCGGCCGGGACAAGGTTCAGTGCCATCTGGTAATAGGCCTTTGCATTAAGGTAATCCTTCTTCTGAAATGCAGCATCGCCGGCAACAACGGAGTTCCTGAAGTCGGCCTGCTTTTTACTGTTTTCGGTGATCATGCCTTTCACCTGGGCAATACGGGCATTGACTGTTTTGTCGGTAGGCCTGAGTTTCTGGGCCTTTTCAAGCTGCTCTAGTCCAGCTTCGAGGTTATTTGCTTTCACAAAAGCTTCCCCCTTTTGAACGAGGCCGTTAAACGTCGTATCGGCATGCTGGGGTTTAGCTTTGTTCAGGGAGTCGGGCGAAACTGATGAAACCGGATCAGCAGGATAATGATCAGGGCCTGAAGGCAGGGAGATCGTAAAAACAGCTATGGCAAGCGCGGTAAGCGTAACAAAGGCAATAATGGAAGCAAGGTATTCAGATTTCCGTGGTAACAGTTTCATGCAATATCTCGGTTGTTAATGCCTTACTTTATATCCTTTTCAGAGTATAACGTAAAAATCGGGAAATAATTTTAACTACTGAATTATAACACCATCGCGTATCGTCAGTTTTCTGTCGGCCATACCAGCAAGTTCGGTATTATGCGTGACGATCACAAAGGTTTTATGGAACCTTTCCCGTAAACTGAAAAACAGTTTATGCAATTCCATTGCTGAATTGCTGTCAAGGTTTCCCGAAGGCTCATCTGCAAGAATAACACCCGGGTCGTTGATCAGCGCTCTTGCAATGGCTACCCTTTGCTGCTCACCTCCCGACAGTTCCGATGGCTTGTGTTTAATGCGACCTGTAAGACCAAGGATTTCCATCAGCTCCCTTGCCTTCTCAACCGTCTCGTTTTTTGAACCTCCCCTGATAAAGCCCGGGATACAGACGTTTTCAATGGCGGTGAATTCGGGCAAAAGGTGATGGAACTGGAAAACAAAACCGATATGTTTATTCCTGAATTCCGACATTTTTTTATCGGAAAGCCCGTCAAACTTCACCTTGTCTATCTCGATCACACCTGAATCGGCCTTGTCAAGGGTACCTATAATATGAAGCAATGTGGATTTCCCTGCACCTGAAGCCCCGACAATGGAAATTATCTCACCGTCCTGAATTTCAAGACTGATTCCTTTAAGAACATTCAGTTCTCCGAATGATTTGTAAATATCCCTGGCAATGATCATGTGAAAAGAAAGGGCAAAGGTAAAAAATTCCGGGGTCCTGAAATATTTTGTAATTCCAAACTGAAAGCTTACTTTTGAGAACCGGAAACCTGAGCTGACCTTCAGCAACTTCCATCATATAAATAACTGAATAACATTTATTTATAAAAATCAGAAATAATATTTTGATCTATGAACCTGCATGAATACCAAAGTAAGATCATCCTGAAACAATATGGAGTTCCAGTTCCTGAAGGTGGAGTGGCCAACACACCTGAAGAAGCGGTAAGAGTTGCTGAAGTCCTTCAATCTTCTACAGGGACCGACAAATGGGTGATCAAAGCCCAGGTGCATGCCGGGGGCCGCGGTAAAGGCGGCGGAGTGAAAATCGCCAAAAGCATTGACGAGGTAAGGCAGTATGCCGAGAAGATCATAGGAATGATGCTGATCACTCCTCAAACGAGCGCTGAAGGGAAACTGGTCAGAAAGGTTTACGTAGAGCAGAATATATACTACCCCGGGCCTTCCCAGCCTTCAGAAATTTACCTCAGCCTGTTGCTCAACAGGAAATCAGGCCACATCATTATCATGTACTCCCCCCGTGGAGGGATGGATATCGAGAAGGTAGCCGAGGAGACTCCCGAGCAGATTTTTACCGAGGAAATTGACCCTAAACTTGGCCTGCAGCAATACCAGGCAAGGAAAGTTGCTTTCAACCTGGAACTTAAAGGTGATGCATTCAAGAATATGATCAAATTCCTGAATGCTATCTACACTGCCTATATCAAATCAGATGCTTCCCTAATTGAAATAAATCCATTATTTAAAACATCCGACGATAAGATCATAGCTGCCGATGCGAAGGTGGTGATCGATAACAATGCTTTGTTCCGTCATCCCGATATTGCTTCCATGCGTGACATGGACGAGGAAGACCCAATTGAAGTCGAGGCTTCCCGTCATGATCTGAATTATGTCAAACTCAACGGCAATGTAGGCTGTATGGTCAACGGAGCAGGACTTGCCATGGCTACAATGGACATCATCAAGCTCTCGGGCGGAGATCCTGCCAATTTCCTGGATGTAGGAGGCAGTGCAAATGCCAAACGGGTCGAAGAAGGGTTCAGGATCATCCTGAAGGACCCGGCTGTAAAAGCCATACTGGTCAATATCTTCGGAGGTATCGTGCGCTGTGACCGTGTTGCCCAGGGGATCGTGGATGCATATAAGAATATAGGCGACATCAGCATTCCGATCATCGTACGTCTGCAGGGTACAAATGCGGTGGAAGCCAAAAAGCTGATTGATGAATCAGGCCTAAAGGTTCATTCGGCCGTCACCCTCGAAGAGGCTGCATCCCTGGTCAATACAGTGCTGAAATAAACCTCGACTCTTCTTCTTTCTCAAACAAAAGAAGCCTGATCTTCTCCAGTTCCGGCAGAGGGGACGTCCCGAATAAAAATGAATGGAAGTCAATACCCAGGTTCCTGAGTTGCGCTTCATCGTAATTGGCCAGCAGGAAGTTAACAAGGTGTTCCTCATCAGTGCCCGGGTACTTCTCCTGGTTTGCTTTCAGGTACTGAAGAATCCTCAAACCGTCAAATTTCTCATGACAGGCCCGTACGAAATTCTCAACGGTTTTGAAATTCTTCCTCATGGGAGCAAAAGGATCAGTATCGCCTAGCTGTTTCTGCAGAAACTCAACAACAGGGGTCTGCCGGGTTTTTATGAAAAAAGAAGGGAACAGTTCATATGTTTCCCATATCTCGTCGAATAATTCCGAGGGATAGATGGGATAACTGCTCCAGTCGCCCGAATCCCCTTTGATCATTGCAGGCCCGGTACCAAAAAACACACGGTTGCTGAACCTTGCCTCCGGAAATACCTTTTCATCATTCCAGAACAATATCCTGCCGTATTTCCTTAATTTCTGCAGAAAATAAAAATCCTCCCCGCTGGTTTTAGGTGTCATGCCACCTACGGCATTATAGGCCCATACCGGACAAGCCATTGCTGATCCCAAAGCGGTGAAAGTATAGGGGCTTCCTATGCGCCAGAGGCTGAGCTGGTAATGCCGCATGTAGATCTCATAACGAAGCACAGCCCGGTAAGCCCTGGGATCCGGTGAGATCATGTGAAAATACGGTGCCGAAAGCCCGACAGCATCTGGATTATTAAAGAAATTCAGGGCTACCGATAAAAAATAGTTTTCATTGAAGGTGGTGTCGGCATCAAGGCTGAGGATAAGGTCCGCATCTGAAGCAAGTCCGCTGATCATGTCCATAATCACTTTACGCGCCCAGCCAATACCGAAGTTCCTGGTATCCCACCCCTTGCCCCTTGAAGCCCTGTCGATGATCTCAAATGTTTCCCGGCCAAGGGTGTTAAGCCATTCCAGGGTCATCTCGTTGGTAAGGCAGATCTCCGATTTATCCGGATCGTCCCACCATGACTCAGGCTGGTTCACGCAAATGTATACCCTGAACCTGGTGTAGGTCTGGCGCGAAATACAATCGACCAGCCGACGAAGGAACTGCGGCTCGTTCTGAACCGGCAGGGCAATATGGATGAATGGTAATGTTTCCTGAAGATCCAAATCAACGATCGATCTTTAGCTTGTCAAAAAGTGCGTTATCCTCAATTACCTCAACAGCTTTGTTAACTTCCTCATCAACCTGGTTGGTCACTTCATAATAGGCGCTCAGGTTGAAGAGTTTCTCGGCAATAAGACCCTTGACCTGCGACCTGATAAGTTTCGAGGAAGCTGAATATCCCTTTTCATCGAACTTTACTCCCAGTTTTTCAGCCTGTTCAAAGAAAGGTTTCATGAACGAGGAGTCAACAGCGAAATCTTTATTGAATTTTTTGAAATCAGGATATGAAACCTGCAGGTTCTGACGGTTCCTGTCAACATAATCCCCCACAAAAAGATTGATCACATTTTTCCTGCGGAGATCGAGGTAATAATCGGAGATGATTGTTGAATCCCAGGGGATGAAGACATCAGGCATAATACCGCCCCCGCCGTAAACCACCCGTTTTTTTGAAGTCTGAAACTTTAAGGAGTCGGGGAATTTAATGCTGTCGGGATGTATCAGTTCTCCCCGCTTCACCCTTTTTGCAAAGTCCATATAATATTTATCTACCCCTTCAGCATAGGATTTCTGGATGCAGCGTCCCGATGGCGTGTGATACCTTGCCGTTGTAAGCCTGACCTGGGAACTGTCGGGCAGGGAGAATGGCCTCTGCACGAGTCCCTTACCAAAGGACCTGCGGCCAACAATTACAGCACGGTCCCAATCCTGGACGGCGCCTGCAACAATCTCACTGGCCGAAGCTGAATTCTCGTTCATAATGATTACCAGCTTGCCTTTTTCAAACAACCCGCTGTTAGTTGACTTATAATCCTCCCTCGGGCTGTGGATCCCCTCGGTATATACAATGAGTTTGCCGGCATCGAGGAACTGGTCTGACAATTCAATTGCTATCCCCATATATCCTCCTGAATTATTCCTGAGATCAAGGATAAGGTTTTTCATGCCCTGGTTCTGCAGTTTGCTGAGGGCATCAACAAATTCCTGGGTGGAATTCTGGGCAAACCTGTTCAGGTTGATATACCCGGTTTCAGCATTGATCATATAATACGAATCAATACTGTTCAAAGGGATCTTATCGCGGGTAATCGAAAAATCGATGGGTTCTTTCTTCCCGCTTCTTGATATGGTAACTTCAACTTTTGTGCCCCTTTTACCTCTCAGGTGATCAAGGACATACTGGTTTGTGATAGTTTTTCCTGTGGCTGCCTGCCCATCGATCTTTATGATTTTGTCTCCCGGGATGATCCCCAGCTTCTCACTGGGTCCGCCCGAAATAGTGTGAACCACGTTGATGGTATCCCTCAGGATCTCGAACTGTATCCCTATCCCGTCAAAATTGCCTTCCAGTGGTTCATTGGCCCTCTGCACATCTTTCTTGGAGATGTACATCGAATGAGGGTCAAGCTCCTTCAGAGTCTCAACTATTGATTTTTCAACCAGTTTGCTCTCATTGACAGTATCCACATATGCAAATTCAATCATCTGGTAAAAGGCATTGATCTTTTTCATGCTCGAATAAAAATCCTGCCTGGCCTGGGCTCCTGCAGGTATGGCGCTGAACATCCATATGGCTATCACGGATAACAGGGCTTTCTGAATAGTTTTTCTTAATATCATATCATTGTTTGATTACGGGCTGTATTTATATATTTTGTCAAAATTATCCATTTTTGGCATACCTTTTGACGCAGTTTATTGATTTAACTAATTTTAACCTGTCTTAACAGACTATTAACAACACCCCCCTTGCCTGATCAATACGGAACTGATAATTTAAAGACCGAGCAAAAGCGCTTTTTCCAGAGCCTGATATTTCCTGTTGCTTTTGTCCTGCTGCTATGGCTGATAAAAGCCGCGGATGTGATCTGGGATATGGACATGAACGAATACGGCCTCTATCCTTTAAAGGTAAAAGGATTGCTGGGCATCATCACCTCCCCTCTCCTACATGCCGGATTTTCACATCTCTTTGCAAACACCATACCTCTCCTGGTCCTCGGATCCCTGCTGTTCTATTTTTACCGCCCCCTGGCCTGGCAGGTATTTTTCCTGATCTGGCTGATGACAGGAGTATGGGTATGGGTTTTTGCAAGGGGAAGCGGGGTTCACATCGGTGCCAGCGGGATCATATACGGACTTGCTTCATTCTTATTTCTAAGCGGAATCATCCGCAGAGAACAAAGGCTTATGATCATCACCCTCCTGGTGACATTTTTATACGGAAGCCTTCTGTGGGGGCTGTTCCCCCAGTTCTTCCCCAAAGAGCATATTTCCTGGGAATCCCACCTGATGGGCCTGTTGTCGGGGGCACTCCTGGCCATATATTACAGGAAATCGGGCCCCCAGAAAAAAGTCTATCATTGGGACGATGAGGACGACTCAGAACAGGAGGAGGATGCCTATTGGAAAAGCACGTCAACTTTGGACGAGGAAACCTGAGCGTTCCCATTTTCGCTAACTCGCTACCCTTCTTCTCACTACTTTTTATTTCGCTACCTCGCTTCTCGCTACCTCGCTACCTGAACATACGGCCTTATTTTCCTATAGACGGAATCGTTGACACCTTCCACCTTGTGCAGCTCATCCACAGTCCTGAACAGCTTATGCTTCTGCCTATATAGTATCATTGCACGTGTAATCTCATAAGGGAAATATGGATGCTTGAGTAACTCCTTGAATGAAACAGTGTTGATGTCAATTTTCCTTACCGAATCTGATTTAATTATTATATGCTCCCTGATGAGGTTGTAAACTGAAGTATCCATTCCCCAGACTTCAAGAACCTGCCGGCAACTGACAAACCCTCCGAGCCTGTTCCTGTACCCGGCAATCCTCCTTGCGTAGGAAGGGCCTATGCCTTTAAGCCTTTGAAGTTCAAGTGTGTCGGCAGCATTGATGTCGACAACGAGAAGAGAGATTACCTGATGTCCTGGATTCTTCATTGTGTCTTTTAATTTTTCTGCGGATGACCATGATTTTCTGAACCGGCCGGCCCGGCTTACAGAATCCTCAATTTCGGCCTGTCTGATCCCTGCCTCAAAATCCCTTAGTTCCTTCTCGAGGCCGGGGAAGCTGACCGAAGGCACAATGTTTTCCTCAGGCCATAACCGGTTTGCAGTCGCGGCCAGGCTGAGGAGGATCAGAAGCACTATTATTCCCCTTTGTTCAGACCTGTTAAAACTCAGGTAATCCTTTACAAATCCTAAACCTTTCATTGTTACGAAGTTCTTCCCAGTAATTTTAAACCTACCCTGCATTCAAGGCATCTTTTATGATCACAATAATTTCGTTTAAGCTGGATCAGCGCCTGGGATTCCATTGCATTTGAAGCCCTGATCCCAAGCGAACCCCATATCCTGGTTTCATGATTTTCTTCCCCCTCAAGGCTTTCAAGCAATTCGAGGGCTTTAATACTTAATGGGCTGGTATCCCTTGCCGACCCAAAGGCAAAAAGAAACGGGGCAAGGATATTGATCAGCAGCAGCCTTGCCGAATTCAGTCCTGTTTTCTTTGCCTTCCTCCCGGCGTTTTTTCCGAAGCGGTAATGGGTATCCCAGTATTCCGACGCTCTGAGCTGAAAGAACTCTTCCATTCTTTTAATATCATTGATTTCCAGGAGACGTCCGGGTTCGGCCTGGCATTTGAAAAGGCATTGTGCAAACTGGCTGATCCTGATATCGGGAAAATTCTGAGGATGAAGCCTCAGTCTTTTCCACAGTGATGGTTTTATAGGTTTTAAACCATATTTCAGTTGAAGGTGGGAATATTCCTTTTGCAGGGCAAGCCGGTATTTGTCGCGGGGATTCCTGCCGAGCAGCCCTGACTGTCCGTAAAAAAGGGCTTCCAGCCTGAACAGGTTGTCGGCATTCTTCCTTATGATCTTCAGGGGGACCGACCTTGCAAGCAATTCGAAAGGAAGTGAGTTAATACGAAAACCAAATCCGGAAGAAAGCAAAATATACAGGACTTCATCCCAATCGGCATATTCATCCAGCAGGCGGAAGATGAATGCAGCCTTATCGTGGAGCCTCTCGATGGCCAGGGATGGCGCCCATAACTTAATAACATTGTAGGCGTTACTGTTCATCAGCTTGTAACAAGGGATCCACAGATGGTTATGCATTATCACAGTATAACGGTCTTCAATGGATGAGGGAAAATTGTTTTTCATAACCAGGGTCGGCATCATCTCTTTATGCTTTTGTCTTATTTCCTGGTCATTCTCATACACCACATGGAGGATCACGTTATCATAAGCCGGATCGAACTGGTGCCTGTGCCTGATCCAGTCCGACGAGCGGGAATGCAGCTCAACATTTCCCGCCCAGACTGTTTCGTTGATCCGTATCCTGGCATTGAAAAAGTCGGGGCCCCCGTCGGTATTCTGCAAACCCGGATGAAGAACTGTCAGCTTCTCCCCTCCAAGAGTGTGAAGCTCAGGATTCAGCAGCCTGTACTTCCAGATATATTGAAGAAATTGCTCATTCATGTCATAGCGATTTGGGATCAGCCATAAGCCATAAGTGATTCAAAATTCATAATTCGTTATTCGAGTATTCGAGTATTCATTTTCATTTTATCTGTTTTTAATCATATTTCACACATTGAACATCCTTTATCCGTCTTATCTCAAAAAGTGATAGGTTTGCAGCGTAATTATTTCCCCGCCGTATTGTCCCAGGGAGCCGGGCCTGAAATTATTTGCATCCGGACAATCAAATAATTATATTTGCAGGAAATTCCAAACGGTTTTTGATATATGGACGATGTCACAACCCTGGTTTCGGGCATTGATTTTAAGGTCCGGAAACTGATCGCCCAGCTGAAAAAACTCAAGGAAGAAAACGAAACTCTGATCATTGAATTAAACAAGCAAAAACAATCAAACGAAGAACAAAAACAGGTTATTAAAGGATTTGAAGAGAAAATCCGGATTTTGAAAATTGCCAGGATGACCGAAGGGAAAGAAGACAATTCCGATATCAGGGCAAGGATCAATGAACTTGTGAGGGAAATCGATAAATGTATCGGGTTATTAAATACCTGAGAGAGATTCCTGCTTAAAATGAACGAATTAGCTATTTCATTGAATATTGCAGACCGGCCTTACAGGCTCAGCGTTGAGAAAGATCACGAAGAGTTGTTCCGGAAAGCGACACGACTGATAGAGAAGAGGTTAAAGGATTATTCATTGAACTATGCTTATAAAGACAAACAGGACCTTCTGGCCATGGTCGCCCTTGAATACGCAACGAGTTTTCTTCAGGATGAAGAAATACTTATGCAAAAGGAAGAGCAATGGAACGAAAAGCTGAAAGAAGTTGACAGGGTCCTGGCAGAAAATCTCTCCGAACAGAAAGTTCTTTGAAATTAAACAAAGATTTACCCGCACTAACTCAGACAGTTTGTAAACCTAACATTACAAACATTAGGGCAAAGCTCATGGGTTTGTAGGACAGGCCTCGCTCCTGCTTGCAGGATTCCGGCTACGGCCGTGACAGTGGACGTTCGAATTACCCGGCAGCCCTATACGTATATTTAGAGGTTTATCAATACCTCGCTGATTAGTGCGGGTTTTTTATTCTAACTAATAAATACTATAAAGATGCCAAACATCCTGTTATTCGTAATTATCGGTGTAAGCGGAATAATAATCGGGGGGCTTATCACCGGCACGATCCTGAATAAAGCTTTGGAACGCAAGCGTGATGCCTTACTCAAAGAGGCAATGGATAAAGCTGAAGTTATCAAGAAAGATAAAATACTCCAGGCCAAAGAAAAGTTTCTGCAGCTTAAAGCCGAACATGAGAAATTCGTTCATGAAAAAAATGAAGAGATCTCCAAGAATGAAAACCGGCTGAAACAAAAAGAAGGCACATTGAATCAGAAGAATGATGAAATTGCCAAGAAGCAGAAGGAAACTGTAACTATCCGTCAGAATCTCCAGACCCAGATGGATATCGTTAACAAAAAGCAATCTGATCTCGACAAAGCACAAAAAGTCCAGATAGAAAAACTTGAAAGTATCTCCAATCTTTCCGCACTGGAGGCCAAAACCCAGCTGATTGAAAATCTCAAGGAAGAAGCCAAAGCCGATGCACTGGTCCATATAAAGGACATTATTGATGAAGCAAGGATCACAGCCAATACCGAGGCCAAAAAGATCATCATTGAGACCATTCAGAGGACTGCTACCGAACATGCAATTGAGAATACGGTTTCGGTGTTCAATATCGAGAGCGAAGAGATCAAAGGAAGGATTATCGGCCGTGAAGGACGTAACATCCGTACGCTGGAATCCCTTACGGGAGTTGAGATCATCATCGACGATTCTCCTGATGCCATTCTTCTTTCCGGGTTTGATCCCGTGAGGCGTGAGATCGCAAGGCTTTCATTGCACAAACTGGTGACCGACGGCCGTATTCATCCTGCCAGGATTGAGGAAGTCGTTGCGAAAACCCGCAAGCAGATAGAGCAGGAGATCAATGAAACAGGGAAACGCGTAAGCATTGACCTGGGTATTCATAATCTACATCATGAGCTCCTCAGAATGATCGGCAAGATGAAATACCGTTCATCATACGGGCAGAACCTCCTTCAGCATTCAATCGAAGTAGCCAAACTCAGCGCCACCATGGCCGCGGAACTCGGGATCAACCCCAAGAAAGCCAAACGTGCAGGCCTCCTTCATGACATCGGGAAAGTTCCCGACAACGAACCTGATTTGCCACACGCAATCCTGGGCATGAAAATGGCTGAGAAATTCAAGGAGAAACCCGAGATCATCAATGCAATTGGTGCGCATCACGATGAGATCGAAATGGATAACCTGATCTCCCCTATCATCCAGGTTTGTGATGCCATATCAGGAGCCAGGCCGGGAGCCCGTCGCGAAGTGGTTGAAGCTTACATTGAAAGGCTGAAACACCTTGAAGAGCTTGCACTTAGCTACCCTGGCGTAGTCAAGACCTTTGCCATCCAGGCAGGACGTGAATTACGCGTCATTGTAGGAGCGGATAAGTTAAACGACCTGGAAGCCAACCAGCTGGCATTTGATCTTTCAAAAAAGATCCAGAGCGAAATGACCTACCCGGGCCAGATAAAGATCACGGTGATCCGCGAAACCAGGGCGGTGCAATACGCGAAATAGTAGCAAGGTAGCGAAAACGCTCGCATCTTTGCATCGCGGCTACGGTGGCTGCGTCACTCATGTATACATATTACCTGGGCTTATCCAGATGTAATTCGCTCCTTGCACCTGATGCCGCTTGTGCAAAATGCTTCGCGCACAACAATTTCGCTACCTCGCTACCTGTTTTCGCTACCTAATTTTCCTTCCTCACCACCTTATGCGCTTTGTGCCTATGGCTGGATTTTTTTGCAAATTCCTTTGAGAGGACACTGATATTACCATCGACTTCAAGGATAGCAAGATCGACATCTTTTTCAGAAGGCACCCCGTGCTCCCTGATCGCTTCAAGCACTTCCTCTCTCGTGATCCTGGCCAGTTTCAGGTGTGATTCAAGTATCTCACCCTGGTACACCAGCATCACAGGATCCCCCTGCAAAGCCTTGCTGAACCCGGGGAAACGAAACTGCAAACGTTTGATGACATAATTTATGGTAAACAGCGCAAGAGCAGCAATCAGGCCCCCGGCAAGGCTGTTATCGCCCAGCACCATGGCATTCTGTACCGCATTGCTGATTAGCAGGATGAAAACCAGGTCAAATACTGAAAGCTGGGCAAGTTCCTTTTTCCCGAACAATCTTACAGCCAGGATGAGGAAGAGGTAAACCGCCACAGAACTGAGTATGATTTGAAGGTAATGGTTGCTGAAAATATTCATGGGTGCTAATTATTTATCTCTTTTTCAGAATTGAAAAATCAAAATTACTCATCATATCCATTTAATTTCTAAATTGCCGTAACATTTTCGTAATTTATGCTTCTAATGTATTATCTATTAACCTTAATAAACCCATTCACATGAAAAAAACCTTTGCCTTATTGTTGATCGGATTATTCCTTGCTTCCATTGCAGGGCATGCCCAGGAAATGAAACTTGATGATATTCTCAACTCATATTACAAAGCTACAGGTATTGAGAAAATGAAGGATTGGACCACGGTCAAATCGACCGGCAAGACAGTTGCCCAGGGTATGGAGTTTCCATTCACCTTGACCATGAAGCGTCCTGCCAAAATCAGGGTTGAAGCCGAGGTACAGGGAAGTAAAATGATACAGTGCTTTGACGGTACCGCCGGCTGGAATGTAATCCCCTGGTCCGGTTCCTCGGCACCACAGGACATGACCCCTGACGAGATCAAGAATATGAAAGAGCAGGCCGATATTGAAGGGCCCCTCTACCATTGGAAAGAAAAAGGACACCAGGTTGAATTACTTGGCAAGGAAGACATGGAAGGTTCCAGTGCATATAAAATAAAGATCACCAAAGCCAACGGCGACATTGACAATTATTTTCTCGATGCGGAGTCTTTTATCCTCCTGAAAACATCTTCAAAAATAAAGATACAGGGAAACGAAACCGAAAGTGAAAACCTTTACACGAATTACAAGGATATCAATGGTGTTATGATGCCCCTGACCATCAGCACAAAAATCAAAGAACAAACTGTTTCACAGGTTGTTATTGATAAGACGGAAGTAAACGTCACAATCAATGACAGCATATTCGTTAAACCCGCGGTAACCCCGGTAAAAAAATAATCACATTTAACTTCAGGTTATGAAACTGGTGATCAAAGTCATTATCGCCTCTCTTTTTTGCATTACAGCAACACTGACGAAGGCCCAGGACCGCATTAAGGTTGATGAGAACACTTTCGGTGATATCCAGGCCCGGCAGATCGGTCCTGCTACCATGAGCGGACGTATTACCGCCCTTGATGCGCTGGATAAGAATCCTGCGGTATTATATGTGGGAGCGGCTACTGGAGGTGTATGGAAATCAAAGAATTACGGAACAACATTTAAAC